>Ga0207990_1000703_pt1 | contig 18662 bp, 16 predicted proteins | sample ETNtaG_8_FD_185780 | JGI IMG/M metagenome (GOLD analysis project Ga0207990, IMG submission 185780) | Marine microbial and viral communities from oxygen minimum zone, Eastern Pacific Ocean - ETNP201406SV75 (SPAdes) (version 2) | ecosystem: Environmental > Aquatic > Marine > Oceanic ...
GCCGCGCTGCCCGATGACATGTTTTTCTGCGAAAACGGAAAGTTCGGTATTGAAACGCGCAATGGTGAAGCCACGTTCGGCGAGGCCGACAACCATAAATTCGGCTGGCTGACACTACAAAACATCATCGTCCAGTCGAGCAACATCGGGTCGATAAAAATTGCCCAGCAACTTGGCCAACGCTCTTTCTACGATTACATCCGTAAATTTGGTTTCGGCCAGAAATCGGGAGTCGAACTTCCGGGTGAGGCACCGGGAAAGGTTCGGGGATTATCAAGTTGGGGTTTGAGGTCTCTGGCTTCAATTTCGTTTGGACAAGAGATCAGCGTTACACCGCTACAAATAACTGCCGCTATGGGTGCCATTGCTAATGGTGGGGTACTTATGACTCCGCGTATCGCCCATGCGGTCATAAACAACGGACAGGTTGGGGATAAATTCGAACCCAAAACAGTTCGGCGGGTGATCTCCGTTCAAACCAGCCGCCAAATGGTCGACATCCTGAAAAGTGTAGTTAAAGACGGGACCGGAAAAAAAGCCGCGGTCAAAGGGTATGAAGTCGCCGGAAAAACAGGAACGGCCCAGAAATACGATCCGAAAACGGGGGGCTATTCGAAAACAGCGTTCGTTTCTTCTTTTGTCGGATTCGTCCCAGCCGATGCGGCGAAGGTAGCGATCTTGGTCATGATCGACGAGCCCAAGGGAACCCACTGGGGTGGTTCGGTCGCGGCACCGGTCTTCAGCAGTATCGCCCGCGAAACATTGCGTTATCTCAACGTACCGCCGAGCGATCAACCCGCTGATATCCTGGAACGTACGTAATGGAATATTTGGGTGAAACTCAAACACAAACCCTTCTCCTGGAGGATGCCTGGGACGTGAACGAAAAGCCGAAGCAAAATTTATCTAACCTCCTCCTCGGGCTTCCAACTCTCGACGTGCTCGGAACGTTGAACCGGGAGATTTCTTCGGTCGTTTTCGACTCCCGAAAGGCAATGGATGGGAGCCTTTTCGTCGCCGTTCATGGGCTCAAGCGGGACGGATTCCAGTTCGTCCGTGATGCTATCGCCCGCGGCGCCTCCGCCTTTGTAACCGAAGCGACCAGAGAGCAGTTGGCTGAACTGGAACTCGACACGAGAGACGTCACTGCCGTCTCCGTCGCCGACTGCCGAGGTGCCCTGTCATGGATCGGGTCACAATACTACCACCGGCCCTGCGACCGGCTGAATCTCTTCGGCATAACGGGCACAAATGGGAAAACCACGCTCACGTACATCCTAGAATCCATTTATCAGGCGAAGGGAGAAGCTTCGGGAATCATCGGCACCATCCATTACCACTATGGCGACACCGATCTGGCCGCGCCGATCACCACACCCGAATCACTCGATATCAACCGCATGCTCGACGAAATGACGGGCAGAAAAATTAGCCACTGTTTTCTGGAAGTCTCATCCCACTCTCTGGCTTTGAAGCGCGTACATGGAATGCATTTCGCCGTGGGGATCTTCACCAACCTGACCCGCGACCACTTGGACTTCCATGGCACGATGGAGAAATACAAAGAAGCGAAGAAAGGTTTGTTTCGCGACAACGCTGTAGACAAGGCCGTGAGCAATACTGATGATCCGGTCGGACGCGAAATCCTGGAGGAGTTCGCCGGGGAAGCGCTCTCTACGGGCATCGACCATGTTGCTGACGTTATGGCCGAAAACTGCACGTTGTCCGAAACCGGAAGTCGATTCACCCTAAAAACTCCTGCCGGATCCCGTGAGATACAAACTCATCTTTTGGGTCGGCACAATATTTACAATCTGATCTCCGCCGCTGCAGCAGCACTTCTTCAGGGTATCTCGCTGGATGATATCGACCGAGGACTGCAGTCCATAGACCGCATCCCTGGTCGATTTGAAAAAGTTTCCTGCGGACAAAAGTTCCCAGTCGTTGTCGATTATGCCCACACAGACGACGCACTTCGCAACGTACTTCAGGCGGCACGAGCGATCACGTCAAAACGGATCATTACCGTAGTCGGTTGCGGCGGAGACCGGGACCGGGGCAAGCGCAAGGAAATGGGGCGCACCGCAATGGAAGCGAGTGACTTTACCGTCATCACATCGGACAACCCTCGAACGGAAAACCCCGAACGCATCGTGGAGGACATTCTTGAAGGTGTGCCTTCCTCTGCCGTTCGCGACAAGGACTACACCGTCTCCATCAACCGCGAAGAGGCGATCGGCTTCGCCATTCGTATAGCCCAACCCGGCGACTTCGTCATGATCGCCGGAAAAGGGCACGAGGATTACCAGATTTTAGGAACTCAGAAGATTCATTTCGACGACCGGGAAATCGCGGCCAAGGCGTTGAGGAGGAAGTTGAAGGGTGATTGAAATGAAAATCCATGACTGTTTGAAAGCCATTGATGGGGAGCTTCTTTCTGGAGCCGAAGACCGAATCTTCCGCGGAGTATCCATCGATTCGCGGACCCTTAATGCGGGCGAACTGTTTGTCTGCATCCGCGGGGATCGGTTCGACGGACACAACTTTCTCCAGAATGCAGTGAAAAAAAAAGCGGCAGGCGTCGTGGTTTCCGATCGTGCCAAGGCGCCCTCGGAACAAAACAAGCAAGCGCCCCCGGTCATTTGCGCCAACGATACGTTGACCGCGCTCCAGGAACTGGCCCGTTTCCATCGGGAACAAATCCCCGTGCGCGTGGTCGGTGTCACGGGTACCAACGGAAAATCAACCACCAAGGAAATGATTGCCTCAATCACAAAAATGAAATTTAAGACCCTCAAAACACGGGGAAACCTGAACAATCATATCGGGCTTCCGCTCAACCTATTTCGCCTTTCAAAAGACGACCGGGTAGCTGTTCTGGAAATGGGCATGAGCGCAACTGGAGAAATAAAACGCCTGGCCGAAATCGCGCAACCGGAAATCGGCGTCCTCACTAATATCTCCGAAGGTCACCTTACTCAACTGAAAACGCTGAAAAATATTCAGACCGCCAAAGGGGAGCTCTACGACTCTTTGAGTGAGCAGGGGACCGCTGTCGTCAACGCAGATGATCCGCTAGTTCTCGAACTCGCAAAATCCGTGCGGGCAAAGGTAATCACCTATGGCATCCACAAAGACGCCGACGTGCGCGCTGAAGACATTCGCCCGCGAGATAAAGAAGGGTTCGATTTTACGGTCCGCCTTTTCAACCAAACCATTTCCACGCACCTGCCCTTCATCGGCTCCTGCAACATTTACAACGCGCTCGCCGCGATGGCCACAGGCTACTCCCTAGGACTGGAGCCGGAGGACATGAAGGCTGGGCTCAACAATTGCAACCTATTGTCCCAGCGCTATGAAATCACCGAACTCAAAGGCGTGACGGTCATCAATGATACCTACAACGCCAACCCACGCTCGATGCTCGAAGCTATGAAGACACTGGCTCAATACCCTTGCAAAGGGCGCCGTTTCCTGGTTATCGGGGACATGCTGGAGTTGGGGAAGCTTGCCGAACCGGCCCACAGGCAACTGGGAACCCAAGTCGGCGCTCTCTCGATTGATTACCTGGTCGCCGTCGGCGAATTCTCAGCTTTTGCCGCCCAGGGAGCCGCCGATGCGGGGATGGGGTGCAAACGAATTGCATCCGCCTCTGAACGAAAGTGTGCGGTGGCTTTCTTGAAAAAACATGTCCGCCCAGGCGACTGCTTGCTAGTCAAAGGATCGCGCGGATCGAAGATGGAAGAAGTTGTTAACAGCTTGGCTGAAGAAATCGCTTCCGGAAGGGACGGCTGACGTTATGCTCTATGACATTTTTTATCCACTCAGCTCCGATTATTCATTCCTTAACGTGTTTCGGTACATCACGTTCCGGTCAGCCTATGCCGGGCTCACAGCGCTGGGGCTCAGTGTGCTCATGGGTGGAATGATGATCCGCATGCTCAGAAAATTTCAAATCGGAGAAAAAATCCGAGAAGACGGGCCCAAAAGCCACACTGCGAAATCCGGAACACCTACCATGGGTGGGCTCCTCATTCTTTCAACGCTCGTCGCCTCCACCCTGCTCTGGGCGGACCTGAGCAAATCGTATATCTGGGTTGTGCTCCTGGCCGCTGTCGGATTCGGTCTAATCGGATTCTTCGACGATACAATGAAACTCAAAAAAAATGAGGGGATGTCAGCGCGCACCAAAATCGTTTTGCAGATTCTTCTGAGTGTCGCCATCGGAAGTTACCTGATCTACATAGACCCGGCGCGAAGCGATTATGTCACCAGACTCTATGTTCCCTTCTTTAAAACTTTTCAGCCCGACCTCGGCGACTGGTACCTGCTGTTTATTGTCGTCACTATCGTGGGAACGTCCAACGCGGTGAATCTTACGGATGGATTGGATGGACTGGCAATTGGCCCCATCATCATCGCCATGATCACCTATACCGCGATCCTTTACCTGTGCGGACATTTGAAGTTTGCAGAGTATTTACGCATCCAGCACATCAAGGAAGCAGGCGAAGTGGCCGTGCTCAGTTCAGCGGTTGTGGGCGCAAGCCTTGGATTCCTCTGGTACAACGCCTACCCAGCGCAAATCTTTATGGGCGATGTGGGTTCACTGTCCCTAGGCGGTATCCTTGGAACTCTCGCCGTAATTGCAAAACACGAATTACTGCTTTTTCTGGTGGGCGGTATCTTCGTCATCGAAGCACTCTCCGTCATCATCCAAGTGGGTTACTTTAAATTCACCGGTGGCAAGCGTTTTTTCAAAATGGCACCGCTGCACCACCATTTCGAACACTCGGGTTGGGCAGAGTCCAAGGTGATCGTCCGTTTCTGGATCATCGCCGTGGTACTCGCCATGATCAGCCTGAGCACTTTGAAGTTGAGATAGGCCATGCAACTGGGAATGGGAAAAACCATAGTGATCGGCATGGGGCGTACAGGAATCGCCGCGGCCAACTTTCTGGCAGCGCAAAAAATTCCTGTCACCTTGATTGATGCCAAGCCACGCACGGAACTTGAAGAGGCAATCCGAGCTCTCGATCCAGCGGTTCACACATCGTTCGGCCATTCAGAACCCCCAGCAGATGCCGAACGGATCATACTGAGTCCCGGCGTCGATATTCATGCTCCTTTTCTACAGGAGGCCCGGAAGCGCGGCGTAGAAATTATCAGCGAGGTCGAACTGGCCTCTCGTTTCACAAAAACGCCTGTCATCGCAGTGACCGGCACCAATGGGAAATCCACGGTCACAACCCTCATCGGGAACATCCTGAAACGAGCTGGAAAGAAAATCGCTGTCGGCGGCAACCTAGGCGCCCCTTTCATTAGACTGCTGCGCGAGGAACCGGTCGATTACTTCGTTTTAGAAATTTCAACCTTCCAACTGGAGGGTGTGAAAACGTTTCACCCCAGGCTCGCCATGATCTTAAATATCACACCGGATCATCTTGACCGGCACAAAACGTTTGAGGAATATGCCGCCCTTAAAGGAGAAATCGCCTCCTGCCAGACAAAAGAGGACGCCTTGATCTTAAACAGCGATGACAAAAACGCGCTGGACCAAGGAAAAAATAAATCATCGCGCAAATTTTGTTTCAGCATGTCCCGTGAAGTCGAGGAGGGAGCATTTCTGCGAAACGATATTATCGTCTCCCGTTTCAACGGGAATGATAAAAATCTGATGTCGGTCCGCGAGCTGAAACCGGCAATGCAATGCCAGGTGGAAAACGCACTGGCCGCAGTCGCGGTAACCGCTCTTCTGGGCACGCCCCCGGATGACATCACGGGCGCGATCCGGGAATTTCCTGGACTCGAACACCGCATCGAGTGGGTGCGCACAGTCCGCGGTATTGATTTCGTAAATGACTCCAAGGGGACCAACGCAGGTTCCGTAAACAAGTCGCTGACGAGTTTTTTCCGGCCCGTTATTTTAATTGCAGGCGGCAAGGACAAGGGTGGAGACTTCCGGTCCTTAAAATTGATTTTCAAGGAAAAGGTTAAACACCTGGTCCTTATTGGAGAAACAAAAAACAAATTCCGGCAAATCCTCAATGGCTCGTTCAGTTATGAGGATGCCGAGGACATGGAAGATGCTGTCACACGCGCTGTGGAAAAGGCGCAACCTGGGGACGTCGTACTGCTTTCGCCGGGTTGTGCCAGTTTCGACATGTTTAAGGATTACGTCGAGCGCGGAAACCGGTTCAAGGACATTGTGAACCGGCTTTAAGCAAGAACCCGAGAAGGGTTTTTGCTGTTTTTATAAAAATTGAGGGTGGTTGCCGTCAAGTGATTGGCCTGGACCGGCCTTGACTGAACTCCGACAGGTTCGGAACGGTATTTCGTGTTTTGTCTCGAACCTGTCGACGGGGCTTCCTATGCGGTAACTTTTTGGAGCGTTGGGCCGTGCTTTTTGGAGGAAACATTGAGCAACACGAAACTCAAAATACTCCACTGCGATTCGATCCTTTGCTTCACAGTGATGATGCTGGTGTTGATCGGTCTTGTCATGGTGTTCAGTTCAAGCGGGGTGTACGCAATGGAGAAATACAGCGACCCCTATTACTTTCTGAAGCGCCAGGCACTTTGGGTCGCATTGGGATCCGTAGCGATGTTCGCGGCACACAAAATGGACTACCGCTTTCTGGAAAAGTACACCTACCACATAATGGCCGCCACATTTCTGATGCTGATCGCGGTCATGATGCCAGAACTGGGCAAGGAAGTCAGCGGAGCCCGAAGGTGGCTGACATTCGGGGGACTGACTTTTCAACCGTCGGAGTTGGCCAAGTTCGCGCTGGTACTGTTCGTAGCCAAGTCGCTGGTAAAACGAACCGATCAGTTGAAAAACTTTACTTACGGATACCTGCCCAACCTGATCGTACTCGGGTTTTTCTTTGTACCCATCTTGTTTCAACCCGACTTCGGAACGGCCATGATCATTTGTGCCGTAACCTTCACAATGCTCATGATCGCGGGCCTGCGCACAAAGTTTCTGGTCTATTCGATTCTGGCAGTCATTCCCTTCATGGTCTCGGCAGTCTGGGGCGCCGAGTACCGTACGCGGCGGATCATCGCTTTTCTCGATCCGTGGCAGGATCCATCGAACACCGGTTTTCAAGCAATTCAATCGTTTTATGCGTTCGGACGCGGAGGGATTTTTGGTTCAGGCCTAGGCGACAGCAACCAGAAGCTATTCTATCTACCCGAAGCTCACACGGATTTCATTTTTTCTGTGATCGGCGAGGAACTCGGGCTTGTCGGAACGCTGATCATCGTTCTTTTGTTTTCTATTTTGATCTGGAGAGGATTCGTCATCGCCTACCGTGCCAAGGACTTATTCGGTGCTCACGTGGCGATTGGTATTACGCTTATTGTAGGCGTGCAGGCGTTCATCAACATGGGTGTGGCGGTGGGCCTGCTCCCCACAAAAGGACTGACGCTTCCCTTCATCAGTATGGGCGGTTCGTCGCTGGTGGTCCTGATGCTTTCGGCGGGGGTATTGCTGAACATTTCGAAACAACCCGTTCAACGTTGATGCATGGGTTATGAAAAAAAAAGTTGTTATAGCCGGTGGAGGGACCGGGGGTCACTTATATCCCGGTATCGCGCTGGCCAACGCACTGATGAGGAGTGATATGGACATTGAGATCACTTTCGCAGGAACAAAACAGGGTATCGAATCGAGGGTCCTCCCTCGCGCAGGGTTCAATTTGAAAACAATTCTCTCCTCCGGCCTGCTAGGCAAGAAAGGTCTCAGCCGCTGGATATCGTGGTGCAAACTTCCGGTAGGAACGGCGCAGTCGATGTGTTTTTTGATCCGCAAGCGCCCTAATCTTGTGGTCGGCGTGGGGGGGTATGCCTCGGCACCGGTGGCGTTCTCGGCGTGGCTTCTACGCATCCCGATCCTCATCCACGAGCAAAATGTATTCCCCGGGATGGCTAACAAGTGGCTCGGAAAAATCGCTGACCGGATTGCAGTGTCTTTCGAAGAATCAAAACGTTTTTTTCCGAACCACAAAGTCGAGACAACGGGAAACATGATAAACGAAGAACTCTGCCGCCCGCGTGAGGAGTTCCCGGCAACCTCAAAAGATCCTTTCAACATCCTGGTTATGGGAGGGAGTCAAGGGGCACACTCGATCAACACGGCAATGATCGACGCGTTGGATCACCTCGACCATCGGAAAAATCACATTTGCATCACGCACCAGACGGGAGAAATAGACTACGAAGCAACCAGACTGAGTTATGAGGTGAAAGGTTTTAGCGCTGATGTCCGGCCGTTTATCGAAGATATGCCAAAACACTACCGTAAGGCATCGCTGGTCATTTGCCGCTCGGGAGCAACCACCCTCGCTGAGATCACAGCGAGCGGAAAGGTGTCTATCCTCATCCCGTTTCCTTTCGCCGCACACAACCATCAGGAACACAATGCGCGTGTCATTGAAGCCGCCAACGCAGGAGAATTGATCCTGGACAATGAGCTCTCCGGAAAACGGCTCGCTGAATCGATTGCACAGGCGATGGATGAACCTGAAGAGATGAAGAAAATGGAAGAAAACAGCTATCGGATTGGGAATCGCGATGCCACCGAAAAGGTCCGTCAGATTTGTATTGAACTGATGGGAAACGCGCACCGAGCTGCTGGAAACGAAAAAGAACCTAAAGGGAATTATGTTTTGTCATGTTTCTAGGAAAAACCAAACGGATCCATTTTATTGGGATCGGAGGCTCGGGCATGAGCGGAATCGCTGAAGTCCTTATCAACCAAGGCTACGAAGTGAGTGGATCGGACAAAGTACGTACCTCCATCACCGACCACCTCGAACAACTCGGTGCAAGGATTCATTTTGAACATGCGCCGGGAAACATCGAGAACGTACAGTTGGTTATAACCTCCAGCGCAATCAAGTCGGACAACATGGAAGTGGTTGCGGCCCAGCAGCGCATGATTCCCGTCATCCCTCGAGCGGAAATGCTAGCAGAGTTGATGCGAATGAAATACGGCATCGCCATCGCCGGGACTCATGGCAAAACCACAACCACCTCCCTGGTAGCAACGGTGTTGGCTGGAGGGGAGCTGGACCCAACCGTAATCATCGGCGGACGGCTGAAAAACATCGGCGGCCACGCCAAGATGGGACAAAGTGAGTTCCTAGTAGCGGAAGCAGATGAAAGTGACGGCTCGTTTCTGCGCCTGTCGCCCACGATCACTGTCGTAACCACGCTTGACGAGGAGCACATGGATTTTTATCACACGCTAGACAACATCAAAAAAACCTTCCTTGAGTTCATCAACAAGGTCCCTTTTTATGGTTCCGCAATCTTATGCCTCGATGATCCCAACATCCAGTCGCTGATCCCGAGCGTAAAAAAACGACATATCACTTACGGACTGACTACCCAAGCGGACTACACGGCTCGGAACATCACTATCGAAGGTTTAAAAACTTATTTTACGGTGTATCACCACGGCAGGGAACTGGGCCGAATTCTTTCCGGCGCACTGGGCCAACACAACGTGCTGAACACACTGGCAGCAGTTGCCGTAGGAATGGAACTGAACCTTGATTTCGACACGGTTGCGGCATCGCTCAAGGATTTCGGAGGCGTCCAGCGCCGGTTCGAAGTTGTGGAAAAATCCGACGAACTGATCCTAGTGGACGACTACGGACATCACCCCGCGGAAATCCGGGCCACTTTGAAAACAGCAAAAGAAGCCTGGCCCGATCGCCGGCTCATCGTGGTGTTTCAACCACACCGGTATTCAAGAACGCAGTCGCTAATGAAAGAGTTCTGGTCCGCTTTCAACGATGCAGACCATTTGCTTGTAACTGATATCTATTCCGCTGGAGAACTCCCCATTGAAGGCGTAGACGCACGCCAGATTGCCGAGGGAGTCCGCGAGTTTGGTCACAAAGAAGTTGAGCACATCGGAAACAACCAAGTGAGCGACCGCATATCCCGCCTCGTTAAACCCGGTGATGCCGTGATGACGCTGGGAGCGGGCGATGTATGGAAACTGGGCAGGAACTTATTGTCTACCTTGTCCCGGAATAAAAACGATCTTTAACCACAAGAGGAATCCAAGCCTATGCTGAGCGGACCCTGGAAACAACGACTGATACGTTACGCCAACACAGGAACGGATAACAGGCTTCTCATGGGGGACGGCCTGAAATCACCCACAATTATTTTGGGACGAAAAATTCTACAGAATAAAACCATGAACCCAACCTTTTCTTTCCACAACAAAATCAAAGGCGAGGTGCGGTACGACGAAATCATGTCCGCCTACACCTCAATGCGAATCGGCGGGCCAGCCGACGCATTTGTTCTGCCCGCAAATCTCAAGGATCTGCAACTGATTCTAAAACACCGCAATCATACCCCCATTCACATCCTGGGTGAAGGCACCAACCTCCTTGTCCGTGACCGAGGAATCCGGGGTATTGTCATCTCGCTAAAGAACTGCTTCAAGTCAGTCAAGCGTCCCGTGTTCTACAAAACCCCTGACGGTAGGGAACGGGCCGTTGTTCAGGTCGGTTCCGGGGCGAAATTGTCTTACCTCGCCAAGTACGTCGCCCGCTACGGGCTAACGGGCATCGAACGCCTAGTCGGCATTCCCGGCTCGGTCGGCGGTGCCGTTGTCATGAACGCCGGTGCCGAGGGCACAGAAATCGGACAGGTCCTCCGCAGTGTCACCCGCGTGACCCTAGATGGCAACGTGCAAACACTAAAAAGGGAAGAACTAACCTTCTCCTACCGCAAAACCTCTTTCCCTCCGGGAAATGGGGTCATTATCGAAGCGGAACTGGATCTGGAAAAAGGAGAAGTGGCAGAGGTTCATCGAACGATGGACGATCACCTTTCGCGCAGGGGTTCAACCCAGCCGCTGAACATGCCGAACTCCGGTTCGATCTTCAAAAATCCGCCCGACGACAAGGCGGGGCGCCTCATCGAGTCGGCGGGCCTCAAGGGATATAGCATTGGAGGAGCTAGCGTTTCTATCAAGCACGCAAATTTTATCGTGAACAAAGGTAATGCCTCGGCCGAAAACGTGGTTCAGCTGATCGAACATATCCGGAAGGTAGTCGAGGAAAAGACAGGAACAAAGCTGGAACAGGAAATAGTCATCATCGGGGAGTGATCTTTTAAAGAGCTGTGGCCAGCTCCCTGCTTAACTAATGTGTAAGAGGTCCGCTGAGCACAAAGGTCACCCTCCTTCCTTTGTGATCGGACTCTCTGGCCAAGATCGAGCGCGGACCTCTTACACATGATTTTATCGACAATCGCCGGATGGAACTGAAAGACAAAACGATCGGAATCCTGATGGGCGGTTTGTCGCCAGAGCGTGAGGTCTCCCTCACCACGGGAAACGCGGTGCTGGAGGCAGTGAAAAGAAAAGGGTTAAAAGGAATAGGAATCGACGTGGACCACAATGTTGCCGGAGCGCTTTCACAAAACAACATCGATCTAGCTTTCATTGCTTTGCACGGGGTTTATGGTGAGGACGGTGCAATCCAGGGGGTCTTGGAGTACGCACGGATTCCCTACACCGGATCGGGTGTTCTGGGAAGTGCCCTAGCTTATGACAAGGTGAAATCGAAAGAAATTTTCAAGCTGCACGGCATCCCAACCGCCGACTACCAGATATTTCATCGCAACCAGCATACGCGCCTGCACCGCGTCCTCGACCTGCCGGTGGTGGTAAAACCGTCCAACCAGGGATCGAGTCTTGGAATCAGCATCGTGCGAGAGGAAAAGGAATGGGAAAAAGCTATGGACTTGGCGTTCGGCTACTCGGAAGAGGTGGTGGTGGAACAGTTTATTGAAGGAAAACTGTTAGCGGTCGGGATGAATGGAGAACAGCCGATGCCTGTGGTGCATATCCACCCTAAATCAGGGTTTTATGACTATGAGGCCAAGTACACAAGAGGAAAAACAGATTATATCTGCCCCGCGGACCTCAGCGCAGAAGAAACTCAACGTTGCTGTGACACGGCACTTAATGTTTTTCGGGCTTTACGCGGACGTGGGATGCCACGCGTCGATATGATCCTCGATGCAGAAGGAACCCCTCACGTACTTGAAATGAACACCGTTCCCGGGATGACTCCGACCAGCCTTCTGCCGATGGCCGCAAAGCAGTCGAAGATAGACTTTGACGATCTAGTGATCAAAATTTTAAAAACAGCTCGACTGGACTACGAAAAATAGAGGGGCATCATGGGTTTCATGGTTTTAGAATACAAAAATCCGGTCACAACCTGGAAGCAGGATCGATCGCATCGGCGCAAGAACCGCAAAAAACGCAGACCACAGAGTGGCAAAACCATAAGAAAGAAAACCAATTTTAATTTTGCCGCCGCTTTTAAAACCTTCGCCGAGATGACGGCCAAAGCAATATTAATTGCCGCCTGCTTTTATGGAATTTATGCAGGATACCGGTTCGCGACCGACTCTCCCTATTTCGCGGTAAATAAAGTGACCTGGATCGGAAACCAACATTTATCCGTGGAAGAGCTGGCTCCATGGGCCGGGCCGGTCGCTGGGGAAAACATTTTCCGGGTAGACCTCGGGAAAATTTCACGGAAGCTAGCAAAACATCCCTGGGTGCAAACTGCTTCTATCAGGAGAGTCTTCCCCCAAGGCCTGCACATTAACATCACAGAACGGATCCCCCTCGCACGCATCCAGCTCGACCAAGTCTACATGATGGACAATGATGGAATTTTGCTTGGTCCGGAAGAAAAAAAATTTTCCGGTCTTCCCCTCCTCACGGGGATTTCGGTGAAAAACCCAACGCCCGGGTATAACGCTACCAACGAAGAAGTAACCGGCGGTTTGAAGGCTATGTATGACTTCAATCAGCTACCCATATTCGAAGAAAATCCGATCGATACGGTGCATATGCGTAACCACTCAAGGATGACCTTTCTCACACGCAACCGGGATATAGAAATACATATGCGCATAAACACGGTGTCGGAAAGTTTTAAAAACCTCAAGCTGGCACTCGACGCGATCGGCGAAGATAAGGAGACGCTGAGTTACATCGACCTGTCGTTCAAAAACAAGGTCGTGGTCAAACACCAGAAAAGCATTGAAGCATCTCAGGAAACAGGAACGATATAAACCAGATTAGGGAGGGGACGCATGTCCAAGAAAAGCGATTACATAGTGGGTCTGGACATCGGTACCACAAAGATCTGTTGCATCATTGGTGAAGTTAACCATGAGGGACGGGTAGATATAATCGGCCTCGGGGAGTGTCCTTCGCGCGGCCTGCGCAAAGGAGTGGTGGTGAACATCGAGGGAACTGTGGAATCTATTAAAAGCGCTGTTGAAAAGGCAGAGTTAATGGCTGACTGCGAAATCGAATCGGTGTTCGTTGGAATCGCCGGAGGTCATATCAATAGCCTAGACGGCCACGGCATAGTAAAGGTCAAGGGCAAGGAGATCGTACAAAAAGACGTTGACGGCGTGATAGAACAAGCGGCGTCAATCGCCATCCCACTCGACCGTGAGGTCATCCACGTCCTGCCACGGCATTTCATTGTAGATGACCATGACGGAATTAACACTCCGCTAGGCATGGCGGGCGTACGCCTGGAAGCCAAGGTTCACATTGTTACTGCCGCGGTCACGTCAGCACAGCACATCGTCAAATGCGTCAACAAAGCCGGACTGCATGTTCAGGACATCGTGTTGGAACAGTTAGCGTCCAGCGAGTCAGTGCTGTCTGCAGACGAGAAAGAGCTAGGCGTAGCGATGATCGATATCGGTGGCGGCACTTCTGACCTTGCGGTTTTCCATCACGGATCTATCGAGCACACATCAGCCCTCACCATCGCAGGAGCGCAAATGACTAACGACATTGCGATTGGACTGCGCACACCCAACCAGGAAGCGGAAAAAATAAAACACACCCACGGCTGTTGTTTTTCCGCAATGGTTGAGGACGACGAAGCTCTGGAAGTTCAATCCTTGGGCAGCCGCGAGACACACCTTGCATCACGCCAGATACTGGGTGAAATCCTAGAAGCTCGCGCACGGGAGATGTTTGAGATGCTCAACCACACTATCAACAAATCCGGATTCCGAGAAAAAATTACTTCGGGCATCGTGCTCACGGGAGGCGCCGCAAGAATGCCGGGAATGCGCGAGCTGGGTGAAGAGGTATTTCAACTTCATGTCCGGATCGGTGCTCCCACAGGTATAGGTGGGCTAGTGGACGTCGTCGACAACCCGATGTATGCCACTGGTACCGGACTCATTCAATACGGTATGAAAAGCCATAAAGCAGGTACGATCCACGAACTTGCTGGTCGGCACCTGTTCGACAAAATTTTTAGTCGCATGAAACATTGGGCAGAAGAGTTCTTTTAATCGATTGGAGGAAAACCCATGAGCCTTATAGAATTTGAAGAAAGCAATGAGTATTCAGCAGCTCTCAAGGTGGTCGGTGTCGGCGGAGGAGGAACCAATGCTGTTAATTCCATGGTCCGCAACCAGATTATGGGCGTGGAGTTCATTGTCGCCAACACCGACATTCAGTCCCTGGAATCATCCTCCTGCACCCACAAAGTTCAACTGGGGAGTGATCTGACGCGTGGACTTGGTGCCGGTTCCAGCCCGGAAGTGGGCCAGCGTGCTGCAGAGGAAAGCGAGGGTGAAATCCGCAACATGCTTGATGGGGCAGACATGGTATTCATCACCGCAGGCATGGGCGGCGGTACGGGAACAGGTGGCGCTCCCACGGTATCACGCATCGCACGCGAAATAGGTGCTCTCACGGTCGGTATCGTGACCAAACCGTTCTCGTTCGAGGGTAAAAGACGCATGCTCCAGGCCGAAGCGGGAATCCGCGAATTGAAAGAAGCTGTCGATACACTCATTGTCATTCCAAATCAGAAACTGTTGAGCTTTCTCGGCAAGCAAACCTCGTTCACCAGCGCATTCAGCGTGGTTGACGACGTTCTCAAGCAGGCGGTCTGCAGTATCTCAGACCTGATCATTGTTCCTGGGCTGGTTAATTTGGACTTTGCTGACGTAAAGACCATCATGGGCAGTATGGGCAAAGCACTCATGGGCAGCGGCATCGCGGCAGGCGAAAACCGTGCCATCGAAGCTGCCGAAAAAGCCATCTCCAGCCCTCTCCTTGACGAGGCATCGGTCGACGGCGCGCAGGGCATTCTCATCAACGTCACGGGCGACGAAGACATGTCATTGATGGAGGTCAATGAAGCCGCCATGCTCATCCAGAAGAATGCCCACGACGACGCTCACATCATCTTCGGTTCAGTGATCGATAACAGTATGGAAGGTCAAATGCGGGTTACAGTCATCGCAACCGGATTTGAAAAGCAGGCAGAGGAGAAGCAACCCAAGCAAATGCTATTGAAGAAAGTGGTGAATACTGATATGGAGGAACCGATGCGCATGGCCGTTGGGGACAACAGCTCCCAACACCTCAAGGGACGGGCGAACGAAATCAAGGAGGAGAACCCAGATTCCACCAGTGCTCCGGTAAACTTCGACGTCCCCACGTTTCTGCGGAAACACGCCGACTGATGAGAAAAAAATCGCTCCGCCAGGACCACCTGAAAACAGAGAGGTCCGAGGAAGCCAAATTGAAGGGACTCAAGGTGAGAGTTCGTTGACTCTCCAGTTGTATTCCAAGTAGGACACGCGAACGGCAGGGCTTTTCAGCGCTTCTCTTTCTTCTGAGGGCACGTAGGGCTGAAGAAATTGGAGCACCCCCCCGCGGGGCTCGAAATCCTCCTCGAACCAGTCGAAAATAGGGGATAGGTAGACCCTCTTCCTTCCTGCGTCGACCCGCATCCCCTTTCCCGGATTTTCAAGAAACATTTTCATCTGCGCATCGAGTTGCACATCAAGCGTTTCCGCCTTAAACACTTCCTTTAAAAGATCAGGACAACTTACCGACGCGCAAACAATGGCCACATGGATTCGCGGCTCTCCCATCTTGCGTAGGATTTCATGCTCGACTTCATGGAGTGTGTACTCCCTGCCACCCACAATTCCTGCCAAACGTTTCCAAACGGGTTTAAAAAAGTTCCCGACATCCCGGATGCTCTTCAGCGGGTGATGGTCGACCACCTTCTTCACTGCGAATATGTTATAGACATTGATCCAGAATGCCATCTTTTCCTCATGCGATTTAAGGCCCGACGGGGCAAACTTTTCCAACCCGCTAATTAGGCGGGAAAATCCCGGATCGATTTTAAGTCTCCCGTAATCGACCGCGTTGAGCCGAATATTGTCAATCACGTGCGGCTTGACATATCTCTTAAGCAGACTGCCCCATTCGGTAAAATCGAATGGTTCCGCAAACGAAACGACTGGCACCGGAAATACCATTATAGTGAAGAAAAAAACCACCAGCCTTGAACGATACCAAGTGCCGTTTGATCTTTTTTCTATCGGCTGGGTATCTGCTGGAGATGTATTCATAGCCAGTCTTTTTAAAGTAAAAATCATCGCCCTAATATACAATTTCGTCTCATTAGTATAACCTTGCAGGAGCAACTTACATCGGTTTTATAATTTCTCCTAGCATGAGTGCTGCAATGAATGAATTCCCCTCAGAAAACAGTGTCACAACCGACCCGAGAAATTTATTTTATATTTCCGACCTCGACGGCACGCTTTTGAACCACGAAGGCCAGCTCCCGAAAACTTCGATCAACAGGCTTAACCGGCTCATTGCCCGGGGACTAAACTTTACCATTGCCACCGCCCGCAACTACGACTCGGCCTATCCAATCCTGAGCGGGCTCAACCTCAGGCATCCGGTCATCCTGTTCAATGGAGTGTACCTTACCGAATTACATACTGGGAAAAACGTCTTTTTCTCGGATTTCATTTCAAAGGATGTTATCGATCACATGATGGACATTGTCGAGCCCCGCGGGATTCATCCTTTCATTTACACTTACGGAGACAAACACCGAGTGTATTATCGAAGTGCTACCAATTCTGGCGCGTTGGACTATATTAACAGCCTCAACGGCGAAGGACGGTTACAGAAGGTAACCGAATACGTCTTTACCGAATCCGAGCGTATTTCCGGATTCCTACTGATCGACACCCGCGAAGTGCTGGAGCCTATTTACAACAAATTGCAGACCCGATATGTCGACGAGTTAAATATTTATTTTGCGCGGGATGTCTCAAATCCCGGATTCTACTGGTTACAGAGCTTTCACCATGAGGCCAGCAAGGGACGGATGCTTAAGCGGATGGCCGAGAACCTAGATGTCCCCCTTTCCCAAGTTGTCGTCTTCGGCGATTATCTGAACGACCTGGACATGTTCAAGGTAGCCGGGCGCGCCATTGCCGTAGCGAATGCCCTCCCCGAGGTACAGTCCGCTGCCCATGAAATTATAGGAAGCAACACCGAACAGGGGGTGATCGCGTATCTGGAATCACTCTGGGAGCCTAAATGAAATGCGTCTTAAATTTATCGAAGAATGGGATCGCCTGTAGGAGCATGCATGGGGGCTCAGCACACACTATAAATATCTTTACCCCTTTATGGAACGATGACCAATTGCTAGAATGTGGGCTTTACAATATGCCAAATTAAGGAAGATCATGGCAGATAGCGAGTTCCCCGAGGAAGCTGATAAATCCATATACCAGCGGGACAAGGCTGCGAAGGAGCCAGTGAAGCCGGAGGACACCCCCAGCCCTAAAGCCAAGCCCAAGCCTAAACCGAGAAAACCGTTCGTCCCCAAAAAGCTGGTTAAAAAATCCGACAAACCACAGGAATACCGAGTGCGGAACATCCGGGTTTCCACGCTGGATGCGGCGAACCTGTTTCGCCAGACTCTCCTCGACTTCCAGCTAGAGCTTGCAGCAGAACCGAAGGATAATCCGGACAAGGTTTTCCACGACCGGGAGAAGCTGGAAAACTATTTCTCTCGCATCGCCAAAAAATATAGCATCTGTTCCACACGCAAGCTGGGCGGAAATATGGGCTGGATTTACGAAGGGATGAAGATCCAGGAAGAGATCATGATTTACGAAGGGATAGGGATGAAGAATCAGGAAGAGATCATGACGAAAGATCTGGTGGACACCGTGTTAAATACTGAAAAATATATCATCTCCGAACCGATTCGGACGCGCCTTGGTTACCACCTCATTCTTATATGCGAACAAAGAGACCACGTGAAAGAGGAAAAACTCAGTGACCCGCTGAAGCCCAAAGCTCCACCTTCGGGATCACCCTACTCTTAAGTTCTTATATTTAATAACTTATTAACAAGCCGCAAAAACTGGCTTAAAAAGTTCGTGAACAATTTATCACCTGTATAAAAACTTTAATGGTTCGGGTTGACTATCCATTTTCACTCAGTGACCATAAGTCATTACGAGGGATCGATCGTGTGATTCCTTCAATACCTCCTCCGGAACCCGGGAGCAAACCCTCTGCAAACGAGTATACCCACTTAACCACTCACCGTGAAAGCCCGGGACGAATAGGTTAAAATCGTAGCGATATTTCTGGTGGAAAAAATACAGGATAATGTGCGATCTTTCCCTGCCTTCACGACCTGTGGTCAGAACGTTACGTCCTTCCCCATTTTGTCACGCAGGATGAGTTCGGCGGGAGTATAGTATTTCTTAGTGCT
>Ga0207990_1000713_pt1 | contig 18589 bp, 13 predicted proteins | sample ETNtaG_8_FD_185780 | JGI IMG/M metagenome (GOLD analysis project Ga0207990, IMG submission 185780) | Marine microbial and viral communities from oxygen minimum zone, Eastern Pacific Ocean - ETNP201406SV75 (SPAdes) (version 2) | ecosystem: Environmental > Aquatic > Marine > Oceanic ...
CCCCTTGTCCCAGAGCTGGCGGAACGCCCACATGACCGACTCCATGTAGTCGCGGTCCATGGTCTTGTAGTCGTGGTCGAAGTCGACCCAGCGGGCCTGACGGGTGACTGTCTCCTCCCATTCGTCGGTGTAGCGCAGGACCGAGGAACGGCAGTGGGCGTTGAAGGCCTCGATGCCGTAGTCGATGATGCTCGCCCTGCCTGCAACCGGTAGTTCCTTCTCTGCCTCCATCTCGGCCGGCAGCCCGTGGCAGTCCCAGCCGAACCTGCGGGTGACCTTCTTTCCCCGCATGGTCTGGTAGCGGGGAACAACGTCCTTCACGTAGCCGGTCAGGAGGTGGCCATGGTGGGGGAGGCCGTTGGCGAACGGGGGGCCGTCGTTGAAGGTGAACTCGTCGTCGGAGGATCTGGCATCGACCGAGGCCTGGAAGGTTCCCTCGGCGGCCCACCGCTCCAGGATCCGTGCCTCAAGGTTCGGGAAGTCGGCCTTTCCCACCTCCGGGTAGGCGCCTTGGGGAGGGTGCTCGCTGGACATGACCGTCAGCAGGGTATCGGTGCGGTGCCCGTCGGTTGGTGAGTCGACCGGTTCACGGGGCCGGTACTGGAGCGACCTGAGGCGTCTGGGCGCTCAACCGGCCGTGATCTGTGCTGCTACCTGGCGCAACTGGTACCGGAGGACCTTTCCACCCGGGTTGGTCGGAAGAGAGTCGACGACCTCCACATGTCGGGGCGCCATGTGGCTGGCGAGCTCCTCCCGAGCCCACGACAGGACCGCAGACGGGTCAACCGGCCTACCGCCTGACGGGACCACGAACGCCATTCCGACCTCACCCATCCGGTCATCGGGCACACCTACGACAACTGCCCGGTCGATGTCCGGGTGTGTTGCCAGCACGGCCTCGACCTCGGCTGGATAGACGTTGAAACCTCCGGAGATGTACATGTCGGTGGACCGGCCGGTGACCGTCAGGTTGCCCGCTTCATCCAGCACTCCTGTATCTCCGGTGTGGAGCCAGCCGTCGGGGTCTACGACTGTGGTCGTTCCAGCCTCGTCATCGAGGTAGCCGGCCATGACGTTGTAGCCGCGGATGAGTACCTGACCGGGCTCGCCGGCAGGCACAGGTACGCCGTTGTCGCCTGCAACATTCAGATCAATGCCTGGCAGGGCCCGACCTGAACTTGTGGCCGCCAGGTTCGGCGGGTCGTTGTGGTGACCGGTGGTGGTGACCCCTGATGCCTCGGTCAGCCCGTACCCGGTGAGAACCGTCTCGAACCCGAGCAGGTCGCGCATCTCATCCACCAGATCTGCTGACACGGGCGCTGCACCGGTGACGGCAAGGCGCAGTGTCGAGGTGTCCAGAGGGAGCCCATCCAGGTGGTCCAGAATTGACCTGTAGATGGTTGGTGGACCGGGAAGCACGGTGATCGACTCCTCGGCAACACGCTCAATGACGACCTGCGGGTCGAACACAGCCTGTGGGACGAGGGTCACTCCGGACATGAGGCACGCCAGGATCCCGCCGTTCAGGCCGAATGTGTGGAAGAACGGGCTGACGGCCAGATACCTGTCGCCCTCACGCAACCCGATAGCAGCGCTCCACGAGCGGTACGAGCGGCAGACCGCGCTGTGGCGGAGCATGGCGCCCTTCGGGGTTCCGGTTGTCCCGGAGGTGAACAGGATGTGGCAGAGATCGTCGGCGTTGACCGAACCCGTGCGCTCGCTCAGGTCGGGCCCAGCGGTCGCGGCCACGAAGGCCTCCCAGGGCGTGCAGGCATCGGGGGTCGGGCCGCTCATGACGACGGTCTCCTCCACGGTGCCGCCCGCCTCGGCGAGCATCGCCACGTAGTCGGTGTCCAGAAAGTCGGTGACCGTCAACAACAGGCGTGCCGACGTTCGGTCCAGGAGGCGTGCCACGTCACCACCCCCGAGCCTGGTGTTGAGCGGAACAAGTACGCCGCCGGCGCAGTGGATGCCGAGCGCAGTTGCGGCCCATCTGGCCGAGTTGGGCGCCCAGACGGCGACCCTGTCGCCCGGCTGGATTCCACGTCGGATCAGGGTCTTGGCGACCCTGTGGGCCTCATCTCGGTACTCGCTGAACGACCAGCGGAGGTCGCCGTCGACGACGGCTTCAAGGTCGCCGAACCGCCTGGCTGCGGCGTCGACCAGTTCTGGGATGGTGGAGGCCTCCACGGGCCGGACCCTACTTTCGGGACCCACCTGCTGCCCTCAGGATGCTTCGGGCTCGGGTTCTTCCTCGGCCGGCGCCTCGTCGTCACCAGCGGCCTCGGGCTCGTCGGCGGCTTCTTCTTCGGCCGGTGCCTCGTCGTCACCAGCGGCCTCGGGCTCGTCAGCGGCTTCTTCCTCGGCGGTTTCCTCTTCTTCGGCGGACGTCTCGTCGTCACCAGCGGCCTCGGGCTCGGGTTCTTCTTCGGCCGGTGCCTCGTCGTCACCAGCGGCCTCGGGCTCGTCAGCGACTTCTTCCTCGGCCGATGCCTCTTCCTCGGCCGGCGCCTCGTCGTCACCAGCGGCCTCGGGCTCGTCAGCGACTTCTTCCTCGGCCGATGCCTCTTCCTCGGCCGGTGCCTCGTCGTCACCAGCGGCCTCGGGCTCGTCAGCGGCTTCTTCCTCGGCCGATGCCTCTTCCTCGGGTTTCGGCTCCCTGCCGTCCCGGATCATCTGCCAGGTCTCAACGGCTGCGCGCCATGCCGCCTCGGCCTCGGCCACCACCTCGGCCCCGCCGCCGCCGTCCTGCGCGGCCTTGAGTGCATCGGCCGCCTCATCCTTGGCAGCGGCCGCCTTCTTCAGGCGGCGCGCCGTTTCCACTACGGCCTCAGCTGCGGCTGCGCGCCGGTTGAACAGCAGCAGAGCCTGCTTGGTGTCGTCATTCATTTGAACCATGCCGCACATGATTGCCGCTCCGAAGGCGACTCCCACCCTCCTGGGCCGTTACGTTCAAAACTGTTTCAACCTCGACGGGGAGTTATCAGATGAATCTGAACGGCCGATCCACTCTTGTAACCGGTGGGGCAGGGGGTCTGGGCGAGGCCGTGGTCCGGCTGTTTGCTGCCGCTGGAGCATCGGTGGTGATCTTCGATGCGGCGGCAGATCGTGCCCGCAGGTTGGCTGACGAGTTGGGCGACACCGTGTTGGCGGTGGCTGGCGACGTTCTCAGCGAGACCTCCGTGGGAGAGGCCGTAGAGGTGGCCACCGGCCTCGGCGAACTGTCTGCTGTGGCGATCGTGCACGGCGCCGGGGTTGCCGGCCGCACCGTGAACCGTGATGGCACCCCTCACGACCTGGACCTTTTTCAGCGCACGATCAACCTCAACATCGTTGGCACGTTCAACGTTGTGCGGCTGGCCGCCGTGGTCATGGCCGGCAACGAGCCCGATGAGCATGGACAGCGCGGAGTGTTCATCAACACAGCGTCCATCGCCGGACTTGAGGGCCAGACCGGTCAGGTCGCATATGGCTCGGCCAAGGCCGGGATAATCGGCATGACCCTCCCTGTGGCGCGCGATCTCTCACCCATGGGAATCCGGATCAACACAATTGCCCCGGGAACCATGGGTACGCCGCTCATGCGGTCGATGCCCGAGGAGATGCAGGACAAGTTGGTCTCGATGATTCCGTTCCCGAAGCGCATGGGCGAGCCGGCTGAGTTCGCCGCCCTCGTCGGTCACATCGTGGAGAACCCCTACCTGAACGGTGAGGTCATCAGGTTGGACGGCGCCCTCAGGTTTCCTCCGAAGTAGAAGACGTGGCCCAGGCCTCAACCTCGGCCATGGCGACGTCCAGGTCCTCGATGTCGCGTTCCACGGCAGGGCCGTTTCCCAGGAAGCAGAAGGCCATGCGTGAGACCCGGGTTCCGGTGGCCTTCTGGAGCGCCAGGGCGTAGGCCGCCCCCTGCAACCTGTAGCGGCCCACCTTGGCTGACAGGTCGTGTTCGTCGTTCCAGGCGTCGGTCTTGTAGTCGATCACCACCAGGCCGTCGTCGGTCCGGTAGGCGAGGTCTATGTAGCCCTCGAGGAGCAGGTCGGTGGACAGCGGCGCCGCCACGAAGAGTTCCCTCCAGTGCTCGGACGCGGCTGCTTCGGCGACCGATGGTGATGTCAGGGCGGCGGCGACCATGGTGGCGACCAGGTCGGCGTCGACCTCCTCGGCTGCGGCGGCCCGTCTGGCCTCGGAGTCTCCCGTACCCGCCATGTCGGTTGTCTCCAGGGCGGCGTGCACGGCTCGACCTACCCCGGCGCCGTGGCGTCCGGCCTCACCCCGGCGTGCCCACTCGGCTTCTTCGTCGATGACGGACGAGGTCTCGGCGACGATGGTTGTGGCGGCCACGGTGCGCCTGCGTGCACCGTCGGACCGGGCCCGGTCGGCGGCGGCACGCCACTCGGCGTGGGCGGGGATGGGTGCGGTGTCGGGAGCGGGAAGCATCGGTAGCGCCCGCACCGTCGGTTCCATGTGGACGATGGTCTTGGTGGGCCCGATTCCAGATGCTGCTCCGTGGAGCACCTCGGCCGAGGTGACGTTGACCGGATGCTCCGGGTCCTTCTTAGGTGTGCTCCGGTGCAGCGAGACGATCAGGTGGTCGCGGGCGCGGGTGGTGCCCACGTAGAGCAGGCGCAGCCGTTCCAGGTGTTGGAGGCGCAGCGCGGTGTCGGTGTGGGACCGGTGGGCGGAGTTGGTCAGGTCCTTCCTGAACGCCACGGCGATGCCCCCAAGAACGGGCGGCTCGTCGATCCGGGTATCGGAGGCTGGGTGGACCGCACCCGGGAAGGTCACCTCGTGGCTGCCGGTGGGGCGCTTGGCTCCCAGGTCGGTGAGGACGCAGATCGGGAACTCCAGGCCCTTGGCCGCATGCGTGGTGAGGATCCGCACGGCGTCGTCGTCGGGCTCGGGTGGGATCGCCTCGTCGAAGCGCACCTCGTCGGCCGTGTGGAGCCGGCACCAGGCCAGGAAGGCCCGCAGGTCGCCGCCGCAGGACTCACCGAAGGAGCGGGCGGTGTCCACGAAGGTGCGGATCCGCCGCCACGCATCGCGCGGTCGGGGCCCGCAGAGCGCAAGTTCCATTGACCTGCGGTCGCGTACGACCTTTTCGACCATGTCGGCGGCACCGGTCCACGGCCGCCGGCCGTGGAGCAGGGCCATCCAGTTCATGGCCTCGACCACGGGATGGTCCGGCGGCAGCCCGGCGGCCTCCGGGTGTTGGTGGTCCCAGCGCCCACCGGCGGTGTGGAATGCCAACAGTTCGTTGTCGCCGCAGCCGAACAACGGTGACCGCAGGGCAGTTACCAGGGCCAGCTCGTCGGTCGGGTCGTCGATGGCCTGGAGGGTGATCAAGAGGTCGCGTACCTCGGCGGCCTCCCAGGGGTTGGATCCGGCCTCGATCCGGTGGGGCACCCGGGCCTCGGTCAGTGCCTCTGCCAGACGGGCCACCGGCTTGCGGCTGCGTACCAGGATGGCGATGTCACCCGGTGTGCACGGCTGCCAGGATTCGATGGGTGGCCCGCCGTCCGGGTCGGGTTCGACCCGCCAGACGGTCCAGCCGTCGGCCAGGGCGGTGGTGACGGCGGCGACCACACCGTTGATGTCGTCGAGTTGTAGTTGGCCGGCGCTTCGCTGGTGGTCGGAGTCGAAGCCGAGCAGCGTGACGGCTGGACCGACGGCGGCTTTCGGGCGGGTGGAGGTGAGCGGTGCGTAGGCGGGCTGGGCGTGCGGTTCTTCTTCGATGAGGCGGGAGAACACCCCGTTCACCCAGTCCAGGATGGGGCTGGTGGTCCGGAAGTTCTGTTCCAGCCGGACCTCCTCGCTGCCGAAGGCCTGCTGTGCGTCCAGGTAGAGGGCGATGTCGGCCCGTCGGAAGCCGTAGATGGACTGCTTGGGGTCGCCGACGAAGAACAGGGAGCCGGGCGGTGGCCGCAGTTGGCGCCAGTCCTCGGTGATTGTCTCGTGGTCGGCGATGAGCGCGGTCAACTCGATCTGGATCGGGTCGGTGTCTTGGAACTCGTCGAGCAGGAGGTGGCGGTAGCGGTCGTGCAGGGCGGCGCGTACGGCCGGCCCCGACCTGCTGTCGGTGAGCGCCCGACGTGCCAGCACCAACAGGTCGTGGAAGCTGAGCTGTCCCTGCCTCTGGCGCTGTGAGGCTGCTGTTACGGCGCTCTTGCCCACGACGGACACGATCTTGTCGATCACCTGGTCGGTCAGGAGGGCCGCCTCGGCGTCGATCAGCGCCCGGGCGTCCTGCATCTGCTCACGTACGTCGGCCAGGGGGACGGCGCCGGTCCAGTTCTTCTGGCTTCCGAGCCTGGCGTTGGTGGACACCACCTTGCGCTCTCCCAGCAGGCGGACGACCGACAGCGGATCGTCGGCCACGGATGCCAGTTCGTCGGCGAAGGCCTCGACCAACTCCAGCTGGATGGCCATCTTGTCGTCGGCCTCGACGCAGTGGTCGCCCAGGTCCACAAGGGGCCGGAGGGCGTCGATGATCGGTTGAACATCGACCGGTTCGGGTTCGGGTGCGGGTACCAGGCGTTCCTCGACCTGGTCCCAGTTCTCGTCGAAGCACCGGACCAGCCTGCGGATGTGGTCGAGCGTGATGCCCAGTTCCATGCCGGCCAGCATGGTGAACGAGAGCTCCGGGTCGTTCAGCAGAGTCTGCACGAGTGCGCTCCAGCGCTCGTCGAAGTCGACGAGTGAGGAGACCTCGTCCATGACCTCGACTGCCGGAGGCAGGCCGGCCTCGATCGGGTGCTCGATGAGGATCCGTTGTGCGAAGGCGTGCAGCGTGCACAGGGCGGCACCGTCCAACTCGACCAGTGCGGCGTTGGCCGCATCGGTGTGCGGGCCGTCGTCGGTCAGGTGCTCCAGGCGGCGCCGCACGCGGTCGCGCAACTCTGTCGCGGCCCGGTCGGTGAACGTGATGGCGGCGATGTGTTCCATGGCCACACCGCTGGTGATGAGCGCCACGATCCGGTTCACGAGCGCGCTGGTCTTGCCGGTTCCGGCACCGGCCTCGACGAACAGGGTGGAGCCGAGGTCGGTGGCGATGCGGTCGCGTGCCGCCTGGTCGGAGGTGTCAGCCATCGTGGTCACCCAGGTCGGTGACTGCTCCGGCCACCTCGTCCAGGTCGCCGATGAGGCGGCGGTAGGGCTCGAGTGCCGGGTCGGTTCGCTTCTTTTCCCAGGAGGCGGCGACGGCGTCGGTTCCCATGCCGTCGGGGTTGCAGTAGTCACAGCCGATGCCGAACCGCCAGTTCTTGGGTGGGCGGGCGGGGAAGAGCCCGTGTTCGATGCCGTCGATGATGGTGGTCAGCACCTGGTCGAAGCGTGCCAGCACCATGTCTGACAGGGGATGGCCGATGTGGGCCCCTCCGTCGGTGATGAACCAGTACTGGCCGTGGACCTCTGTCCCGGGTGTGCCGACGGCGGCCCTGGCCGCCAGGCCGTAGATGGGGATTTGGAGGTACTGGCCGTGGTCGTCGGGGGTGGCCTCGGAGATCTTCGTGTAGGTGCCCGTGCGGCCGGTCTTGTAGTCGATCACGTGGATGGTGCCGTCGGTGCTCTGGTCCACCCGGTCGATGCGTCCCCTGAACCTGAGGCCGCGGCCGTCGGGTAGGACGTGGACCAGTGGCCTGCTGCCATCCAGGCCGAAGGACATCTCTACCGCCACCGGTGTGGTGCGGTGTTGGGCGCGCCATGCGTGGTCGTCGATGAGGAAGGACCCGAGGTGGCGTCGCAGCCTCGCCGAGTCGCGCTGCCACATCAGGCGGTGCCCGGTGAGGCCCCTGGCCTCGGCGAGGGTGAACTCCTCGTCGCAGATCTGGTCGAGGCGTTGTCGCTGCGTCTCGTTCCAGGCTGCGCCCGGTGCGGGGAGGTCACCGGAGTCCAGGTTCTCGGCTATGAAGCGGTCCAGCACCTGGTGGGCCAGGGTGCCGCGGTCGAGTGCGGTGATTCCCTCGTCGTCGGTTGGTTCGTGGGTGACGCCCACCCGTAGGACGTGTTCCATGAAGTAGGCGTGGGGACAGCGCACCCATGTCTGGAGGCGGGTGGCCGACAGCACGGTGTGTCCGTCGGCCGGTGAGGGAACAGCGGCTCCGGTCAGGTTGCCGTCGAAGCGGGTCAGAAGCGGCTCCTGGCGGCCACGGACCAGGTTGATTCCCCGGTCCAGGACGTTGTCGTCGGTGCGTCGGTCGGTTGTGTCCACGGGTAGGCCCCGGTGCCGTTCACGCAGCAACTCGGCAAGGGCGTACTCCTGTTCGTCGGCGGGGGAGGTGAGGTGTTCGAGTGAACCCACGAACGACGGCGAGGATGAGAACCATGCCTGGCCCAGGTTCTCCAGTTCTGCCGGTGATGGTCGGGAGCCCAGCTCTGCCTCGATCTGGTCGAGTAGCCAGCGCGACGGAACCCACTCGCTCTTCTTTCCCAGGTCGCCCCGTGGAAACACCAGGACCCGTTCGAGGTCGGCCGAGGCGAGGGCCGCCAGCACGCTGTGGTGGAGGTCGGCCATTTGGTCGGTGCGTACCGTCAGGGCTCCACCGGCCGCAAGGCGGGCCGAGTCGGGGAGAAGGGGGTCTTCGCGGCGTCGGGTGGGTGTGGTTCCCTCGGCCAGGCCCACGACCATGACGCGCTCGAGGTCGAGGCCTGCGACCACGCCGAACCCGCCCACCAGCACGCCGTCGCCGAAGTGCCCCTCACGTTCGAGGTCGCGGTCAAGGCCGTCGCCGACGGCGCGGCGGAAGGCTGCCCCGCCGGGCCGGGCCTCGATGGTCGCCAGGTTCCCCAGGCCCCTGAGCAGGTCCAGGACACGCGTGCGGGCCTCGAGCTCTTCGCTGGGCCAGTCGGTGCGCTCGGTTGCCGAACCCAGGTAGCGGTCGAGTAGGTCGGTGGCCCATGCGGCCAGGCCCGGCCAGTCGGCTGGTGCAGCGGCGGGGTCCACGCGGGCAACCAGCTCCTCGATGAACTCCAGCAGGGCTCGTGCATGTCGGATTGTCTTGTCGACGGTGTCGATGCGGCCGGCGTCGGCGCCCTGTGAGACCAGGTCGGCTCGGCGCTCGGACCGGTCGGTCACCGTCTGTTCGAGGCGGGAGCGCCACTGGGAGGGCCCGGTGACGATGCCGGCGTCGCGGGCCGTTCGCTCCCATGCGGCTGCGGGCACGGCTGCCCCGTCGGAGCCAATGACTGCTCCCGCTGACGCCAGGGCCATGACCGCCGCCCGTGAGAAGTCGTGGTCGTGGAGGTCCAGTAGAGCCAGGAGGGTCCGGCCGGTCAGCGACTCGTCGAGGCGGCGGCCGGCCACACCGTTGAACGGAACGCCGGCTGCCCGCAGGTGCTGGTGGAGCAGCCTGGCGTAGCGCCCGCCACCGGGGTGGACGATGGCCATCCGGGCGAAGGGGGTGCCGGCTGCGGCGGCGGCGACCACCTCTCGGACCGCCACCTTGGCCTCCTCGTCGGGGTCGGCTACCGAGCGGACGGCCAGGTCGGATGCCATCGGCGCTGGAGCGGCCGGCGGCAGGGTGCCACCCAACCGCTCGACCAGGTGGCGCACGGGCTCGTCGGCCGCCTCGTCGCCCGTGCGGGCGGCGATCACCGCCAGTGGCCCGATGTCGGCGAGGGCGGCCAGCAGGTTGATTCCCGAGGTCGGGGTGCGGCCTGGCACGTGCACGATCAGGGCGCCCAGCTCCCCGAGCAGTGGATCGCTCCCGTCGATCGTGGCGGCTGCACGGTGCAGGTCGACCTCGTCGATGAACCGTTCGGCCAGGCGTTGGCTGACCAGGCGGTGGAGCCGTACCACCTCGTATGCCCGGGAGCCGGTGGCGGCCACGGCGTCCAGCGCCGTGTCGTCGAGTTCTCTCAGCTCGCGGTGGACCCGCACCAGCGCCCGCTCGGTGGCTGGGTGGCGTGCAACGGGACGGAGCAGGTCGGCCGAGTCGGTCAGGGTGGTGCGTACGGCAGCGCCCACGACGGGGTCAGAGACGCGGTGCCGCTGGTCGTCGGCGAGGGCCGTGGTGGCCAGCAGCTTGGCCAGCCCCAGCAGGGTCTCGAAGCGCACGGCGGCCAGCCCGACGGCACCGCCGGCGCCCGGCCCGGCTGCCAGCGAGCGGCGTGCCGCCACGCCCACCAGATTCGACGGCACGACCACGGTGACCGGTGCCAGCGGGTCGTTGCCCTTGGCTGCTGCTATGGCGTCTGCGAGCGCGGCGGTGGCCTCTGCGCCGTAGGAGGTGAAGGTGAAGCTGGCAGTCATCGTGAGATGAGAGTACGCATGCCGTGTGACACCCCGCAGCCACGGTGGGACCTCTGCCCCCGATCAGCCATGGGGGTGGGGTTGCCGGTACTGTCCGACCGCATGAGCGACACGGGGACCCAGGCACCAGACGATCCACCACCCGAATACCCGGGCCGTTGGGCTACCGAGGACCCCGATCGCCCAGCCATCGTCATGCACGGTTCGGGCCAGACCATGACCTTCGCCGAGCTGGATGCCGAGGCAAACCGCATTGCCAACCTGTTCCGCAGCCTGGGCCTGGAACCGGGCGACCACATGGCGTTCTGTCTGGAGAACCGCATCGAGTTCCTGGCACTTGCCTGGGGTGCCCACTACGCGGGCCTGTACTACACGGCCATCTCGTCGCGTCTCACGGCTGACGAGATCGCCTACATAGTCGATGACTGTGGCGCTCGGGTCTTTGTCACGTCGCCGTACAAGGCCGATGCCGTGGACAAGGTGGTGGCTGCTACGCCGAACGTTGAGGTTCGGTTCACCATGGGCGGGCGCCTACCGGACCATGAGTCGTTCGAGGATGCGGTGGCAACGCAGTCGGCCGAGCCCCGTCCCGGCGCCGTCGAGGGTCAGGACATGCTCTATTCCTCCGGTACGACCGGTCAGCCGAAGGGCATCAAGTCGCCGATGTCGGGTGCCCCTCTGGGTACGCCCAACCCGATAGCGATGATGGCCAGGTTCATGTTCGGTGCCGAGGAGGGAAGGGTGTACCTCTCGCCGGCGCCCCTCTACCACTCGGCGCCCCTGCGCTTTTGTCTCGGCTACCAGCGGCTGGGCTGCACGATCGTGGTGATGGAGAAGTTCGACCCCGAGGAGGCGCTTGCTGCGATTGAGGCCCACGGCGTGCACTCCAGCCAGTGGGTTCCGACCATGTTCGTCCGCATGCTGAAACTGTCAGCCGAGGTGCGTTCCCGCTATGACATCTCCTCGCTGGCCTCGGCGATACATGCGGCTGCGCCGTGTCCTGTTGAGGTGAAGCGCTCCATGATCGACTGGTGGGGTCCGGTGCTCCACGAGTACTACGCCGGAACTGAGGGCAACGGTCTCACCTACACCAACTCGGTGGACTGGCTGGATCACCCGGGGTCTGTCGGAAGGGCGCTGCTCGGCGAGGTCGTCATCGTCGACGACGACGGCAACGAGCTCCCGGTGGGCGAGGAGGGTGGTGTCTACTTCCGTAGCGACTCACAGTTCGAGTACCACAACGATCCCGACAAGACAGCCGGCGCCAGGCTGGCCGGGAACCTCAGCACCCTTGGTGACGTTGGGCGCCTGGACGAGGACGGCTTTCTCTACCTGACGGACCGCAAGGCGTACATGATCATCTCGGGTGGGGTGAACATCTACCCCCAGGAGGCCGAGAACATCCTGACCATGCACGCGGCGGTGTTTGACGTGGCGGTGATCGGTGTGCCGAACGACGAGTTCGGCGAGGAGGTCAAGGCCATCGTGCAGTTGGTGGATCCGGCGGTGGCCGGTGACGAGATGGGCCGTGAGCTGATTGCCTTCTGCCGTTCACAGCTGGCTGACGTGAAGTGCCCCCGTAGCGTCGACTTCCGTGACGAGCTGCCAAGGCATCCCACGGGCAAGCTCTACAAGCGCCTCCTGAAGGACGAGTACTGGGCGGGCCACACGACCCGTATCTGAGAGCCCGGAGCGACTCAGAGCCGCGGCTCAGCCGGCTTCGGAGTGGGTCACGGGCTGTTCACCCATCCACTCGCGCAGGGTGTTCTTGAGCTTGGTCTGCTGGATGAACAGGTCGTGTTCGGCGCCCGCCTCGCCGGCGGCCTGGGGGGCCTTCAGGTAGAACGACAGCCATTCCTGCACACCTGACTGGCCCGCCCGGTGGGCGAGGTCCAGGAACAGGGCCAGGTCCAACACGATGGGTGCGGCCAGGATGGAGTCGCGGCACAGGAAGTCGACCTTGATCTGCATCGGGTAGCCCAGCCATCCGAAGATGTCGATGGCGTCCCAGCCCTCCTTGTTGTCGCCACGGGGCGGGTAGTAGTTGATGCGCACGACATGGTCGATGTTGCCGTAGAGATCCGGGTAGGACTCGGGTTGCAGGATGGCGTCGAGAACCCCCAGCTTGGAGACCTCCTTGGTCTTGAAGTTCTCGGGGTCGTCGAGCACCTCACCGTCGCGGTTGCCGAGGATGTTGGTGGAGTACCAGCCGCGCAGGCCCAGCATTCGGGCCTTGAAGCCGGGGGCCAGCATCGTCTTCATGAGCGTCTGGCCGGTCTTGAAGTCCTTGCCGGCGATCGGCACGCCGCGGGTGGCGGCCAGTTCAAGCATGCACGGCAGGTCCACAGAGAGGTTGGGTGCGCCGTTGGCGAAGGGAACCTCGCTGGAGAGGGCCGCGTAGGCGTAGATCTGGCTGGGGGAGATGTTGTCGTCGTCGTCTCTGAGGCCCTGTTCAAAGGCGGCGACGGTGTCGTGGACGGCGCTGGCCTCCTGGTAGGCCTCGGTGGAACCGCACCAGACCACCACAAGGCGGTCGCATTCGTTTTCGGTGCGGAAGCGCTCGATGTCGTCCATGAGTGCCTGGGCCTGTTCCCACTTGGAGGTCATGGTCTTGACGCGGGTGCCCTCGAGCCTCTTGACCCAGCGCTGGTCGAACACGGCGTCCATGGCGACGATGCCCTCCAACTCGGCCGAGATTGGTGCCAGGTCGCGCTCTTCGAGCACGCCACATGTGCGGGCGGCTTCGAGCACGTTGGCCGAGATGGGGTCCCAGCCGCCGAACACGATGTCGTCCAACCCGGCGAGGGGTACGAACTCGCGGATGAGGGGGTTGCGGTCCTCGTCGCGGGCACCGAGGCGGATGTGGGCCATCTGGCTGACCGAGCCGATTGGCGGGGCAAGGCCCTTGCGGGCGGAGATTACGCCTGCGATGAAGGTGGATGAGACGGCGCCGAGCCCGGGGGTGAGTATTCCGAGGCGGCCGGTCGCCGGGGCGATGGTGGTGGGTTCTGTCATGGAGAGAAGCATAAGCACATGCAAATGAAAGGCTTGCTAGATTTAGAGATACTGAATAATCAGACAGGATCCCGCAATGTCGAAGACAGGGCTGCAGAGCCTCCCCAACCTCACCGTGCAGCAGTTGGAGTACCTCGTGGCAGCGACAGACCATTCCACCCGTGCGGCGGCGGCCGCCAGCCTCGGTGTCACGCCGTCGGCCCTCACCCAGGGCCTCGCCGAGCTCGAGCGCCGGGTCGGCCTGACCCTCTTCGAGCGGCACGGCCGTCACACCCAGTTGAGGCATCAGGCGACCGAGGTCCTCACCCATGCGCGCAGGGTCGTGGCCGAGACCCGCGACCTTGCCCGTTGGGCGGCGTCGCAGCGCTCTGGCTCGGCCGGCGTGGTCAGGCTCGGAACCATCGATGCCGTTGCTGTCCAGCACCGCGCCGAGGCCATCCGGGCCTTCCACGCCAATCGTCCCGAGGTTGACCTGCACCTCACGGTGGCCCCGTCCGGCAGCCTCCTGGAGGGCCTGGTCAGCGGCGATCTTGATCTCATCGTGTGTGTCGAGCCCGTGACCACTCCAGAGGGGGTGGTGTTCACACCCTGCTTCGCCGAGCCCCTGCACGTCTACGCCCCTGAAGGGGAGCTTCGGCGTCCCCCACACCGGTGGGGACCGTGGGTCACCTTCCCTGCGGGTTCGCACACCCGGGCGGTGATCGCAGCCGGCCTGGCCCGGGCAGGCGCACCGTTCGACGTGGTCGCCGAGTCGAACCAGCCCGAGGTTCTCCGTGAGATGGTTCGCCTCGGCCTGGGATGGACCGTGCTGCCACCGTCTACAGGCACGATGTCGGGCAGCGGAATGGTCACGGCCAGGGCCGAACCCGTGGCCCACCGTCACCTGGTTGTCGGTCGACGCGAGGGATCACCACCCGACCCGGCAGCGGACGCTCTGGCAGCTGTCCTCATCGGGACCGGAACCGACAGGTGACCGGCATCGCGGTCCGGCCACGGCCGGTAGCCTTCCGGCCAATCAGCCCGGCAGCGGGCACGGACAATTCTGGCCCCCAACCGGGCCAGCCGAGCACAGGCGGTACGACATGACCTGGCCAACCTCACGGGACGATGAGCTGTTCGGTCACATCGACCGCGAACTCGAACGTCAGAACACCACGTTGCAGTTGATTGCGTCCGAGAACTTCGCCTCGCCGGCGGTGCTCGAGGCGAGCGGTTCGGTGCTCACGAACAAGTACGCCGAGGGGTATCCGGGCAAGCGCTACTACGGAGGGAACGTCCACGTCGACGACGTCGAGGACCTGGCTCGTGAGCGGGTCAAGGCCCTGTTCGGCGCCGACCACGCAAACGTCCAGCCCCACTCTGGAGCCAACGCCAACATGGCCGTCTACCAGGCGCTGCTCGAACCGGGAGACACCGTGCTCGGGCTGAGCCTCGACCATGGCGGTCACCTCACCCACGGATCCCCGGTGAACGCCAGCGGCATCCTCTACAACTTCGTCTCCTACGGCGTCACGAAGAGCGACGAGCGGATCGACTACGACGAGTTGCGCGACAGGGCACGGGAGCACCGGCCGAGGCTGATCGTGGCGGGCGCCACCGCCTACCCCCGCATTATCGACCCGGCACCGTTTCGCGAGATTGCCGACGAGGTCGGAGCGATGCTCATGTTCGATGCCGCCCACATCGCCGGGCTCATCGCTGGCGGTGTGCATCCCAACCCGGTTCCCTACTGCGACATCGTCACCTTCACCACCCACAAGACCCTGCGGGGTCCCAGAGGTGGCTGCATCCTCTCGACATCCGAACATGCCAGGGCGATCGACAAGGCCGTCTTCCCCGGCTCCCAGGGTGGCCCACTCGAACACCACATCGCCGCCAAGGCCGTGGCGTTCCGCGAGGCGGCCGATCCGTCGTTTGCCGACTACTCACGCCAGATCGTGGCCAACGCATCGGCCCTCGCCGCCGCCCTTGCCCAGCACGGCTTCCGCATGGTCTCGGGTGGCACCGACAACCACCTGCTGCTCGTCGACCTGCGCACCTTCGACGAGGAACTAACCGGCGCCGTGGCCCAGACGGTTCTTGACCGGGCTGGTATCACGTTGAACAAGAACACGGTTCCCGATGACCCGCGTTCGCCGTTCGTGACCAGTGGCGTCCGCATCGGCACACCGTCAACCACCACCCAGGGGATGGGCGAGCCGGAGATGGCCGTAATCGCCGACCTGATCGCCCGCACGCTCAGCAGCGTCGACGACGATGCGGCAGTAGAGGCGGTTCGGACCGAGGTGGTTGAACTGTGTGGTCGCTTCACCCCCTACGGGGGCTGATGGACCGGTGAGCGAGATGGTGGCTGTGGTCCTGCCAGGGGGGCTTGCCTTCGCCGTGGTCGGTGGCGTCGCTGCGGTGGCCACCGCTGTAGCTACACCGGTGGTCCGGCGCCTCGCCATCCGGTCAGGGGCCCTCGTGGCGCCCGACGACCGCAATGTCCACGAGTCGCCCACGGCCACGCTGGGCGGAACTGCGATGCTGTTCGGTCTGTTCGCCGGGGCGCTCACCGCCTGGCTGATCGGTGACTTCTCGGCGGTGTTCGCCGAGCCGTCCGAGATGCTCGGCGTGCTGGCTGCGGCTGCGGCGATCTGTGCGGTCGGGGTGGTTGACGACATGTCGCCGCTGTCGGCAACGGCCAAGGTGGCCGGAATGGTGGTGGCCGGGGCGGTCCTGAGCCTCGTCGGCGTGTCGCTTGTCGTGCTACGCGTTCCGTTCTTCGACACGATGATCCTCTCGTCGAACATGTCGGCGCTGTTGACCGTTGTGTGGGTGGTGCTCATCGCCAACGCGGTCAACCTGATCGACGGACTCGATGGTCTGGCAGGCGGGATCGTGGCCATCGCCGCCGCAACGTTCCTCTTCTACGCCATCCGCCTGGGCGATGCGGGCGTGTTGACCGGGAGCAGCCCGGGTGCGTTGATAGCGGTGCTGGTGGTCGGCATATGTGTGGGCTTTCTTCCCCACAACGTGCATCCGGCGCGCATCTTCATGGGCGACGGCGGCGCGCTGCTGCTGGGCCTGCTCATGGCGGCCTCGACGATGTCGGTGGGGGGTAGCACCGACGCGGTGTTCAGCGGTCAGGCCTTCTTCTTCTTCGCTCCTATCTTCATCCCGCTGTTCATCCTGGGGGTCCCCCTGTTCGACATGGCGTTCGCCATCGTGCGCCGTGCAGCGACCCGCGGTATCCGGGTGACCCACGCCGACAAGGACCACCTCCACCACCGGCTGCTCCGGCTGGGCCATGGCCACCGTCGGGCTGTCTGGATCTTGTGGGCGTGGACCGCGCTTCTGTCAGGGTTCGTGCTGTGGCCCACCTTCACCGGGTCAGGCGATGCCATCGTTCCGATCGGGATAGCTGCCGTCTGCCTGCTCCTCTTCACGGTGTTCCATCCCAGGTTGCGCGGTTCGGCGCGGGCCGGGTGGGTCGACGGAGACGGTGGCGCCCAGGGTTGAGTGGGGCATTCGTCACACCGGGTTCGGGTTGTTGCTTTCCACATTGGTGATTAGATTCACAAGCGCTCCAGACGGCCGTCGTCGCGGGGGCAACGATGGTGACCGGTGACAATCCGGTCGGAGGGATCTGCGGATGCAACAGGTCGGAACGCGCGAGTTGGAGCAGGGCTTCGGCGATGCTCTTGCAGCTGCCTTCGAGTTGGCGGTCACGCCGGCCATCTTCGGGTTTCTGGGTTGGCTGATCGACCGCCAGGTCAACCTCTTCCCGGTCTTCACGATCTCTTTCACACTGGTCACGGCCGGGTACGCCACCTGGAAGCTGTACCGCAGCTACAGCGACCGGATGGACGTTGCCACAGCCGAGCGCCGTGCCGCATGGCTGGCAGGGGCTGAAAATGTCTGATTCCTCCACCTTCGTTGCCGACCTCACAGATGTCACACCTGAGCGTGACATAGCGCGTGATCTAGCCAGGCGGGCCGTCTGGGTCGCACCTGTCTTCGTATCTGCCGGCACTGTCGGCTGGGGGGCTACCGGAGCTGCATCAGCGGCCGTCGCCCTCGTCCTGGTGGTCGCCAACTTCCTGATCGGTGCGGCAATCATCACCCGAGCCGTGCGCATCTCTCTGAACGCCCTCTACGGGGCGGTCCTGTTCGGCTATCTCATCCGTCTCGGTGCATTGGCCGTGATCGCCGTGGTGCTCAAGGGAAGCGGCGACTGGTTCTCGGCCGTACCCTTCGCCATCACCCTTCTCGTCACCCACCTGGGCCTTCTCACCTGGGAGACCCGGCACGTCTCGGCGTCGCTGGCCTTTCCCGGTCTGGCCCCTGAACCTGTCTCACAAGTCACTCCAGAGGAGAACCACTCCAAGTGAACGTGCTAGCGCTCGATTTTCCGCCGGTCAGCCATCTCTTCGAGTGGCCCGACATCTTCTTCTCGGGGACGGCGTACGCCATCAACAAGACCGCCCTCATCTATTTGGCTGCCGTGGTGATCACAGGCGTCATCTTCACCCTGGCCGGCCGCCCGAAGCAGTCCCTCGTTCCGGCAGGCATCCAGCACGTGGCCGAATCAGGCATCGTCTTCATCGAGGAGTCGGTGGTTCTGCAGACAATCGGCCCCGAGGGGCGCAAGTTCATGCCGTTCCTCACCACGATGTTCTTCTTCATCATGTTCTCGAACATCTTCGAGGTGATCCCGGGAATCCAGTTCCCCGCCAACAGCCGCATGGCCATCCCGATCACCCTGGCCCTCGTTGTCTGGGTCATCTACAACTACGTCGGAATCAGGTCACAGGGCCTGGGCGGCTACCTCAAGAACTCACTGTTCCCTCCGGGTGTGCCCGTAGCGCTGTACCTGATCGTGACCCCTATCGAGTTGGTCTCCACGTTCGTGGTGCGGCCCTTCTCCCTGGCCATCCGGCTCTGGGCCAACATGGTCGCCGGTCACCTCCTGCTCGTCACGTTCGCCGTTCTTACCCAGGTCCTCTGGAGCTCCACCTACATCGGAGCAGTCGGACCCTTCGCCATGCTGGTGCTGATGACCGGCTTTGAGATTCTGGTGTCGGTCCTGCAGGCCTTCATCTTCACGATCCTGACGGCTGTCTACATCGGCGGCTCGATGCACCCCTCCCACTGATCCGCAGTTGGCTAACAAGATCTCTACCCACAAGTTCAATAACCAAGAGGGTCGGACACTCCGGCCTGACAACACATCAAACACAGGAGAATCCAAGTGCTGAACGTTTTGGCGCAGACGGCAGCCGGTGAAATGGTCGAGGGCCTCAAGGCCATCGGCGCCGGCCTCGGTTACGGCCTCGCGGCCATCGG
>Ga0207990_1000714_pt1 | contig 18588 bp, 15 predicted proteins | sample ETNtaG_8_FD_185780 | JGI IMG/M metagenome (GOLD analysis project Ga0207990, IMG submission 185780) | Marine microbial and viral communities from oxygen minimum zone, Eastern Pacific Ocean - ETNP201406SV75 (SPAdes) (version 2) | ecosystem: Environmental > Aquatic > Marine > Oceanic ...
GCTATCCGGGCGGCAGCCAGGGAAAGGTAGCCCTGCGAGTTGGGTGGAACCGTCCAGACCCGGTGTCCCCAGACGTCGACACCGAGTGGGTCCACCCAGGTGGCGTTAGGAGAATCGAGGTCGGCGACTGAGTACTCACCGTCGCCGACGGCGAGCAGTTCATCACCGAACCGTCCCTTGTAGACGCCGTCTCGTCCACCAGAGCCGAAGGCGCGGAGCACCGACGCGACGCCGGGGCGTGTCACGACATCCAGTGCGGATGTCAACCCCGCGAAGTCGTCGCCACCCGGAACGTCCTGCACGGCCAGAGCGGCCTCTGCGAGCAGGGGTGAGGCGGTGAAGCCGTTTTCAGCGAGGCCGATGGCCCGGGCCAGAAGGTCCGGCAGCGGCATGGAGCCGAACCGCTGGTGGAGCGCCCACCATCCGTCCACACACCCGGGAACCGGAACCGACCGGATGTCGCCCCGGTGGGGCATGGAGGTCAGGCCGTCGGCCAGCAGGCCATCAGGGTCCGCACCGGAACCGGCTCTTCCGGATGCGTTGAGACATGCTGGAGGACCGGAGTCGGTGTGGACCAGGGCGAACAGGTCACCACCCAGCCCGCACATGTGCTGTGCGGTCACCGCCAGCACGGCGTTTGTGGCGATCGCTGCGTCAACTGCGTTGCCACCAGCGGCCATGGCGTCCACGCCGGCCCTGGTGGCGGGCGAGTCGATGCTCGCCACCATTGCGGTGTCGGTCTGTCGGAGTTGGCTTCCCCAGGGTGCCGTCGTCATTGCCGCAGCCTTGCAGGTTCTGGAACCGCAGACCTCCGGCCTCGCTAACTGGCCTCGGACCCTGTGATACTCATCGCGGATACGAGGAGGCAGGGACCATGGGCGACGACCGGATACGGAGTGAACTGGCGGACCTGGCGGGCTACGCCTTCGACGAGGTGCCATGGACCTCGCCGCGGCCGCTCTCCGAGAGTCGGGTGGCCATCGTGACCACAGCCGGCCTCAGGGTTGGGGGTCAGCCCGACTGGAATCCCGGTGACCAGTCCTTCACCGTCCTACCTGGTGACCGCAAGGACCTGGTGCTCTCCCACTACAGCCCCAACTTCGACAGGACAGGCTGGGTCGTCGACCCGAACGTGGTCCTACCGATCGACCGCCTCGACGAGATGGCCGCCGAGGGTGTGATCGGTTCGGTGGCCGACGCCCACATCTCGTTCATGGGTGCACAGATCGACCACACCCTGGAGACGATTCGACTGGACACCGGGCCCGCCGCCGCCCGTGCCCTCCTGGACGACGGTGTTGACGTCGTGCTCCTCACCCCCGTCTGACCTCTGTGCACGCGTACCGTGGGTACGCTCGCATCGGTCCTGGAGGCGTCCGGAATAGCCACTGTGGCGCTCTCGCTCATCCGCCAACAGGTCGAGACCACGAGGCCACCACGTGCGCTCCACTGTGAGTTCCCGCTGGGACGACCGCTGGGCCGCCCCGAGGATCCCGCTTTCCAGAGAAGCGTCCTGGACGCCGCCTTAGCCCTGTTGGACGAACCCGAGGGACCTGTGCTCGTTGACTTCCCCGAGGAGATCACCGACGATTCAGATGCACCACTCGTCTGCACGATCCCCCCTGCTGACAGCGGAGACCTCCATCCGGCCGAGGCTGAGGCCAGGGGCCTGCTCCCGGCATGGAAGCGCAGCGCCGACGCGTACGGTCGGTCAACCGTCGGCAAGGTCGTGGCTGCCGAGGAGGTCCCCGGACTGGTGGGGCTCTTCGCCCGCATCGCCGACGGGGAGGGCTGGCAGGAGGTCGGCCTTCCGGGAGACCCGACAAAGGCCGCCGCAGACGTCCGGAACTTCTACGAGGAGGCGGCCCTATCCCTGACCGAGGTCGTTCCCGGTGCCCGTCAGGCAGAGACATGGTTCGTGGACCACACAACTGCGGGTGACGTCATCCAGCGTACGAGGGTGGCGATGAAGGAGCAGGGTGCGGGCTTCTACTTCTGGTACTACCTGCTGCCCGCCACCCAGCACCACGACCCAGAGGATGGGTGATCCGAAACCGGTAGGCGAACGCGGTGCCAGCGGCAACGCGGCCTACCGGTACCCTTGCGGCACTGCAGACAGGAGGGGAGAACATGGCCACTGATCGGGAACTGGCCGACGAGATAGTCGGAACCATCAGGGCCTGGATCGACCGCGATGTGGTTCCCAACGTGGCTGAGTTCGAGGCTGCCGACGAGTTCCCGCAGGCCATGTTCGAACAGATGTGCGAGTTCGGCCTGTTCGGGGCGACCATCCCCGAGGAGTACGGAGGCCTGGGCCTCGACATAACGACCTACACGCGGATCATCGAGGAACTCTCCCGCGGCTACATGTCGCTGGCGGGAATCCTCAACACCCACAAGATCGCGGCAACCATGATCGGCCGGTTCGGCACCGACGAACAGCGCCAGCGGTTCCTGTCCCGCATGTGTGACGGCAACTTCAGGGCGGCTTTCTCGCTCTCCGAACCAGACGCCGGAAGCGATACCGGAGCCATCCGCTGCCGTGCCGAACGAGATGGCGATGAGTGGGTCATCAACGGGACCAAGATGTGGGTCACCAACGGGATGCGCTCGTCTCTGGTGATGCTGCTGGCCCGCACCCCCGACGACCGCATCACCTGCTTCCTCATCGAGAAGGACCCGGGCGGGTCCTTCGAGGGAATCACCATCTCAAAGAAGATCGACAAGCTCGGCTACCGCGGGCTCGAGACCGTCGAGATGTCCTATGTCGACCATCGTGTCCCACACGCCAACCTGCTCGGTGGCGACGACGGTCTCGGCCACGGTCGCGGCTATGCCCTTTCAGCCCTCGAGCTGGGGCGCATCAACGTCGCAGCCAGGGCAGTCGGCGTGGCCCAGGCTGCGTTCGAGGCTGCCATTGCCTATGCCCAGCAGAGAGAGACCTTTGGCAAGCCCATCGTCCAGCACCAGGCGATCTCGTTCATGTTGGCCGAGATGGCCACCAAGTTGCAGGCTGCACGGTTGCTGACCTACGACGCCGCCCGCCTTGCCGACGAGGGGGAACGCGTCGACGTCGAGGCAGGAATGGCGAAGTTGTTCGCCTCCGAGGCTGCATTCGAGATCGCCACCGGTGCCATGCGCATCCATGGTGGAAACGGCTACACGAAAGAGTTTCCGGTAGAGCGGTACTTCCGCGACACTCCCCTGATGATCATCGGCGAAGGAACGAGTGAGATCCAGAAGATGGTGATCGCACGTAACCTCGTCGACCGATACCCCGTGGAGTGATGATGAACCAGAACCAGACCGGAACCTCAATACTCGGAAACGCCGTCCTCAGGCGTGAGGACGACACACTGCTGCGCGGACAGGGTGGCTACGTCGGCAACGTTGTCCTCCCCGGTGCCGTTCACGCCCACTTCGTGCGGTCCACCGCAGCGCACGGCGAGATCCTCTCTGTGGACGTGGCCGACGCCCTGTCCATGCCCGGCGTGGTGGCCGTGTACACGGCAGCCGACATCGGGCTCGAAGACCGCCCACCCACCATGGGCTTCTACCCGTCCGAGATGGCGCGGCCGTTCCTCGCCCGCGACCGGGTCCGGTTCGTGGGCGAGCCCGTGGCGGTGGTCCTGGCCGAGACCCCGTACCAGGCAGCCGACGCGGCCGAGGCGATCTGGGTCGACGTTAAGCCGCTGTCGGTACTAGTTGACCTAGACGAGGCCTTGGCGGGAGACACAGTCCTGTTCCCAGAGTTGAGCCACAACGTGGTCTGGGAACTGCCTTCATCCGGTTCGGTGGACTTCTCGGCTTGTGAGGCCGTGATCGAGGCCGACCTTGTCAACAGCCGCGTTGCTGCGGTGTCAATCGAACCACGTGTCGCCGCGGCCACCTTTGAGAACGGAAGAATCACCTGCTGGGCCAGCTCCCAGGGAGGCCACGACTACCGCAACGACGTTGCCAAGGCCCTGGGCTTGGAGCAGTCCGACGTGAGAGTCCACGTAAAGGACATTGGTGGCGGCTTCGGCGCCAAGGGCTCGGTTTCCGAGGAGGAGATCGTGGTCGCCCAACTCGCGCGCCTGACGGGCCGGCCCGTGCGCTGGACCGAGAGCCGTACCGAAAACCTAATCGGGTACGTGCACGGGCGAGCACAGAAACAGTGGGTCACCATGGGTGGAACCCGTGATGGGCGCATTACCACCTACAGGCTTGAGGTGGTTCAGGACTGCGGTGCGTATCCATTGTGGGGGCCATTCCTCCCCGAGTTCACAAGGCAGATGGCCTGTGGTGTGTACGACATTGCCGAGGTGGAGTACTCAGCGAAGTCTGTGGCAACCAATACCGCCCCGGTTACTGCCTACCGGGGAGCTGGAAGGCCTGAGGCCACGGCGGCAATCGAACGTGCCGTCGACATGTTCGCAGCCGAGATCGGCATGGATCCAGCCGAGGTTCGGCGCATCAATTTGATCCCGTCCGACTCCTTCCCGCTCACCACCCGTACCGGCACCTCCTATGACTCGGGCGAGTATGAGACTGCTCTAGATGCCGCCCTCGAGGCCGTGGACTACACCTCGCTGCGGGCCGAACAGCAGCACCGCCGTGAAACCGGGGACCGCCAACAAATGGGTATTGGCGTTGCCACCTACGTTGAAATCACGGGTTTCGGCGGAAGCGAGTACGGCGAGGTCAAGCTACGGTCTGATGGCACGTTCTTGGCCACCACCGGTACAACGAACATCGGCACAGGGCATGCCACTACGTGGGCGATGATCGTTGCCGACCGGCTAGGTGTACCGATGGACCAGGTCGAGGTGTTCCACGGAGACACCGATCTGGTCCCCTCAGGGGACACGACCGCTGGTTCCAGGTCAGTGCAGTTGGCGGGTTCGGCGATGGCGGATGCCTCTGAGAAGCTCATCGAAGTGGCCCGTCAAACTGCCGCTGACCAACTTGAGGCGGCCGTGGCCGACATCGTCCTCGAGGACGGAACCTTCCATGTGGCTGGCACTCCAACTGCCAGTCGGTCATGGACTGACCTAGCTGCTTCCTCTAACCAGGTCCTCATTGGCGTTTCGGACCATGAACAGGTGGGTGCCACATTCCCGTTCGGCGCCCACATCGTCGTTGCTGAGGTTGACACCGAGACCGGCTACGTAGCGATCGACCGCATTGTTGCTGTCGACGATGCTGGCACCATCATGAACCCGTTGTTGGCGGCGGGCCAGATTCACGGCGGCCTGGCACAGGGTGTGGCCCAGGCACTTATGGAAGAGTTTTGCTACGACGGGGACGGCAATCCGCTGACCACGAACCTGGCGGACTACTCGGCCGTGTCGGCCATGGAGGTCCCGAGCTACGAGCGCACGTTCACCCAGACGCCGTCACCGCGTAACCCGCTGGGTGCAAAGGGAATTGGCGAATCGGGAAGCATCGGGTCGACCGCAGCGGTTCAGAGCGCCGTCGTCGACGCCGTGTCGCACCTGGGCGTCAGGCACATCGACATGCCGCTCACTCCCGAGACGGTCTGGCGTGCAATCCGGTCGGCCTGACGGTCTGGGGTACGTGGCCCGACAGGTGCCAGCCCTGTGATCGAGCCACGGCAGTTCCTCGTCGAGCGGCTGCGCCAGTTCGGCATCACAGTTTTCGCAGAGATGTCGGCGCTTGCCGACCGGACCGGTGCCATCAACTTGGGACAGGGGTTCCCCGATTCTGACGGCCCACAGGAGGTCCTCGAGGCCGCCGTGGCAGCCATCCGTGCCGGCCACAATCAGTACCCACCGGGTCGAGGGATACCGCCGTTGCGTCGGGCGGTCGCCGACCACCAGAAGCGCTTCTACGACATCGAGGTGGACCCCGAGGTCGAGGTGCTCATCACCGCTGGTGCCTCAGAGGCGATAGCCGCAGCGATGCTGGCACTCGTCGAACCCGGTGACGAGGTCATCATGTTCGAGCCCTACTTCGACCATTACGCCACCTCGGTCGCACTCGCCGGTGGGCACCGTCGGGTGGTGGCGCTGCGTGAGCCCGACCTCTCCTTTGACGTCGCCGAACTGGAGGCGACCGTCGGCCCACGTACCCGCCTGATCCTCTTGAACACACCCCACAACCCATCCGGCAAGGTGTTCGACGCCGGCGAGCTGGGGCAGATCGCACGGGTAGCCGTGGAGCACGACCTGCTGGTCGTTACCGACGAGGTCTATGAGCACCTCATCTACGACGGTGGAAGCCACATCCCGTTGGCCACCCTCCCCGGCATGGCTGAGCGCACCCTCACCATTTCCTCTGCAGGGAAGTCCTTCGGGTTCACCGGCTGGAAGATCGGCTGGGCCAGCGGACCTGAGGCAATGGTGTCGGCCCTGCTCACGGCAAAGCAGTCGCTCACCTACGTGAACGGCGGACCCTTCCAGCACGCCCTCGTGACAGCGCTCGGCCTTGGTGACGACTACTTCAGGGACCTCGCCGACGACCTCCAGGCCAAGCGGGACCTCCTCACCGAAGGCCTCCGAAGTGCCGGCTTCGGGGTGTTTCCGACAGCGGGCACCTACTTCATCACCGCCGACATCAGGCCGCTGGGTGCCAGTGACGGCGTGGAGTTCTGCATGTCGTTGCCGGAGCGCTGTGGTGTCGTGGCGGTTCCGAGCGTCGTGTTCTACGACAACGAGGAAGCCGGCAGGCACCTCATCAGGTTCGCCTTCTGCAAGAGGCCCGAGGTGCTCGCCGAGGCGGCAGGGCTGCTGGCCGGCATGGGAGGATCCCAGCCATGAGGTCAGGACCGTGAGGGTTGCAGCCGTTCAGCACGACGTGGTCTGGGAGGACCGCGAGGCCAACCACGCCCATCTGGCAGGGCTCATTGCGGGTGCGGCCGCCGACGGCGCCGACCTCGTTGTGCTGACCGAGATGTTTCCCGTCGGGTTCTCGTTGGCGGCCGACCGTATCGCTGAACCACCAGATGGGCCGAGCGTCGGATTCCTCCTAGGGCAGGCCTCCGAGCACGGTCTCTGGGCTGCCGGTTCGGTGCCGGTCAGGGACGATGCCGGTTCGATGCCGGTGAACCGGTTCGTGCTTGCCGGCCCCGACGGCACTCTCCACCACTACGACAAGATGTACCCGTTCACCTATGCGGGCGAGCGCGACCACTACCGGCCCGGCGTGCACCCGGTGACCGTGACCATCGAGGGGGTGAGGGTCAGCCTCTTCGTCTGCTATGACCTGCGCTTCTCTGAGGCCTTCTGGGACCTGGCGCCGACGACCGACCTCTACCTGGTTCCCGCCAACTGGCCCTCCAGCCGCCGCGAACACTGGATGACCCTCCTGCGTGCCAGGGCCATCGAGAACCAGGCCTACGTGGTGGGCGTGAACCGTGTCGGCGACGATCCCCGGTTCTCCTATTCGGGCGACAGCCTCATCGTTGACCCGCTTGGAGAGGTCCTTGCCGATGCCGAACCGGGTGTCGAGGCCGTTCTCATCGCCGACGTGGAACTAGAGCGGGTTGCGGCTGTTCGTGCCGAGTTCCCCTTCCTTCAGGACCGCCGCGGGAGATGAGCGACCCCGAGATCCTGGAGCGGGCACGACTGCTGGTCGAGCCCGCCATGGTCGCAGCCGTCGACGGTCTCTGTGTCGAACTGGGTCTACCGGCCCGCTACCACCTTGGCTGGGCCGAGGCAGACGGCTCGCCATCGACCGTGGGGGCCGGCAAGGGCCTCCGACCCGCCCTGGCGGTGCTGTCAGCCGAGTCAGTGGCCGCTTCCGGCGAGGTTGCCATCCCGGGGGCCGTCGCCGTGGAACTGGTGCACAACTTCTCGCTCATCCACGACGACATCATCGACGGCGACGTCGAGAGACGGCACAGGGCCACCGTCTGGGCGGCCTTCGGCACCGACGACGCCATCATCTCGGGCGATGCGTTCCACAACCTGGCCTTCCAGATCCTGCTGGGCGAGCCCACGCCGGAACGGGTAGCGGCCACCACGCGCCTGGCCCGGGCCACCTCGGCGATGCTTGCCGGACAGGCTGTCGACATGGCATTTGACGATCTACCTGTCGTGTCTCTTGAGGACTGCCTGGCAATGGAGGCCGACAAGACCGGTGCCCTGGTGGGTTGTGCCGCGTCCATAGGTGCCGTGCTGGCCGGTGCACCGCAGACGACCGTCGATGCACTCGACTCCTTCGGGCGAGAACTGGGCCTGGCCTTTCAGGCCGTGGACGACGTCCTCGGAATCTGGGGCGACCCGGCGGTAACCGGCAAGGCCGTCGGCAACGACCTGCGGGAGCGCAAGAAGTCCATGCCGGTTGCTGTCGTCCTGGCCGGTGGTTCGGGCCTGGCCGTAGACCTTGCCGCCATCTACGACCAGCCCGGCGATCTCTCCGACGACGATGTCGACCATGCGACCGGGATCATCGAGGCTGCCGGTGGAAGGGAGCGCACCGAGGCCGAGGCAGCCAGCCGACTGGAGTCAGCCCTGGCCTCGCTAGATGCCTTGACAACTTCCGCCGAGGTGGATGCCGAGATCCGTGGCCTTGCCCGCTTTGTCGTGGAGCGCAACTTCTAGGGATCACGACGGGGTCAGAGGCGCCGGATGGCTGCCAGCCCGACCACCGCCCTGCCCTTTTCGCGTGATGCGGCAAGGTCAACTCGGCCTTCGAGAACCCACTCGTTGAAGCCTTCGGGATCCGCGATTGTCTGGGTGACCGGCCAGTTGTACGTGTCGGAATCGTCCAGCACGAAGAACTCGCTACCCCTGGCGTGGCTGTCCGTCGGCATGACCGGGTGGTCGTCCCAGTAGGGGGCGATTGCCTCCCTGATTGAGTCGGCGTTCCACGTGGTGTCGCCGACGGCTGGTACCTCGGCGAGCACGTCGGTTGCCTCCCCGCTGCGACGGGAGAGCAGTTGCACCCAGCGGAACACCTCGTTTCGCACCATCACCCGGAAGGCCCTTGTTGACGTGGTCACGTCGGGGCGCTCGGGTTCGGCACCCTCAACGGGTCCCGTGTCGTCCGGGTCCGGGTTGCGCAACTTCTCCCATTCGTCGATGAGGCTGGAGTCGACCTGGCGCACCGTCTCGCCGAGCCATGCCTCGAGGTCGCGAAGTTCCTCGGTCTTTTCCTCGTCGGGCACGTTCTGCACGACCGCCTTGTAGGCCTGGGTCAGGTAGCGCAGCACGACCCCCTCGGAGCGCTTCAGACCGTGGTGCTCCACGTACTGCCTGAAGTTGAAGCCCAGTTCGTACATCTCGCGTGCCACCGACTTGGGTTGGACGTTCTCGTCGCCGACCCATGGGTGGTGGCTGCGGAACACGTCGAAGGTCCCGTAGAGGAACTCGGCCAGCGGTCGGGGAGGCCGAACCTCGTTGAGGCGTTCCATGCGTTCCTCGTACTCGACGCCCTCCATCTTGAGCCTGTTGACCAGCTCGGTCTTCAGGCGGTTGACCTGGGCGGCCAGGATCACCCCCGGGTTCTCGAGTACCGATTCGACGACCGACAACACGTCCAGGGCGTGCTGTTCAGGTGTGTGGTCGGCCCCCTCGTCACCCAGTTCGGGGATCACCTCGAGGGCGAACAGCGACAGTGGCTGGTGGAGGGCGAAGTCGTCCTGGAGGTCCACCCCGATCCGGACCATGCGGCCCTTGTCGTCGGGCCCGTCCAGTTCCTCGACGATGCCGGCATCCCGGAGTGAGCGGTACACGCCGATCGCCCGGCGGATGTGGTGACGCTGGCGCTTGCGTGGTTCGTGGTTGTCGGTCAGCAGCCGGCGCAGGTCGGCACCGCCGTCACCGGGGCGGGACAATACGTTGAGGACCATCTGGTGGGTGACGTCGAAGCTGGAGTCCAGCGGCTCGGGATTGCCGCCGACCATCTTGTCGAACGTCTCCTCGTTCCAGTGGGCGTAGCCCCGCTCCGGTGGTTTCTTCTTTACCAACTTCTTCTTCCGGGACGGGTCGGCTGCCACCTTGGCCTCGGCTCGGCGGTTCTCGATCCAGTGCACGGGAGCCTGGGCCCAGACGTGCCCTTCGTCGTCGAAGCCCCGGCGACCGGCACGCCCCGCGACCTGTGCGAACTCGCGGTTGGAGAGCAGACGGGTGGTGGAGCCGTCGTACTTGCAGAGTTGGGTGAACAGGACCGTGCGAATCGGCACGTTGACCCCGACCCCGAGCGTGTCTGTGCCGCAGATCAACTTGAGCAGCCCGGCCTGTGCCAGTTTCTCGATGAGCAGCCGGTAGCGGGGGAGCAGGCCGGCGTGGTGCAGGCCGATGCCGTGCCCAATGAACCTCCGCAGGTCCTTGCCGATGGGTGTGTCGAACCTGAAGCCACCGACCGCCTCGCGGATCTCGGCCTTCTCCTCTTTGGTGACCACGTCGAGGCTGCAGAGGTCCTGAGCCTTGTCTGTAGCGGCCTTCTGGGTGAAGTGGACGATGTAGATGGGGGCCCGGTCCGAGTCCACCAACTCGGTGATCGACTCGTGCAGGGGGGTCTCCCGGTACTCGAAGGTGAGGGGAACCGGTCGCTGCGAGCCGGCAACGGTCACCGTGGCCCTGCCGGTTCGTTCGGTCAGGTCATCTTCGAACCTGGTGGTGGGGCCGAGGGTCGCCGACATGAGGAGGAACTGCGTGTCGGTCAACTCCAGCAGGGGTACCTGCCAGGCCCAGCCGCGCTGTGGGTCGGCGTAGTAGTGGAACTCATCGGCCACAACCAGGCCCACGTTGCATGAGCGGCCTTCGCGCAGCGCCCTGTGGGCCAGGATCTCGGCCGTGCAGGCGATGATCGGTGCCCCCGGGTTGACCGAGGCGTCGCCGGTCACCATGCCCACGTTGTCGGATCCGAAGTCGCGGGCGAGGGCGAAGAACTTCTCACTGACCAGTGCCTTGATGGGTGCCGTGTAGACGCTGCGCTCACCTCTTGCGAGGGCAGCGGCGTGGGCGGCCGTGGCAACGAGGGACTTCCCCGAACCGGTGGGGGTGGCCAGGATCACGTGGTTGCCGGCCAGCAGTTCCAGGATCGCCTCCTCCTGGGCCGGGTACAGCGTGAGCCCGGTATCAGTGGCCCATGCCACGAAGCCCTCCAGCAACTCATCGGGGTCCGAGCCCAGTGGAAGCCGATCGAGAAGGCCTGCGTTGTCGAGGCCTGTGTTCATCGGGTTGGCCGGAGCAGGGCTGCGCGCTCGGCTTCGACCACGGCGTGGAGCGTGCAGCCGGGCAGGTGGTCGTTGACCATTCCCGTGGCCTGCATGAATGCGTATGCGGTCGTGGGTCCCACGAACGACCACCCTCTCTTCTTGAGATCTTTGCTGAGGGCCGTGGATTCAGGTGTGGTGGCAGGTATCGGATCGTCGGGGTTGCGTGGTTCCACTGTCGGCTCCCAGGACCAAAGGTAGGCGGCCAGGGAACCGAACTCGTCGGCTACCTCAAGGGCCCTGGCGGCGTTGTTGATCGTGGACTGGATCTTCCCGCGGTGGCGCACGATGTCGGCGTCACCCAACAGGCGCTCCACGTCGTCGCTGCCGAACCCGGCCACGGTTGCCGGGTCGAAGCCGGCGAACCCGGCCCGGAACGCCTCGCGCTTGCGAAGGATCGTCAGCCATGACAACCCGGCCTGGAATCCCTCGAGGCAGACCTTCTCGAACAGTCGGGTGTCATCGGTGATGGGCCGCCCCCACTCGTCGTCGTGGTAGGCGAGGTAGTCGGCGTGTTCGCCGGGCCACCAGCAGCGCGCCATCCCGTCATCGCCGGCGACGAGGCTCCCGCTCACCTTTGCCCCCGTCCGCTTCTGTGCTCCACGGGGACCGACGTTACGCTCCGGCGACCGATTGCCCGACCCAGCGGAGGCTTCCCATGATTGTCATAGCAGGCACCATCAACATCGACCCTGCCAGCAGCGACGACGCCGTGGCGGCGATCGTGCCGATGATGACCGCAACGCATGCCGAGGATGGATGCATCGACTACGTGCTCAGCATCGACCCGGTACAGGCGGGGCTCGTCAGGATCTTCGAGAAGTGGGAGAGCGACGAGGCCCTCAGCGCCCATATGGGTTCGGCACACATTGCCGAGTTCCAGGGGGCCATGGCCGGCTTCGGCGTGACCGGAATGTCTGTGGAGCGCTTCGACGGCGCCACGGTCACCAAGCTGATCTAGGGGCCCTACAGGACGGCTCCCATCGGGAGGTCGTCCTGGATCTGGTCCAGGTACTCGGACAGGCCCCAGCCGACATGGCCATCACAGGTGAAGCGGGTCAGGCCCTCGGTGATCCTCGTCAGCAACTCGTCGCCGTCGGGTGTCGTGCGGCGGTTTCGCAGCGGTATCAGCGACGTGATGTCGCCCACGACCTCGTAGGTGCGTTCGGCGGTGGTGACGGTGGCGACCAGCCCGGTCTGGTACCAGGCCTCGTCCCAGGTGGTGTCGATCGAGACGTCGGTTATCTCGTGGTACACGTCGCCGTGCAGCACCATGCCCCCCGGCCGGGTGGCAACGCCGTCACGGCTGATGAGGGAGATGACCATGGCGAAGTCCTCGTCGAAGACCAGGGGCAGCCAGCGGTACCAGGAGATCGCCTGCCAGTACCGGGCTCCCCAGGACTTGTCACGCAGACCAAGGCCGTCCACCTCGAAGCGCTCACCGCCGACCTGGATGAACCCTGTGGCTGCCATGTGCTGCTCGTAGTGGGCCTTGGCGAACGACTGTGCCGCCTCCTGTGAAGGCTCCTCGCCGGTGACGGCGTCGACGGGTCGCCCACCCAGCATCGGGGAGATGCCCCGGTATGCGAGATCGATGCTGCAGTCCACGATGGGGTTGGTTGAAAAGGCCAGCTTCGGTTCAGCCATCTCGCCAGGACTGTCCAACAGGCAGACCGATCCCTCGTAGCGGACCCGCAGCCGGTCGAACGGTTCCTCGACGTCGAAGCGCATGCCGGCGGCATCGAACACCTCGTTGGTTTCAATGCGTGGTCGTTGGAACATGAAGCCCACCCGGCCATCGGGCAGGTACACGCAGCAGGACATCTCGGCGTAGCCCTCGTTCACCCGGTTGCCCAGGCGGAACCACCCACCAACGCCTGTCGAGTGGTCGACCACGTTGAAGTACATCGACTCGTTGTAGTTCGACACCGGGTCGGGCTCGTGGTTGTACTCATCGCCGGGTTCCAGTACCAGACGGATTCCCGAATCCTCAGCCATGGGCTCGAGTGTGGCAGGTCCCTGGCTGCTGAGGTGGGCCGGGCGCAATGCCCGGCCCATGACTGGGCAATCGGCCGGGTGTATGTTTCGCTGCCATGGACATCCGTGAACTCTCAAGCATCGCAGACATCATCCTGACCGGAACGGCCGAGAAGCCCGACGCCGACATGGTCATCTACGGGGAGGAGCACATCACCTGGTCGCAGATGAGGGACCGTTCAGGGCAGGTTGCCAACGCCCTTCGGGCCGACGGTGTGGGCTCGGCGGACCGCATCGCATACATCGACAAGAACGGCCCCGAGTACTTCGAGCTGGCCTTCGGCTGTAGTTTCATCAATGCCGTGACCGTTGCCGTCAACTGGCGTCTGGCGCCGTCCGAGATGGCCTACATCGTCAACGACTCCGAGGCTGCGATCCTGGTCATCCACGAGGACCTGGCCGAGCACCTTGCAGCGTTCGAGGCCGACCTGGAGAGCGTCAGGCGCATCGTCGTGATCGGCTCACACGAGACCCACATCTCCTACGACGAGTGGCGCAACGCCCACCCATCCGACAGCGACATCCATGACGCCCAGGCCGACGACGTCTCAATGCAGCTCTACACGTCCGGCACGACGGGTATGCCAAAGGGTGCCCAACTCACCAATTCCAACTTCCACGCAGCGTTCAACAACGTCGACTGGGAGATGACCGAGGACGCACGGAGCCTGGTCGTCATGCCGCTGTTCCACATCGGAGGCAGTGGTTGGGCGTTCTTCGGCATGGGCAGTGGCGCAACCTCGATCCTGGTGCGCGAGTTCGATCCGGTCGCCGGCCTCCAGCTCATCGAGTCAGAGCAGATCTCGCACGCCTTCTTCGTGCCGGTGGTCCTGGCGTTCTTCTCTATGGTTCCAAGTGAGGGGATCGACCTCTCTTCCATGAAGACGATTGCCTACGGGGCCTCACCGATTACCGAGGATGTGCTGGTCAACTCCATGAAGATGTTCGGCTGTGAGTACTCACAGGTCTACGGCCTCACCGAGACCACCGGGGTCGTCACCCAACTTCTGCCAGAGGACCACGACCCGGGCGGCCCCCGGCAGAACCTGCTGCGTTCCGCCGGAAAGCCGATTGCCGGAACAGAGATCCGCATCATCGACCCCGACACAGGTGACCAGCTGCCCGACGGCGAGGTCGGCGAGGTCTGGATCCGGTCAGGGCAGATCATGTCCGGGTACTGGCAGATGCCCGAGGAGTCGGCCAAGGCCCTTCCCGGAGACGGCTGGTTCCGTTCCGGCGACGCCGCCTACATGGAGGACGGCTACCTGTTCATCTACGACCGGGTGAAGGACATGATCATCTCAGGAGGCGAGAACGTCTACCCGGCCGAGATCGAAAACGCCCTCATGGGCCACGAGGGCATCGCCGACGTGGCGGTCATCGGGGTACCCGATGAGAAGTGGGGCGAGGTCGGCAAGGCCCTGGTGATCCCGGTGCCAGACAGTGGGGTGACCGGCGAGGACATCCTGGCCTTCTCCCGGGAGCGCCTGGCTGGGTTCAAGTGTCCCAAGTCCGTTGACTTTGTCGAGGCGATCCCCAGGAACCCGTCGGGCAAGATCCTCAAGCGCGAGCTGCGCGACCCCTACTGGGAGGGCCATGACCGCCAGGTCAACTGAGCCCTAACTCTGGCGGCGGCCTGTCTCCACATTTCCGTCGAAGGTCGCACGGCCGAATCGGCTACGTGCGATCAACATCTTCATTATCTCCTCGGATCCGTCTCCGATCTGCCATCCGATGATGTCGCGCAACCGCTGTTGGTGCGGTAGTTCGGTGCTGTACCCGTAGTGGCCGTGGAGGCGTAGGCAACGGTGGACTGCTTCGACCGCCATCTTGGGTGCATACCACTTGACCATGGCGCCGTAGTCCTGGCAGGGGATCTGGTTCTGGCGCATCCACAGGACCTTGTAACACATCAGGCCGGCCAGTTCGAGGTGTGTCACGTCCTCGGCCAAACCGAACGAGACAGCCTGATTCGATGCCAGCGGCGCGCTGAACACCATCCGGTTCTTCGTGTACTCGATGGTCTCGTCGATCGACTGCATCGCAGCGCCGATGCAGGTGAGTCCGATAATGGCCCGGTTGATGTCGAAGAAGTGGCTGATCATGGCGAAGGCCTGGCCGGGGGCTCCGACCATCCACTCCGAGGGGACCTCGACGTCTTCGAGGGTGAGGGTGCCTCGGGGTACCGCCCTGCATCCCAGGTCCTCGACCTCTTCGAACGACATCCCCGGGGCCTCACGGGGGATCAGGAAGGCAGATATTCCCCGCCACCCAGATGCCTCCGGGTCGGTTCGCGCAAAGACGTAGAAGACGTCGGCGTTGAGGTAGCTGACGGAGTTCTTGATTCCGTTGATCACGTAGGAGTCGCCGTTCCTGACGGCGGCTGCGGCCATCGCACCCATGTCGGAGCCGGCGCCGGGTTCGGTGAGGCAGAGCCCGATGATCTGGTCACCCGATGTCAGGCCGGGGAGCCACCTGTCCAACAGGGTGGGTGCGGCCTCCTTGAGGAGCAGGCGGGTGTAGGTGGGGCCGAGGGCGGTCAGGACGGCGTTGAAGTCCCCCCGGGCGACCTCTTCAGCTGTGATTCCGACGCTGACCAGGTTGGGCTCCTCTCCTCGTTCGGCCCAGAACTCCCTCGAGAAGGCCAGGACCCGTCGCACCTGGTCGGCCGGGTAGGCCTGGTTAGCGTCTCCTGACTGGTAGCGGGGCAGGAGTTCCGTCAGCGCCAACTGCCGCACGGCACACCTGTAGTCCTCCTGGGCGGGTGAAAAGGAGAAATCCAACACCTTCGTGTCTCCTTCCTGAACCTCGTCGGATGGCGGAACCATAGGAGAGCCTGACTCTGATCTCCCAGCCGAGTGCGCCTCTGGAACCAGGCCTGACTAGTGTTGCCGCCCATGGACATCAGGGTGGACGGCAAGGTAGCGATAGTCACGGGCGGTTCCAGGGGCATCGGGCGCGCAATCGCCGGCACGCTGGCGGCGGCGGGAGCGAAGGTGATGATCACCAGCCGGAAGGCCGATGCCTGCGAGGTGGCGGTTGCCGAGTTGGTCGAGGAGACCGGCGGCGACCTGGCCTACGAGGCTGGTAACGTGGGCAACGTCGAGGATGCAGAGAGGGTCGTTGAGGCGACCCTCTCCACGTTCGGTGCCGTCGACATTCTGGTCAACAATGCAGCTACCAACCCCTATGCGGGCCCGGTAATAGATACCGACATCCCCAGGTGGGAAAAGACCCTCCAGGTGAACCTGACGTCACCCCTTGTGTGGATCCAGAAGTGTTGGACCGCGTGGATGGGGGAGCACGGTGGGCAGGTCATCAACGTGTCGTCGGTGGGAGCCTTCGCTACCAGCCCGATACTCGGGAACTACGACATCTCCAAGTTGGCCCTCGTTCAACTCACCCGCCAGTTGGCGGCCGAGTTGGGGCCGGACGTGAGGGTGAACACCATCTGTCCCGGTCTCGTCAAGACCGACTTCGCCCGTGCGCTGTGGGAGGGCGGCCAGGGCGACCAGGTCGCTCAGGCATATCCGCTGAAGCGCCTGGGTGAGCCCGAGGACATCGCCAACGCCGCCCTCTACCTGGCCTCTGAGGCTTCAGGCTGGATGACGGGCCAGGAGATGGTGATAGATGGCGGGGGCCTGATCGCCTTCAACAGGGTGGGCTGAGCACCTGAGCCCCGGGACTGCTGCCCGGTCGGCTCACACCTCCAGTTGGCGTGCGAGGCCCTCGGTGGCTTCAATGAACTCCTCGATGATGTCGATCACCACCTGGCCGGCTGGTCTCGACCTGTTCATGGTTCCCACGATCTGGCCCACGAAGTAGGTGGCCAGCTTCTCTGCGCCGGACCCCTCCACGTGGGCGGCCCTGTTGATGCGCTGCTGGGCCTCGTTCGTGAGGATCGGCTGGAGGGGCATGCCCAGGGGGTCTGGGGCGTCCTCTCTGTCCCATTCCTCGCTCCAGGCGGTGCGCAGCATGCGGGCCGGCTTGCCGGTCAGTGAGCGGGATCGGAGCGTGCCGCTGGAGCCGGCGTCGAGCATCTTCTTCTTGACGGTCGGGTCGGTCTCGGCCTCATCGGTGGTGAGCCAGACGGACCCGCACCACACACCGGCCGCCCCGAGGGCCATTGCTGCCGCCATCTGCCTGCCCCGGCCGATGCCGCCGGCGCCCAGGACGGGTACGGGTGCGATGGCGTCGACGATCTCGGGGATGAGGACCATCGTGCCGATTTCACCCGTGTGGCCGCCGGCCTCGGCGCCCTGGGCGATGATGATGTCGGCTCCGGTGTTGACGTTGCGCTCCGCGTGTGAGCGCGTTCCCGCAAGCGCTGCAACCTTCAGCCCTGCCTCGTGGCAGCGTTCGATCATGTCGGGCGGCGGTGGCCCGAGGGCGTTGGCCATCAGGGACGGCCGGTGGGCGAGGGCGATGTCAACCTGCCTGGCGGCCCGGTTGGCCGAGAAGGGAGCGTCCACAGAGCGGTCCGTCCATCCCTCTGGCAGGTCGTCAGCCTGCTCGGCCACCCCGTACCTGTCCAGCATGTCGGCGAGGAAGTCGCGGTGGCCGTCGGGGATGAGGGCGAACACGTCTTCCATGCTTAAGCCACCGTCGCCATCGCCTGCATATCTGGCCGGCACGATCAGGTCGACACCGTAGGGAAGGCCACCTATCTCGTCCTCTATCCATTCCAGGTCCACTTCGAGGCCCTCGTCGCTGTGGCCCACGGCTCCCAGTACGCCGAGGCCTCCGGCCTTTGACACTGCGGCCACCACGTCGCGGCAGTGGCTGAAGGCCATCAGGGGGAACTCGATGTCGAACATCTCGGTGATGGGTGTCTTCACTGTCTGGCCTTGTCCCGGTTCCTCAGAGGGAGACCGTGCCGTCAGGTGACAGCTCGGCGTTCCTGCCAATGTGTTCCTCGACGAGCATTGCATGCAGGGTCCCCACATCTCGTGTCGTGCCCCAGATACGTGCGCCCGTTCCGGTGCGGAGGGCGACGAGGGCGTGTGTCGGCACTCCTTCTCGTCCATGCACGACCGAGTAGGCCTCGACCGTTGCTTCACCCGAGAAGCCGGGGTCGGTCTGTCGCCTGGGGAGGGAGGATGCCTCGCCGGCCACATCGAGGTTCATGAAGTGGTCACCTGGCTGGTCGGAGTAGATGCCGAAGGCGTGTTTGGTGACGTACCCGCCGTTGGCGTGTACGAGGCCGATTCCCGGCTGTTCACGAATGCGGTTCACCATGGCGGCAATGGCCTGCCCGCTGTAGTTGTTGTAGGGGGCACCGGCGAAGGTGAGCCCACCGGTGACGGTGAGGGTTCGGTTCTGATCGATCCCCAGTTCTGTCGAGGAGATCTGCACCGCTGACGGGAAACAGGAGTAGAGGTCCACGT
>Ga0207990_1000715_pt1 | contig 18547 bp, 15 predicted proteins | sample ETNtaG_8_FD_185780 | JGI IMG/M metagenome (GOLD analysis project Ga0207990, IMG submission 185780) | Marine microbial and viral communities from oxygen minimum zone, Eastern Pacific Ocean - ETNP201406SV75 (SPAdes) (version 2) | ecosystem: Environmental > Aquatic > Marine > Oceanic ...
CTCCTTGGTTACGATAGTGACAAAGGCAATCAGTTGCTGGAGAGGATTCATTTACTGTTTCCCGGTGCCTGGCCGACGAGATTGATGAACAACTGTTCCAGCCGGTTGGCTTTGTTGCGCATGCTGCGTACCTTGATATCGGCCGCCGATAGCATGGCGTAAACATGGTTGAGGTTGTCATCTCGATCGATAGCGATCTCCAGCGTGGTCGGATCCACCATGTGCGTGTTGTGCGCCAGTGAGGCTGGCACCAGCGTGAGTGGTTGTTCCAGATCGAGCACAAAGGTTTCCACATTCAATTGTCGCAACAGGGCGCGCATGGAAGTGTTTTCAACCAGGGCGCCCTGATTGATGATGCCGATGTTGCGGCACAGACTTTCGGCTTCTTCAAGATAATGGGTGGTTAGGATGATCGTGGTGCCGGCACTGTTGATCTGCCGCAGAAAATCCCACATCGAGCGACGGATCTCGATGTCGACGCCTGCGGTAGGCTCGTCAAGAATCAACAGGCGTGGTTCGTGGACCAGTGCCCGTGCAATCATAAGCCGACGCTTAAAGCCGCCGGAGAGTTCTCCCGCGCGTTCAGCACGTTTGTCCCACAGACCCAACAACTTCAAATATTTCTCTGCCTGTGTCAGCGCGGTTTGCCGGTTGATACCGTAGTAACCAGCCTGGTTGCGGACGATCTGCAGTGGCGTCTCGAAGATATTGAAATTGAATTCCTGTGGTACCACACCGAGAAAGGATTTTGCCCGGGCAAAATCACGGTCTATATCGACCCCGAAGATTTCCACATTGCCCGCAGTCTTGTTCACCAGCGAGCACAGGATGCCAATGACGGTCGACTTGCCGGCTCCGTTGGGGCCGAGCAATGCATAAAAGTCACCCTGCGCGACGGCAAGGTCCACTCCTTTGAGAGCGGTAACACCGTTAGCGTAGGTTTTGCTGAGCTGGTGGGTCCTAAGGGCGTAATCCAAGGGTGGCGCGCGGGTGAGACAACAGGAAGGCGTTGTTACAGGTGGTTGCTGTCGGACCCTTTTTCAAGTGCGCCACGGTTACTGGCGCAGCACACATTTCTGGTAGAGGTCCTTGAACGCGTGACCTGGGTCGTAGCGATCCTTGAGTAGACGGCAGGTATTGCCACCGTAGAGTTCCCAGAATTCCTTCTGGGGGTAGAAGCTCTCGGAATAAAGTGATTTGATGCCGCCCAGGTCAGTTACTTTTTCTTCGATCATGCGGTTGAAGTGACCCTGTGGATGCATCGGGTCGGTGCGCACTGCGTCCCAGAAGCCGAAATTAATATACAACGTGTCGTCACGCATCGGAAAGAGCGGGTAGTGGCCACGCCTGCCATCGTGGCGTGCCGGGCAGATCCAGATGGGGCGTATTCCGATCTCACGCTGAAAAAACGACAAAAACGCCGGTGCGTTTTCCAGTGGGATGTCTACATCCTGTATGACCGCCTCGCGATGCCGGCGGCTCAGTGTTCCAAGGCGGCGGGTCAGGCCAACCCGGCTGTTCCAGCGCATGACTTTTTGGTAGGTGATCGAGTTCAACCGTTTGCGCCCGAGCAGTCGGCGGATCAAGCGGTTCTGCGCATACAAGTTTTTCGAACACCAGAACCAATCGGTGTCCCAGCGCCACAGGTAATCGCGCACGCTAAGGTAGTCTTCACTACGCGCCCGGATTGAACGGTAGAAAATCTGCAGGTAGCTGTAATCACTGGTGTAGGGCGCGTCATCGGTAAACTCACCCAGCACCAGGTAATACTCCCCGGGAGCAAAGACCACGCCGTCGACAAAATCGAATGACCCCTGACAGGCCTCGTTAACGCGGTCGAAAAATTCCTGTGAGTCAGCACAGTGTACGTGGGTCACTCGCACGTAGGGCTTGACAGGTATGCCCTGGATCTTCAGGCGCAGGATGTACCCCAGCGTCCCATAGGAGTTGGCAAGGCCAAAAAACAGGTCGCGGTGCTCGTTGTTGGGCGTACAACAGATGACCTCGCCAGTGCCGAGTAATACATCCATTTCCAGTACCGTTTCATGCGGTAGGCCATAGCGAAACGACGAGGATTCAATGCCTATTCCACCGACCGCACCGCCAATGGTGATGGATTTGAGTTGTGGTACCACCGCGGGCATGAGGCCATACGCGAGCGCAGTATCAGCCAACGCCTCGTAGGTCACCATCCCCTCGGTTTCGATGACGCGGGTGTCGGGGTCGATTGCGAGGACGTGGTTGAATTCGCGGACATCCAGCAGCTGGTCCTGTGTGCTGCGGTTACGGAAAAGATTGGAGGTCTGTTTGCTAAGGCGTATGTCCCGGCCAGCGTTATTACGTAGTGCCTGGGCCAGGTGCTGCTGGCGCTGCTCATAACTCATCATCTGCAGTGATCCTTAAAAGCCCACCGCCTGGCCATTCTTGCGTGGGTCTGAGCCGGCCACGTAAGCGGTATTAGTGCGCAGTATCACCTGGCCACGAAGTGCTGACTATCTGATTGGCGTAGATGCTGGAACGGCGTGACGGATGGTGATGGCCCGAATCGATTTTCTCAAACATGGATGTGACAGGCTCTATAGATCTGCTGGGAGTTGTTGCTGTATAGCTTGGTTGATACGACTTCAGCCCGGGTTACTCTGGCACGCTGGGCCTGGTCGGCATCGTGGCGGCAGTCTAGCACCGCGACGATGCAGTCGCTCATGCGCTCGGCTTCGGGTTGGTCAGGAACTGCTTTCGCAGATGGTTTCCAGGTGCACCAGCAGTTCGTCGAAATGGCCTGGGATTTGTGCCATATCTTCTCTCAGGCGATGGCTGCAATGCACGCTCAGCGGCATGGCCAGGGCATCCCAATGGTAACGAACCGGTGCTTGGGGAATGACTTCGCCAATGAGTATTTTTGCGACACGGTTACCCGGAGTATCAAACCAGCCGATGGCGCCCTGGCTTGCCACGATGTCCCGATGCGCCAGGCCTTCCCCGGCGATGTAGGTGCGCAGGCCGCGATCGTCCTCTTCCAGTGATCCATGGATATGGCCATTGATCACTGCGCCGACCCCGCGGTGCAAGAGTTGACTATGCAGCCACGTGCCTTCACCCCAGTTCTTGATACTGTGATCTGTCGGCTGGTCTTTGGCTTGGCGAAGATCGATGACCGGTCGGTGAGTGAACACCACGTAGTCCCGGATGCCCGGGTTATCGTCCAGCGATGGAATCTGGCGTAGCAGGGCGCCGCGGGCGCCACCTGACCAGGGAATGGTATCTGCAGCCGTATCAAGATTAATAAACTGGACCCCTCCCAGGCTGAAACTGGAATTTCGTGGGCCAACGTGGCGTTCAAACCAGTGGCTTAGTTCACTATCGAAGCTGCGTACCAGATCATGATTGCCGATCGCCGCGTAAGTGGGCAGTGGGGCGCTGGACAGCGTGCGGGCAACATTCAGGTCATCATTGGGCTGGTAATAGAGGTCGCCCAGGTGAAGCAGAAACTGTGCGCCCAGCTGCTTTGCCCGTTGCAGCGCCCAGGCGAGTTCGCGGTCGCCACCGGTGTCGCCGATCGCGGCAAAGCGGTAGCTCTTAGCGAACGGCACGCGCCAGCGCAAGGTCAAAGTCCCCTTGGCACTATTGCCAGTGACTGTACGCATCAGGCCTGTCACCTTTTCTTCGCTGATAATGCCGCTACCCGAGACGTCCAGTGCCGCCAGTGGGTGAACATTATCCAGTGTTACTTTGAAATCTCCTTCAATGCGCAGCACCGGTTCCGGGGCAAATGCACGCCATGCATAAGCATCTTCATCAATAGCCAAAGGGAAGGCGCCGTCGGCATGGACAGCGAAACCCCTATCCGGGTGGCGTGCTGCGTGCCGGGTGCCCCGAGGCTCCAGCGCCAGCGGTATGCGCATACCACGCATAGCCAGCGCATTGGCGGCAACGCCTGCGCCGACCAGTGCGAGATATCCAAGAAATTCGCGACGTGAAAAGGGTGTGCTCATAAGATACAGCTTTGATCCTAGCGAGCGATCGTACCAGCACACACAGGCCGATGCACAAAATATCGGACACGGTGCAACAAAGCGGTCATCTGTTTAGTGGTTCGGCAATCGGTTGCCGCTTCTGCGAGTACAAACACTGGCTAAGGATTTTAACACCTGACCCGGATGCCGATCTCGCCCAGCCCTTCACAACTGGCGGTTTCAGTCTTCGGCAGTCGCTTGGGCAAGTATGGTGAGAGTGTTGATATTGTGCACGGTGAGGCACTGGCGGCTTGTGTCGATCAGACCATCTTTTTTCAACCGGTTGAGCGCGCGGGTTACGCTTTCACGGGTTGTATTGGTACGGCTGGCAAGATCGGCGTGGGTCGGTGCAGGCATAATCTGCGCACTGTTGTCACTGTCACGATGCGCTCTGGCCAGGCGCAGCAGTTCAGCATGAATGCGGTTGCCCGAGCTTAGTGTGCTGAATTCAAACACTTTCTCATCAGCTTGGCGGAGTCGTGAAGCCAGTTCTACCATCAGTGAGCGCATTACCTGTGGATGCTCATCGAGAAAGGTGTTGAATGTTTCTGCACCTAGGGAGGCGAGCAGGCTCTCTTCAACAGTGACCACGAAACTGGAACGGGGTTGGCCGTCCAGAGCAGACAACTCGCCGAAGACATCTCCACTGGTAAGCTCAGCAAACGTGATTTCCTTGCCTGCACCGGAGAATGTTTTGGCACTGACCCGCCCATTGCAAATAAAGTAAATCTGATCGCAAGGTGTGTTTTGGATTAGCACTTCAGTTGCGCCGTCGCAGCGCGACCACGTGCACTGGTTGGCCAGGTGCGCAAGCTGCTCGTCGTTGAGCGAAGACAGTATCCGTACCTGGCGCAAGGCTGTAGCACTGACGTTACCGCTGGGGTGCTCGGTCATGGCATGATCCCGGTGGTTTTGATGTGTCACACCTTAACTGATTTGGGGCGTCATGGCGAACCTCAAACGGCTTGGGAGAAAAGCCTCGGGTCAGCGCTATTACCAGCGTCAAGATAGAAAAGATCCTGGCGCTCTCGCCGGATCTGGTTCTGGGTTTTTCAGATCTTCAGCCTGGCCCAGCTGCGCTGACTGATGGGCTGGCGCGCCTGGGCGCGATTATCGATGGCTGGCATGCGGCAAAAGGCTTAGCACAATGATCGAACCGATTCCCGTATTCTGACCGCCAATAGCCTATTGCGCGACTGCGGTTTCATTCCAGACCTCAAGGTCCATCGCTGCCGCAATCAATGCGCGGGTGTAGTCGCTTGCCGGCCGGTGGAACACGCTGTCAGCACTTCCTTGTTCAACTACCTTGCCCGCGCGCATGACGATGATGTCATCGGCCAGCGCACGTACCACTTTGAGGTCGTGGCTGATAAAAAGATATGCCAACCCGTGATCGGCCTGCAGGCGCGCCAGCAGATCAATCATCTGTGCCTGCACCGCCCGATCCAGGGCAGAGGTCGGCTCATCAAGCATGACCACGGCGGGCTTCATGATAATAGCGCGCGCCAGTGCGATCCGTTGACGCTGACCCCCTGAAAACTCGTGTGGGTAACGGTGCTGAGTGTCCGGATCAAGGCCGACCTCATGCAGGGCACGGATCACCTGGGCTTCGCGGCTGTTTTCGTCGCCGATGTCATGCGCCACCAGGCCCTCGGCAATAATCTGATTGACCGTCAGCCGGGGACTGAGACTGCCATAGGGGTCCTGGAATACGACCTGCAGTTCGCGTCGCAGCGCCTTGAGAGCTCGACTTGCCAGGTTATCGATGCGTTGGTTCTTAAAGATAATCTCGCCTCGGCTGCGTATCAGCCGCAGCAGCGCTAACGCCAGAGTGGTCTTACCCGAGCCGCTCTCGCCGACCACGCCGAGGGTGCGGCCGCGGTACAGCGACAGGCTGATGTCGTCCACTGCCCGGACATGGTCCACCGTGCGGCGCAGTACGCCGCGTCGCACCGGAAACCAGACCCGTAACTGTTTTGCCTGCATAACCGTCTCGCCGGCCTTATCCCGGTGTTGTCGCTTGCCTTGCGGTTCGGCGCCGATCAGCTCATGGGTATAGGCATGTGTTGGCTTGTCGAAGATCTCCCGACGGGCACCGTGTTCAACAATGCAGCCACTTTGCATTACGTAAACCCGCTCGCAGACTTTCTTGACCACTCCCAGGTCATGGGTGATCAGCAATACCGCCATACCCAGGTTACGACGCAGGTCACTCAGCAGCGCCAGTATCTGTGCCTGGGTGGTAACGTCAACTGCGGTCGTGGGTTCGTCGGCAATCAGCAGGTCGGGCTCGTTGGCCAGCGCCATCGCAATCATGACCCGTTGGCGCTGTCCGCCGGACAGCTGATGGGGCCAGGCTTTGAGTTGGCGTTTGGGGTCACGGATACGAACCAGTTCCAGCAGTTCAAGGGCGCGTTGTCGGGCCTGATCAATACTCATCCCTTTGTGCAGTATCAGGGTTTCGCAGATCTGTTTTTCCACTATATGGAGCGGATTCAGTGAGAGCATGGGCTCCTGGAAGATCATGCCAATCCGATCACCGCGGACGCGGTGCAGTGTCTGGGTATCTGCACCCAGTAGCTCGTCACCGCGAAAGCGAATACTGCCGCGCGGGTGGCTGGCGCGGGGGTAGGGCAGCAGCCCCAGCACGGACAGCGCCGTGACCGACTTGCCCGAGCCGGACTCGCCCACGAGCGCAACACTCTCGCCACGACTCACCTGCAAAGAGACATCACGTACCGCGTCGATTACCCCGCTGGGCATGGAAAAGCGTACCGACAGCTGGTCGATCTTAAGCAACGGTGCGCTCGAGCGGGCATTTTCTGCCATCATGAGTCCATCGTCTTGCGGGGGTCAAAGGCATCGCGCACCGCTTCACCGACAAAGATCAGCAGGCTCAGCATGGCGCCGATCACAAAAAACCCAGTGAGCCCCAGCCATGGGGCCTGCAGGTTAGCCTTGCCCTGTGCCAGCAGTTCACCCAGTGAGGCCGAGCCTGGCGGCAGGCCGATGCCGAGAAAATCGAGCGAGGTGAGTACCGTAACGGAGCCGGCCAGGGTAAAGGGTATAAAAGTAATAGTGGCAACCATGGCGTTGGGCAGCACATGGCGGAACATAATGACCCGGCTGCTCACCCCCAGTGCCTGGGCCGCACGCACGTATTCGAAATTACGCGCCCGCAGAAACTCGGCCCGCACCACACCCACAAAGCCCATCCACGAGAACAGCAGCAGCAGGCCCAGCAGCCACCAGAAATTGGGTTCGACCACGCTCGCCAGAATGATCAACAAGTACAGTGTGGGTAGTCCCGACCAGACCTCGATAAAGCGCTGCGCCAGCAGGTCGGTCCAACCACCGAAGTAGCCCTGCATGGCACCAGCGGCAACGCCGATGATGGCGCTGATTAGGGTCAGTACAAAGCCAAACAGCACCGAGATACGAAACCCATAGATCGCGCGCGCCAGCACATCGCGGGCCTGATCATCGGTGCCCAGCCAATGCTGCGCATCCGGCGGGGCAGGTGCCGGTACCGGCAGGTCCCAGGCGACAGTCTGATGGTGATAGCGGATGGGTGGCCACAACATCCAGCCCTTGGCATTGATCAGCTCGGCAAGATAGGGATTACGGTAATCGGCTGCGGTCAGAAAGTCGCCGCCGAAGGTGGTTTCCGGATAAGGTGTAAAGATCGGGGCGTAGATCTGGCCATCGTAGACCACGATAAAGGGCTTGTCGTTGGCGACGAACTCGGCAAAAAGCGAGACCGTGAACAGAACCAGGAAAATCCACAATGACCACCAGCCGCGCCGGTTGGCACGAAAGTTATGCAGCCGCCGCCGGGTCAACGGGCTGAAACGCTCTGCCTTCACTTAGCCCTCCCGGCTATCGAAATCAATCCGCGGATCAATCACGGTGTACATGAGGTCGCCGACCAGGCTCATCAGCAGGCCCAGCAGCGAGAAGAAGAACAGCGTGCCGAACATCACCGGGTAATCACGGGCGAACGCGGCCTCAAAACCGAGCAGGCCCAGACCGTCCAGCGAAAAAATAATCTCGATTAACAACGAGCCGGTAAACAGGATACTGATAAATGCACTGGGAAAGCCGGCGATCACGATCAGCATGGCATTACGGAACACGTGGCCATAGAGTACCCGGCGCTCAGCCAACCCCTTGGCCCGTGCTGTCAGTACGTACTGCTGGTTGATCTGGTCGAGAAAGGAGTTTTTGGTCAGCATGGTGAGGGTGGCAAAACCGCCGATCGTCATTGCCACCACCGGCAGCGTGATATGCCAGAAGTAGTCTGTAATACGCGCAGGCCAGGAGAGCACTTCCCAGTTCTCCGAAGTCAGCCCCGCGAGCGGAAACCAGTCGAGGTAGCTGCCCCCGGCAAAGAGCACCAGCAGGAACACGGCAAACAAAAAGCTCGGGGTCGCGGTGCCGATCACGATCACCAGACTGGTTGCAACGTCAAAACGGCTGCCATCACGCACGGCCTTGGCAATACCCAGTGGAATTGAGATCAGGTAGACCAGCAGCGTGGTCCATATCCCCAATGAGATTGATACCGGCATCTTGTCCAGTACCAGCTCGACGACCGCGCGGTCACGATAGAAACTCTCACCGAAGTCGAATACCAGGTAGCGCTTCATCATGGTGATGAAGCGGACATGCAGGGGCTGGTCAAAGCCAAAGCGCACTTCCAGTTCGCGGATAAAGTCAGGGTCCAGCCCCTGCGCACCGCGGTACTTGCTGCTGAGTGACTGGCCGGCAGAGGCGCTTGACAGGGTTTCGCTGGCACCCGTGCGCGTGACTCGCTCAGTGATATCCGAGCCGACACCGGTTAATTGCGAAATGATCTGTTCGACCGGCCCGCCAGGGGCCACCTGGATGATCACAAAATTGATCACCATAATCGCAAAAAGCGTGGGAATCATCAGCAACAGACGACGGATGATGTAGGCTGTCATAGGCGATCTTGTACCGGGACCAGAAAGTTGCGCGCGACTACGCCACAGGCCTACTGGCGCGCCCGTTGCAGCGCCTGCGCGCGGGCTTCATCAAACCACCAGCGACTGGTCATGACCCCGGTGCGCACCGGCTCTGCCGGGCGGCCGAACTTGTCCCAGTACAGTACCCGGTCTGCACGGATATGCCAGTGTGGCACCACGTAGTGCCCCCACAGTAATACCCGGTCAAGTGCCCGGGTACGCTGGTTAAGCTGTTGGCGTGATTCCGATTGCAGTATCAGTTCGATCAGTTGGTCCACCACTGGGTCTGCGATACCGGCGAGGTTGCGACTGCCCTGGGTCTTCGCCGCCTGTTGGCTCCAATACTCGCGCTGCTCGTTGCCGGGGGTTTCGCTCTGGCCCCAGACCCACACGATCATGTCAAAGTCAAACTGGCGAAACCGGTTAATGTATTGGCTTTCATCCACCAGACGGATCTTTGTCTCGATCCCGAGGCGCTTGAGATTGCGGATATAGGGCAGCACCACCCGTTCAAAGGCCGGACTCACCAGCAGGATCTCAAAGCGAAAAGGCTCACCGCTTGTTCTGTTGACGAGCTTGAGATCTTTGACGACCCAGCCGGCCTCCTGCAGCAGCGCAGTTGCCCGGCGCAGGTTGGCGCGGGACCAGCCGCTGCCATCTGTGACAGAAGGCGAATAGGCGTCGCCGAAGACGTCAGCGGGCACCTGTCCGCGAAAGCGTTCCAGAATTGCCAGTTCTTGGCCGCTGGCTACACCGCTTGAAGCCAGATCAGAGTTGGAGAAAAAACTGGCAGTACGGGTGTACTGGCCGTTGAACAGGTTGCGATTGGTCCACTCGAAATCAAACGCCAGTCCCAACGCTTCGCGCACCCGGACATCAGCGAACCGGGCCCGCCGGGCATTCATCACAAAGGCCTGCATGCCGGTGGGCATGCGGTGCGCCACCAGCTCTTTTTTCAGCCAGCCTTTTTCAACCGCCGGCACTTTGTAATCTTCAGCCCAGGCTTTGGCCTGATTCTCAGCGCGAAAGTCGATGTCTCCGGCCTTGATGGCCAGGCGAATCGGGGTAGCGTCCCGGAAAAAATTGGTACGGATGAGATCAAAGTTATCCAGCCCACGGCGCACGGGAAGATCACTGCCCCAATAGTCGATGACGCGTTCCTGTACGGTGTAGCGTCCGGCCTCGAACTGTTTGATGCGGTAAGGCCCACTGCCAAGCGGCGGCTCCAATGTGGTGGCGCCAAAGTCGCGGCTGGCCCAGTAGTGTTTGGGCAGGATGGGCAACTGGCCGACAATCAGCGGCAGCTCGCGGTTGCCCGATTCCTTAAAATTGAAACGAACACGGTGCGTGTCCAGCGCCTCGACGGTACTCACCGCACTGTAGTAGAAACGGTATTGGGGGTTTCCCTGGCTGACCAGGGTTTCGAAGGACCAGACAACATCATCGGCGGTGATGGCTGTGCCATCATGCCAACGGGCTTGTGGGCGCAGGTGAAAGATTACCCAGGTGCGGTCGAGAGGCCATTCGATGGCACTGGCAATCAGGCCATAGCCGGTAAAAGGTTCGTCAGCGCTGGTCACCAGCAGCGTTTCCACTGATCCGGTACTGACGGCGTTGCCTTTGGGAATGAATGGGTGGAAACTGTCATAGGTTCCCTGGGATGCAAGGCGCAAGGTGCCGCCCTTGGGCGCGTCGGGGTTGACGTAATCGAAATGGGTGAAGCCTTCCGGGTAGCGGGGGATTTCGTTGTCAAACATGGCAATGGCATGACCACGCAGCACATCACCGGCCGTCACCGTGACCGGACCCAGGATGAACAGCAGGCAGATAAACCATCGCATGATGAGATTATTATATCCGGGCACAGCCGCGATCTGGTTGCAGCCACGTACACTCACACTCTTCATGACAGTAATTGTTCAGCGTTTTTGTATGTCACGAGTTTTCCGTCAATGAAACCCCGTGTCTTTGGCTTCAGCCGTGCTGTACTGCGTTGGTATCGCGCCCATGGCCGCCATGGCCTGCCCTGGCAGCGTGATCGGGATCCTTATTCCATCTGGGTTTCTGAGATCATGTTGCAGCAGACTCAGGTGGTTACGGTGATTCCCTACTACGAGCGTTTTATTTTGCGCTTCCCCGATATTGCCCGCCTGGCCCGCGCCCCGATAGACGCGGTGCTCGATTACTGGACAGGACTGGGGTATTACGCGCGCGCCCGCAACCTGCACCAGGCCGCCAGGGTGATACAGCATGATTATGGTGGGGTTTTCCCGGATACATTCGAGGCCGTGATAGCGTTGCCGGGGATCGGCCGCTCTAGTGCAGGCGCCATTCTCAGTTTTGCCCACCACAGACGCCACCCCGTGCTCGATGGCAACGTACGTCGCGTACTCGCGCGTTATTTTGCTATTTTGGGCGATCCGGGCCAGGCCGCAACTCAGGAAGCGCTCTGGGATCAGCTGAACGCGGTATTGCCCAAAACGGGTGTCTGTGCAGCGGATTTCAACCAGGCCATGATGGATCTGGGCGCATTGCTTTGCACCCGTGCGCGTCCTCGCTGCGCGAAGTGTCCGTTGGCCAGGGGGTGCGAGGGGTATGCCTCGGGTACGCCCGAACGTTTGCCGCTTCGCCAGCACCGGCGCGCGCGCCCGGCACGACAGGTCACCATGCTGATTCTGGTTGACCCGGCCGACCGGGTGCTGCTTGAGCGCCGCCCCGCCAAAGGCATTTGGGGTGGCCTGTGGAGTTTTCCCGAGTGCCCGATGGGGGTCGATCCAAAAGCCCGGTGTCGCGAGATATTTGGGGTCGCTTCCCGACCACTGGCACCCCTACCGTCGATACGCCATGGCTTTACCCATTTCACGTTGACGATCCATCCACAGTTGTTGCGGATCAGTCGCTCGGCCGGCGCTAGAATAGGCGGCGACAGCCTTGACTGGATGGCACCCGGAGTCGCGCCTCGGCGTGGCCTGGCAACTCCAGTAAAGCGATTGCTAAAACAACTGGACAGCGTTTTATGAGTAAAATGGTGGATTGTGTGGTTCTGGGACGGCAAGCCCCGGCTCTTGAGACAGCGCCGTGGCCGGGTGATCTTGGCGAGCGGATCGTGCAGCAGGTATCGCTTGAGGGCTGGCAGCAGTGGCTGGCGCGCCAGACGATGTTGATGAATGAGAAACGGCTGAGCCCGATTAACCCGGAGCACCGGGCCTACCTCGAAGGCCAGATGGAAGCCTTTCTTTTTGGTGATGGTGGAGATAATCCGCAAGGCTGGGTTGCTCCCGAAAACAAAAAGAGTTGATATACTTGCCCGCTTGAGAGTTGATTTGATCGGCCAAGCGCCGCCCCGTTGCACAAAACTGCATCTTACCGTTCTCGCACCGCCCGGCTCCCGGTTCGGCACTGCCCGGCCTGTCATCCCGTTGCGGTGTTACCAGCGGATCAATCACCCGTTGCGCCAGAGCCTATCGTCACCCGCGTGATCGAGACAATCCGAATAACAACCAGATTTGTAATAGAGTGTTTGCAGGCAAAGGAGAAAGCATGACCGACGACAAAACACACAGCCCCTACGACCTTGAAAACCATGGTCTGCGCAATCTGGGCACGGTCCACTGGAACCTGTCTCAGGCAGTGTTGACCGAGCACGCGATCCGCAAAGGCGAGGGGGTGCTCTCCAGTCACGGTGCACTAGTGGTAGAGACTGGCCAGCACACGGGCCGCTCAGCCAATGACAAGTTTGTGGTACGCGATGACAACACCGAGAACGAGATCTGGTGGGGCAAGATCAACGTGCCGTATGAACCGGCACGCTTCGAGGCACTGTTTGCACGGATGACCGATTACCTCGAGGGTCGCGAGTTGTATGTGCAGGATTGCTTTGCCGGTGCGGACCCCGAACGGCGTCTGTCAGTACGCATCGTCAACGAACTGGCCTGGCACAGCGCTTTTGCCCGCAATATGTTTATTGTCGGCACGAATGCTGAGCAGGCCAGCCATGAGCCCGGCTTTACGGTCATTAATGCGCCAGGATTCAGTGCTGACCCCGAAGTGGACGGCACCAATTCTCCCACCTTCATTGTCGTCAACTTCTCTCGCAAACTGGCCATCATTGGTGGAACCAGTTATGCCGGTGAAACCAAGAAGTCGATTTTCAGCGTAATGAACTACCTGCTGCCGCGCCAGGGCATTTTGTCCATGCACGCCTCGTCCAATATCGGTGCTGACGGCAGTACTGCCGTGTTCTTTGGGCTTTCGGGTACTGGCAAGACTACGCTTTCGGCCGATGCAGCGCGCACGCTGATTGGCGATGATGAGCATGGCTGGAGTGAGAGCGGCATCTTCAATTTTGAGGGGGGTTGCTACGCCAAGGTAATCAAACTTTCAGCCGAGCAGGAGCCGGAGATCTACCAGACGACCCGTACCTTTGGCACTATTCTCGAGAACGTGGTGCTGGATAGCGATACCCGCACGGTGGATCTGGATGACAGTTCATTGACCGAGAATACCCGCGCGTCGTATCCGATCTCACAGATTCCAAACGCGACATTAACGGGCCGTGGTGGACAGCCAAACAACATTATTTTCCTGACCTGCGATGCCTTCGGTGTGCTGCCCCCAGTGGCTCGTCTGACGCCGGAACAGGCAATGTATCACTTTATTAACGGCTACACGGCTAAGGTTGCCGGTACCGAAAAAGGCGTAACCGAACCGTCGCCGACCTTCAGCCCCTGCTTTGGCGGACCTTTTTTGCCTCTGCATCCGCGCCAGTATGCCCAATTGTTGGGGGCAAATATCGAGAAGTACGGGGTGAAGGTCTGGTTTATTAATACCGGGTGGACCGGCGGCGCCTATGGGGTAGGCAGCCGAATGGCCATCAATCACACTCGTGCTATTGTCAACGCGGCACTCGATGGCGAGCTGGATGATGTGCAGACTACCACCGACCCGGTGTTTGGGCTTTCGGTACCCGTTGAGTGTCCCGGCGTACCTGCCGAAGTTCTCAATCCGCGTTCGACCTGGCCGGATGCGGCTGCTTATGATGCTCAGGCCCACAAGCTGGCGGGCCTGTTCCAGGAGAACTTCAGCAAGTACGCAGACGACGTTCCCGAGGCGGTGCGTTTGGCAGGCCCTCTGGTAGCCTGAGTTTTGATGTTTGCCTCGTCAGCGGGGGCAGGCCGAGCTGCGTCCTGACCGGGCCTGTCCGACCAAGCCAACGTGACCCATTCCCTACAAAGTCCGGTATCGAGGCTCTGGGCCTGCGACCCTGTGCTGTGGAGTTCCGATCCCGATCTACACCCGGCGATCGCCGGGCGGATGGGTTGGCTCGATAGCCCGCAGTGGCTGGTCGATCACAGCGACCGGTTGACGCGCTGGGCGCAAGGTATCCACGAGCGAGGGTTTACCCGGGCTGTGCTCGTCGGTATGGGGGGCTCCAGTCTTGCAGCCGAGGTATTGGGCAAGGTCTTCGGCCCGTCAGGTAACGGGCTTTCGTTGACGGTTCTGGATAACACCCACCCGGACGCAATACGGGCTGTGCTCGGGCGCCAGTCCTGGGCCAGGATACTTTTTGTTTTTTCATCCAAATCGGGAACCACGGCCGAGGTGCAGGCATTGTGCACCTGGGTACTCGAGAGCCTGGAAGAGCAGGGTGTCGCTGAGCCGGGCGAGCAATGCATTGCTATCACGGATGCGCATAGTCCACTGGCGGATCTGGCGATGCAAAGACACTTTCATGACTGCCTGCTTAATCCAACTGATATCGGCGGGCGCTTTGCAGCGTTGACCGCGTTCGCCATGGCGCCAGCTGCGCTGATGGGCATTGGGCTCGGACCGCTTGCCGACAGCGCAATGGATATGGCGCAGCGCTGCCATGCCCAGGACCCGTTACACAACCCCGGTCTGGCGCTTGGGGAGTGGCTGGCAGAACATTGGCAGTCGGGACGTGATTGCCTGCAACTTTGCTTCGATGATGATTTTGCGCCGCTCGCGGGTTGGATCGAGCAACTGGTGGCGGAAAGTACCGGCAAGGCTGGCAAGGGCATCTTGCCGCTGGACCGCTCGCACCCCGGTGCACCGGCGGATCGACTGGTCCGGGTGGCCATTGGCGGCGCTGCCGATACGCCCTTTTGGCAGGAGGTCAAGGTGTTGGCGCAAGACGGTGTACCGTTGCACCGTATCGAACTCGAAAGTGCTGCCGCGCTGGGCGGGGAATTTTTTCGCTGGGCTTTTGCAGTGGCGATCGTTGGCGCGGCGATGGGAGTCAATCCTTTTGATGAACCCGATGTGGAGGCCAGCAAGCAGGTGACGCGGGATCTTCTGGCCGGTGACGTGTCGACAGGCTCGGCTGAGCCCGGCGCTCTTGGCGGGCTCGCGCAATGCCTGCACGAGGCGCCCCAAGGCAGCTATTTTTCTATTCTGGCCTACGTCCCACCCGAGCCCGCGGTGTACGATGCGCTTGAGGGTTTTGCGCAAGCAGTTGGCGAACGATATGGTTTACCGGTCAGTATCAGCACCGGACCGCGCTATCTGCATTCAACGGGCCAGTTGCACAAAGGCGGTCCGGCCAGCGGAATATTTCTGTTTGTCAGTCTGGTCCCCGAGCAGGACCTGGCGATTTTTTGTGAAGATTTCAGTTTTGGCGAACTGAACCGGGCGCAGGCCATTGGTGATTGCGCTGTGTTGCTACAGCGCGGTCGACCGGTCTTTGCGGTTGATGTGTTTGGCGAGCCGTCGTCCTGTGCCTGGCAGTTGCGGGACAAATTACACTTTGCATTAAACGGATGAAGCGCATACAGGCGATCTCACTGGATCTGGACGATACCTTGTGGGCGATCTGGCCGGTGATTGATCGTGCCGAAGCTGTTTTGCACCAGCATATCTGCGAGACCTTTCCGCTGATTGGTCAAAACCATGATGCCCAGGATTTACGTCGGCTGCGCAACGACGTGCACCAAAGCCGCCCTGATCTTTCGCATGACCTGACTGAGTTGCGTCGCGTGTCTTTTGAGCGTTTGTTGAGCCAATATGGCTATGACCCGCAGGCGTCACACGATCTGGTTGGTCGTTTTCTGGAGTTGCGCCATGATGTGACGCTTTATCCGGATGTCGTGCCTGCGTTGTCGGCGCTAAGTAAGCGTTTTGCGGTGGTCGCTGTCTCCAATGGCAACGCCGATGTCTCACGTTTGGGCATTGGCAGTTATTTTCGCGGCCAGATCAGCGCCAGCACCGCCGGGGTGAAAAAACCCGATCGTAGGATCTTTCACATGGCCTGCGAGTTACTCAAGACCGACCCGGCACATGTACTGCACGTGGGTGATCATCCTCTGGAGGACGTTATCGGCGCACAGCAGGCAGGGCTTAGGGCTGTGTGGGTTAACCGCAATGGCGATGACTGGGCGCATGATGAGATACCACATGCCGAAGTGCATGATCTGGCCCAACTGGTCGAAGTGCTCGCCGGCGTAAATCGATAGACGGGTTACAGGAATGAGTCACCATGGAACGTAAGGTTGAGGTTGCCATCATCGGTGCCGGCACTGCCGGTCTAAATGCAATGGGTCAGGCGAAACGTGCCGGAAAGGATTTTGCACTGATCAACGGCGGCGAATTGGGCACGACCTGCGCCCGGGTCGGCTGCATGCCATCCAAGGCGCTGATACAAGTCGCTCATGATTTGCACCGGCGTGAGGTTTTTGGCCGAGAGGGCATTGAGGGGGGCGATACTCTGTCAGTATCTTTGCCGGATACTCTGGAACACGTTCGCGATATGCGCGATATCCTGGTTGACCGGGTACTGGGCCATACCACCGACCAGATGGGTGACGAGTTCATCGATGGTTATGCCCGCTTTATTGAGCCAGGTGTACTGCAGGTGGGCGAGGACACGATCCGTGCTGCCAGCGTGGTGATTGCCTGCGGTACGCGCCCGGCAGTGCCGCCGGCCTGGGTGGATTTTGGCGAGCGCATTCTCACCAGTGATACGATTTTTGAGCAAGAAGACCTGCCCGATGCAATCGCGGTGGTTGGCCTTGGTGTGATCGGCCTGGAGATCGGCCAGGCGCTGGCACACCTGGGGGTTTCGGTGACTGGCATCGATATGCTCGATACCATAGCGGGCCTGAGGGACCCTGATGCTTGCCGCAGCGCTATCGAACTGATGGAGCGCGCCTTTCCAATCTGGCTTGGGCATGAGGTTGAGCTCTTTGAGGACGAGGGCCGTATCCGTGTCAGCGCCGGCGAGCAAGCGGTGGTGGTTGATAAGGTGCTGGCTGCCATGGGCCGTCAGAGCAACCTCGACTGGCTGGCGATTGAAAACGCCGGAATCGAACTCGATGCCCGGGGGGTTCCGGTGTTTGACAGGAACACCATGCGCTGTGGCGATCGTCGTGTATTTATAGCCGGGGATATCAGCGGCAGCGACCAGATTCTGCACGAGGCGGCCGATGAGGGCCGTATCGCGGGTTATAACGCTGCGCATACCGAAAGCGTTGCTTTTGCCCGCAAAACCCCGCTGGCGATTACCTTCACCTCACCCAATATCTGTACTGTGGGCGCATCCTTGGCTGACCTTGATCCTGACACCACGGCCATCGGCGAGATGCGGCTGGGGCCGGTGGGCCGGGCTCTGGTCATGGGCGCTAACCGTGGCATTGTGCGCCTTTACGCCGACCAGATCAGTGGCGTGCTGCTGGGTGCTACTTTGGTGGCCGAACGCGGCGAGAACCTTGCCCACTTGCTGGCCTGGTGTATCAGCGAGAACATGACGGCGCTGCAGATGCTGCGCAAGCCTTTTTATCACCCCACGATGGAAGAAGCCCTGCAGGGGGCCCTGCGCGACCTTTTGTCGATGGTAGAACTTGCGCCAGAACTTCTCGATGCGCCGGCCGAACTCGAAGTGCTGCGCTGAACCGGTGCTGGCGGGTCAGCGCTTAACCGGTACGATGGTATCGACGAACGGCGGGAAGTGATCCCCGGGGCGGTCGGCAAAGAAGCGTTGCAACGCTTGGACCACCACCGGGAAGGCTATATCAGACCAGGGGATGTCCTCCTCGGCAAAAAGCGCGGTTTCAAGGCTTTCGATGCCCGGTGCAAATCCACCATCCAGTAACTCTGCGCGGAAGATCATGTAAACCTGACTGACATGGGGGATGTTGAATATCGCATATAGCCCACTGATCTCAACGCGGGCGCAGGCTTCCTCGTAGGTTTCGCGCATGGCCGCCTGTTCGATGGTTTCGCTATTTTCCATGAAGCCTGCGGGAATCGTCCAAAGGCCGTGGCGCGGTTCGATGGCGCGACGGCACAGCAGAATGCGGCCATTCCACTCGGGAATACAGCCGGCGACGATCTTGGGATTCTGGTAATGAATCTCACCGCAGGCATCGCAGACGTGTCGCTCCATGGTATCGCCATCAGGGATGCGGATGGCCACCGGTGAGGCGCACTGACTACAGAATTTCATCAAAGTTTTCGGTTTTTTCAGTCACCGAACACTATAGCACTACCTTGTGAACACCCGGGTAAAGTTGCCATTGCCATGTCTTACCC
>Ga0207990_1000717_pt1 | contig 18526 bp, 16 predicted proteins | sample ETNtaG_8_FD_185780 | JGI IMG/M metagenome (GOLD analysis project Ga0207990, IMG submission 185780) | Marine microbial and viral communities from oxygen minimum zone, Eastern Pacific Ocean - ETNP201406SV75 (SPAdes) (version 2) | ecosystem: Environmental > Aquatic > Marine > Oceanic ...
CTATTTGCAGTTACTACCGAGATAGCCAAAGAAACTCTTGATAGCTCTCCACCAGAAGCTACCTTACTTAGTGAATTAAGCTCTTGCCCAGTATTCGTTTTTACCAAAAACTCAATGGATTCTAAGCCATTAAGATGAACACCTGGAGCCTTATTAACTAGACTAACTTTGAATTCACTGCCAGGCATACCCAGCGTCTGCATTGCCTTCGTAACAAGGTCTGAAAATTTTATTGCTGAACTAGTCCTAGAGTTGGTAATTTTCGCTGCAAGAAGATGATACTCTGACTCGTATTTTGTCTGCTGATCTAGAAGTTCTTTAAGAGAACCGTCTGCTTTATTGATAACTGCAAGTTTGGTGTTAATACTTTTTTTAGTCTCTAATAATTCAACTATCCTACAGCCATGCTTGCGGGCCAATTCATATAGCTCACTAAGCCTTTCTTCTAATTCGGTCGTAGCTTGCTCATCAACCGACAATGAATTCAGGTAACTTGTTAGTGTGTATACGCACTCTTGAGACTGTAGCTGGGCACCTGACAGCAACTCCATTGCTTCCGACAGTTTAGGGTCAATGTCCATAGCATGTGAAATCTCTGTAGACATTGCTATTAGCTGACTATTGGCACCCGTGTCGCTTTCTAATTGGTTTAGTATATTTGCTACTTTTTCAATTAGACTTTTAGCGTTTGCATTAACTTTATAATCAGACTCAATAGTGTCAAGCTCTTCTTGTTTAATGTCAGCATTACTAAGCTCTTCTAGTTGGTGGATTAACAGTTCTTGCTGCTGCATAACAACATTATTATTAGCGGTCAAGTATTCAATTTTTTCGACCAAGGCTTTGTGTTGCGATACTATGAAGTTTAATTCATCTGTTAGGTTCTCTAGTTTAGCATAACTGTCCAGTAAATCTAATTGCTGAACACTTCGTAGAAGTAATTGGTGTTCGTTCTGACCATGCATATCAATCAATAAATCCCCCAGACCACGGATTGTTGACAACGAAACACTTGATCCATTAACATAAGCTTTTGATCGGCCATCTCTTCCAATAACCCTTCTTAAGACGCATTCGCCCCCATCATCCAGGCCCTGTTCTTGGAGGTATGATTGCACCTTTTGAGTTCCATAAACATCAAAAACAACACTTACTTCTGCTCTGTTTTTTCCGTGCCTAACTACAGAAGAGTCGCCTCTAGAGCCTAAAGCAAAGCCAAGGGCTTGTATAAGGATTGATTTTCCCGCTCCTGTTTCGCCTGTCACAGAGCTCATTCCAGGTGCAAATTCCAAGTCTAAGTACTCAACAACGGCTAAATTTTTGACTGATAATTGAGATAACATCTATTACACAAAGTTATAAGCTACAACTCTTTACTCCAGTGCAGCTTAGATCGAATAATTTCAAAGTAGTCATAATTCTTAGGGTGTAACAAATGAACAAAGTTAGCGTGCTGCTGTACTCGAATATCTTGGTCTGGCTCTATAGAGAATGAGGTCTGCCCATCAAAGCTTACTGTAACGCCTCCTTCAGCTTCCTTAACCCTGATTATTACCTCGCTTTCGCCTGGAACTAATAAAGGCCTATGGCTCATTGTATGTGGAGATATTGACACGATACCAATTGCATTTACGCCTGGATGCATGATTGGTCCGCCACTAGACAGTGCATATGCTGTAGAGCCTGTTGGTGTAGTAACTATCAAGCCATCTGCCCTTTGAGTATTTACAAACTTGTCATCAATAAAGACTTCAAATTCTATCATTCTTAGTATTTCTTTACGATGCACAACTACATCATTAAGCGCTAAAGAGCTGTTCAATATTTTATTGTCTTTCTCTATTTGACAGCTCAATAAACATCTCTCTTCTTTAGTGAATTCGCCGTTCAGAACTTTGGCAACTATATCAAACATACTGGATACTGGCACGTCTGCTAAAAACCCGAGTCGACCCAGGTTTATTCCTAAAATAGGTATATTGTTATCAACAAAAGTTCTAGCAGTATTTAGCAACGAGCCATCACCACCAACAACAACAATCAAGTCTGATTGCTCGGCAATTTGCTCTTTTTCAGTAACCACACCTACCCCTTGCTCTTCAATAAAAAGGATGAGCTCTTGAGCTGTATCCTTACTATTTTTGTCATTAGGTTTGGTAATAATTCCTATTGTATTAAACATATTATTAATTAGCTAGAAAAAGACTGTTGAATTATTTAAAATGGTCACTATATAACAAAACATGCATGAAAATTATACTGTAGCTACAAATATACATTAATTAAAACACCAAAATGACAAAAAAGAAAGCACAAGAAAAAATTACCAAAGCAATAAAAGATAAAGTCACTAATAATAAGCATGAAAAGGACATAGTTGATGATCTAAAAGCTCAGCTAGATGATGCCCAGAAATCTGCAAAAGATAGTTGGGACAAGCTGTTACGTTCTGAAGCGGAAATACAAAATCTTAAGAGAAGAGGCGCTAGAGACCTTGAAAATGCACATAAATATGCGTTGGATGGTTTTGTCAAGTCGCTACTCGAGGTTAAAGATTCTATCACTATGGGACTCAAAACAGCACAAGAAGAAAGCGCTACAACTGAACATATTATCGAGGGTCTTGAAATGACCGACACTGTTTTTCTTTCTACCATGCAAAAATTTGGTGTTGAGGAGGTCAACCCAAAAGATGAAAAATTCAATCCCGAACTCCATGAAGCTGTTACCATGGTACCGATGCCTAATATGGAATCAAATTCTGTACTGGAGGTAGTACAAGTTGGGTTCACTCTGAATGGCCGCCTAGTTCGTCCTGCAATGGTGGTAGTTGTTCAGTAATCACTGAATATTTATAGCTATGTAGTTGTTGTAAGTTTGAGATGTAGTGGTTATTACCATATAATATCCACTCTATTGGAGATTGAAAACACATGAAACGGCTATTTTTATCTTTAATCTTAATTCTGTTCGCAACTTTTGCACAGTCTGAGAACGACCTCCTTCCTGCTGACGAGGCATTCGCATTCAAGGCTGATGTAATAAAAGACGAAATCCTATTGTCGTGGGACATTGCTGAGGGTTACTACCTATATAAAGAGAAAATTAAAATTGCTTCCAATTTTTCTTCGCAATTAGGCTCTGCAAAATTTCCCGAAGCCGAAATCACAGATGATGAGTTTTTTGGAAAGATTGGCACCTACAGAGATAGTGTAATAGTTGTAGTTCCGATACTGGATGGCGAAGCTAACTCTATCTTGCTAACTGTAACATTTCAAGGCTGTGCAGATATAGGCGTATGCTATCCACCAATAACTAAATCTGTAGCTCTGGATATTTCTAACGTTTACACTAAATCCCTTAATAGTAGTAAATTACCAGCGCCTGCAAGCTCTTCTTTGCCGTCAGTTGACTTTAACGCAGAACCATACTCTGAACCATTACCTGCGGATGAGGCTTTTGCTTTTTCTGTCGTTGCTAAAGACTCAAAAACGCTATTAGCGACATGGAATATCCATGAAGATTATTACTTATATAATGATAAGTTTTTTATTGATGTTGATGGTGCTGATTTTGGTCAAATAGACTTCCCAAAAGGCAAAATCAAGGACGACGATTTTTTTGGAAAGGTTGAAATTCAAAAAGGGGTTCTTTCTGTTGAAATCCCTCTCACGAATATTCAAAAACAACCGGTAACTTTTTTTGCAAAATATCAGGGATGTTGGAACGGTGGCGTGTGTTACCCGCCACAAGAAAAAACTACGGAATTGTTCTTGCAAGCGCAAACTTCTGAGGACAATAATACAATCGAAAATATTGATAATACCTCACAAAACACAACCTTTTCTACTCTAGGTAGTCCCGCCATCCTGAATGAGACAGATCAAATTGCGGCTTTATTGCAGCAAGATAACCTGTTTTGGGTTTTGGCAAGTTTTTTTGGTTTTGGGTTGTTGCTATCATTAACTCCGTGTGTGTTTCCAATGATTCCTATTTTGTCTGGCATCATTGTCGGGCAAAAGGAAGAGGTTTCAACTCGTAAAGCTATTATTATGTCTGTTGTATTTGTGCTGTCGATGAGCGTAACTTATTCTGTAGCTGGGGTATTGGCTGGATACTTTGGTGAAAACCTACAGGCCTTATTCCAAACGCCTTGGGTTTTAGTGGTATTTAGTTTGGTTTTCGTTGCTCTTGCGTTTTCAATGTTTGGCTACTATGACATTCAGCTACCAACCAAAATGCAAAATAAAGTTGCTAATATAAGTAACAATCAACAGGGTGGGCGCCTTCTCGGTGTCTCTATTATGGGATTTTTATCTGCACTTATAGTTGGGCCATGTGTCGCCCCTCCACTTGCCGGTGCCTTGATATATATTGGCCAAACAGGCGATGCTCTCTTAGGCGGCCTGTCGTTATTCGTTCTTAGTTTGGGTATGGGGGCTCCACTCATTGCTGTAGGTGCTGGTGTCAGCAAGCTGCCAAAAGCTGGCTTCTGGATGGACAACATTAAACAAGTGTTTGGTATCTTAATGCTTGGTGTGGCGATATTTTTACTTGAAAGAATTATTCCGCCAGTTGCATCATTAACATTGTGGGCCTTGTTACTAACCATTTCCCCTATTGCAATGGGCACCCTTAACTCTATAAGCACTACCTCTACTCCGTGGCAAAGAATTTATAAAGCCCTAGGCTTGATTGTTTTAGGTTATGGTATTTTGATTTGGATGCTGGTTGCCCGTGGTGGTGGCGATATGCTTCAGCCACTTTCTGGTTGGGGCTCTTCAAGCTTTCAGGCAGAAAACTACCATGTAAAATTTGAAAAAATAAAGTCTGTTGATGATCTAGACCAAATACTTATTAGTTCCCAGCTCAACAATAAAATTGTAATGCTTGACTTTTATGCAGACTGGTGTATTTCTTGTAAAGAGATAGAAAGACTTGTTTTCTCTAATGCCGAGGCTGTTGAAACGTTGCGTGACGTTATAACTGTTCAGGCAGACGTTACTAAAAACGACGCCTCTGACAAAGCACTGATGTCGCGTTTTAATATAATCGGACCGCCAGCAATTTTATTTTTCTCTAGTGGCAAAGAAAACCGCTCAGTTCGCATAGTTGGGGAAATTGGCGCACAAGAATTTATACAAAACTTTAATCGACTATAAGCTCTTCTTATATTGGTTTCTTCTTCTAAAACGTATTTAAAGTGTTATAAATTACTATAACTTGGTGGTAAAATCTTTTTATTCAATAATTTAAGGAGGGAGCCCAGTGGACATTCGTAAAGTAAAAAAATTAATGGAGTTGTTAGAACAATCCGGTATGGCTGAGATCGAGATACATGAGGGTGAAGAGTCTGTTCGTATTTCTCGTTATGGGGATGCTCCAGTGGCCATGCCAACTCAGGTTGCTCCAGTTGTCATTCCATCTGGCTCAATATTAGGTAGTGACACAGTAAATGAAACTGTAGTAACGAAGGTGTCTGATGGTCACCCAATTACATCTCCAATGGTTGGTACTTTTTATGGTTCCGCTTCGCCAAACTCTAAAGCATTTGTTGAAGTTGGTCAGCACGTGAACCAGGGAGATACCGTCTGCATTATTGAAGCTATGAAGATTATGAATCAAATTGAAGCTGACCAGTCTGGGACTGTAATTGAAGTTCTATGCAATGATGGCGATGCGGTTGAGTTTGGCCAAACTCTTGTTGTAATCAAATAGCCGTAACTATAATACAAATAGTAGAAGCCAGTATGAACAAAATACAAAAAATCCTAATAGCTAATCGTGGTGAAATTGCCCTAAGAATTCTCAGGGCTTGTAAAGAGCTAGGTATAAAAACTGTTGCGGTCTATTCGACCTCAGATAAGGACCTGAAGCATGTACGCCTTGCTGACGAAGCTGTGTGCATTGGGCCGCCTCCGTCAGCTCAAAGCTACTTAAATATTCCTGCCCTAATAAGTGCTGCCGAAGTAACCCATGCTGATGCAATTCATCCTGGATATGGCTTCCTTTCAGAAAGTTCAGACTTTGCTCAACGCGTAGAAGAGAGTGGGTTTATTTTTATCGGCCCAAGAGCAGAAAATATTCGTGTTATGGGTGACAAGGTCGCCGCTATTGAGGCAATGCAACAATCCGGAGTTCCGTGTGTTCCCGGGTCAGACGGCGGTTTAGGCGATGACCACTCCAAAAACAAGGCCCTTGCAAATAAAATTGGTTTTCCTATTATCATTAAAGCCTCTGGAGGTGGAGGTGGTCGTGGAATGCGCGTAGTCGAAAAGGAAAAAGATTTATTGGGCTCTATTGAACTTACAAAAACCGAAGCTGAAAGCTTTTTTGGAAATGCCGAGGTTTATATGGAAAAGTTTTTAACAACACCAAGACATGTTGAAATTCAAGTACTAGCTGACGAGCACGGTAGCGCCGTTCACCTGGGTGAGCGCGATTGCTCTATGCAAAGGCGCCACCAAAAAGTGGTAGAAGAGGCCCCCGCTCCTGGCATAGGGCCGGAACTAAGAGATAAAATTGGAAGTGTCTGTGCTGATGCCTGTAAGGCTATTAATTACCGTGGCGCGGGAACCTTTGAGTTTCTTTTTGAGAATGATGAGTTTTATTTCATTGAAATGAACACTCGTGTTCAGGTAGAACACCCTGTCACCGAACTAATAACAGGTATTGATATTGTGAGAGAACAAATACTAATTGCTGATGGCCAAAAACTATCACTATCTCAAAAAGATATTACATTCAAAGGCCACGCTGTAGAGTGCAGGATTAATGCTGAAGACCCTAATAACTTTATGCCTTCACCTGGCAAAATTACTCAATACCACGCCCCTGGAGGCCTTGGTGTAAGGGTTGATTCACATATTTATAACGGCTACACTGTTCCTCCTCATTACGATTCTATGATTGGTAAACTAATTACTTTTGCTGACACTAGAGCTGGTGCCATAATAAAAATGCAAAACGCTCTTGACGAGATGGTGATTGATGGCATAAAAACTAATATCCCTTTGCAGCGTAAAATTATGGACGATAAAACTTTTCAAAAAGGCGGCATGAATATTCATTATCTTGAAAAAATGCTTGGAGATTCTCACTAATGACAAAGTTAACTACGAAACAAACACCATGATTAAAGCTGGAATTATTGGTGGCACAGGCTACACTGGTGTTGAGTTACTTAGGCTATTACATAACCATCCCGAAACAGAAGTTGTTGCAATAAGCTCGCGCTCCCTTAACGGAAAGAGGGTAGATAGTATTTTTCCCTCCTTAGTAGGACAATCTGATCTAACCTTCACCCTGCCAAGTGATGAGTGCCTAGACCAATGCGACGTGGTTTTTTTTGCTACTCCACACGGTGTAGCTATGGAGTCTGCCGGTGCATTCATACAAAAAGGCATAAAGGTTATAGATTTGGGGGCAGACTTTAGAATTTCTGATGCAGACGAATGGTCAAAGTGGTACGCCATGAAACATACTCAAATTAAACTATTGTCTAGCTCCGTGTATGGTTTGCCTGAAAATAATCGAGTCGCAATTAAAGATGCGCAACTGGTCGCTAACCCTGGGTGCTATCCAACCGCTATACAGTTAGCATTAAAGCCCTTACTAGAGAACCAGCTTATTGACTTATCTAACATTGTAGCTGACTGTAAATCTGGAGTGAGTGGCGCTGGACGCGGTGCTAACCAAGCAACACTGCTGTGTGAGGTCGGAGAATCGTTCAAGGCTTATGGAGTTGGAGGTCATAGGCATTATCCTGAAATAAAGCAAGAATTAGAATCCATGGCTGGTTCAAAAGTTGGGCTAACATTTGTTCCTCACCTTGTGCCAATGATTCGTGGAATTTTTGCAACAATTTATGTAGACCTTAAAGATGAAGCTGTCGACATAAGTCCATACTTTGAAGACGCCTATTCAAATGAACACTTTGTTACAATACTTGGTGGTGGAAACTACCCTGAAACAAGAAGCGTTAAGTCTTCTAATTTTTGTCAAATATCTTGGCAAAAAATAGCTAACAGTAAAAAATTAGTTGTTATGTCAGTAATTGATAACTTGGTTAAAGGGGCCTCAGGTCAGGCAATACAAAATATGAACATTATGTTCGGTTTTGATGAGAAATTGGGGCTAGATCAGATCGGGCTATTGCCATAGCAATATAGGATATATATGCAAGAAGAAAACTTACTAGAGTCAGCAGATATAGTATTTAGTGATAGTGCCGCCAAAAAAGTTGCTGACCTTATTGTGGAAGAGAAAAACAGTGACCTAAAGCTACGCGTCTATATCACTGGGGGTGGCTGTTCCGGATTTTCCTATGGCTTTACTTTCGATGAAAAAACAAAAGAAGGAGATAGTGCGGTTGACAATAACGGCATTCGCCTTGTGGTCGACCCTATGAGCTACCAGTATTTGATAGGCGCTACTGTTGACTACCTAGAAGACTTACAAGGCTCCAGATTCATTATCCATAACCCTAATGCAAAAACCACTTGTGGGTGTGGATCTTCTTTCTCAGTTTAAGAGTCTTTTACATGGTAAATATTTGTCTGCTTAACATGTATTTATTGTTATTTCACTGCTGTTCAAATGGTATAACTGATTAGTTATAGATATAGTCTAGGTCACAAGATTAAACATTAATCTGTATAATTAAATGGCCTGCTTTAGTTTTTCAGTAATTACATAAGGAGACATTATGATTGAATATATTCCTGGACTAGCAGGAGTCCCGGCAACCGAATCATCAATTTCGTCAATAGACGGAGAGAGGGGAATTTTAGCCTATCGTGGATACCCAATAAGCGAACTTGTCGGGAAGTCATCTTTTGAAGAGGTGGCTATGCTTTTGCTTGACGGCGAGCTTCCATCTGCACAAAAACTAGACGAATTCAAAGCGATTTTGCATTATCGCTATGAGGTTAAACGTGACATTAGGTCAATGATGTGGGCCCTACCGAGCGGCGGACATTCAATGGACGTACTGCAAACAGCTATTGCTGCTATGGCCACCTTCTATCCGGATGCTGGAGCAGCTAAACCCGACTCTAACTACACTCAAAATGCCCTAGTTAAAATTATTTCTAATATGAGCACTTTGGTTGCCATGTGGGCTAGAATAAGCCGTGGCTACGACCCGATTCCTCCTAGTAAAGACATGTCTTATGCTGAAAACTTTCTTTACATGTGCTTTGGCAGTGAGCCCACCAAGGAACTTGTAGACTTGTTTGACGCTTGTTTGATTTTGCACGCAGAACACACAATTAATGCTAGCACTTTCTCGGCAATGGTGACTGCCTCCACTTTAGCAAACCCTTTTGCCTCAATCTCTGCCGCAGTTGGCACTCTTGCAGGCTCTCTACATGGTGGAGCTAATGAGGATGTGCTAAACATGCTCGATGAAATCGGAGACCCAAAAAAAGCCCGAAGCTATATCGAAGGCCGATTAAGCAAAAAACAAGTTATATGGGGTATGGGGCACAGAGAATATAAAGTCAAAGACCCAAGAGCGACCATTTTACAAAAAATGCTCCAAAGTTACGTTAATAATGCCGCGGGAGCCTTATCTAAACGCTTTGAAACTGCCCTTGAGGTAGAAAGAATTTGTGAAGAGCTGCTTTCTTCGAAAGGCGTATACCCTAACGTAGACTTTTATTCCGGCATACTTTATGCTGAGGTTTTTAAGTTCACTCGGGAGCACTTTACACCAATCTTTGCAATGGCAAGGTCAGCTGGATGGGTTGCTCACTGGCACGAACAAGTGTCTCATAACCGTATATTTAGGCCTACACAAATATATACTGGTGCTGACTTTAGGGACTATCCAAAATAAAAAGATGCCATGAACAAGACCACGCACTTTGGATTTAAAGATGTTGCTGTAGAAGAAAAGCAGGGGCTAGTTAAGGGCGTGTTTGATTCTGTAGCAAATAAATATGACCTTATGAACGATGTCTTATCTTTTGGAGCTCACAGGCTTTGGAAACGCTACACTGTCCAATCAAGTAACATTAAAGCTGGCGATAAGGTTCTTGACATTGCTGGTGGTACTGGGGATCTAGCTGTTGAATTTAGAAAAAAAGCTGGTGATACTGGGCACATTGTATTAAGCGATATTAACTCTAGCATGTTAAATGAGGGTCGCAAAAGCCTAATTAATCGCGGTATTTTTGGTGTCGACTTTGTGCAAGCAAACGCCGAACGCTTGCCTTTTGAGAGTGACTCGTTTGATTGTGTAAGCATATCTTTTGGACTTAGAAACGTAACCAACAAAGAGGCGGCTCTTATTGAGATGTGCAGAGTATTAAAAAATGGCGGCTGTTTGCTGATTTTGGAGTTCTCAACTACTGACTCTGAATTACTGAAAAAATTATACGACTTCTACTCATTTAACGTTATGCCTGTGTTAGGTGGTTTAATAGCTGATGACGAAGATTCTTACAGGTATTTAGCTGAATCAATACGTAAGCACCCTGACCAAGAAACTCTAAAAGATATGGTTTTAGATGCTGGCTTTAGCTTTTGCGAGTATCATAACCTTTCTGGAGGTATTGTTGCCTTACACAAGTGCATTAAAGCTTAAGCATGATGCGGTACTTAGTTCTACAACAAGCAATAAATTACCTGATTGACACGGGTGGCGTAGATGTAGAGCCACTATCTGGAAAAAATATACGCTTCTCTCTTAAAGATATCCCCATTGATGTAAACTTTGTGTGCACAAATAACAGGATTTTTGTGCTTTCAAATACTGACAAAGCTGCTGATGTTGATATAAAACTAAAATCCTCCGCCTTTATTTCTCTTATTCAGGGAAAGGATTTTAATGAGTTAATTGAACAAGACAAAATAATAGTCCATGGGGACGTTAAAACTGCTCAACTATTGGTAAGTCTATTAAATAACACCGACATTGATCTAGAGGAAGAATTATCCAAATATACTGGCGATATTGTTGCTAACAAAGCCGCATCGCTTGTGAGTAAGCTTAATCGCCACATAGATAAATCAACTAAACCTTTTGACAAAATGAAAGATGGTTTAATGAGGCTGTTAATAAACCCTTCTAAGTCAGAACAATTCAATAATAAGCGCAGATAGATAAATGCGTAGTGTAATTAGGTTTATTGTTATATCGCGTGTTTTGATACGGTATAGACTTGACTCTATGGTGTTATCTACACCATTCTTAAAAAGCTTTAAGCCAATTCTATACTTAATTCCTTGGCACTACTTCCCGGTAAAAAAATACACTAGAGGTGAGAGGATTAGGCTTGCACTTGAGGAGCTCGGACCCATATTTATTAAATTTGGACAAACTCTCTCAACTAGGAGAGATTTACTGCCAGATGATATTAGTGATGAGCTTGCAAAGCTCCAAGATAAGTGCCCTGCATTTAGCTACGAGAAGGCCAAACAGATAATTGAAGAGTCGCTAGGAGATACTACAGACAACTTGTTTGCTAGCTTTGACAAAGTACCGCTTGCGTCTGCGTCAATTGCTCAGGTCCACTCGGCAATCAATCATGACGGCGAAGAGATTGTAGTTAAGGTGGTCAGGCCAAACATATTAAGACAGATTCAACAAGACGTAGAGTTATTGTATATACTCGCATCTCTAGTTTCAAAGCACCCTGATGGGCGCCGTTTAAGACCATCAGAAGCCGTTGAGGAGTTCGAAAGCATCATTCTAACCGAACTCAACATGATGACAGAGGCGTCAAACGCTTCTTTGCTGCGCAAAAACTTTTCCGAATCCAGTCTACTTTATGTGCCAAAGGTGTATTGGGATATGTGTCGTGAAAACGTACTAGTATTAGAACGAATATATGGCACCCAAATAAGTGACATTGAAGCAATACAAAGTCAAAACATTAATTTAAAGACTCTGTCAGAAGATGGGGTGAAGATATTTTTTACTCAGGTATTTAAGCACAATTTTTTTCATGCTGATATGCATCCGGGAAACATTTTCGTAGGCTCGCAAGGCCAATACATAGGCGTAGATTTCGGGATTATGGGCACTCTAAGCGACTCTGATCAATATTATTTAGCCGAAAACTTCTTAGCCTTCTTTAACCAAGACTACAAACGTGTTGCTGAAGTTCACATAGAGTCTGGCTGGGTTCCAGAGGGCACAAAGCTGATTGAGTTTGAGGCTGCTATTCGTAGTGTTTGTGAACCAATATTTGAAAAGCCCCTTAAAGACATTTCGTTTGGTCAGGTTCTGTTAAGTCTTTTCAAGGAGGCTAGAAAGTTTGATATTTCGATACAACCACAACTCCTTCTTTTAGACAAAACTCTATTAAACATTGAAGGTTTGGGCAGAACACTGTATCCTGAACTAGACTTGTGGGCTACAGCAAAACCATTTCTTGAAAATATAGTTAAAGAAAAATACAATATGAAAAATACTTTTGAAAAGATAAAAACAAAGGCTCCGGAGATGTTTAGGGAGATGCCTGAGCTGCCAACCCTTGCTGTTAACGCTTTAAAACAACTTAAAAATATAGACAAGCTGTATGCCAAACAGACTAACAGTATAGTTGAACAGCTACAGACAAACGCAAAAAAACAAACCTCTGCAATTTTATCGGGCAGCTTCTTAATTCTTGCTGGTATTTTAGCGATAAACTCGCTCTGGGTTCTGGGCTCAGTCAGTGCTTTTATCTGTCTCACTTTGTGGATTAGGTCTAGGTAGATATATAACATCGCCTTTCAATTAACAATGTTATAAGGTAAAATATCTTTTTGGTATATTTGGTCGCAAAATATACTGTTTATTTGTAGCATCCAAGCAAGGGTGTTTTTTTATTTTTTGGAGAGTCAAAATGAGTATTATAGTTAACGCAACATCAAGAGACGACCAAGGTAAAGGTGCGAGCCGCCGCCTACGTCGTGAAGAGAAAGTCCCAGGCATTGTTTATGGTGGTAAAGACACCCCTGTAGCACTTACTCTTAACATACATGAATTAACCCACCTACTAGATAATGAAGATTCATTTACTTCTGTCTTAGACTTAATGATTGGGAAAGCAAAGGAATCGGTTGTTATTAAAGACCTTCAACGCCATCCTGCGAAAAACATTATTACTCATATTGACTTTTTACGTGTAGACGCAAAACACGCTATTGTTACAGCCACTCCGATTCACCTTCTGGGTGAGGAAGACAATGAGGCATTGCGAGTTGGTGCTATGCTAAATCAGTTCGTTGTAACTGTTGAAATATCTTGTCTGCCAAAAGACTTGCCGCACGGTATTGATGTGGATGTTAGTGGTTTAGCTATTGGTGATCATATAAGCTTAACAGGCCTTAAGCTTCCTGATGGAGTTGTTATTACAGCCCTTCAACACGGCGACATTGAGGCCCACGATCAAACTGTTGTTTCTGTTGCTGAGGCTAGGATCATCGAAGAAATTGAAGAGGATGAAATTGTAACTGATGAAGACTCTTCCGACGAAGGCGAGTCAAGCGAAGGTGACAAGTCCGAAGATGGCGATTCACAAGAATAGTAGACCGCTTAAAGGCGTTATTATTTGGAATAAATAAATATGGCGATTAAACTGATTGTTGGTCTGGGCAACCCTGGCAAAGACTATCAGTCCCATCGCCATAACGTTGGTTTTTGGTTTGTTGATTCTTTGGCTCGATTATATTCAACCAACTTTAAGAAAGAGGCTAAGTTTATGTGTGACCTTGCTAAGGTAAACATAGATGGAAACGTTGTTCGTTTTATTAAACCTTATACATACATGAATCGTTCTGGACAGTCCGTTCAAAACATCGCTAAATTCTATCAAATTGAATGCAATGAGATTCTGTTGGCGCATGATGACCTAGATTTGAACCCTGGAACAGCCAGAATTAAGTATAGCGGAGGTCATGGTGGGCATAACGGTTTGCGAGACACAATAAAGGCTTTAGGTTCAAATGATTTTTACCGCTTAAGGCTAGGAATAGGTCACCCCGGTGAAAGCTCAAAGGTTTCTGATTTTGTCTTGCATGCTCCAAGCATTTCTGACATAGAACTTATCCAAAACGCTCTTGTTGACTCTCTCAATATTGTTGAACTTTTGATATCGGGTGACGCTGAGAAAGCAATGAAAACTTTACACACAAACCAATGACTCTTTTGCCTTTTTGTTTAATTAATTGCTCTATTGTTTTAAGTATTATGAGAAGCTTTCATGGGATTTAAGTGTGGAATAGTTGGCCTACCTAATGTTGGCAAATCAACTCTTTTCAATGCCTTAACTAAAGCCGGTATAGACTCTGCTAACTATCCTTTTTGCACTATAGAGCCTAACGTTGGCATAGTTCCAGTTAATGACAATAGGCTTAACCAGTTAGCGGACATAGTTACACCTGAAAAAGTGCTCCCCACTACGATGGAGTTTGTTGACATTGCAGGCCTAGTGGAGGGCGCCTCAAAAGGGGAAGGCCTTGGAAACCAGTTTCTTACAAATATTAGAGAAACTGACGCTATAGTTCACGTGGTTCGTTGTTTTGACGATGACGACATTGTTCATGTTTCTGGCAAAGTTTCGCCTATAGATGACATTGAAATAATAAACACTGAGTTAGTATTAGCTGACCTTGTGTCTGTAGAAAAAATTTACCAAAAAGCCATTAAAAGCACAAAGTCCGGACAGAAGGAGGGGTTACCTCTAAAGGACCTTTTAGAAAAAGTTTTACCGATTCTTGAGAAGGGAAACAGTATTCGTTCGATTTCCTTTGATGAAGACGAATATAAGCTCTTAAAGGGCTTACAGTTATTAACGGTCAAACCTGTACTTTATGTTGCCAACATTAGTGAAGATGGCTTTAACAATAACGCTCACCTTACTGCTGTGGAATCATTCGCAATAACACAGGGCGCAAAGGTGGTCGCTATTTGTGCCGATATAGAGGCAGAAATAGCTGAACTAGAGCCTGAAGAAAAACAAGAATTTTTATCGGATATGGGTCAAACTGAGTCTGGCCTAGACAGACTTATTGCTGCGGGATACGCTCTCCTTGGTCTTCAGACCTACTTTACAGCAGGTGTAAAAGAGGTAAGGGCATGGACAATAAATATTGGTGATTGTGCTCCAAGAGCCGCTGGTAAAATCCATGGTGACTTCGAAAAAGGATTTATTCGCGCCGAAACAGTTGCTTTTGAAGACTTTATTGAGTTTGGCGGAGAGCGTGGCGCTAAGGAGTCTGGAAGGCTTCGTTCAGAAGGCAAGGAGTATATTGTAAAAGATGGCGATGTGATACATTTTCTTTTTAACGTTTAGCTCTTATAAAATATATTTATATAAATGAAATTTTCAAAGCGAACAAAACTGCTAGTTATCCTTGATGGTTGGGGTCACTCTGATATTAAAGAGAATAACGCCATTGCATTGGCAAAAACCCCTGTATGGGACAATCTGAATGAACAATTTCCGAACTCATTAATCAACACTAGTGGTGCCGAGGTCGGACTCCCCAGCGAGCAAATGGGAAACTCAGAGGTTGGTCACCTAAACCTCGGCGCAGGTCGAATCGTTAAGCAGGACTTTACTCGTATTCAAAATGATATAGACAACGGTGACTTTTGCAGAAACCCTGTCTTTAAGAATGCTCTAAGCTATGCAAATGAGAATAACAAAGCTGTACACATTATGGGCTTACTGTCTGACGGCGGGGTTCATTCTCATCAGCACCATATTCACGCAATGCTTGATATGGCTAGCCAGTACAGCTGCAAAGAAGTGTATTTACACATCTTCGCAGACGGCAGAGATTGCGCGCAAAAAAGTGTAAATAAATACATAAAAGCTCTGGAAAACAAGATTTCTGAATTGGGAACCGGGGAGATAGTCAGCGTTATTGGGCGATATTACTCCATGGACCGTGATAACAGGTGGTCTAGGGTTCGCAGTGCTTATGAACTCATAGCAAAAGGAAAAGGAGAATTTTTAGCAAAATCAGCAACTCAGGCTGTTGATATGGCTTACGATCGAGGCGAAACCGACGAGTTTATCTCTTCCACTGTAATCGGCTCTCCTACCCCTGTCAACAAAGGAGATGTTCTGTTTTTTATGAATTATAGAGCTGACAGGGCAAGACAAATTACTCAGGCATTCACCGACGATACGTTCCAAGGCTTTTCTCGCGGACTTTTTATACCTTCTCAATTCATTTGCCTGACTGAATACAAAAAGGCTTTCAAGCTTCCTGCGGCCTACCTTCCTTCTAAGCTGAACAATGTATTAGGCAAATATCTGTCCAACTTAGGAATGACCCAGCTTAGGATTGCAGAAACCGAAAAATATGCTCACGTAACCTTCTTTCTTAATGGCGGCGCAGAGCATCGTTTTTATGGGGAGGACCGTATATTGATTCCGTCTCCTAATGTGGCCACATATGACTTACAGCCTGAAATGAGTGCATTTGAGCTGACTGATAATTTAGCGGAGCATATTGAGAGCAGAAAATATAATCTAATTATTTGTAATTTTGCTAACACTGATATGGTTGGCCATAGCGGCAAACTTGATGCTGCCATCAGAGCTGTAGAGGCTGTAGATGCTTGCTTAGGGGTTGTCCATAAGGTGGTTCGTTCAATTGAGGGTGAAATGTTAATAACTGCAGACCACGGCAACGCAGAGCAAATGGTTAACCCTAAAACAGGAGAGGCTCACACCGCACACACCAACAACATGGTTCCTTTGCTTTTTGTAAGTGACAGAGAAGCTACAATTTCGAACCCAGGAGAGGGCTCCCTGTCTGATATTGCTCCAACGCTGCTGTGCATGATGGGGCTTGCAATTCCAGAAGAGATGACTGGAAAAAGCCTGCTAACCTTTAATTAATACGGGAGAAAGACATGAAACAACCTAACTTTATTGCCCCCTCTATCCTGTCTGCAGATTTTGCTAGGCTTGGTGAAGAGGTCGACAGTGTACTTAGAGATGGCGCCGACATAGTACATTTTGATGTAATGGACAACCATTATGTGCCAAACCTAACAATAGGTCCGCTTGTTTGTGACGCGCTTAGGAGTCATGGCGTAACAGCCCCTATAGATGTCCATCTAATGGTAAAGCCTGTTGACAGAATAATCCCTGATTTCGCTAAGGCTGGCGCCTCTTTCATTACCTTCCACCCCGAAGCATCTGAACACATAGACCGTACAATAGGATTAATTAAAGAGAGCGGATGCAAGGCAGGGTTGGTATTTAATCCAGCCACACCACTGAGTTACCTTGACCATGTGCTTGGTGAGCTTGACATGATTTTATTAATGTCTGTAAACCCTGGCTTTGGGGGACAGTCATTCATTCCATCTTCATTAGACAAGCTAAGACAAGTTCGCAAACTGATTGATGAGAGCGGAATGGAAATTCGCCTAGAAATTGATGGCGGTGTAAAAATTGACAACATTCAAGAGATTGCTTCTGCTGGTGCCGACACTTTTGTTGCAGGTTCTGCTATTTTCAACACTGATAACTATAAAGCAACTATAGACTCGATGCGTTCTGAATTGTCTAAGGCATAATCGCTTCCACCTGTTGAATATTTATGGGATAATAGCGCGTCTTGCGATTAATAAGTCGCAAGGTTTGGTTGAGGGTTTAGTCTAATAGGCGGGCCTTCTTTTTATTTAATGTATCACACGGTCTGGCATGTTGGTCAGGGTGCCCTTTATAATTAAGGGTTGTCCAATAGGGGCTGTGGAAGGAAGAGCGCCCATATATTTGGTGCTTTTTATTAACCCGGGAGAAAATAATGGCTAAAACATCCATGAAAAAAATGCTGGAGGCTGGAGTTCACTTTGGTCACCGTTCTCGTTTTTGGCACCCAAAAATGGAGCGCTATATATACGGCGCTAGAAATGGTGTTCATATCATCAACCTAGAAAAAACACTGCCAATGTTCAATGACACGCTCAACTTTGTCGGCAAAACTGTTGCCGCTGGTGGGTCAATTCTGTTTGTAGGAACCAAAAGAGCTGCAAGCGACATTATAAAAGAAGAGGCTATACGTTGTGGCATGCCATATGTAAACCATCGATGGCTTGGTGGCATGATGACAAACTATAAAACCATTAAGGCATCAATTAAACGTCTAAAGGACCTTGAATTTTTAGCTGAAGAAAACTTTTCTCAGTTCGGTAAGAAGGAAGGCTTAATGATGAGCCGAGAGATGGAAAAATTAGAGCGCAATCTTGGTGGTATTAAAGATTTAGGCGGAATTCCAGATGTAGTGTTTGTGGTTGACATTGGTCACGAAAGAAATGCGGTAAAAGAAGCTCAAAAGCTTCAGTTGCCAATTATTGGTATTGTTGATACCAACCATAACCCGGAAGGCATAGACTATGTAGTACCTGGCAATGATGACTCAATTAGGGCTATTGGATTTTATGCAAGAGAAGTTGCCAATGCTGCGTTAGAAGCAAAGGCGTCTGCCGCAACAAGAGTTAAAGAAAAGGCATCTAATAAAAAATTAGCTGCTGAAAAAACTGAGTCTGTAGATACTGCTGAAG
>Ga0207990_1000724_pt1 | contig 18431 bp, 19 predicted proteins | sample ETNtaG_8_FD_185780 | JGI IMG/M metagenome (GOLD analysis project Ga0207990, IMG submission 185780) | Marine microbial and viral communities from oxygen minimum zone, Eastern Pacific Ocean - ETNP201406SV75 (SPAdes) (version 2) | ecosystem: Environmental > Aquatic > Marine > Oceanic ...
GGCGACAGCCAGACCGCCGGAATCCTGAATTTCTTCAACAGTGGCATCGAGTCCATCTCGATCCCGGTCAGCGCATCCGACCTTCGCTCCTTCGGCCGCAAACCGAATAGCCGCCGTGCGACCGATGCCGGAACCGGCACCAGTCACAATCGCCACCTTGCCGGCAAGTCGATCTCCCATTGTCATAGAACCTTTCTCCTATTTAGTTTCACCCAAATCTGAAGCACTAACCGGAACAGTCGTCAGCAAAGTGAGGCAATTGGGTTAATCACCCGCGTGATAGAAAATCCGCAATGGCCCTTCGGGTCGATTCATCCTCGAAAGTCCCCGCTGTGGCGATCACTGCTTCGTCTATGCCTCTTCCGGAATCACGGTTCAAATGGCCTTTAATGGCCTCGAGTGCATGACGATTGTGGCAGGCAATCGACAAGGCAAGATCATGGGCCGAGGTAATGAGATCCTCGTCTTCGACGACATCCATCACGATGCCGATCTCTTGAGCGGTCGTGGCATCAACTTCTTCACCGGTCAAAGCCAACCGCATCGTCCAGGGAAGACCGATCTTCTCGGAAGCCCGGGTAATGCCGAACCCGGGCATGAGACCATGATCGACTTCCCGAAAGGCGAAACGGGCGCTAGTTGACGCAATCGCCATGTCACAGGCCATGGTGATCTCGAGGCCCCCTCCGTGTGCAATGCCATGTACCGCAGCGATGACCGGAACTACACATTCTTGGATTGAATGGAACGCAGCGAAGACTGCCCCTACGTGCTCCTCGGCGCGTTCCCTTGACTCGGTCAATGTGGGGAAGGTGGCAATGTCGCCTCCTGCCGAGAACGCCCTCCCCTCTCCCCTGATAACCACGCAGTTGACTTCAGTGTCCGAACTCAGTTGGCCCATCAACTCTGCCAACTGGTCGACGAAGGGCCGGTCCATGGAGTTGAGCTTCTCCGGGCGGTTCATCACCAGGTGAGCAACTCGTCCAGCATGCTTTTCGAGCAAGAAGCGTTCTTCGGTTTGCCCGGACATGATTCGTTTCTCCTCAGCCCGGCCCTAGCCTCAACCCAGCATCGAGGCGAATGGTCTCTCCGTTAAGGAAAGTGTTTTCCATGCAGTGAACGACAAGGTTGCCGACGTCATCTGGTCGGCCCAGACGCTTCGGGAAGACATTCCCTGAGACGATGGAGTCAATGGTCGCCTGATCCAAGGTGTCTAGCATCGGTGTGTCCATTGTTCCTGGGCAGATGGACAGGACCCTCACTCCATGTAGACCAAGGTCTCGCGCCAAGGGCGAGGTAAGCCCAATGACGCCTGCTTTCGACGCTGCATAGGAGGCCTGTCCAATCTGTCCTTCGAATGCAGCAATGGACGCTAGGTTGACGATCAGGCCCCGCTCTCCTTCTTCCGATGGTTCGTTTCTCGCCATGGCCGCGACGACGTGGCGAACTACGTCGAAGAGTCCAACGAGGTTGATGTCGATGTGCTTCTTGAAATGATCGAGTGAATGCGGTTCTCCGTCTCGGGAGATCACTCTCTTGCCAAAACTGATTCCGGCACAGCTCACGAGCAGATCGAGTCGACCGTGTGCCTTGACCGCTGCTGAAACCGAATTTTCGACCTGTTCCGTGTCGGTGACATCGCAATGGTGGCAGGTAACCAAGTCTCCGAACTGATCGACCAGAGTTCCGGCCCCCTCAAGATTCTGGTCCAGAACTGCCACGTGTCCGCCACGTTCGAGGAGGCTACGAGCGACTCCAGCTCCGAGCCCTGAGGCACCTCCCGTCACCAGGCCGACCGAGCCTTCGACCTTCATTCTTCTTCACTCTCTGATGTCGTCGATATCACTTCTTGACCGAACCTACGAAGAGCTTCACAGGTTGCCTCGTGGCTGGGACCCTTCGGATGCCGAAACCTGAGCGCCAAGTATTGCACTCCTGTCAGGTTCCTCCATTGCTCGACGGTATGGCGCAAGAGGTCTCCGTCTCCTACCAGAAACCTCCCCGGTGACAGCAGGTCGAAGGTGAGTTCTGAAAGTGAAAGTGAAGCTGTCGCCCACGCTTCGAACTGAGGCCGATATGCGCCGACGTTGTAGTAGAACCGATGCACGGCCACTGCAGATTCGGCCCACTCTCTGACGGCGGACTCATGGTCGTTGGCAATCCAGGCTTCCCTGAACATGCCGACCGCTGGTGTGGTGGCGTGGACGCCGCAGCGTTCTCGATAGTTCTCTGCTAACTCGGCAATCACTGCGACGTGTCGCTGTGGGTCGGCTAACCAAAGGTCGCCGAGTCGAGCTGCACGGTCAATACCTGCGGCGCCATGGCCTCCGAGCCAGATCGGTGGTCGCGGCTCTGAATACGGGGCTGGAGTGATCTCCGCTTCGATCTGAAAAAAGTCTCCATCATGGCTGAATGGTCGTCCTGAGAAACAAAGTCCAAGGATGTGGAGAATCTCCTCGAACCGCTCGGTGCGGGTCCCATGGTCGACGCCGTAAGCCACGAAATCCGCGATCTGGTGTCCAGCTCCCAACCCGAGGATGAACCTTCCACTGGACAGCCAATCCAACATCAGGGCGTCTTCGGCAATTCGGATCGGATGGTGCAAGGGGGCCGCGAGCACCGCGGTTCCAAAACGAAGTGTGGACGTTGCTTGCAGGATGGCCGCGCCTATGACCGTAGGTGAAACGACTGCCCCGTTCTTCGCCTGGTGGAACTCAGGGAGGAAGACGGAGTCAAAACCTGATTCTTCGGCAACCTGGGCCTCGACGATCAACTCGCCGAGGAAGTCGTCGAGACTTTGGCCGATCCCCTGGATAGGAAGAACGATCCCGTACTGCATTTGCTGGTCAGTGCCTGCCGAGGTCCGGAACAACTAGTTCAGTTAGAACTCGCGGAGCCGGGCACTGGTCGGATCGACTTCCTCTCTCAGGATCCGCAACTCTTCTTCGGTGGGTCTTCCGGTGGTCGGGATCTCTCCATCGGGCACCAGTACCTCAAAGCCTGTCGACTCTTGGACCTCACCGATGGTCACACCAGGATGCAGTGAGGCGACACGCATTCTGCGGCTCTCGGGGTGGAAGTCAAAGACACAAAGGTTCGTAATGCAAAGTTGCGGGCCACCTGGAAGACCGAGCCATTCCCGATGGTCTCCACCGTCCCCCCAGCCGATGCCAGATCGAAAGTCGAGTTGCTCAACAAAGGTCCGTGGGTTATGGGTTGTGTTCCACAGGTAGATCTTTGGAATCATCGACCCCAGGTCGGCCATCCCACCACCCCCAGGGAGACGTACCTTCGGTGTCTCATAGGGACCGATGACCGTGTTGTTCACATTGCCGCGGGCGTCCATTTGTGCCCCCCGGAAGGCAAAGGTGTTGTACCTCGCACCCGACGCGTAGGACCAGAAGTCGTATGAACTTGTCGCCAACATGGATGCACCGTCCCAGAGTGCGTCGGACAGGGTGGATTCAGGAATGGCAGGCGGATTTGCGTCAATGGCAATGGACGAGGCCGCCCAGACCAGATTTGGAGCGTGCGTGCGTCGAGCCAGGAGATACCCACAGACCGGGATGAAGGAGACAGCACCGTTGAATGCCCGAGTGTCGTTATCCATCGCCCTGCTGAAAGCCACCACCATGAGCTCGTCAACAGTGCATCCATATCCCTCGACCTCAGGGGTCATGCCGAAGACCTCCTAAGTGACGCGATCATCTCCTCGCCACCGCTGGACTGGATGAAGTCCACCCAGGTCTCGGGTCCCGCGACGCGGCTGGCGAAGAACGTTGCGAACTCTTCCGGGTCGGACGCCGCAGCCGAATACGCCTGGAAGAACTCGGTGTGGTGGCTGTACTCCGGAAAGCAAGAGCTCGGATATGCCCCGAACTCAGCGAGTGAAACGCCGCTCACCATGAACTGTGGATAGGTGGTTCTGTGAGGCTCTGCAACTACGTCCGCATGGCCTACATATCGCTCTACCGAGGCAAACGTTCTTTCCGCCGCATTCACTATTTCGTTGTCCATCCAGATCAACTTCGGGTCGACACGTACGTTGCCGAGTTCATCTGCTGAATGGGCATGAACAAGGGCTACATCGACGGGGAGACGGGTGCATGCGACGTAATGCTCCCCAGTGGCTGGATCAACTTCGGCTCGGATCGTCCCCGTCTGTTCGTGCAGGGGGATCAGGTCTGTACCCAGCCCGGCTTTCGTCGGGACAAAAGGAAGATTCCATGCCTGAGCCCTAAGCCGGCAGATGAGGAGATCCTCTGAATACTCCTCGATCTCGACCGCCCCTGACTGCACTCCCATTCGGAATGTGGGCGCAAGGCCCAGGCCCTCAAAGCTGACTAGTCCTGAGACGACTTTCTTGACGCAACCACCGGCTATGAGCCAGTCCACTGACATACCGGCCACGATCGCCACGACCGTCAGATCGCGCTTTTCCTGACGGACGATTTCTCTCACATAGGCCATAGGGGCACTATTCATGGAAAGTCCACCAAGGGCTACCGTTGCACCGTCAGGGATGCTTCCGACCGCCTGTTCAATGCTTACCCGTTTGTCCACTCTGACGACTTTCCTTACGTCTAACCGAAACTGGCTTCCCTGGTCGGAACCGACGTCCAACGGAGTGAACGACTCTCAGACCTGCGCGGAACAGGTCCCAAAAGGTGAAATTCCAAGGATACTGACCACCCAACCGGTTGGTCAATACTCGTTCGGTAGGTGTTACAGTCGGAAAAGACCTGTTTGGCACTGACCTGAGAGACTTGGAACCATGGCCGAACAACTCAACCTGTCCGGCACCGAAGCTGTTGAGTACTTCTTCGATCGCGGTTGGACGGACGGCCTTCCCGTAGTCCCACCGACGCCGGATCTGGTCGAGAAGTCGCTTGGCGTCGTCGACCTTGCACCCGACGCCGTGCTCGGCTCTGTTCCTGAGCGGGACCGCCATCTCACCGCCGAGAAAGCAGCTATCAACAGTGTGATGGCTGGATGCAAGGCCGAATACTTCCCGCTGGTGGTAGCCGCACTTGAAGCGATCCTTGATCCTCAATTCAATGCACATGCGGTGATGAGTTCGACCGGTGGAGCGGCACTGTGCCTCATAGTCAGTGGACCCCTCGTGGAAGAACATGGCTTCTTCCATCTCAACAACGCTCTCGGGAGCGGAAGCCGAGCAAATGCTTCGATCGGACGGGCAGTTCGTCTGGTGGCCATGAACGTCTTTGGCGCGCGGACCGGGGTGATGGATGCTTCGTCGATTGGACACCCGGGCAAGTACTCAATGGTCTTGGCCGAAACAACGCCACCCACGGGGTGGCCAACGATTGTGGAAGAGTTGGGTGCCCCCACAGGCTCGACCTCGGTCACGGTATTGGCAGCGGAGGGGCCGCGCCAGATCGCCAATCACCTCAACCCAGACCCCAGGGGGTGGCTTCTTACGATCGCCTCGGCAATGCGTTGTCCCGCCACATTCACTGTTGGCAAAGGAGCGCAGGTTGCAGTTGTTCTCGGCTACGAGACTCGCGAATCATTAGCCCGTGACGGCTGGTCAAAAGACGAGATTCGCTCATTCTTAGCTGAGCACAGCCGGATCTCTGCTGAAGAACTCGAATCCGCGGGGGTCCTTCTTGAATTGGATAGCGCACACAACATGGTGCCGGAGGAAGATGGCCTGCTGCCCAGCGTTTCAAGCCCAGATGACATACTTCTGGTGACAGCGGGTGGTCCGGGAGCGGGATGGTCCGCCTATATGCCCGCGTGGGCGCCAATACAGCACTCCAGAGTTACAAGTAGGCTAGTAACCAAGGCTGGGCATTCAGAAATCATCGGAGGCAAAGATGTCTAGTTGCGAGATATCAATCGTTCTACGACCGGATTACGAAGACGATCAGGTAGAGAACTTTGTTCCCGCACCACGATCAGTTCCCACAGAGCCTTTCACGCTCTCGATCATCGACAATGGGAAACCCAAGGCGAAACAACTCCTCGGCGAATTGGCCTCCCTTCTGGAAGACCGGTTTCCAATAGCCAATGTTGAACTTGTTTCAAAATCATCGGCCGGCAAACCGCTTGAAGCCGACGTCGCTCAATCAGTTGCAGCCCGGTCAAGAATGGTCATCACAGGTATAGGTGATTGAGGTGCATGCACCGCGTGCAGTTTGCACGATGCGATCCAACTAGAGCGTCTTGGGATTCCGGCCTCCCTCCTTATCACCGAACCATTCCAGGAGATAGTTGACTCTGTATGCCCGACCCTGGGCGCAGAAAGCTACCCCACGGTCGCACTCCCCCACCCCGTCTCTGCCCTAGAGCAACCGGAATTGGCTGTCTTGGCGAAATCTGTCGTTGACCTCGTATCAAGTCAGTTGGCGGATTAGCCAGAAAGTCCCTCGGGGTCAGCCGAAGTTTCCTTCCCGCGCCCAGATTCTTGAACTATCGACCGCTTCGAAGTCTGGGGATCCGAGAAGAGCGAGCGTCCGGTCGATCTCGTCGGAGAAGATTTCAAGCATTCTTTCGACACCCTCTTGACCTCCGACTGCTAGTCCCCAAAACCAGGGACGACCCACGAAAACGGCGCTTGCTCCCAGTGCTCTCGCCTTTACTACATCGCTTCCACGCCTGACGCCGCCGTCCATGAACACCTCGATGCGATCTCCCACTGCGTCCACAACGTGAGGAAGGGCGTCGATCGACGCCGGACAGTTGTCAAGTTGTCGGCCACCGTGGTTGGAGACAATGATCCCGTCGGCACCCCTCCTCAGGGCCTCTCGCGCGTCCTCTGCGGCGATAATCCCCTTGACAAGGAGGGGCCCTTTCCAGATCCCACGCAACCAGGTGAGTTCGTCCCAGGTCGCAGCGGAGTTACTGAGTTCTCGATCCACATAGGAGGCGATGCTTTCTTGCCCTCCTGAATCCACAGACCCGACGAGGGATCCGAATGTCAGTTCTGGACCCTTTGACAAGTGTGCGAGCCATCGGGGCCTTCGTAGTACATCTAGGACGCTGCCGGGTCGGATGCGCGGTGGAATGGCCATGCCATTCCGGACGTCTCGGACCCGCTTGCCCACAACGGGAACGTCAACTGTCAGAACTAGCGCTTCGTAGCGAGATTCTTCGGCCCGCTTGACCAGCTCGCTGATGACCTCACGACTCTTCCAGAGGTACACCTGAAACCACAACCGGCCAGTCGTTACGGCAGATATCTCTTCCAACGAATAACTTGAAGCTGTCGAAACGACAAAGACGGTTCCAGCACATTCCGCTGCCCTGGCTGCTGCCAGTTCACCATCCCTGTGAACCAAGCTTGCGAGACCAGCCGGAGAAAGCATCACGGGGATTTGTAGCGGTTGCCCGAAGACATCTGTCGTGACCGACCGATCAGAAACATCCTTCAGATAGCGCGGGGCCCACTCGATCTGACGGAAAGCAGAGAGGTTTCCCTGCACTGTGATTTCACAGTCCGAGCCACCGGCGACAAAATCGGAAATGATGCGGGGCAACTTCCGACTGGCAGTTCGTTCAAAATCATCAACCGATGCGAGTGCTTCCAACCCTCTCGACCGCAAGTCCAACATCCCGGCAAGGGCTCCTGCCTTCATCACGCATCGCCTCGGATAGCCGAATCGACCGCTGCAAGGAGTCTGGTGACATTTTCGACAAGTGGTACATCGATGCCATGCGCGTGGGCCACGGATACGACGTCTGAGAACACTGCATCAACCTCGAGCGGACGCTGACGGTCAATTGCCTGCAGTATCGAAACTCGTACATTGGTGGCACCCGACTCAGCCATTTCTTGGCCAATTGCTTCTAGACGCCTCATCGCTTCGTCATCAGCTAGAGACAACAAGCCCGCCACCCCGAGAGGTCCGGGGAGATCAACCAATTCTGCACCATCTGCGACAGCCACCAATGCTGCTTCTCGAACGAGTTCAAGAAATACCGCACGACTGTCTGGCTGGAGAAAGACTCTGTGGTAGTCCTGACGGGTGAGACCGACAACCCCCATGGCCGCAACTGCAAGGACCGCTTTCGACCACTGAACAGATCTGATATCCGACGAGACCACAACTTCCAGTCCAGCCGAAAGAGTCTCACCTATCCTCTCTGCGGAGCTTTCATTACTGGTTGGTAAGTCACCAAGATAAGTGGCTCCACCAAAGGTGTGCCAGATTTCCCCAAGGTTAGACATTGTGGCACCGACCATGGAAACCGCACCGACGGCACTGCCTCCATAGCGCTTCACTAACTCCGAGGCCTGGCCGACTCCGTTCTGCACGGAAAATGCGAATGCCGGATGTCCGGGCCAATTGTCGAGAAGTTCGTGAGTGTCAAAAGACTTAGAGGCAAGAACCAAGAGATCCACGTCACCGACAAGGCCTGGATCCGATACAGCACGAACGGGCACTGAGATCTGCGAGGCGCCAGAGGAGAAAACCTGCAATCCGTTGGCTTCTATTTCTCTGGCATGCGACTCACGAGCGACCAGCGTGACGTCAAGACCGGCGCGGGTCATCCAAGCGCCATAGAGCGAACCGAGGGCACCTGCGCCCAAAACGGCTACCGAGTTAATCCGCGTTCCCACTCGCTTGTTTCTCCATCGGCATCGGTCAACTGATGTTTCTGGACTCTTCCCGTCGGTGTTTTCGGAAGTTCATCCTGAACCCTCATATAGCGAGGAACGGCGAAGCCTGGGAGTTTTCCCGCTGCGTACTGCCAAAGTTCCTGAAGGTCAACACTGTCACCGACAACGACTGCCATGACCTCTTCTTCACCCAGATCTGACGGGACTCCGAATACTGCCGCCTCATCTACATCCTTGTGTTCTGTGAGAACCCTTTCCACTTCCCAAGCCGAGACATTCTCTCCGCGTCGCCGAATCGAATCGGTCAGCCGACCGGTGAAGGTGAGGTAGCCATCTTCGTCAACAGATCCAGCATCACCGGTCCGAAACCAGAGATCCCGCCAAGCCTCGATTGTTGCATCCGGCATACCGTGATAGCCGTCAAAGAAGATCCCAGGCTCGCGGTTCCGGACGACGATCTCTCCCACGACGTTCGCTGGACACTGGGTTCCCTCAGGATCATGAATCTGCAGTTCGACATCGGCAACTGGGCGCCCACATGTGCCCGTCTTCGAAGAACCTCGGCGGGACATTGTGACGACACCCTGCTCCGTTGAGCCATAGAGCTCGAATATCTCAAGACCAAATCTCTGTGCAAAGCCTTCTTGGATCTCTTCTGGCATGCCGGCTCCATAGGCAACTCGTACCGAGTTCTCTTCCTGACCAGGAACGGGTTCCTGATTCCAGAGCATCAGCGGGAGGGTCCCCAGGTAGTGGATTGCCGTTACTCCGTGATCGGAGCAAGTATCCCAGAACCGGCTCGCGGAAAACCTCTCCTGAATCACGACTTCGCCCTCGATCAGCATCGCAGCAACAACTGAAACGAACCGAGCCGCTATGTGATGGAGTGGGAACACGGTGAAGAGCACGTCGTCCCTGGCGAGACCAACGTGGTCAATAACCGACCAGGCCAGCCTCATGGTCATCCGGTCGCTGAGCCTGACTCCTTTGGATCGACCCGTCGTGCCGCTCGTGTAGAGGATCAGTGACACCTCATCCGGCCTCAAGGGCCAGTCGGTGCGTTCGTCGACCCTTGCAAGTGCCTCGAGGCCCTCGATCCTGGATACACGCGGAAGCCTTTCCTCTAACGCGTCCAACTGTTGGGTTGCTATCGGGTCATCGCCTACGACGATGATGGAACAGTTCGCGCCTTCGACAGCATCGACCAGCAACTCGTCCTTGAGTTCCACATTGAGTGGAACTTCAACAAATCCAGCACGGGCACACGCGAACCAAACTGCTACAGCTTGGTCTGTTCTTTGCACCATAGTGGCCACGCTGTCGCCCCTCTGAACACCGACGGTCGACAGATTCTCGGCAATCAACCGGGATCGCTCTTCTATCTCCTTGTAGGTCAAACATCCCTGATCTGACCGGATAACCACCTTGTCCGGGAAGTTGGCCACCCGAGATGCAAGGAGGTCTGCAAGAGAAACCGAAAGCCTTGGATCAATCATTGGTCAAGCACTGGTCTCTCAGGTCCGATCTTTCAGCGAATTGACGGTTGACAGGATTCGCTGTGTCGGTCCTTCCACCGCACCGCCGTCGATCTTGAGAACTGTGCCAGATACAAAGGCTGATGCTGGTGACAGCAGGTACTGGCATGCCATACCGATGTCCGACGGTTGGCCTAGACGACCGACGGCAGTCGTAATGCCAGCGCGGTCTGCCAGATCTTGTGATCCTCCAAAGACAGCGGCCAGAGAACCTTCGGTCAATATCAGACCTGGTGAAACAGCACTAACGCGGATCTCGGGACCCCATTCGGCCGCAAGACTTCCTACTAGATGTTCAACACCGGCTTTCGCTGCGCCGTAGCCGGCGAACATTGGTGTTGGATTGAAAGCAGCCACTGCACCGACGAACACCACTGATCCGGCTCCGGAGTCGGCGAGGAGGTGGCGAGTCGCCTGTGCACAATAGAACGATGCCGACAGGTTGAGTTCGAGCATCTTGCTCCATTGAATTGGATCAGCCTCTGCGGCGGGTCCAAACGATGCTCCTCCGACATTGGCGACCAGTCCATCCAACTTCCCGTGGATTTGTGCGATCTCCGCAACGGCATCTTTCACCTGGCCCGGGCTACAGACGTCGCAGGAGACAGTCGTCACCTCAGGTGCGCCACCTAGGTCAGATACCAGATCGTCAAGCCGCTCACTGTTGCGAGAGTGGAATATGACCCGGGCGCCTTGTTCCAGGAGGTGTCTGCCGACTCCGAGACCTACTCCCCTGGATGAGCCAGTGACCCAGATGGTCTGGTTGTCGACGCTAAAGGAGCCCACAGTGGCCGTCATCGGTTCCTTCGCTCGGAGTCACAGGTCAACTGTGCGTGGAGGACCGCCCGATCACGACGGCCTGGGTGGCCGTAGTACCAATCGGACTTGATCACATCCCAGCGAGGCTCCGAATCAATTGCGGCAAGCACCCTCTTCGATACTTTCCACAGCCCATCTACACGTTCCAACTCGTCAACATGCCGAGCCCACACGTGCCATACGTCATCACTGTTGACCATCCGATGAAAGGCGTAGACCCAAGTGCATGCGGTGGCCTGATCCCCCGATATCTCAACCCGATGGTTCGTGATGTGGTGGCTGGTCTGCTCATATTGGAGAAGAATCTTGGCCAGCGCTCTTTCAATAGACTCACGACCTTGGTAGACGCGACCTGTCATGAAATCTCCGGTCACATCGGCACTAAATATCTGAACGGCGCGTCTCGGGTCTAAAGCATCAACCGCGTCGATGTACTCGACCATCAAACGCCAGATCTCTCGCTCATCCAAGAGCATCTGCACACTGTCAGAAAGACTTTCCTTATCGGTCATCTTGTTCCTCTGCTAGCCACCTTCGACCACTGACATCCAAGAGATTTGCCAATATCCGAACCGTAAGGACCCTACTGCCGTGATTCCTATCGAACATATGCAAGAGCTCGTGGGCTACAGGTTCCCCTCTGGGTCCTACAAGATCGAGCACTGGGAGAACTACCTCCTCACTGAGGCAACCGCAGGAGAACACTTCTCATCCGCTTACACCCATCCAAGTTTCCTCTTCCACGCCCCACTGGCCGCAGTCGGGCTCACCTACCAAGAGATCTTTGATCTGTATGGCGCCGAATCGGCTGCTGCGGTTCGCGCTGGCGAGTACGACTGAGAGATCCTCAGACCTCTGGAGGAAGGCATCGAATACCAGGCTCGAGGTCAGATACTTTCCGTCAGGCACAAAGTAGGTAAGCAAGCCGGCGTCTTTGATGCCGTCGTGTTCGCGATCGAGTTGTCAGATAGGCGGGTATCGCGACTCGAGCAACCAACACCTGGCTCTTCCTCCGGACTGAATCAGACTCCGGAAGGCGATCCAGTTGAACGTCATGGTCGGAGATCACATACCCGTCTGGTACCACGGACCTGTCACTCCTGAACGAATGGCTCTCATGGCTGCCATACTTCGTCCCCAATCCGATTCATTTCGAACCTGCGACCAGCGATGACGACGGGACAAGCCTGCGAATCAACCAGGGCCCGCTGAACGTCGGATACGTCGCAAACATGCTGGCCAGTTGGGCTGGTCCGGGCTCGATCAAGCGTCTCAGGATTAGGTTCGTGGCCAACGTCTTCGAAGGCGACCACGTCGAGGCTTCGGGTGTGGTGACGGCGACAACGAACGACTCTGATGAAGCCTTCATCGAGTGCGATGTCCAACTGGTTCGATCCAACGGGGGACTTAGTCCTAACAGGTACCGCGGTGGTAGAAGTTTCTTGGATTACAGACGATCGCTAGTGGGCAGCTACCGACAGAACGAGCCGACTAGGCCGATCCTCGTCGTGGTAAATGGTCTGGGTGGCGACTACTGCGTCATCAAGTGAGAGGAATCCAGAGTTAGAAGTGACGTTGAGGTTCCTGTCAAATCTCGGGAAGTTCGCGGAAGCAACCTCGAGTCGAATCTGGTGGCCCGGCAGGAAGGTGTGGCCGAGATCCCAGAGATCGATCTCCACCTTCCGAATGGTGCCTGGTCCAACCGGACCATTTGGAAACGCTCTGCTCAGGCGAACGATTCCATCAGCAAGGTTGGCGACGATCCCGTCAGGTTCAACATCCAGCAACTTCGCCGTGAAATCGGTGTCCACGGCACTGGTACTGACCCAAAGCACACACTTGACTGGTCCACTCACGGCAACGGGTTCGGTCAACACCAGGCTGGTGTAACAGGTCACGTCAGACCGTTGTTCGACCGACGATTGGTCGTAGACGCCAGCAAGTTGGATAAACGGCATCAAGATCTTTCCACCAACAGTTGGCGTGGGATCCACTGGGTCGTAATCAAAGGTGTCAGCGAACTGTGAATCAGGTGCTTCAAGTGCCAGCTCACCTTCATTGCGCACTGCTGCGTCGCCACCCTCAGAACTCAGGTACCAGGAAATCTCCACGCCAACAGGTGGCCATACGTCGACCTCGTTCCAGCAATTCTCACCCATTTGCCAGTATCGGACTCCACTGGCTTCGACGCTTGTCTCCTCCTTGACCCACCTATCCATCCAGTCAAGGACGAGCGAACCGGAGAACCCGACGCCCGAAGATGCCTCAAGTCCGAACTCCCAGACTCCGTTGGAACTGGTTGAGAACGGGTTGACGTAGCTCGCGTGTTCCCATGGACCCACAACCATCCGATGGTTGGAGCGACCTGGTTCAGCACCCACACTGGTGATCTGTCGGTACAGATCGAAATGTGACTTGAGGAAGTTGTCGTGCCACCCCACAATGCTGAGGATCGGTGCCGAAATCTGTGGGGCCTTCTTGAGGATGTTGATCGAGTCCCAGTACCCGTCATATGAGGAGTGTTCAAGCCAATCTTCGTAACACGGCGATACCCCGTTTCGAAGCTCTGGATGCCGATCAACGGGGAGCCGCCTGACGACGTCAGGTAGATCAATGATCGCTTGCGAAAGATCCGACTTGCTTCGAGCACGCTCGTCAGCGCTGCACTCAAGGCGTCCTATGGATTCGATACCCAGCATGTATGCCCAGTAGACGTTCCAGCCGAGTTCAAAGCAGTCAGAGGTATAAATCCAATTGTCATACGGGTTGGCATTGGTACCCAGCACGGTGCACGCCTTGACCTCATCGAAGCCCTGGGCCACCAGTTGTAGAGCCGAGACCGCCGAATATGCAGTGCCGTAGGTTCCGATCCGACCATCGCACCACGGCTGATCCAATACCCATCGAACGCAGTCAGCTCCGTCGCTACCTTCGTTGAAGAAGGGGTCCCACTCTCCTTCTGAGAGTCCGCGACCTCGGACTTGCTGGATGACGACTGCGTAGCCACGCTCAACCGCAAGAATAGGGTTGAGCATTAAGACATGGGTGATGAACCCTGCGGAAAGGCTCCCGCGAACTCGAAACACGAGAGCCGGCCACGGTCCGTCACCCTGCGGGTGGTAGACGTCTGTAACCAACCTGGTCCCATCACCCATCAGGACACTGTGGCCACGCTCGACATGGATGAGGTCGTCCATTACATCTCCTTCCTCGACCTGTCACGGCGGTACCGGTTCGGAGAGCGCATCTGTTTCATTTCGATGCCTCTTCGGCCAGGCGGTCCCAGGTGTCTGCCGTCAGACCGTCTTCTCGGAGGCGGTACTTCTCGACACGTTGCGCGTGATTCTTGGGAAGTTCATTGACTTGCCGGACATAACGCGGAACAGCATGATCTGACATCCGTCCATGACAATGCTCGATTAGCTCGAGAGGATTGAAGGTCGCCCGATCTCGGGCTACTACGGCGACCATGACCTCCGCTTCGCTGAGGTCGGAGTCGACGCCGTACGCCGCTGATTCGACCACCTGGTCGAAACTGTTGACCACCGACTCAACCTCCCAGGAGGAGATATTTTCTCCCCTCCTCCTGATGCAGTCCTTCTTCCTGTCGATGAAGGTGAGGAATCCCTCCTCATCCATGCTCCCCTGGTCACCCGTGTGGAACCAGAGGTTCTTCCATGCTTCGACCGTCTCTTCCTCCTTCTTGTAGTAACTGGAAAAGATTGCATTGGGACTTTTTGGCCGAATCAAGATCTCGCCCGGCACACCGGGGGCGACTGGTCGGTCGTCTTCATCAGCGATCATCACCTGATAGGTCGTCGACTCTTGTCCTGCCGTTCCCATCTTTCGCCGTTCTAGTCGGGTTTCGCAGGCCATCGGGGACTCTGTCATCCCGTAAACCTCTACGAGCGAGAGACCGAACCGGGCTTCGAAGTCTTCCCATATGTGTACCGGACAAGGTGCGCCAAACGCCGTTCGTACAGGGTTGATCAGGTCACTCTCACTGGGTGCCTGCTTGTACAACATCATCAGCATTGCGCCCATGTAATTGAAGGCAGTCACGTCCTTCTCTCGACAGGTTGACCAGAAGCCACTTGCCGAGAACTTCCTGTCCATGACCAGGCTTCCGCCACATTCCAACGCAGCCGTCACTGAGGTGTATTTGGCGTTGTTGTGGAAGAGAGGAAATGTCGTGTACAGGCGATCAGTAGTCCCATAGTCCATTAGCCAGACCAGATGACGGGTTAGGTGGAGAACCGCACCGTGAGATAGGACAACACCCTTGGGCGGTCCCGTCGTACCGGACGTGTGCAAAATGACTGCTGTCGACTGCGTGGATAGCTCCAGTCTTGGGGGTGGAGAATCGTGGCACAGATCAGAAAGTCGGTGAGAAGTCACATGGTGCGCGTACCTTTTCGGAGCAGAGTCCGAGTTCACCACTAGGTGTTGCAAGCGCGGTAGTGATTCGAGAATGTCCTCTATCCGACCGGTCAGCGACTCGTCGATAACCAGTGCCTTCACGTCGCCATGGTCGAGGAGGTACTGGAGCAGGTTGCCGCGGCTCGCGGTATGAACTGGGACCTCCACTAGACCGGCTTTCTGTATACCGAACCAGATCTCGATATTTTCAACCGAGTTCAGCATCATGACGGCTACATGGTCACCAGTCTGTAGGCCGAGGGTCGAGAGTCCTGAGGAGTAGCAGTCAGTCCGGTAGTCAAGTTCCGCGGCGGTCCTGACCTCACCACACACATCAAGAACCGTCTTCTCCCCTAGTCGACTGCAAACACTTCTGATCCACTCGGGGAACGTTCCTGGTGCATCCGCCGGGACCACCAACCGATCAGTCTTGGGCACTCTCGGGTTCCTCTATCCCTACTTGACTCAATGGCCATCTCGCCTCGGATGGCAGACACCGGGTCGCATCTCTAGAAGGCGTGGTCATCGCTATTCGAAAGAACACGGGCAATGGCTGCCGCAGCTGTCGTCCACGAAGCAAGGCCCCCATACAGCATCGCGCACACCCCTGCCTCGACTAGTTGGCCAGCAGACGCCTTCTCTTTGAGAGCTCCGAGAGCATGCTCGTAGGTGAAATCTTCCTGCCTGTCGGCAGCGTTTACACCCACTAACGCAAGTTGGGCAAGCCTTGGATCTAGCCCATGGCCACCAAGAGTTTCTTCTCGCAGGAGAAAATAGGTTTCGAGAGCCTCAGGGGCGTGTTCCTGCAACAGGGCCACTCGTGCCGGTATTTGACCGAAGACCCCAAGAAAGTATTCCGCGATCTCCTCGGCATCCGGACTGTTCGCTGTGGTTGGCCGAGACGAGATCTCACTCAGGGAACCGGTGGCGGTCAGCAGGGTCCGGGCGGCGGGCGCTCCCCTTGAGAGGAAGAGAAGTGCCGCGAGCATTCGCCACTCCTTGAACTCTCCACAGAACGATTCCACCCAGCGACTACAGCCCTCGCTGTCGCCTTTGGAAGCTGCGATCGAAGCGACAACGATGCCCTTTTCTTCTGAGGGGAGTGATCCGTCGTGCCGCAACGATTGAGCCAAGCTCGCCAGAGCACGGTCCACCCGGGGGCTTGCGTCCTGGAGGTCAGAGACCCAACTTTCGATACCTATGACGTCGAAATGGCCATCTGGCATGCGGGAACTATAGTACCAACCGAACGATTGGTTGAAAAGAAGCCCCTTCTCTCTTTCGACCTATTGCCGAGGCAGGAGACGGTCATGACATCAGTTGATACGCAGTTCGAAGACGTACTTAGCGGCTCTCCTGGCGACCTCGGTCCCTTTTATAGACAAGCACGTGAGGAGTCGCCCGTCTTCTGGAGCGAAGCAGCTGAGGGGTGGATCGTTTCCCGTTACTCCGATGTCAAATCTGTTCTGGCAGATAGAGAATCATTTGGGCCCCTTCTGGAAGGCAAAGGTACGACATCGATCTATGGAAGAGTCGTCCTCCATATGGATGGCATCGAACATCGTCGTAAGGATGCTTTTATTGCCAAACATATTCGTAACAGAAAATTGCTATCGGACAGTCAGGAACACTACATCCGAACATTGTGTAAAGAGCTTGTAGACGAGCTACCTCTAGGCGACCCGATAGATCTGAAGAGTGGCTTCACAACTCCAATACCGCTGATTGTTACTGCGTGGATAATGGACATGGAAGAAGCCACTGGTTTTCGTACTACCTATGACCGGATGGTCGCCGCTAGTAGTTCGAACCAGAGTGGAGATCCCGACATCCTTCGAGACGGCCTGGAAGCTATAGAAGAACTCCATGAACTAATCACTCCCCGACTAATGGAGAGACGCTCCGAACCAGGAGAGGACTACATCTCCACCCTCTGCAAAGGTGAATACGAAGGCGCGCCAATCAGCGACACTGAAATCCTCTCCTCCTCAATGTTCCTTCTAGCAGCGGGAGCGGAGACAACAGACAGAGCTTTGGCGAACCTGCTGCGAATACTGATCTCAGAACCGGAACTCTGGATCGAGCTACAGACCAACCGAGACCTTCTCCTCCCAGCCCTCGCTGAAGGCTTACGATTTTGCCCTCCCGTCCATGCAATCAACCGTGCGACGAAGAAGGATGCCTCTATTGGGAACCAGGAAATCCCTGCAGGTTCCAAGGTGCTCCTTTTGCTAGCGGCCGCAAACCGGGATCCTGGGATGTTCGACGAACCAGACCGCTTTAGCCTCGATCGATTTTCCGAAAACGCCGAAGCCCAGTTCAGTGCAAACAACACGGTGCTTTCATTCAGCCATGACACGCACTTCTGCACCGGCTCGCTACTCGCCAAACTTGAGATGACTGAAGGGATGAATCTCCTGCTTGATACCTATAGCAGGATCAAATGGACTGAAGACCCTCCAGAAGAAGAGGGCTACATCCTCCGCGGTGTCAGAAGCCTCCCGGTGAAACTTCAGACGAACTAGTCAGCCAGACCCTGGACCCCAATCGGCTTGAGCCGGTTCCGTGCCTGGCCAGCGCTTGCGAAGTAACGAATCCATTCCATCCGGGAGTTCGCTGAGCTCCATTGCATAGAGTTGCTCTACGCGCCGTTCGGCGAACCGCCACCGACCGTCTTCTCTCTTGTAAGAGTCGAAGTACCGGAGGGCAGCCCAGAAGGCCCGGCCACCTATTGCCAACTCTGCGTGTGCACAGACCACGCCTGTTCCCGAGTCTCCATCTACTTCAGTGACTTCAACAGAGTGTGGATAGTGGTAGGTGACTCCGAACATTGAGGTGCGTTTTTCGTAGTACTCGATTATTCGATCTCTGCCGATAAACGGGCCCTCAACAGCATCAAACATCGCGTCTTTGCAGTACAACCCCCCAAGGGACCGCCAGTCCCTGTCATCGACAGCTCTTCCATACGCTGCGACAAGGTCTCCTATCTCGATCCTGGCTTCGAGATAGTCGACCCGACTTTCCAATGAACCCGATTTATCCATCACCAACCTCCGGTCTGAACTGGCAGA
>Ga0207990_1000725_pt1 | contig 18424 bp, 13 predicted proteins | sample ETNtaG_8_FD_185780 | JGI IMG/M metagenome (GOLD analysis project Ga0207990, IMG submission 185780) | Marine microbial and viral communities from oxygen minimum zone, Eastern Pacific Ocean - ETNP201406SV75 (SPAdes) (version 2) | ecosystem: Environmental > Aquatic > Marine > Oceanic ...
TAGAATAATTTCTATCATCATCATGATCATCCCTATCGTTATCGTCGTGTCTATCGTTACTATGATCATCCCTATCGTCATCATGATCATCCCTATCGTCATCATGATCATCCCTATCGTCATCATGATCATCCCTATCGTCATCGTGGTCATCATCGTGGTCATCATCATCAGCAAATACGCTTGAAATGTTGGTGTCAAAGTGTGTGTCGACAGCAAGTGGAAGAATAGTGAAACTTACAATAAGTAGTGCACTTATCCACGATAGATTGAAATCTCTTATGTTGTCTTTAATGTTTTGCATTGTCTTTAACTCCTATTCAAATTATTATTGCTATAAAAATAAATCGCCTCTATGGTCCTTTAATTTACGACTAGTTAGTTATAAACATTCTCTTATACTCGCTAATTAAATTACTTCTAACTAACCATTTCCAGTTGATAATGCGAATGTTAAGTTGTCAATCTTAAGTGAGTCTTAAGTAGTCATTTATTTTCATCATGTATTTGCTAACTAATATTTATCTACTCTACTTAAGTTTATATTTCAGTTCTTAAGATTTACTTAAGTTTATTTTTTTATAATGCGTGCATAAATTATTATTGAAGGACAATAAAATGAATCTAATAACAAAATTGAGTATTATTTCGTTAACAGTTTTTATTGCTGGCTGCTCAAGTACGAGTAGTAATGTTATAGCAAAGAATAATACTGAAATAAGCAAAATATTAGGCAACAAAATATCTAACAAAGGTTTGGTTATATTGGAACAAGCTCCTATGCCTGTGTGGGCTTCTGGAGATGCGGTCACTTATATTAATGGCAGGGACGAAAGCGTAGTTAGGGTTGAGGGAGATATAATATTTTGGGAAATTAACCGCACAACTAAATTTACTACTAGTAATAATTTTATTGAGCCAGAGCTTAGATATGAGTCAGCATCAACAACTAGAGATAAATCAGTGACAAGCGTTAATGGTAGTGTACATCCAGACTCTATATGGCCACTTGAGGTTGGCAATAATGTTAATTTTTATTATAACAGCTCGTACACTGATCTAAAGACTGGAGAGGCATCCACAAGCAAGATTAGAAATCAAGAGTGTAGAGTTGAAGGTACTGCTAATATTGAAGTTTTAGCTGGCAACTTTGATGCATTTATTTTGAAGTGCGATAGTATAAATAATGGTAGAAAAACCGGCACACAGTACACCTATTACTATGCTCCGTCAGTTGGTCATTATGTGATGAAAGTATCACAAAAGCAAGCCAAAACATCAACAATAGAGCTCCTAAATATAACTCGAGGAATGAGTTGGTTGGCCGATAATGAGAGAGAGTATTTAAAAGTTATTTTACAAAGCACTCTGGAAAATAACCAAAAAGGGCAAAAAACTATTTGGCAGTCCAGCGATGGAAAGACCGTAGTTGAGCTTTATCCAACAAAAACAATACAGCAAGATTCTGGTGTATTTTGTAGGAACTATATTCAGATAATTAAAACTGATAAAACAACCAGAGAAGTTGGGCTACTATGTCGCGTTGGAGATAAGCAATGGGAAGTACCTGTTTTATAAATAGTCAATAACTCATAACCATAGATATATTCTTCGACACTGCAATCCGAGGCATTGTTGCAGTGTTTATATATTGGCTTTAGTAAATAGTAAATGTACAAAAATTATTTAAATAGCTTGTAGTATTTATTGGTTATTATTCACTTTTTGATTATCAATTTTGTGTTATATTATTTCATTTAGAGCATGAATTAAACTTTCATTAATATAAACGTTGATACTATAGATAGAATCTTTTGATTCCTCAATAATTCCTTTAATATCAAGGCTTTCTTCTTGTATAGAGAGTTCTTCCTTTAGCTTTTCAAGTTCAGTTTCCTTGTTAATTGATGTCTTTGTCTTGTCAATATATTTGTGAATTTTTTTTTACAAAATAGACAACCTTTTTAACGATTGTAGGTAGTCTTTCTGGTCTAACAATTAACAGTGTAATAAGGCTGATTAATAGTAATTCAAAAAAACCCAACATCGAACATAAAGCTTAGTATCTATCAAATATATATTTACAAATTATTGATCTAGGTCAATCTTTTTATAAGTACCGTACATTAGTATTCAATTTATTTATTGACATATATTTAGTATGAATGAAACTGTAGCTTTTCCAAAAAAGAATATATATTATCAAGATGTTGTCGAGGCTTTATCTTATTATCTTCAGCACGGTGATGAGGCAGATAAATGCTATACAGCTAAAGCCTTTTCTAAAATTAAGGATAAATCAATAGTACCATTATTAATAGACAACCTTGGGCATGAAGATGAAGATGTTTGTATTGATGCTATTACAGCACTTGGAGACATAAAAGATGAATCAGTAGTAAGTATACTGCTAGAAGGGCTAAGCATTGAAGTAGATGGTAATGTCTTAGTTTCTATTGTTGAGGCTCTTGCAAATATAGGAACTAACAGCGCTATTAATGCCCTTATAGAGCTAGTCAACAAATCTCCAGATCAGCTGGTAGATTTAGACGAGGATTGGGATACTTATTGGGATTTACAATTAGAATCAGTTAAAGCATTGGGCGATCTAAAAGTTGAAAGTGCTACTAAAGAGTTAGTAAAGCTACTAAATAATGAAGATTCACAAGACATTGAGAGCGACATTCTAAACTCATTAGCGAAAATTCCTAATAATGGAAATAAGGTACTATTCAATTTATTTGAAACCTCAAGCTCGAGAACTCGGCGCAGAATTATTATTGCATTGTCTAACAGTAATCGGCTCAATAAAGACATCATAAATAAAGCATTAACTGATAAATCTCCAGACGTGAATAAAGAGATACTTATAGCGCTGGAGAAGCATAGCATTATTGGCTATTTTGAGCAAGTATTAGAGTTAATGCTCCATATTGACGATAACGTCAGATTAGTCGCTATGAGCACAGCTTTATCATTTAGTAAATTGATCAACAAACCAGAATTAATTATAAAGCTCCTAAAGCCTATGATTAGCGATCCTCACCAAGAGGTTAGGATAAAGGCGTTAGAGTATTATAAATATTTTATACAGCAAGGCCATGTAAAAGAATTTGATGTTGCATTAATAGAAAGAGTCAAAAAATTATGCTATTCAAATTCTTCAATTGAAGCCATTCATGCTCTCAATATTATCGCTTTGGCAAAAATTGATAACTGTGATGAGTTTTTAATTGATGTTATAAATCATGAAGAGCATGATCCTATGGTTTTACGAGAATCCGTTATATTGCTAGGCATTGTGGGTAAATTCGATGATCAAACTAGTCAGCTATTTGATAGCCTTATTTTGCATAATAATCAGTCGGTACGTTTAGCGGTTCTTTCTGCCATTAATAACTTAATTCAAGTTGATATTGACAACGGAAATCATGCGCTTGAATATTTATACAGGATTGTTAGAAGAAATCCTGAGTCAGAAATTGAGAATGAAGCACCAATTGAAATCGATTCAGATGTCGAGTCAAATAATGATGAGGAATTTGATAATGCAGATGGTGATACAAATGATACCATTAGATCAACCCTTGATTCAATTATGCAGACTAGTAAACTTAATGAAAAGTTTATAGAAGATAGCGATGTAACTACATTGGAGCAAAATCTTGAGAATATTCCAGAAGATGTCAAAGAATACGGGGATATAGTCAAAGAACACCTTACAAGCTTGACACCATTACTTAACAGGAAATATATCAGTGTTGAAAACGATGTCCGTGTTTTGGCTATTCGATTACTTACAGATAAGCCAGACGACCAAACAAAAGAAGTTATATTTTCTCTACTAGATGACAAGGATGTCAAAGTTAGAGCTGAGGCAATATCAGCTTTAAAGAGAGCAAAGTTAGAACCTAATCAGGTCAACATTATTACCAAATCAATAGCTTCCAGCAACAGCGAAATCAGTATTCAGGCAACAAAAACTCTAGCACAAGTGTGCAAGAAAAATGATATACAAATATTTATTGATGCTTTAAGCAGTAGTCACACAGAAGTTAGGATACAGGCGCTATTAGCAATTAACCGTTTTATTGACAAAAATGACACTGAAATTATTAAGAGAGTCGAAGATCTATTGCAAGACTCAGAATACGGAGTCAGAAGTGTTGTCATAAAGATTCTTACTAAACTTGACCAGTACCATTTGGCTGAAAAAATAATTAGTTCAGGTGTTGTTGATGGTGGGGCACTATCAAGAGTAGTTACCGAATCAATAAAAACGTTTCCTCAAGATGTTATATTCCCGGTCCTACTTGACAAGATACGTAGCGTTAAATCAAGTGCACAAAGAAGGTTTGTAATTGAAATGATTGGTGATATTTGTGTATAACAAATATATTTAACTGCTTAATTTGTTTATATTTCTTGATCCTAGTCAATTCGTCAATGCCTACACAAATCTATAATTAACACTAGCTGTAAGGCTATCTATTAGTTTAATATCAAGGAGAACAAATGAGAAATACAATCATAGGAACTGCGCTTGTGGTCATAGCATTATCATCAAATATCGCATTTGCTAAATACAAAGTAATTGATGTGACAGGTGGCGGGACAATTACTGGCAAAGTGTCATTTACCGGGGATGATCCAGCTCCGAAAATATTTGCAGTAACAAAAGATAACTCTGTTTGTGGTGAAGTAGACCGTAAGATTGATTTTGTAAAAGTAAACAATGGAGCGCTGACTGAAGCTGTTGTATATTTAGATAAGATTAAAAAAGGTAAAGAATTTCCAGTAATTGAGAAAGTATCGTTACAACAAAAAGGTTGTGAATTCAAGCCCTTCATATCAGTGATGTATAACAATAGTAAGATTGATGCAGTAAACGAGGACCCAGTACTTCACAACATTCATACCTATGAGATTATTGGTAGAGCCAAAAAAACTGCATTTAATGTTTCTCAACCAGATAAGGGTACAGTAAGTAAAAAAATTAAATTCAAGAGGGGTTCGGGCATGAAGGTAGAGTGTGACGCTCACGACTTTATGCATTCTTTTGTTTTCGTAGCAAAAAATCCATACTATGCTGTTGTAGATAAAAATGGCAATTACAAGATTGAAAATGTCCCCCCAGGCAAGTACAAGATTAAGGCTTGGCATGGGTATCTGGGCGAAAAGAAAGCTAAGACTGAGGTGTCTGAGGGTGGTAGCGCGACAGTTGACTTTACATACAAAAAATAACGCTTATTAATTATAAAGATGGATGCATATTCATTAAATGATTGCAAGGAATAGTTATTAGAGTAGTCAATATATTTGTTTTATGCTCAATTTAGGTGTATTTGTTTAAGGCATATTAATAGTATGAAAAAAATTGACGGTTTTGATAGGTTTGTATTTGCAGGTGCATTTGTTAATATTCTTGTTATATTATTTTTAATTTATGTGTGGATAGCTAGCTTACAATGAATATTCAAACCCTAGAACCAGTAGAAGCTCAATCTTTGGTTGAAGAAGTTAAGATTTCTTTACCGGTTTATGCTTCAATTATGGTGGCAGCTGATGCCTCAGACCACTCCAATATGGCTGTAACTGAGGCAGTTAAAATAGGGTCATTGTTTTCTTCCACTATAACAGGTGCGCATGTATATGCAGCTAAAATGCATGATATGCGTTTTCGTCAAATGGAGGGCGGACTCCCAGAGCAGTATCGTGAAGAAGACGAGTTGGAGAAGCAAAGAGATATTCATGACAATTTAATAACCAAAGGTCTTGGTGTTATTACTGACTCATACCTTGATCAGGTAGAGTTGAGCTGCAAAGAAAGTTCACTTAAATATATACGATGCTCTCTTGAAGGCAAGAATTATACTGAGATTGTCAAAGAAGCTAACAGCGAAAAATATGACTTGTTAGTGATGGGATCGAAAGGTTTGGGAGCTATTCCTGGTGGGCAAATTGGTACAGTATGTGATAGAGTATCAAGGCGCTGTAATATCGACACTTTGGTAATCAAACAGGTTGATAGGGATTTAAGAAGTGGTCCAATTTTAGTAGCATTAGATGGTTCGCCTAAGTCTTATGGAGGTTTATTAAGCGCCTTTTCAATAGCAAAAAATTGGGGTAATAAAATACATGTAATCTCAGCTTATGACCCCTACTATCATTACGTTGCTTTTAATCGTATTGCAAATGTATTGTCAGATGAGGCAGGAAAAGTCTTTCGCTTTAAGGAGCAAGAAAAGCTGCACGAAGATATTATAGATGCAGGCCTTGCAAAAATATATAAAGGCCACCTGGAGGTAGCAGAATCTATAGCCAAAGATTACAATATTACGATAACTACTAGTTTGCTGGACGGAAAGCCACATGATGCTATTGAAAAATATGCATCAGAATTAAATCCATCAATGTTAGTAATTGGAAGGCTCGGCATTCACGCTGATGATGGGCTTGATATCGGAGGCAACGCTTCTAATTTACTTAGTAGTATTGATTGCGCAGTATTATTATCGAATCGTGAATTTACTCCAAGAATTGATGTAATAGCTGAAGCAACAACTCAGTGGACACACCAGGCCGAAAAGCGTCTAGAAAATGTTCCTTCTTTTGCTAGGGCTATGGCTAGAATGGGAATCTTGCGTTTAGCGCAAAGTAGAGGCCATACCGTCATTACAGAGAATATTGTTGACGAAGCCGTAGCTAAGCTATGCCCTGCAAAACACCATGTTGAAAAGAATACATCTGCGACACTAAATAGTCTTGAGAATGATGGTAATTCGTACTCAAATAATAAAGAAAAATTTAATCCAGACTGGTCGGATGAAGCTAAAGAGCTCGCCAATACAATCAGCGATAAGGCATTAAAAACAAATGCCATGATGCGTGCTGAGAAAAAGGCAAGACAAGACGGTTCAATGTTGGTGAGCAAGAATCACTTAACGGAATTTGTTAAATCTGAAAATACACATAAAAGTGGTTGTCCTCTAGGATTCAAGGCAGAAGATAATGCTAAGCACATTTGTACATGGTCAAAGTTAGCCATTAAGAAACTAGAAAAGGTTCCACAAGGCTTTATGCGTAAACTCACCAAGTCAAGAGTTGAGGTTTATGCCAATAAATTAGGTACCACAGTGATTACACCAGAAATAATGGATGCAAAATACAATGACTGGGGTGATGGCTCAAAAAAACAATCTCAAACTATGGATTGGGATAAAAAGACTAGTAAAAAACTTCAACACATACCAGACTTTATTCGCGGTATGGTTATCCTAGAAACAGAGAGGTGTGCTAAGGCATTAGGGCTAGATAGAGTGACTGCAGATGTAATGAAAAAGGCAAGTAATAACTGGTCATCTTCTAATTCATTTCATTCAGATGTCACCAACAAGTATAAATGAGGGCAACTAGTGCCAACAGATCTAGACCTATTAGCAATCAACCTGACAAAGCGCTGTAACCTGTCTTGTAAGCACTGCTATTTAGATGCCTCAACCATTAAGGATGGCAGCACTAATGAATTAACAACAAAACAAGTTTGTGATTTGTTAAGTGAAATATCTTCAAGAAGCAATAAAACCATGATTGTGCTTACTGGAGGTGAGCCTTTGTTACGTAAGGATTTAGAGATAATTATCTCACATGGCGATTCCCTAGGATTATCAATAGTTCTAGGAACAAACGGCACTGCACTAACAAGAAGGCGTATAACAAAACTAAAAAATGCAGGACTTATGGGGGTAGGCATTAGTGTAGATTCAATGGATATGGCTACTCATGATAATTTTCGTGGCAAGCCAGGTTCTTGGCAACAAACCATGGATGCTATTGATTATTGCAATGATTTAGACTTATCACTACAGATTCATTATTCTATCAATAAATTCAACATAAATGAGCTTGAAAGCATTATTGATTTTAGTATTAAAAAGAAAGCAGTGTCACTTAATATCTTCTTTTTAGTTTGCACCGGTAGGGGTAAGTCAATAGCAGATATTACGCCAGAGCAATATGAGGAGTCACTATTAGCAATAATTGAAGCACAAAAGAATACCGATAAAATAATAATCAGGCCGCGTTGTGCACCACACTATAAGCGCGTTGCTTATCAACTAAACCCCTCTAATCTAAATCGAATTAGTGGTTATGATGGGGACGGTTGTATAGCTGGGATTCATTACGCTCGAGTGACAGATACTGGAAAATTAACTGCTTGTCCTTATATTGATAATGAATTAGGAGACACAACTAATAACAACTTCTGGCAGCTATGGGACACAAGTGCTGAACTTAATTCTCTACGCAATCCAATATTAGAGGGTAAATGTGGAGTATGTGAATATCGACAAATTTGTGGAGGATGTAGGGCCAGACCTTTTGCAATAGATTCTAATTTAATGGGTGAAGATAGCCTTTGTGCATACACCCCAGGAAACAAAGAATTGATTCAACCATATAGCTCAATGGAAATAATATGGAGTGATGAGGCCAAGCAAAAACTGTCTAGAGTTCCTGGCTTTATTCAAAAGATGGTGAAGAAACGTGCCGAAGCATATGTGATTGAGATAGGCGAGAATATAATTCTACCGTCCCATCTAGAAAAATTAGCAACCAAGCGCTTTGGGGGCAACAAGCCCAAGATGCCATTTTTCCGTAAATGAGTAATAGAACCTTAATTATTGGTGGGGGAATTTCTGGCTTAACAACAGCATGGAGCCTATCTCAGAAAGATATATCTTGTGAATTATGGGAAAGTTCTGAGGCTTTGGGAGGGAAAATAAAAACCGATAATACTGAAGGCTATATAACTGAACAGTCAGCCTCAATGATAATGAATTATGAACCAGAAATTGATAAATTATTAAATCAATGTGGAGTAGATATTCAAAAAGAGTTGCGCAATAATAAACTAAAAAGATACATAGTAAATAATTCATCCTTAAAGTCTATGCCAATGAGTATTGTTGGAATTATGACCAGTAATTTATTCTCTATAAAAGCTAAATTACGACTGATGTTGGAACCATTTATTTCAAATAAGCATAGCTATGATGAATCAGTGTCATCGTTTATTAGGCGTAGATTAGGGAACGAGGTTTTAGATAAAGTTATTGACCCATTTATTTCTGGAACTTTAGCCTCTAATGTGGGTATGGCAAATGCGGCATCAGTGTTACCAAGATTAAGTAACCTAGAAAAGAAACACGGCTCAATTACTGCAGGTATTTTGTATAACAAGTTTTTTAATGCGACCGCAAAAACAAAGCCCCAGGTTTTTTCATTTTCAGGAGGAATGTCTGTTTTAATTAAGGCACTCTCAAGCAATGACAAGGTTAGTTTTAAAACTAACTATAAAGTAATCTCTATTGAACGTATCGACAATTCATGGAAAGTAACTGTAAATACACCAGACGGTAAGAAGTGTAGTTATTACAATAATTTAGTTATATGCACCCCGGCATATATAGCCTCAGACTTACTTAAAACAGTTGATAAGCAGATAGCTGCACTTTTAGCAGAAATAAAGTACACATCAATGAGTGTTGTACACCTAGGCTTTGACAATTCAAGTATTGATAAAGTCCTGGATGGTGGTGGTTATTTAACTCCACATAAAGAATATATGAATATCATAGGTAGTTTATGGATTAGTTCAATGTTTTCCAATCGTGCCCCAAAAGGTAAAACGCTACTTAGTTCATATATTGGCGGAGTGAATAATCTCAATGCCATTGATTGGAATGATGATAAGTGCGTTAGTACTGTATTAAGGGAGTTAGACAAGCTAGTTGGCATTAAGGGAGCGCCAGAATTTATTCGTATAGATCGTCATAATAAAGCATTGCCTTTATATCATGGGCAGTATAAAAGGCAAATGCAAAGGATAAATAAATTAACAAATAAGCTACCAAACCTTTATATAAATAGCAGTTTTGATAATGGCGTCTCAATAAGAGACAGAATATTAAGCGCAAATATTATTTCAGAAAAGTATGGCAAATGAGAGTCCATCTTTTAGTGTCGTTAAGCCAGTACTTGTAGTTCTTGCATTAATGTTGATGATCTCAATTATGGCATCATGGTATGGTGAAAATGTAAACATGCCTCGTTACTGCGGTAAGGAAGAAAGGACTATTGAAATCTTGCGCAAAATATTAACCACAAAAAATCCGGTAGTCAATGAATCTAGAAGAGAATACATAATCGCTTCAAAGTTATTGTTTTTAAAGCCTAAATACAATCAGGAAGATATTCAGGGATATTTGGTTCGAGTTGAAGAAAGTATCAGAAAAGAGTGTAATGGTGAATAAAGGGTTACATTAACTTTTTGTTTAATTGATTTCTGTCAAGTCCTGCCATCGCATTAAAAAGTATTATTTCCTAACATAAATAATCCATATAAAGTTCTAGGAGTGTAGCTGGTGTGAATAAATTAAAGTATGGCTGGGGTAAGAAACTTTTTGTTGCCGTTTTTTTAATATCCATGTTGTTCCTATGGTGGTTGGCAATATATTCACACGGCGTAACACCTCATCACGGATAAAAGGAGCAGACTAATGAATCATCTAATTGTATGGATAGTTGCACTTATTGTTGTGTTATTGGTTTTCTACGGACTAGATCATTTTATTATGTCTATCCAAGGATTACCGCTAAATCTAAATATGACCCCAGCTGGATAAGATAAATTATGAAAAGAATTACAAACATATCCATTTTTGCAGCATTTATTCTACTAGCTATAGGCCTAATTGCTCCAAAGTTTGGCTTACTTGAAGCGCTAGCAACTACTACAGAAATTAATGCTGAGAGTATTGCTGAGTTAATAGAAATTTCCAAACCTACTAGGGCCGACTACCCATCTATAGGGATTAGTTCACGTTCGGTAGTTTGGATACTTGCACAGTTGCATTTATTCCTTGCTGCATTTGTCTTGGCTGTGCCATTATTTGTTACAGTTATTGAATGGTTAGGGGTAAAGACTAAAGATGACCGTTATGATGATATGGCTCATGAGTTTATGAAAATATCTATGACCGCTTATTCCTTAACAGCGCTATTTGGAGGAGCCCTTGCGTTTGCTTTGTTCTTACTATATCCACACCTGATGGATTATTTATTTAAGGTATTTGATTCCCAGGTATTGATATACGCATTACTATTTTTTCTCGAGAGTGCAATCTTGTACGCTTACTATTATTCGTGGGATGCCATGCGCTATGGCGACAGAAAATGGGCTCACCTTAGTCTTGGATTATTACTTAACGTAGTAGGTACGACATTATTACTTGTAGCCAATGCTTGGGCTACATTTATGATGGCCCCGTCAGGAGTAGATATTGCAACCGGAGCAGTTACAGGAAGTATTTGGGAAATAATGAAGGGCCCATTATGGAACCCAGTTAACTTACATAGGTTTATCGCGAACATTGCTTTTGGTGGCGCCATTGTTGGTGCATATGCCGCTTATAAATTCTTAAGCAGTAGGACCAAGGAAGAGAAGGCACACTATGACTGGATGGGTTACACCTCAAACTTTATTGCGATACTTGCGTTCTTACCGTTGCCTTTTGCAGGGTACTGGTTAATGGCAGAAGTTTATGCCTACTCGCAGCAAATGGGTATTACTGCTATGGGAGGTATATTAGCCTGGTTGTTTATTGTACAAGCCGTACTAATTGGCACAATATTGCTAGCCGCTAACTACTATCTATGGTCTGGTATGTCACGTGTATCAGGCTCAAAGCGCTACCAGTGGCTAATTAAATATATTGCTGTAGTCCTTGTTACTGGATTCTTAATTTGGGTAACACCACATACGTTAATCTTAAGCGCAACAGAGGTAGCAACACTTGGCGGGTCACACCATAAATTATTAGGTCCATTAGGAATAATGCCCGCTAAAAATATTGCAGTTAACTTAATGCTTATATTTACATTTCTTTCTTTTCAGCTTTATAGAAGATCCGACAAAGAAGTTACTGTTAGCTGGGAAAATAAAGCTAACGCTGTAATGGTGGTGATTTATGTGGTTGCAATTGCCAATGTTATTTTTGCCGGTGTTTATTATGGCTACTTCACCAATACAGTTTATAAGGTAGGCTCGTCTGTAATGCAAGTAGCATCGACCCTAGTAGTAATTGTTTCTGGGATAGTGATTGATACTCTTATGTTTAGAGGAGCCAAGATTCTACCATCTGTATGGGGACAGGTTTCAACTAGATCTCAGTATGCATTGTTTGCCTTGCCAGTTGCATTTACATGGTTAATGGCTCTTATGGGATATGTTAGGTCATCAGTCCGTACGCATTGGCATGTCTATACTGTTATGAAAGATAATTCGCCTGATAATTATATTCCAACTATTGGACATGCAGGCAATATGATGACCTTTGCAACTATTTCATTTCTATTAATTGTACTGTTTGTTTTTTGGATAGCCTCTCTAAGTAATACCAAACAAATAAAACCAATAGGAGAGGGCAATGCCTAATATAGTTAGGGTTCTTGGCTTTAGTCTTACCATTGTTCTATTTTTTACTTTAGTTGCGAATATATTGCCACAAGTTGAAGGGGAAGCCCCAGTAGATAAAAAGGTTGATCTGTCAGCACTTACAATGGATACATTTATTGATATGGGTGAAGACATATTTAAGGGCAAGGGTACTTGCACACTATGTCACAACAACATGGGCAGGGCTCCAGATATACTCGCATTTGATGCAGTGGCTACCGCTAATGATAGGCTATCTAATTCAAAGTACAAGGGTAATGCTGTCGATCCACAGAGTTACTTTCTTGAATCAATGAAAGATACAAGTATGTTTGTTGTCGAAGGTTTTGGTCAAAAGGGCTCGAACGATACTATATCACCGATGCCCGCGGCTAACAAACCCCCTATCGGGTTATCAAATATAGAAATGGATGCGGTTATAGCATTTTTACAATCCAAGGATGGAAATGACGTTACTGTAACTTTGCCAACCGGAGATACCTCTCAACTCCAACAAAAAACAGAAGAGCCTGCTTTACCAGTGCTCGCTAAAACAGCAGAAGAGGCAGTAACAAAGTTCGCTTGCACTGCTTGTCATTCAGTTGCAGGATCTAAATCATTAATTGGTCCGGACCTTAGTGATATTGGCACTAGATTATCAAAATCGGAAATTCTAGAGAGTATTGTTTATCCATCAGCAGTAATTGCTAAAGGCTTTCCTCCAATAATGCCAGCAAATGTTGCCGACAAAATTTCACCTATCGAATTAAGAATGTTGGTTGATTATTTGTCTAACCAAAAAGGGGAATAGTTGATGTTTAAGATTAATGCACATTTTCAAGGAATTTTAGTCGCAATTATTGCTTATATAATTCTTGACAACGCATTCCCTCCGTTAATGCCAAAGACACTATTAATTCAATATATGGCAATCATTATTGTTGGAATTTTATTGTATTTTTCATACAACCAGAAGCGCTGGGATGAATTTAAAGCACCAGTTATTGCAGTAATGCGTAATGACAATACTATTATTATTCGCTGGTTCTTTTTAGTTTCAATTTCTGGCTTGGCTGGTTACGTTGTATATGATAGTGTAAAGCCATCATTGGACTCTCCGGTAGAGCTTCGACAAGTACACCCTGCACCTCCATCTAAGATTAAAGTATTTAATAATACCTACGATCTAACCAAGTTAGAAAATCCTGTTATGGCAGAAGTAATATCTAAATATAGCAGTGACAAAGAGTCGGCTATGGAAATTTATTCTGAAGCAGTAGAGTCTGGTCGAAAGGTTTATTTTGAGAATTGCTTCTATTGTCATGGCGACATTCTTGATGGTAATGGCCCGTACGCTAAAGGCTTTAATCCGAAACCTATCAATTTTCAGGATGTTGGAACTATAGCTCAATTGCAAGAAGCATTTCTATTCTGGAGAATAACAACTGGAGGCCCAGGTTTACCAATAGAGGGCACACCTTGGAACTCTGCAATGCCTGTATGGCACGAGATACTTGATGAAAGCCAGGTATGGAATACTATTACTTTTTTATATGATTATGTTGGCCAAGTTCCTCGTATTTGGGATACCAAAAAATCGAAAATAGCAACTGAAATTAAAGACAACAGGGTCGAAGAATTCAAATCTCAAAAAGGTAATTCTCTTTATCAGCATCGCTGTGCAGCGTGTCATGGAGAACAAGGTATGGGTGATGGGTCGGCTGCAGAATATCTTTATCCAAAGCCGCGTGACTTCTCTCTAGGTATGTTCAAATTCACTTCATCTCCAAGCGGATCTTTAGCTCGAGACGAAGACCTTATCAATACTATCAAGTATGGACTTGCAGGTACAGGTATGCCTGGATGGGAAACAGTACTTACTGACTCTCAAATACAATCCTTAGTGCCAATAATTAAAGGCTTTGATACTGTGGCAACTTGGGCCCCAGAAGAGGCAGAGGATGAAGATTTTGATGATGATGGAAGGTACATTAAGTTTGATTATATTCAAGAGTCCCTAGTAGAACCGAAAGATGGCCAAGTAATGTATTCTGAAGAGTCTATCTCGAAGGGAAAGGGAGTTTTTGAAGAAACCTGTACCGAGTGCCATGGAGATGCTGGTCGTGGAAACATAATGTCAGGCAAGAAGTTAGAGGATGACTGGGGTAATAGGATTTGGCCCAGAGATCTCACTAAGCCTTGGCTATTTCGTGGCACCAATATTGGAGCCCTTGAAAGCGAAGATGAGCGTGCAAATGCTATCGCTAACATCTATCAGCGTCTATCAATTGGTATCCCTGGAACTCCTATGCCTGCACATAGAGAGGTTGAAGAGGGTAACAAAGACCCTGTAAGCCTTGAAGATCGTTGGCACATTGCAAATTATGTTTATAGTTTAGGTAATTCGTCACAAGCTCCAAGCGAGAGCGGTGTTATTAATGCTAGTAAATATAATGGAGATCTGCCAACTGATATTAATGACATTGCTTGGAATAATGTTGAATCAACAACACTGCAATTAGTACCAAACATTATACAAGGAGAAAGATTATTCACCCCACTGAATGACGCAATAAGCGTACGTGCACTGTATAACGAGAGCGATATTGTATTTATGCTGCAAATAAATGACAGAACTGATTCTCGTCCAGGAGAAGAAACTTCCGAAGGAATTCAGGACGAAGATATTAAGATGTACTCTGATGCATTCGCAGTGCAATTACCTAAAAAAGGTTCGTATAAAACCAGTCCAACAATCCTAAAACCTCTATATCGCCATGGAGACGAAGATAATCCTACTACTATTTGGTATTGGAGTGCAGGAAGCATATCTCCAGAAAAACCACCATCATCAATACTTATGGATGGAACCGGACCCAATGAGAAGCTTGTGATGAGGAATAGTTCTAGTTTTATTGCTACTGGGGCCTGGAAAGACGGCCTTTGGACAGTGATTATGAAGCGTCCAAGAATTAATAAGGATGATGATATCGACTTTAATGAGGGCAACTTTATTCCAATCTCGTTTGCAAATTGGGATGGCAGTAATGGAGAATCACGTTCCAAACATACACTCACATCATGGTACTGGTTAATCTTGCCTCCAGAGCTAGACATATATAAAGTCTATGTACTGCCTTTTAGCATTGCGCTACTAGTTTTTGTTATGGGTTTGGTTACAATTCGTTCACAAAGATCTAAGAAGTAATTAATAAACCGTTACTATCTAATAGATTAATTAATTTCACATTAGCATGCCAAATTAAAGGCATAAACATCCTCAATTAACTAATTATTAGAAGATTAATATTTATTTTTATAAGTTTGATATGGGTCAATTACTTTCACTTAAGAAGACATTATATTTACATATAAGTAAGTACTTGGTATACATAAATTATGTACTTTCTTGAAGGATTTAGTAGTATATAAGATGACCTACATATAGTAACTTTACCCTTATGAATTGTTACTTTATAGGCTGAACAATGAAAAAGGAGAGATAATGATTTCTAATAAATTTAGTCGAAAAGCAATAATTGGAATAGAAATTATAGCTATAGCCATATTTGCAATATTCAGTACTACTAGCGTCCTTGCTACTGAGATTGGGAAATTGCCTGAACTCAAAATTGATACCAAAAAGGCCGAGCTAGGAAAGCGCTTATTTTTTGATCCACGCCTCTCTGGCGACGGAGCTATTGCTTGTGCAGAGTGCCATATACCAGAGAATGCTTTCGCTCATCCTGATAAATTGTCTCCCGGATATCCTGGTAATGGACATTTTCGTAATTCTCCATCACTAATTAACACAGCACACAAAAAGATTTGGATGCATGATGGCCGTCTTGGAACTAATCTAAATGATGTCACTCGTGGAATGATAACAGAAGATTATATTATGAATATGGATATGAGGATTATGCAAGAGAGGATTAAGCAAGACACCTTATATATAAAAATGTTTGAAGATGCCGGTTATGGAGAACCATCAAACGGTAAGGTTCGTAAGGCTATACCTGAGTATTTAAAAACATTAACCTCAAGAAATTCGTCGTTTGACAATGACACTATGTCAAATGAGGCTAAAGAGGGCATGAAGTTATTCAAGGGTAAGGCTGGCTGTGTTCAGTGCCACAATGGTCCACTATTATTAGACAGCAAAGCCCACAATACTGGTGTCCCTGAGAATTTCGATGTATTTCTAGATCCAGAGAATCATCAAGCATTTATTGCCTACAACATGTTTATGGGTAATGAAAACTATATGAGTCTTAAACGTGATGTTGGGGCACACATACATACACATAATGCCGATGGTTCTGATATAGGAAAGTTTATGACACCATCACTAAGAGAGCTAGTTTATACAGCACCATATATGCATAACGGAACTATTGAAACTTTAATGGAGGTTGTAGATTTTTACAATAACGGTGGCGGTCAAGATTCAAACAAAGACCCTATACTAAAACCACTCAACCTTTCTGATAGTGAAAAAAATCAGATTGTTGAATTTTTAAAAGCCCTCTCTGGAGATCTGTTGACAGGTGAGGAGCACGTTTGGAAACAGGAATTCCCTGGTGAATATGAAATCATTCCAGACTGGCGTAATACACTTAACTAAGTAGGAATTAATTATGAAAAAAATAATGAATTACAGAGCTCTATTAGTGCTAACAATCGTCAGTTTTATATATACCGGAATTAATGCTGATGAGAGCACAAACAATCATAAGTTGGCACCTCTGGGAGAGGTTCCAATTCCAAGTGACAATAAACAAACAGCAGCAAAGATTGAGTTAGGTAAGTTGCTTTATTTTGACGCACGCCTAGGTGGTGACGCTTCTGTTTCATGCTCTACATGTCATGAACCAGACCAGGGCTGGGCATGGGCTGACCAGATTTCTCGCGGATATCCCGGTACAGTTCATTGGAGAAATAGTCAATCTGTTATGAATAGTGCTTACTACAAAAAACTATTCTGGGCCGGATCAACAACATCGCTAGAAGCGCAGGCACCATCGGCTGCCAAGGGCGGAGTTGCAGGTAATGGCGAGAATGACATTATGGAGGCTCGATTGGCCTTGATTCCTGAGTACAGAAGGCGCTTTAATGAAGTGTTTGGTGATGAATGGCCACTTATCGCAAATGCCTGGAGAGCTATCGCATCATTTGAACGCACAATAGTTCAAACAGACACGCCTATTGATAATTACCTTAAAGGCGATAAGTCTGCTTTAAGTGAAGAGCAGGTTCGAGGAAAAGCTTTGTTTGAAGGTAAAGCCAAATGTATTCAATGTCATAACGGTCCATTAGCAACCAATGAATCTTTCTACAACATAGGTGTTCCATACTCCTTAAGATGGGAAGAGGATGGCATGGCTCAAATCACTTTTCGCTTTGAGAACTATGCCAAAGGGGTTACCGAAGATAAGTACCGCAAGTTAAAAGATGATGTGGGCTTCTACTTCCGTGGCAAGAACGAATCAGATAAGGGTAAATTCCGTGTACCAACTCTGCGCTATACAGCATACACAGCACCATATATGCATAATGGAGAATTATTTACCTTTGAAGAGGTGGTTGATTTCTATGATCTTGGTGGGTTCACTGAAGATGGCAGGACAACAGACTTTATAGAAACAAAAACCCCCCTCATTAAGCCTTTAGGTTTAACAGATGATGAAAAATCAGACTTAGTGTCATTTTTAGAGGCTTTCTCTGGGGATGAAATCACTATGGATAAGCCTGTATTGCCAAAATATGAGCCTTTATTTACATTAGAAGAGCTACAAGGAGTAATAAAATGAGTGAAGTAAATATGCAAGATAACTTGTCTACTAAACAAGAACATACCGGTAACAAATGTATGATAAGTCGTAGAAGGTTTCTACTTTCTTCTGGAGCAGTTATTGGTGCAAC
>Ga0207990_1000731_pt1 | contig 18381 bp, 17 predicted proteins | sample ETNtaG_8_FD_185780 | JGI IMG/M metagenome (GOLD analysis project Ga0207990, IMG submission 185780) | Marine microbial and viral communities from oxygen minimum zone, Eastern Pacific Ocean - ETNP201406SV75 (SPAdes) (version 2) | ecosystem: Environmental > Aquatic > Marine > Oceanic ...
TAAATGGCGGAGAGGGTGGGATTCGAACCCACGGTACCTTGCGGTACGCCGCATTTCGAGTGCGGTACATTCGGCCGGACTCTGCCACCTCTCCGAGGACACCAGGTAACCCAAGCCAGTTAAGTCACGGCACCCAGGTTTTGTCGGCAGGGAAGTAACTACACGTGCGCCAACTTAAAAAGTATTTTATCATGGCCTCCAGCGCTTGCTTTCGCACACACCCGGACTGGTTGGCGCTAAGACCGAAAGACTTGGCGGCAGGACCCAGACAGAGGGAATTATGACAACCAAAGCATCCGTTGGACGCCGTCAGTTCGTCAAATTGTGCGCCTCAACAGCCGCTGCAGTCGCAGCCTACCCCGAGTCACTGGTCGGAGCAGTAAAACACGGTGAATTCTATGAAAAAGTGCAGTTACATGATCAGGATGACAATCCATTACGCGCCAATATGCTGAAGCCGGACAAAAACTATCTCTTTTTCTATCCGTTTATCTCAACACCGTGCTTTCTGATCCGGCTTAACAAGCCGGTCCACCGGGCAGTAAATCTGGTTACGCGCGATGGCAGTTCCTACGATTGGCCAGGTGGCGTAGGTCGCGACCAGAAGATCGTTTCCTTTTCCGCCATCTGCGCACACAAAATGAGCCACCCTTCTGTGCGGGTCAGTTTTATTAACTATCGGCCAGAAGAGGTGCAATTCGCCGGAAATGACAGCCGCTTTCACCGGCGATCTAATGTGATCTATTGCTGCTCAGAAGGCAGCGTCTATGATCCTGCCGACGGGGCTCGCGTCCTGGGAGGTCCAGCACCACACCCTCTGGCTGCCATATTGCTGGAGCACGATCCCAACACGGACGCGCTTTCCGCGGTGGGCGTAGCCGGACAGTCTATGTTCGACCCTTATTTCAAAACCTTCCAGCATCGCCTCGAACTCGAATTTAGAACAGAAAACGTTACCGAGACAGCCCGTGGATCAGCTCGGGTTATCGACTTAGAGTCTTTTTGCTCGCGTCAGATTCTTTGTTGAACACCCATTAGCCGCCAAGACCCTCTAGCAATTGAGGATGTCCCGCTGCCCGGGCGTAATCAAGGGGGGTGCGCCCCTCGTTATCGGTTATTCCAGGATCGGCGCCCTTGTCGATAAGCATTTGTGTAACCGCCAGAAACCCCTGTGCTGCTGCACGATGAAGCGCAGTCGCCCCGTCTGCGGTACGCGCATCAATTGCGATTCCCGGTTGAGCTGCAAGCAACTGCACAACCGTCAGGCGCTTCTGCTCTGCTGCGTGGATCAACGCGGTCCAACCGAAAACATCAGCAAGGTTGGCGTTGGCCCCTGATCTTAGTAATTGATCAACGACCGACACACGTCCTTTGGCAGCGGCCAGTCCCAGCGCCGTCCAGCCATTACCGGCCTGGACATTAACCTTGGCACCCGAAGCAAGTAACAGAGCGACAGTAGTCATATCACCGGAAACAGCTGCGTGCATAAGCGGGGTGCCACCATTTTGATTGCGGGCGTTTACATCAGCCCCGCTATCTACCAGAGCCTGGCTGAGCCCTTGCTCTGCCGCCTGGGCGCTGACCATTAAAGCGGTCTTGCCTTTGGTCGAGGCCGCATTCACCTGTGAAAAGCCAGAATTCAGTAGCCGGGAGAGCGTATCAGTATCCCGCGCACGGATTGCGTTGGTCCACGATTGCAACAGAAGGTCTGCATTTTCGGCCGCCAGCCCAGCAAGTGGCTGCCCCAACCAGAGCGCGACCAACAAAACCGTAACACATAACTTTTGGGTTGCGAACACCGATTGTTTCCCCATTGTTCGCCAGAGATTTACATGGAGGTTTTGCATTCGCTCTAACACAAGCGCCTCGTTCCTCCCTTTATCGCCGTCTTCTGAGACCTAACCCAACCCGATGCGGTGGATCATCACTTCGGCAACACGTTGCTCGGCGGATAGCTCATCTGGGCCGGCCTGAACATGACCTACAGCGCCGCGAACAAGGTCGACGTTCCCGCAGCGGAATTACCCAATCGAAGTGGTCACCAACCATAGCGCCCGCTAACCCGTCTCGGGGTTAGACGGAGGCAACCATATGTCTGCTGACTCCTGGATGAATGAGCCCCCTTTGTCGATGCCCGATTAAAAATCAGGGATCCGCATTGTCGCCAGAGCTCTTGTTCCGAATCTCTTCATACCAACGATCGTGATGCTCCTTGGCCCAATTAGAATCGACTTTTCCACTAGTCATACTGGAAAGCGTGCCAGGCACAAACAAGGTCGCCAGAAAAATATGGCCGAATGCCAGGGCGATAAATAGCACCGCGATAACACTATGGATAACGTGCGCGTATCCCATGACATGCCGGTACTGGGTGAACTCTGTTGAGGTCGCCAGCACCCACGAAGCAATATTCGGAAAATCCAGAACATATCCGGTTACCGAAATTCCTATACCCAAAAAGATAGTCGCCCAGAATAGTATTTTCTCGCCAGCGTTGAACTTTCCCGCGCTTACATGACCGCCACCCAGCATTCCACCGCCTTTGGCGACCCAAGCGAGGTCTCCTTTTTCGTAAAGATTCCGACGAACCAGGTTTACAAACATAAAAATTAACGCAAACGGAAACAGCAGGCCAAGAATGTTATGAACCTCCTTCGACGCTCCAGCTATGCCACCGAAAGCCGTTTTACCAATCACTGGAATCAAAAGGGGTCGACCCAATAAAAGGAATAAACCGGTAATTCCCAAAATAATAAAAAGTCCGGCAACCAGCCAGTGAATAATCCGGGAACTTACTGAGTGTCGATCAACTTGCTGGCCAGACTCGCCCGAAGCCAGCTTGACCGGTCCGCGAACGGCGTACACGCCGAGAATAATCAAGAGAACCACCAGTAATGCTTGGCCCCCTTGTGGGATCAGACGGCTATTGCGGATTGACTTCCACAGTTCGCCTTGCGGGTTTACCAGAACGGAACTGTCGTGCCCGCGCACCTGGGTTGCGGTCGGGGAGTCAAGCTTCCCCCGAACAGCCTGCCACAGCTCTATACCGGGATTCGGGTTGTTGATCGCCGCTGGAGCCGTGGTTTCGGCGAGTGCTTGTGTTCCAAAAAAAAGGCCAGCCAGAGGAAGACAGGCCAGCCCAACCAGAAGAATCCAGAATCGGCAAGTTTTCACGTTTCGCTCCATTATTGGATCGTGCAACTAGTGGCTGGGGTTGTGCAGTTTAATTCCGGCGACTAAACCTTTGCAGGCCTGGCCGGACAGGTAGGGAGCGCCCAACGTTTGCTGCACCGGATGCCCGCCGAAACGAACCGGAAACACGATAACAACTTTGGGGAGCCCTTTGCCAAGGTGTGGTTGTGCGGGGTCGGAGGCGGTGACCCTTTTACAGGTAACCGCCTCGTTCCACATCCATCAGACAAGCAGTTCGATTAAGGGGTTTCTAACCCTTGATACCCTGTTTGTCATAAGCAACACCCCAACCCCACTGAAGCGCTCCAGCACCCCGGTACATGACACGCTCGCGGAATATATCCGAGACCCTGTCACCATCACCGGCCAATAAGGCCTTGGTAGCGCACATTTCTGCGCACAATGGCAGTTTGCCTTGGGCAAGCCGGTTCGCCCCGTACTTGCGATGCTCCTCGACAGAGTTGTTCTGCTCTGGACCACCGGCACAGAAGGTGCACTTGTCCATCTTACCTCTTGAACCGAATGCACCCGAGTCCGGGAACTGCGGCGCACCGAACGGGCACGCGTAGAAACAATAGCCGCAGCCAATGCAAATGTCCTTGTCGTGCAGGACTACACCGTCGTTAGTGGTATAGAAACAATCGACTGGGCATACAGTAGCGCAAGGAGCGTCAGAACAGTGCATACATGCCACCGAGATCGAACGTTCGCCATGGTTACCATCATTGATAGTAACGACGCGGCGGCGGTTCACACCCCAGGGAATGTCATTTTCGTTCTTACACGCGGTGACACAGCCGTTGCATTCAATGCAGCGTTCGGCGTCACAAAGGAACTTCATTCTAGCCATGAGTTATATCCTCCTTTTAAGCAACGCTTATGCGACACAGGGAACACTTGGATTCCTGCATCTGGGTGACTGAGTCGTAGCCGTAGGTCAACGCCGTGTTGGCCGCCTCACCGAGCACGTACGGATCGGCTCCTTCCGGATACTTACTGCGAAGATCCCTGCCCTCCATATGTCCACCGAAACAGAATGGCAAAAAGACAACGCCGGGTGACACTCTTCGGGTCACCAACGCCTTCACTTTAAGCTTGGCACCCTCGGCGCCTTCGACCCAGACCATCTGCCCATCGCGGATGCCGTGATCGTTGGCGTCACTCGGATGAATCTCTGCAAACATATCCTGTTGCAGTTCAGCAAGCCACGGATTCGACCGGGATTCATCGCCGCCACCTTCATATTCCACCAGGCGTCCGCTGGTCAGGATCAATGGGTACTCCTTGGAATGATCCGTCTTTTGGATAGATGCATACCGGGTCGGCAAGCGGTAACGCCGCTTTTTGTCCTCGTAAGTCGGATACTTCTCGACCAGATCACGCCGATTGGTATAAAGCGGTTCCCTATGAACCGGCACGGGGTCGGGGAAAGTCCACACTACCGAGCGGGCCTTGGCGTTGCCAAAAGGCGCACAACCATGCTTGATCGCGACCCGTTGGATACCGCCAGACAGATCAGTCTTCCAGTTCCTGCCCTCAGCTGCCCCTTTTTCGTCGTCCGTGAGATCATCCCACCAACCAAGTTGCTTGAGCAGTTTATGGTCGAACTGCGGATAGCCGTCCTTGATCTCCGAGCCGACCGGGTAGGAGCCGTTGGCCAACAGACTTTCGCCGTTGCGTTCCACCCCAAAACGGGCGCGGAAGCACAGGCCGCCGTCTGCGACTGGTTTACTCGGGTCGTACAGATTCGGCGTACCGGGATGACCCATCTCGGGAGTGCCCCAGCACGGCCACGGCAACCCATAGTACTCGCCGTCACACGGGCCGCCCTCAGCCTTAAGCGTAGTGATGTCGAAAGTGCCCCAATGAGCTTGCTGCTTCTTCATCCGCTCGGGGCTCTGGCCGGTATAGCCGATGGTCCACATACCGCGGTTGAATTCACGAGTGATATCCTCAATTAGAGGCTCGTCATTCTCAACTTTGATGTGTTTGGTGAACTCAGGGCCAAACTCGAGCTTGCTCGCCAGTTTGTACATGATGGTGTGATCGGGCAGTGACTCAAACATTGGCTCAATAACCTTATCGCGCCACTGTAAGGAGCGGTTAGACGCCGTCACTGAACCGTAAGTCTCGTACTGGGTTGCTGCCGGTAGTAAGTAAACGCCGTCCGTCCGATCGTGCATGACTGCGCTAACGGTTGGATAAGGATCGATTACCACCAGTAGATCCAGCTTTTCCATTGCCTTTTTCATCTCAAGGCCACGGGTCTGGCTATTGGGCGCATGCCCCCAGAACACCATCGCCCGGACGTTATCGCGTTGGCCGATATTGGCTTTGTCTTCCAGCACGCCATCGATCCAACGTGAAACCGGTATCCCTTTGTAATTCATCGGCGAGACCGGTTTGCCTTTGTCACCTTCCACCTCGGTAGGATCGAACCGGGCTTTGACCCACTCATAATCCAGATCCCAGACACGTGACCAATGCTTCCACGAGCCCGCGGACAGGCCATAGTACCCAGGCAGCGAGTGCGACAGGATACAGAAGTCGGTAGCACCCTGGACGTTGTCGTGACCGCGGAAGATGTTGGTGCCGCCACCGGATTTGCCCATGTTACCCAGGGCCAACTGGAAGTTGCAGTAGGCGCGGGTGTTGTTGTTGCCGATGGTGTGCTGAGTACCACCCATGCACCAGATGAAAGTCCCTGGGCGGTTATCTGCCATGATCTTGGCAGCCTGATACACCAACTCCGGGCGAACGCCGGTGACGTCATAGGTGGCATCCGGGTTCCAGTTGGCAACCTCCTTCTTGATCTCATCCATTCCCCAGACCCGCTGGTGAATGAATTCTTTATCTTCCCAGCCGTTTTCAAAGATATGCCAGAGGATGCCCCAGACAATGGCGACATCGGTTCCCGGGCGAATCTTCAAATGCAGGTCTGCGTGAGCCGCAGTGCGCGTGAAGCGTGGATCAATCACGATCAAGGGCGCATTGTTGCGTTCCTTGGCACGCATCAGATGAATCAGGGAAACCGGGTGTGCCTCAGCCGGGTTGCCGCCAATCACCAGCATCGCCTGGCTATTGTGAATATCGTTATACGAGTTGGTCATCGCACCGTAGCCCCAGGTGTTCGCAACACCAGCGACTGTGGTCGAGTGACAGATACGCGCCTGGTGGTCACCGTTGTTCGAGCCCCAAAGAGCATAGAACTTGCGGAACATGTACGACTGCTCATTGTTAAACTTGGCAGATCCCAGCCAGTACACAGAGTCAGGTCCAGACTTCTGGCGAATCTGCAGCATCTGATCACCAATCTCGTTAATCGCCTCGTCCCAACTCACTCGTACCCATTTTCCGCCGACCAGCTTGGTCGGGTATTTCAGGCGGCGTTCGCCATGGCCATGTTCGCGCGCCGCTGCGCCCTTAGCGCAATGCGAGCCCAGGTTAAACGGGTGATCAAAGGCCGGCTCCTGACCGACCCAGACTCCATTATTGACTTCGGCATTGATGCCGCAGCCCACCGAGCAGTTAGTGCAAATCGTGCGTACCGTCTGGGTGCCATCGCCCCCAGAGGGAATAGTGGCCTGTGCCTTTCGCATCATCGTTGGCGACAGCGCCGCGGCGGCTGCGGCGCCGCCTAGGGTAATTCCCGAACGCTTAAGGAAGGTCCGCCGGTCTATCGCACTGCCGGCGCTATCCTTTTTCTGCGTTGGTGCTGGCTCAGTCGCAGTTCTAATCAGTTTCATTTGGATTCCTCCGTCATCCCGGGTCTGCCCGGGAAAGGGTGGTTAGGGCACTCGGACAGCCTTACAGCCGGGTCGTCTTGTAATAGTCCTTAATATGGCCGGACTCACGGTAACCCGTGCCTGCCGATGCTTCGGTTGGGCCCGAGGTTTCGTACGCGGCCGAGCCTGTGCTGGCAGCCAGTGCCGCAGCACCGCCTGCGCTCGCCGCACCCTTGAGGAATGCGCGCCTAGTGGTGACGCTTTGCTCCTTTGGTAGTTGTTTCTTGATCTTATTCACTTGTGGTTTCCTCGCTGTGGAAGAGTTATAAGGTTCCAGCAACGTCAAGCTAGACCTCCATCGCAAAATACTGCTTTTCGAGAGCGATAAAGGTTTTGCCAAATTCGCCGACTACCCGGTAGAAGCCGCTGTCGCGTGCTTTAACCAGATCTTCGAAGAATTCTGTCATCCACGAACCGAGGTGCTGCGCAAAGAACGTCTTCTGCGTTTCGTGGGAATAATCTGTCGGGGCACTCGCCATCAGGCTCATGACTTCACATAATGCACCGGCGTGGTCTTCGGGCTCATGGGTTTCTTCGGTCGTCTCAAGCCCCAGACGCGCCAGATCCTGACGTAAATCCGCCAGCGGTTTTTCCTGCAGAAATCCACTCAGGTAAACCGAGCCATAAGGAAGAAGTTCGCCGCGACCAAGACCTATGAATAGCGCGTTATATTCGTGAGCCAATGCCTGCAGATCAGCGCTTGTTATTTCGGCCTGTAGTTGCTGCCACGGCAACGTGGTGTCGCGCGCGTCTATCGTGGCGAGAAAGTTGCATACATCCTCTGTGCATGGGGCGCCGAGCAATGCGCCAAGCAAGGTGTAAACGCCTGCGCGGGCTTGCTCCTCCGAGGGAACCGCTGGACTACACGCTGCTGTTGCGTCGCTTGTCGCCAACTTCTCTCCTTTGCATACCCTAGCATGTGCTAGACCCCAATTTATAAATTAAACTTTCTCTAGGGGTAACTTAGCCCAATAATGCGCCTTTCTGGGACTATTAACAACCCTGGCAACTAACCGCGCTCCCTTGACTAAATGCAAATAATAACTATGCACTCTAACTCGTTAATTTTTTTATTTTTTACCCACAAAGCTCCCAGATGGCTGATGACTGATGACTCCTAGAACATACCCTTGATCCGGCAATCCTCGCACAATTTAAGCCGGCGCAGTCCATCTCCTGCAAACATACGATGTCCGGCCAGTTTTTCCTCCATCTTGCGAATCATACTCAAAGTTGTAAAAGGCTTGCTGCAGTCCAGGCATTCAAAAGGGGCTTCTTCTTTGAGCACCCGACGTTCCATTCGTGCGTTAGCATCAGTTAACAACCGGGGTATCAGCTCAATAGCCTGTTCCGGGCACGCCTTTGCACAAAGGCTGCATTGAACACAATTCCACTCAATAAACGAAAGACAAGGTCGATCCTTGTTATCCAGAATCGCGTCAGTGGGACAGACTGAGATACAGCCCATGCATAGGGTGCATTTCCCATCGTCTACTCGGATCTCGCCAAACGGCGAGCCGCTCGGCATAGCTATCTCGGTGGGCAGATCAGCAGCTTGTCCAATCAAGTGGTCAATAGCCGCTCGCAACACGGTACGTTTGTCATCCATGCCGCCGAAGGTTGCGTGTGTTGCGCTGGGTGATGTTTCAGTAACGATACCCGACAGTCTTTCTATCAGTTTCTGGCTAATCACCGAGTCAATCAACGGCTCATTCCAGCCAAGACCAAAAAGAAATGCGTTTACCTGGCCTATTTGACCGGTGATCGACGAGACAACGCTCGTTGGGGTCTTGGCAGTGGTCATCACCATAACCGAAGCTGCGCCATAGGCCATAGCAGATAGCCAGACCTCTGAGCCGGTGCTACCCGCTTCCTCAGTCTTCCAGGGAATCACATGGTCAGGCAACTCGGTCACACTGGCTGCCAGTTCGGGCGCACCTTGCGCACCATCAAAAAAAAGTAGCCCCGGGCTCATTCCGGTTTCTTGATGGTAAGTAGTGATGGCACGACGGATACTGTCGAGCGTATCTGTCCGGCCCGGGTAGGCATAAGCCAGCGCCCCGGTAGGACAAGCCGCAGCACACGAACCCATACCATGACACAGATGTGGCTCGAGTTCGATCTTCTCGCCATTGGTGACAATGGCATCTGCGGGGCAAACCTCAAGACAGCGCCGGCAACCGGTGATACCCCGTGAGCCGTGAGCGCATATGTCCGGGTCGTATAACACGTACCGAGGCTTTTCAAACTGACCTTTTAACCCCCTGATCGACTGGCAAGCCTGATCGAGGGCCTCGCTGTCGCCCCGGGGCGCAAAATACCCCGGCGGTAGAATCTCGCTTTCCAACATTGGCTCGCGGGAAAGGTCCAGAACAACGTCAAGATGCCCGCCGGGCAAATCCAGCGCTTTAGCAAGATCCACCTCGCCGTCATCCCGCGCCACGACAATGCTGAACTTTCCCAAAAATCCGGAGACAGTTTTGGGCTGTCCGTAGATGATGGGTACCGGCCGCCCAGCAACCTGCCGTGTTTCGGTGCCGCCCGATTCACCGCCCTGGGTTGCAAGGATTAAACAGCCTGGAACGTCTGTTAGTTCCTCGACTACAGCCAGTGCAGAGGGTAGCGGACCTACTAGAGCGACAATACCGCTGGAGTTATAAGAAACCAGTGACGTGGGTGTGGCATCGCTCTGCAGTGCGATGGTGAGCGCGCGCAAACGGGCTTTTTGTTGGGGGGAATCGTCAGGTAAATCAAATCCCAAAAAACTGCCAACCTGCTCTACAGAAATAGCACTCATGAAATGTTCTCGTTGTTCTCGTTGTTCTTGGGGTTCTTGGGGTTCTGACTCGAATCATCATCGATCGGCTGGTCCACTAATACCACTTTCTCATCGCTCTCGCTAACGCGAGGTTGCACACGCTCTGATTCAGCATCACTGGGATGTTCGGCCAAATCACTGTCTGTGGCATCCGCGTTATCTACTTCCCCGCTGCTTGGCGCATCCTCACCACCTTCATCTTTCTCAGCGATTGCTGTTAGCGAATCGTCGGAATCTTCATTTTTCCGGGCCAAAGCCTCTTTGGCTTTGCGCTCGAGCATCTCTTCACGATGCCGCATATCCGCGGTAACGATATCGCCTAAAGGCTTAAAGATGGTGAAATCCTCATCGTAGTCATCTAAGCCATCACGGATATTGAAACCGGCGCCGTGAAACAGCTGGCGCAGCGCAACCTTGCGTAGTTTCTCGCTTACCTCGGGTGAAAGAAAGCCGCTGTAGCTATCGTCTTCGCCCAAAGTCTCTAGTGGTGGCATATCAGCGTCCGTCAACGCAGGCGCTTCCTCTTCGGCGGTAATTGCCGGCGGCAGATCTTCTTGCGCAGCACCTTCGCTGATAGTCAGCTGGTCCGTTTCCTCCTGTTGCAAGGCCTTGCGCCGTGACCAGCGGCTAAAAAAATCACTGCGGGACTCACTCATACTCTTCTATACCCTCGTATCGCCATGCTCAACGCCCCACCGGGTCGCGTAACGGTTTCCAGCTTTCATCTGCCCATTTCTGTCTGGTTCGCTTTTTCTTTTGCTCGGGCTGATAGTTTTCGAGCACCCAGGCCTCGACCCATTCATAGACTGACGGTGGAATCGGCAGATCAAACACAGGCGTATCCACCTCGATATACGAGGCCATCTCATCGTAGCTTAGGGTCACCAATAGCGGGCACAGTTCATCGCCTTCATCTTGCTCGCACACCACAAAAACACTTGGATGATTCCCGGACAGGTTAGCGTAGTAGCTCTCGGCATCATCGGCAAAGAGTTCAATACTGTAGCCCGTGTAAAGAAATTGCTCGGCCTGGTCACTTTGATGGATACTGGAACGCACGATCCCGGCTTCACTTTTCGCAGCAGGAATCACCCCAATAGCTGACCAGCTCTCTGTCATCCAGGCCTTGTCCGGATAAAACTTGCGCTCAATGATTATCGAAACTGGATATCGTGTGGCCATCAAAAAATGGGGGTTGCCTGTAGCGTCACAACCGTTCACTATAACCGCCCACGCCGCGCTAACTCAATATACCCGTCGTAAAACCATGACCGCCACAAGGAAAACCACAGACACTATGTATCGCCCTGCCATGTCTGACGAGGGACTTGATCCCACGCATCCTGTAAGCGCCCGTGATGAATTCGGCAACTCGCGGGATCTCAACATCGCAGGGGAATTCCCGCTGACGATAAAAGTCGATAACTCTGAAGTCGTCACACTGATGACCTTGGGCACTTACCCGGAGAAACTCACCCTCGGTTATCTACGCAACCAGAGATTACTTGAAGATATCAACGAGGTGGCACAAGTAAAAGTAGACTGGGACCGCGAGACAGTTGACGTTTCGACCGTGCACGGTGAGGGCATTGTCGATCTGCATGAGAAAATCTCCAAACGGATCGTTACCAGTGGCTGCGGGCAAGGTACCATTTTCAGTTGCACCCTGGACAAACTGTATGACACACGCCTGCCGCGTGTACAAATTCGCCAATCAACGATTTACGCTCTGCTAAAGACAATCACCAGCTATAACGAGATCTACCGTGCCGCCGGAGCGGTGCATGGCTGCGCACTGTGCGATGATGACCAGATCCTACACTTTGTCGAGGATGTGGGGCGGCACAATGCCACCGACACAATCGCAGGAGAAATGTGGCTTGAAGGTATATCTGGAAACGACAAGGTTTTTTACACTACTGGCAGACTGACTTCCGAGATCGTGATGAAGGCCGCTCACATGGGCATCCCGGTACTGATATCCCGATCAGGCATCACTTACATGGGCTTGGAACTCGCGCAGGACCTGGGGGTTACGATGATTGCCAGGGCAAAAGGAAAACACTTTTTGGTCTATAACGGCGAGGACACCGTCCTATACGACCAGAAGCCCAAGCAAAAGATGCCCGTCGAAAACCCCAGTAACACCTGAACTGTTCAGGCCGGTACCGCCTGGTACCATCCAGCCGAATCGACCAAGGACACCTCGACCCCATACAGTTCCGATAGGTTCTCCCCGGTGAGTACTTCTTGCTTGGGGCCGTCAGCCCACACCCTACCTTTGTTAAGCAGAACTACCCTGGAGATTTCCGGTGGTATTTCATGAATATGATGAGTTACCAGAATCAACGTACGGCCTGACGCAATCAACTGGCGCATCATCTGTAAGTACTGAAAGGTCGCCGAAAGATCAAGGCCGCTGGTTGGCTCATCGAGCACCAGATTAGGCGGATCATTCGCTAAAGCCCGCGCCATCAATAAACGTCGCTGTTGGCCGGTAGACAGGGAGCCAAACGCGCGCCGAGCAAGGTCTTCGATACCAAGCCTGCCGAGAATTTCTCTGGCCCGCAAACGCTGTTCGTGATCGACTTGCTGATGACCCCAAACCCCGACACTGCCGAAAAACCCCGATAACACGACCTCCTCGCCACAAACCGTTGGCGTATACTGTTCGTGCAGGTCATTTGAGATAATCCCCAGTTGCTTGCGCAATGACCAGATATCCCCACGCTCTTGCCCCAGGATACGCACCACCGGAAACTCACGCCACAGCGGATATAACTCACGAGTCAAAAGCTTAAGAAGGGTCGTCTTCCCGGCCCCATTTGGCCCAAGGATAGCGGTGCTTTCGTTCTGGGATAACGTCAGGTTGAAATCATCAAACACCCGGGTATTACCGCGGTAAACCGTAGCGTCTGTGATCTCGATAAGGGGGGTGGCTATGTCGCTCACACGTGCCGTGACGCCTGGCGCAAGGCTTGGGTCAGGCAAGTTTAATATCACCTTCGATGGTGCCATCGCGCAGTAGCCATTCCTTGAATTGGGATTGTGCCCACGCCTGGGCCACCACTTGCGCGCCGTTACAAGACCCCACTTTATGTTCGTAGGTTTCTATCAGCACATCCAAGGCCGCTGGATCTACCAGACCCTTTTCGACAAGCAAGGACTCCAATGCCTTTACCTTGAGCTCAAGATCTCCAGGCGGTTCGGTGTGGTCGTGGGAATGATCGTTGTCGGCCATGGAAAATTCTCGTTATCGGTTTTACTAGTCGCTGCGCAAGCCACTGGAGAGGTGCAGCATCCAGTCAACGACAAAATTAACCGCAACCGTCAGGCCCGCGATCGCTGCTGCCGGCAACAAAGGTGTGATGTCGTTGTAATTAATCAACGTGGCATTATCGCGCACCATCGAGCCCCAATCTGCCGTTGGGGGCTGAATTCCCAACCCCAGGAAACTGAGCGCGGCAATAAAAAGAAAGACAAAGCAAAAACGCAACCCGAATTCTGCCAGCAGCGGAGCCATAATATTGGGCAGTACTTCCTTGCGAATTACCCACCACATGCCCTCCCCCCGCAGCCGTGCCGCTTCGACAAACTCCATCACCACAACGTTCATCGCGGCCGAGCGGGAAATTCGAAACACCCGGGTACTATCAAGCACGGCGATGATCAGTATCAACGAAAGGATTGAAGTGCCAAAAATAGTCAGAAGTAGCAGCGCAAAAATCAAACTGGGCACCGCCATCAGAATGTCGACTAACCGACTGATCGCCATGTCATACCAACCTCCCAGGATCGCGGCCAGCATCCCGGTGACCCCTCCGATCAGAAAGGCTATCACCACCGTAGCAAACGCGATCCCGATAGTATTGCGTGCGCCAAAAATCAAGCGCGAGAGCATGTCTCGACCAATGTTGTCGGTTCCAAAAATAAATTCTTCCGTCCATAGCTCGTAAGACGAACCTACGATCGCGGTTTCACTGTAAGGTGCTATCCAGGGCGCAAAAACAGCAGTGAACACATAGCCAAAGATGACCAGCAGGCCGATCTTTGCGCTAAGTGGAGCCCCGAGAATCAATTTACCCATAACCGTAGCCGCCTATCTTGGATGCAGCAAACGAGGGTTGGAAACGATAGAAACAATATCTGACAACAGGTTTAGCAGAATGTATACCACGGCGAATATCATTGCACAGGCCTGCACCACGGGAAGATCCCGCTTGGAAACACTGTCGACCAGCAATTGCCCCAGCCCGGGATAGACAAACACCACCTCAACCACAACCACTCCAACCACCAAATAAGCGAGGTTGAGTGCGATTACATTAACGATTGGGCCCCATGCGTTGGGCAGCGCATGGTGAATGATCACGCGAAATGGTCGAGTGCCTTTCAGGCGAGCCATCTCGATATATGGGCTGGATAATAGATTGATAATTGCCGCCCGAGTCATACGCAGCATGTGAGCTAACACCACCAGGGTCAGTGTTAAGGCCGGCAGGAGAGTCCGAAACAGCTTATCGCCAAAGGCAAGGTCTGTACTGACATTAGAGATTCCTGGAAATATGCCACTTTTCACCGACAAAAAGAGGATCAGGATATAAGCAACAAAAAACTCCGGAAAGGAAATAGATGTGAGCGTGGCCAGGTTCACAATACGGTCGTACAGGCTGTTGCGATACAGCGCCGCGAGCAGGCCAAGAAATAAAGCCAAGGGCACAGCAAAGGCCGCGGCAACCCCGCCCAGAAAGAGCGTATTGGAGAGTCGGGTCCCGATAAACTCAGTGATCTCGCGTTTGCTGGCCAAAGACCTACCCATGTCACCGGAAAGCATACCCTTGAGCCATTGCAGATAGCGGATATGCGCAGGACGGTCCAGGCCGATCTCAGCCCGAAACGCCGCAACTGTCTCAGGTGTCGCCGATTGGCCAAGCATGGCCTGAGTGATGTCCCCAGGCAACAGTTCAACCACAAACGCTATGATCAAAGAGACCACAAAAAGGGTTAGCACCCCGAGCCCAAGACGCTGCAATATGACCTTAGTTAACGAAGACACACATTCTCCCAAGAAATGTTCCCGCCTAGTACACCGGGCTTTATTGGCCAACGCCAGATGCCGGCAATAAGGCGCCGGATGGCACGTAATTTAACTGAGATAATCGAATACTTAAACTAAATTCCAAGTGGGCCATATTCTTTACTGGCTTAACAAAAGGAGTATACCAACTTGGCGTCATCCCACGGTGTCATTAGACTGGCACCGTGACTTAGAAGCAGGTGTTTAGGATAATCATGACACAGGTGTTCCAATTCAAAGCCGCCAAAACCGCGGTGAACTCGCCCTTTATCCTTGGAACCACACGCTCATTTGGGACAAACCGGCTGGGGCGATTACTGTAGATGTCATGGCATCAGGCGCTGAACATATTATTCCAAGCGATGAGGTAATAGCGGGCGTTGAAAAGCATGGACTTGTCGGTAAAACCGAAACTGCAGACAGCTATCTTGATCGCAACTGGCGAGCGCTGAGTCGCATGTTGGATCGAGAAGATCCCTCTTATAAAAACTAGGTTAACCTATCCCTTATTCATGAATTGTTTCATAAGTTTGCTTTTTTAAAATACTGTTGTGTGGATTGTTCCTCTTTCCTTTATAAGGCAATGAATTGCAAAAACTATTTGGCTGAACTCAGTAACCAGACTAGATACTTCCCGCGGATTCCTCAAATCGATAAACCTTAATTATCCGAAAACCCATTGAACCAGCATACGCCAACAAAGTGCCATGAGCTTGAGCACTTTCTGATTCCACTTTCTGATGGGCGCAAGCTATCAGCCAGGGCGTGGCTGCCCGAAACTGCCTTGGGCCACCGCGCCCCTGCCATCCTTGAGTACCTGCCTTATCGCAAGCGCGACGGTACTGCTTTGCGCGATGAATCCACCTACCCCATATTTGCCAGCAATGGTTACGCTGGAGTCAGAGTAGATATATCTGGCACTGGTGAATCTGGTGGCGATTTTGATGACGAATATTCGCCCAGAGAACTGGCCGATGGCGTCGAAGTCATTGCCTGGATCGCAAAGCAGGACTGGTGCGACGGCAACATCGGCATGATGGGTATCTCCTGGGGCGGGTTTAACTCTCTGCAGATTGCCGCTATGAATCCGCCGGCACTTAAAGCGGTCATCGCTATTGGCACAACCGTCGATCGCTATAACGATGACATCCACTACAAGAATGGCTGCCTGCTTTATTCCAATGCATGGTGGTCTGCTGTCATGCTGTGTTACGTATCGAGACCCCCCGACCCCGCTCTGGTAGGCGAATGCTGGCGCGATATGTGGTTGCATCGCCTTCAAACCCAGCCCTTTCCACTTGAGACATGGTTATCCCATCAGCGCCGGGATGACTACTGGCGCCACGGCTCGGTGTGCGAAAACTACGCCGCCGTAACGACTCCCGCGCTGGTAATCAGCGGCTGGGCCGACGGCTACCTCAATGCACCCCCAGCTGCCGCTCAAAATTTCGCGGGCCCAACCAAGGCAATCAATGGTCCCTGGATACACCAGTATCCCCATTTTGCTTATCCGCACCCGCGGTTGGATTTTCTTAACGAGGCACTGCGCTGGTGGGATCATTGGTTAAAAGGGCGTGACAACGGAGCTGATGCGCTGCCGGCCTACCGCGCCTATATCTCCGAAGGCGTGCATCCATCTCTTCCCCGGACACATGAGCCAGGACGCTGGGTCGCCGAAGAGTGCTGGCCCTGCAAAGATATATCGACGGTTGGCTTTTTCCCCTCCAACACCTCAGACCTCGCCGATCATCCGGGCACAACTACCCACCTGACAATCTGCTCACCGCTGGATACCGGAACTGCAGCTGGAGAATTTTTCCCCCTTAAGCCCGATGAGGAACTTACCGGCGATCAGACCGGCGATAACGCCGGCTCGCTCGTTTTCCAAACCGCGGTACTTGACCAATCTGTCGAAATCCTTGGGCAACCCACAATGGCCTTACGGGTTTCGATCGACCAACCCGTGGGCCACCTCGCGGTGCGCTTGCTGGATATACATCCAGACGGAACTTCTTTTCGAGTCAGTTGGGGGGTGATCAACCTAACCCACCGCACCAGTCATGCGAACCCCAACCCGGTAGAACCGGACAAGATCATGGATATTGCGTTAAGCCTCAACCAGTGTGGTTACCGCTTCCCTTGTGGACACCGCATCGGCCTCGCCATATCGACTGCATACTGGCCTATGGTGATGCCGGGGCCTTATCGGGTCAGTGCCTGTATCGAAGCCGGTCAGCACACCCGCCTTGATTTGCCAGTACGGTGCGGCAATGACGCCTATGACATGCCTGAACCCGATAACTCGAATCCACTACCCGAGTACGTCCAGCATCGTCCGGCCGAATACCGTCGATGGGTAACACACGGCTGTGATAACAACGCTACCCAACTACAAGTCATTGACGATACTGGTGAGGAAGAAATACCAGATCACGGAATGCGGATACGTCACCGCCACGAGGACTGTTGGTCGATTATCCCCGATGACCCGCTAAGCGCTTCATCCAGAACCCTATATTACTGCTGGATGTCGCGCGATAACTGGTCTATTCGGACCGAAACCGAGACCACCATATCGTGTGACGTCGCAAATTTTTATATTTCGGCCAAGATTAGCGCCTTTGAAGGCGACACAATCGTCCACACTCGTGAATGGGAGAGAACCATCCCTCGTGACCTTCTGTGATGACTGTCTTTCGGGACAGGCCCCAGGCAACAAACTTGGTGGGTGCTTTTTCCGGGAAAACAGAATAATCAATCATTTCGTATAAATAAGACACTAGTTCAATGTTTATTATTGACTTTGAGCCCCAGTCGGCATTAACTTCTAGATATCGTTGCGAAAATGGTTAACGTAGAATATCGTGACTGAATCGCGCCCTCGACGGGAAATATACTAAATACACCTAAGGAGATGAGATAAATGTACGACAGACAAAGATCTGAAATCGATCAACTACAGGCCCGAGTGGCCAAAGGCAAGATGAGCCGTCGGGAATTCCTCTCGCGCATCTCAGCGATGGGACTGGGCGCCATGGCGCCGGGACTTTACATGCAAAGTGCTCTGGCCGCACCAAAACAAGGTGGACGCTTTCGCCAGGGTGTGACCGGCGGCGCCACCAGCGACGTGCTGGATCCAGGTCAGATTCTTGATCATTACATGATGAATGTGCAATTTGCTCAACTGCGCAATAACTTGACCGAGGTTGCCCCAAATGGTGATCTGGTCCCAGAACTTGCCGAAAGTTGGGAAGGTAGCAATGGCGCCAAGACCTGGAACTTCCAGGTTCGCCAGGGTGTCGAGTTTCACAACGGCAAATCGCTGACTTCAGAAGACGTCGTGGATTCGCTGAGCCACCACCTGGGTGAAGATTCCAAGTCTGCAGCCAAAGGTCAACTGGGCGCGGTGACCTCAGTAAAAGCAGATGGCAAGTACGGCGTGGTGGTGGAACTCAGCGGTGGAGATGCGGACTTCCCGTTCATATTGACGGATTATCATCTGCTGATCT
>Ga0207990_1000734_pt1 | contig 18353 bp, 13 predicted proteins | sample ETNtaG_8_FD_185780 | JGI IMG/M metagenome (GOLD analysis project Ga0207990, IMG submission 185780) | Marine microbial and viral communities from oxygen minimum zone, Eastern Pacific Ocean - ETNP201406SV75 (SPAdes) (version 2) | ecosystem: Environmental > Aquatic > Marine > Oceanic ...
GGTACGTCATAAGGGTTAGCAGGATCCGAAGGTAGAATACCAGGATAACTTGCAGCAGGAGGCGCAAAACGGCCCACTGATTCATTTCTTACGAAAGAAGCTCTGCTGTAAAAAGTTAAGCTGTCGTTAATTTCATGTTCAACATTTGAGGTGAACGTATCTCTAAATAAACCAGCTTCTTGAACCATGATATCCGCCCAAGCGTATCCACAAATACCTCTAGGTTGCGCACCTGGATAAGAACCAGTTGTTGTAGCACCTTGTCCAAAAGCTGCTCCACCAAAATTAGGTCCCCACCAAGGAGTTGTAGATCCATCTATATTACCTTCACAAGTTGGTGCTGCAGCAATGTTTCCCGTTACAGGATCAGCCAAGTTTCTTGAATACCAACTCAGTCCATAAGTTTCAAAGTACAGATCAATTACGCCATCGCCGTTGCTGTCGTCAGCCCTAGCAGCTGTATACCATCTGTCTTTAAGATAAATTTCGTCTCTTTCATCGTGCTCAAGCGCAACAGTGACGTAACCTTTTTCATTGGTAGCTCCAAAAAGCATTGACAGAGCCATCTCCATCCCATCATCTCTGGATCTATCACCAGTTCTGACTTGGATGTCCATACCATCAAAACCTTTCTTAGTGATAACATTGACCACACCCGCAATCGCATCAGATCCGTAGATTGCTGAAGCTCCGTCAGGCATTATTTCAATACGATCTACTGAAACTGTCGGTATCATATTAATATTGGCAGCACCAGAACCCCCTAAATGAGGCGAACCCGGTAATCTTCTGCCGTCCATAAGAACTAAAGTTCTTCCACCACCCAGTCCTCTAAGACTGATAGTAGTGTTTGACATAGCGCTGTTTCCTGCTGTCGATGGATATGAACCGAATGTATTGTAAGTAGAAAGTCTCAATGCATCAGCAGTGATAAGAGCCTGACTCTCTTCAATATCTTGTGCTGTGATTGTTGTAATTACCTGAGCAGAATTAATTGAATCCCTTTTAATTCTTGAACCGGTAACAACTATTTCTTCTACATCGGCCTCATCATCATCAGCGGCAATTAGAGCTGCAGGTGCGAAAAACACCGCGACTAATGCTGATAACGCTAAAGTCTTTGTTAAATTAAATCTAGTTTTCATAAAACTCCCCTAAAAACTTCTAAGTAGTTAAAAAACAGGACAACACAAGCCCTTTGCCCAAATTATTTGTGGATTTTACGCATATTGTAAGATTTATGCTACTTTTTTGTCATTTAGCCGTTTTATCTTTCTACAGTAATAAAAAATAAAACTCTATGAAAGCCAGATATAATATAATTCTTCATTCTAAAAGACCCCTTACTAGTATAAGAATAGTGTTATTTGTTAGGTAAGTAGTCTCTTAAGGTTAGCGAAATAATATGTCACTACTAAAGGGTAAAAATATATTGATAGTTGGGGTAGCAAATAAATACTCCATAGCTAGTGGCATAGCAACTTCAATGGCTAATCATGGAGCAAATCTAGCATTCACTTACCAGAACGAGAGGCTGAGACAGAAGGTAGAGCGATTGGCAAAAGGTTGGGGATCTGAAATATGTCTTCCATGTGATGTAGGTATAGATAAAGAAATTGACGAGGTTTTTACCGAATTGAACAAAACTTGGGATGGTTTAGATTGCATTGTACATGCAGTGGGTTTCGCCCCTTCCAGCGAACTTGACGGCAATTTTGTTGATGTTACAACTAGAGAAGGATTTAAAATTGCTCATGACATTAGTGCATATAGCTTCGTGGCACTTGCTAAAGCAGGAAAAGAATCCATGAAAGGTAGGAATGGATCTTTAATCACCCTTTCTTATCTTGGATCACAAAAAACTTTACCAAATTACAATGTGATGGGCCTAGCCAAAGCTAGTTTGGAAGCTAGTGTAAGATTTTTAGCCGTTTCATTAGGTCAAGAAGGTCATAGAGTTAATGCAATCTCAGCTGGCCCTATTAAGACTTTAGCTGCTTCCGGGGTTAAAAACTTTAGAAAAATGCTTTCCTATAACGCCAGCAGAGCTCCTTTAGGCAGAAACGTATCTACAGAAGAAGTTGGAAATACTGCAACCTTCTTGGCTTCAGACCTAGCGAGTGGAATAACAGGTGAAACTCTTTTTGTCGACGCTGGCTTTAATATTACCGCTATGGGATCTTTAGAAGATTCTAATTAATAAATACTGAAGCAGAATCTTGCATGCTTATTTGTAAATCAACTAGCTCAGATTCAGATCTCTCCTCTGAAAAGAAACTTTCTAAAGAGTCCTTTTGGTCATCTGCTACTTCATTATTTAAATAAGTAACTTTATCTAAGCGGAAAATTAAGGTATCCCCATTTGTTAGGGATACTGAAGAATAAGACCTGCCTATATTAGACTTGGGTTCATTAAATATCTCCACCAAAGCATTTTGGGTAAATAGGGACGAATCCCGACTAACAGATTTATAAGACTCTACTTTTAATTCATTTTCTTTTGATACTTCCTCTAGAGAAGATCCTCCATCCATTTTGCCCACCATGCTTCTTTCCAGTAGATTCATCTTTTCTCTGATTAAATTATTTGTAAGAAGACTCTTTGCTTCGTCTTTTACACTTTTAAAATCTTTGGTTTTCTTTTCTTGGAAACCTTCCAACTCAAAAACAATTCCATATTGGTTATTTATCTCTATTAGTTCACTCATGCTTCCTTTCTTCACAGAAGGATCATCGAATATGGAGTTCAACAAACTTCTCTCTTTGAACAACCCTTCCGCCTCACCTTTTGAAAAGAAGTTTTTTGTTTTTATTTGCGTATTTAATTCTTTTGCCAAAGCTTCTAAATTATCAGAGGTGTAGGTTAATTCAGCTGCTAACTCTATTAAATCTATGTATTCCAAATTAGCTGCTTCTTCAACTAAACTTTGTTTTATTCCTCCTTTCTTCAATTCGTATTCTTCTGGAATGGGAGTTTGAATGTTTGTTAGTTTTAATAAGTGGATACTAGTTTCCAAAAAAATTGGATTGCTAACTTGCCCTTCTTCCATATTTTCTAGGGCTACTTCAAATTCTTCCGGGAAGGCATTACCGTCGCTTACTCCTAATGACCCACCTGAGTTCTTAGTTCCTTCATCATCAGAAAATTCTTTGACTAATTCTTGAAAATCATTCCCATTGTCTATTTTTTCCTTTATTTCCCCAGCTAACAATAAAGCCTCTTCTTCATTCCTTTCTCCAGAAATAGTTATCATTAAATGGGAAGCCGACCTTCTAATTGTTGAGTCAAAGGAATCTAAATAGGCTTGATACTCGTTCTTTATTACCACTTCATCTATCAATAGTTTTTCTTCAAGATCTTTTAACGATATCTCAATAAAATTAACTTTAGCTTTTTCTTCCGATTGAAAAAGAGAAGGGTTTTCCTCAAAAAAATTTAAAACCTCTTCATCAGCTAACTTAATACTTCCTTCTATTTCTGCTTGATTAATTTTTGTGAAGGTTACATCTCTGGTCTGATTGGCCAGTTTGATATTTTGATTTAGCTCTTTTGAGGTTATAAAAGAACTGGCTCCTAAACCCATCCTCCAATAATTTATCGCTATGTCGTCACTGATACTCTCTATATATTTACCCGGCAAAAATCCATTCTGTCGGGCAAATGTATTTACTTTCTCCAAGCTAAATTCGCCGTTGTCTTGAAAAATTTCATTCTTTGAGAGCAGTTTATAAGCAGTTAAATCTAGAACTTCTATTTGGTTTTGTTTAAGAAAATCTAAAATTAATGCGTCAGTTATTAATGAATTTAATGCCAAAGTTTTTAGCGTTTCTTCTTCAACTGTGAAATCTGGGTCTTCGAATCTTTGAGCAAGAATTGACTGGACTCTGGCCATTTCAAGATCCAAGTCGTATAAATCAATTTTTTCTCCATTTACAGAAGCAATGATGTTTACATCACTATTGGAGAACATAGTTCCCCATCCAAAAAACATAGCAAATGTTACGGCAATTGCTCCTACTATGATCTTAGAAAAAGTACCAGTTAGATTGTCCCTAATAGTTTTGATTCCAGCCATTATTTCGTTTGTAAAAAAAAGCGCGCCAATTAGGCGCGCTCTAATTTTTCTTTAAGTTCTTTTTTAAAGACTTTCTTTTAATGCTTTACCTGCTTTAAAACCGACTGATTTTGAAGCATTGATATGTATAGCGGCTCCCGTTTGAGGGTTACGACCCATTCTTGCTGCTCTATGACGAACACTAAAGGTTCCAAAACCTACAAGAGAAACATTCTCCCCTCCAGAAAGACTGCCACCAATGGCACTTAAAGTTGCATCCACCGCTCTCCCGGCATCAGCTTTAGAACAATCGGCGCTTGAGGCTACCGAATCTATTAATTGTGCTTTATTCACGTTTATCTCCTAGAATCTATTAAGCTAAGTCTGAAATACACAGACTGGTTCTGTTGATTAAAACCCCCCTAATATAGGTTGTCAAGCAGGTTTTAACTAAATACTAGTGAGTCCCTATAGACTTTTTTGAAGATTGTTTCTTTTTTGCAGAAACTTTTTGGGGTATTTCTTCTTCTTTTTCCCAGGGGACCGGTTGTCGCGTTAATACTAAATTGAGCACTTCATCTATCCACTTCACCGGTTTAATTTCAAGCTCATCTTTAATATTGTCAGGTACTTCCTTCAAATCTCTGACATTACCTTGCGGTATTAATACCGTTTTAATTCCGCCTCTTCTAGCTGCCAGTAACTTCTCTTTCAGTCCACCTATCTTTAAAACCTCTCCTCTCAAAGTTATTTCTCCAGTCATTGCGACATCTGCCCGCACTGGAATCTTTGATAGAACTGAGGCGACTGCTGTACACATTCCAATTCCCGCACTGGGTCCATCTTTAGGAGTGGCTCCGTCAGGAACATGTATGTGCACATCTGTGTTTTCATAAAAGCTTGGATCTATGCCCAAGGACTCTGCCCTTGAACGAACAACGGACATAGCAGCCTGAATTGATTCTTGCATTACATCACCCAAAGAACCAGTTTTTATTATCTTGCCTTTACCATCAAAACTTGCTGCTTCCAAAGTCAATAGCTCTCCCCCAACTTGGGTCCAAGCTAATCCTGTTACTTGACCTATTCTGTCTATTTCATCTGTTTCACCATATTCAAATTTTCTAACCCCGCAAAACTCTTCAAGCAAATTCGGTTTTAGATTTAACTTCCTTGGCTTCTTTTTATTTGAATTATTTTTAACTAATTTTCTGCATATTTTAGAAATTGCTCTTTCCAGAGCCCTTACTCCTGCTTCTCTGGTAAAGTATCTTATGAGGTCTTTTATCGATTCTTTAGTAATCTTTAGTTCAGTTTCTTTAATCCCATTATTCTTCATTTGTTTAGGGATTAAATATCGATCAGCAATATTTACTTTCTCGTCTTCTGTATAACCAGGCAGTCTAATTATCTCCATACGATCTAGTAAGGCTGGAGGGATATTCATGCTATTCGCTGTGCATACAAACATTACATTAGACAAGTCATAATCAACTTCAAGATAATGATCATTAAAGGTATGGTTCTGTTCAGGATCCAGCACTTCTAGTAAAGCTGAGGCAGGGTCACCTCTAAAGTCCATTCCCATCTTGTCCACTTCATCCAGTAGAAACAGAGGATTTTTTACTCCAGATTTAGACAGCTTTTGAAGAATCCTTCCAGGCATAGATCCGATATAAGTTCTCCTATGACCCCTGATTTCAGCTTCATCTCTAACACCGCCTAAAGACATTCTAATAAACTTCCTATTTGTAGCTCTTGCAATTGATTCACCCAAAGAAGTCTTCCCAACTCCTGGAGGGCCAACTAAACATATAACAGGTCCTTTTAGTTTTTTTACTCTCTTCTGTACTGCCAAGTATTCGAGTATTCGTTCTTTTACTTCTTCTAAACCATAATGATCTATATTCAAGACTTTGCTTGCCTTCTTAAGGTCAGTTTGGATCTTGCTTTTTTTCTTCCAGGGAATGCTAACTATCCAATCTATATAACCTCTTACAACAGAAGCCTCAGCAGACATGGGAGACATCATTTTATACTTTTGTAATTCATTAAGAGCTTTTTGTTCAGCTTCCTTAGACATACCAGCTTCTAGAATTTGTTTTTCCAAAACCGCTGCTTCTTCTGAATCATCCAGTTCTCCTAGTTCCCTTTTTAGAGCTTTCATCTGCTCGTTCAAATAGTACTCTTTCTGGCTTTTCTCCATTTGTTTCTTAACTCGCCCTCTTATCTTTTTCTCAACTTTTGTTAAATCTAATTGAGAAGCTAAATGAGAAAGAATCTTTTCAGCTCTTTCCTTTAAGGAAAAAGTCTCAAGAATGTCTTGTTTTTCTTTTAATCCCACTGATAAATGACCTACCAAAGTGTCTGAAAGCTTACTTAAAGAGTCAATTGAATTTACCGTACTCAAAACTTCAGGAGTAGCCTTCCTCGTGAGCTTTACATACTCTTGAAAGTTCTTCCTTAGACTTGGTACATACTTTTTTAATTCTTGAGTTTCTTCTTCCTCATCGAAAGGGTTAACGTTAGCTGCGTAGTAATCTTTATAGTCTTTTATTTCAATAAGCTTTGCTCTCTGAAAGCCTTCAACCAAGACTTTTAAGGTTCCATCAGGAAGTTTTATCAATTGCAAAATGGTAGCAATAGTTCCAACCTCATAAATATCTTTCTTTTTAGGATCATCCTTTTGAGGATCCTTCTGAGCTACTAGCATGATTTGTTTGTCAGCTGCCATTGAAGCCTGTAAAGCTACTATAGATTTTTCTCTTCCTACAAATAAGGGTGTAACAACTGAAGGAAAAATGACTACATCCCTCAAAGGCAGGAGTGGTAAATTTTCAGTTCTTGGAGTAGTCATAATTAGTCTGGTTTATTAAATAATTAACCGCTTTTTTTCTCTTTTGCTTTCTCATAAACCAATAGAGGTTCACTGTCACCCTCTATAACTGATGCATCTACTACCACTTTTTGTAAATTTGTTTCAGACGGAACTTTATACATAGTTTCCATTAGAATTCTTTCTATAATAGACCTTAGTCCCCTAGCTCCTGTTTTTCTTTCCATTGCTTTCTTTGCTATCTCATGCAAGGCTTCTTCTCTGATATCAAGCTCTATCCCTTCCATTTCAAAAAGACGTTTAAACTGTTTTGTTAAAGCATTTTTAGGTTGAGTCAATATCTTGACTAAGGCCTCTTCATCTAGTTCTTTGAGCGTAGAAGTAACAGGAAGTCTGCCTACAAACTCTGGGATTAAACCGTATTTAATTAAATCTTCGGGTTGGACCTGACTGATTAGTTCATCGGACTTTCCTATTTGGTTTATAGAAGTAACCGTAGCTCCAAAACCTATTCCAGTTTCTTCGCATCTATGCCTGATAATGTTTTCTAGGCCAGAAAAAGCGCCCCCACAAATAAAAAGAATATTCGAAGTATCAACTTGTAAAAACTCTTGTTGAGGATGCTTTCTACCCCCCTGAGGCGGAACTGAGGCTACTGTGCCTTCAATCAGTTTTAAAAGAGCTTGTTGCACTCCTTCTCCAGAAACATCCCTTGTAATAGAAGGATTGTCGGATTTTCTTGCAATTTTATCTATTTCATCTATGTACACGATACCAAGTTGGGCTCTTTCAATATCGTAATCGCATTTTTGAAGTAATTTTTGGATAATATTCTCGACGTCTTCACCAACATACCCTGCCTCAGTTAGAGTGGTTGCATCTGCAATTGTAAAAGGGACATCTAACAACCTGGCTAAGGTTTGAGCCAATAAAGTTTTCCCCGATCCTGTAGGTCCCAATAATAAGATATTACTTTTTGTAAGCTCTACCTCGTCTTGGTCATTCTGCTTAGATTCTTCTCTAAGTCTTTTATAGTGATTGTAGACAGCTACAGAAAGATTCTTCTTAGCTCCCTCTTGACTGATGACATATTGATCCAAAATTTCTTTAATTTCCTTTGGTACGAGAAAGCTTTCTTCTTCAGTTGTATCAGCTGCTTCCTTTATCTCTTCTTGAATAATGTCATTACAAAGATCAATGCACTCATTACAAATATATACAGATGGACCGGCTATTAATTTTCTAACCTCATTTTGATTCTTGCCACAAAACGAACAAAAAAGTAGCTTCTCCTCATTATTGCCTGTTTTTTCAGTCATAAATTCCCCTAAGATCTAGTCTCCATTACGCTATCAATTAAGCCATATTCAACAGCTTCTTCAGGAGACATGAAATTATCTCTATCACTATCTTCTGTTATTTTATCTATCTTTTGTCCAGTATGAGTGGCAAGAATATTGTTTAATTTTTCTTTAATGGAAAGTATTTCTTGTGCGTGTATTTCTATATCACTAGCTTGTCCCTGAAAACCTCCCATCACTTGATGGATTAAAACCCTGGAATTTGGCAAAGCATGCCTTTTGCCTTTAGCTCCTCCAGCTAATAGAACTGCACCCATGCTAGCAGCTTGTCCAACACACAGTGTACTTACATCAGGTTTTATAAACTGCATAGTGTCATATATTGAAAGCCCAGAAGTTACAGAACCGCCTGGAGAGTTAAGGTATAGAGATATATCTTTATCAGGATTTTCTGCTTCCAAGAAAAGCAATTGCGCTACCACTAAATTGGCTCCTATATCTTCTATAGGGCCAGTCAAAAAGATTACCCTCTCTTTAAGTAATCTAGAATAAATGTCATAGGCTCTTTCGCCCCTAGGGGTTTGTTCAACCACCATAGGGACCAATTGATTGCTAGATCTACTGTCTTTTGTGCTACTCATACCTATTATTTAATACTATTTTGGGTTAAAGGTTAAAAATTCAAGTTAATTATGTCCTGTGACACATTCTTCATAAGTTAGTTCCTCCTCAACAGCATTTGCTTCAGATAAAAGAATTTCTATAACTTGCTCTTCCAAAGAAATAGATTCTATACTTCTTAGTTGTTCCTCGTTCGAATAGAACCAATTGACAACTTGTTGAGGTTCCTTGTACATAGAAGCACGATCTTCAACCATTTTTCTTACCCTTTCTCCGTCTGCTTTAATGCCTTTTTCTTCAATAATTTTATTTAATATAACCCCGACACTAACTCTTTTTTTAGCTTCCTCTAGAAAAGTTTCTTTGGGAAAAAGATCCTCTTTCATATCTTTGGGATCCATGCCAACTCTTCTAGCTGCATTTTGTCTCATATTGTTAACTTCTGACTCTATCATGGCACTTGGAACTTCAAATGCATGAGCTTCCCTCAAAGAATCTAATATGCTGCTTTTGGACTTATTTTCTAATATATTTTTTAGATCTTCGTCCAATTTATTTTTTATCTCTTTCTTAAATTCATTTGTATTTTTAGCTTCTAAGCCTGTGCTCTTAAAAAACTCTTCATTTAAAGCAGGCAATTTAGGTTTTAAAACTTCTTTCACTTCTACATTGAAAACTACCTTTTTAGACGCCAATTCAGTTTTCCCATAATCTTCTGGAAATGTGAGATTTAAATCTTTGTTGTCAGATTTTTTTAAACCTATCAACCCATCTTCAAAGCCTTCAATCATTGATTTAGAGCCTATCTCCACAACAAAATCTTTCGCGGAACCTCCTTCAAATTCTTCTTCATCAATCTTGCCTACAAAGTCTATTTTTATTTGATCTCCTGAAGAAGAATTCTCTCCTTTTGACTCCCAACCGCACATCCTTTTTCTAATATTTTCTATGGTTTTGTTTACATCTTCTTCTTCGACTGAACTCACAGCCTTTGTATAACTTAATCTACTAAGGTTCCCTAAACTTATCTCTGGATAAACTTCAAAGGTTGCTTTAAAAATTATATCTTTTTCTATTTCTATTCTTTCTGGAACTAAATTAGGTCGACCTATAGGTTTAAAATTTTTTTCTTCCACCAATTCATAGAATTTTTTTATTACGGCATCATTAATAACATCCTGTCTTATTTCAGGTTCATACATTTTTTTGACTACGTCTATAGGTGCCTTGCCTTTCCTGAAACCTTTAATTTTTGCTGACCTTTGGGCAGAGTTTAATTTGGTCTTAACCAGCTTCTGTATATCATCTGCTGGGATAGAAATAGTTATACTTTGTTCAACGTCGTTTTTATTTCCAAAAGAGAATTTCATATTCTTTCCTAAGTATTTTGGGGTGGGTGATGGGGCTCGAACCCACGACCACTGGCACCACAAGCCAGAGCTCTACCAACTGAGCTACACCCACCAAATTTTTGGCATTCTATCATTTAACTAATAGTAAATTTAAAGAGGTTATTTAAATTAGAAAAATTTATCTAACTAATGAATATCAAAAGAATTGAAAGATTCATCTACTTTAGTGTCTTGAGTAAGCACATCTTCAACATCTGCAAGATCTGGACCTTCCCATGAAAAAGCAAGTAAGTCATTTAAAGATTCATCCTCTCCTTGAATAAAAGCCTCCACAGATCCGTCAGAAGCGTTCCTAACCCAGCCAAATAAACCTCTTTTTTCAGCTTGATCTTTCATCCAACCCCTAAAGCCCACGGCTTGGACTCGACCGAAGATAGTTATGTGAAGAGCGTTCATTAATCAACTTGCAACCTTAAAGGCTATTTTAAGTAAAACTATAAGAAAAATATAATATCCAAAGCAGTTTAAATCAACTTCTTCTACTATTTTTTAACAAGGGTGGCCTCCTCGGCAGGACTCGAACCTGCGACCCACTGCTTAGAAGGCAGTTGCTCTAATCCAACTGAGCTACGAGGAGATGACGAAATTATATAATAAAAAATATGATGACTTGCTTTAAAGATCTATCTGTTAGGTAATTTTAGGGGTTATAAATGTTACTAAAAATTAAAACCTATCTAGAGGGCAAAAAAGGTTTAGCTTCTATTTTGGTTTCTTTTTGAAGCAACATATCCGCTAACAAATCTGCAGATCCCATGGCAAGAGTCCAGCCCAAATGACCATGACCTACATTGACAGATAAACCCTCTATTTTTGTAGGCCCTATGTAAGGCATGCCATCAGAGCTCATAGGCCTGAATCCATACCACAAATCTCCTTCATCAAGATCTAAATTGGAAGAAATAGAGGGATAAACACTTTCTAAAGTTTGATACAGATAGTCTATTCTTTTTTGATGAATATCTTCATTAAAACCTGCAAATTCTGCTGTTCCCGCTACTCTTAAGGAGTGACCTAGTGGAGTAATAGCTGTGTGAATGGCTTCGTCCAAAACTGCCATTTTTGGTACATCATCTAATATTAAAGTGTCTAATGTTAAGGAGTAACCCTTAACTGGCTTTATGGGTAATTTGAATTCTGCATTTTTTAGAAGATCATTTACCCAACTGCCTGAAGTCAACACTACTTTAGAAGCTGTTATTTCAACTCTATCTGTAACAACTGAATTAACCTTCTTATTATTAAAATGTATCCTTTTCACTTCAGTATTAACATGAATTCTTCCTCCCTTCTCTCTAACAACTCTTTCCAACTCTTTACAGAATTTATAAGCATCTCCAGTTTCATCTTCAGGAAAAATTATTCCACCAGCAATCTTGTCTAAGATATCGCCTAAAAAAGGCTCTTGTTCTGCCACTTCCTGTCTGTCTAGAATTTTAAAAGTAAGACCTTGGTCACTTAGTCTCTCTGCTTCTTTTGAGGCTTTATTAAATTTTGATTCGCTACGAAAAATTTTCATTGTCCCCAAAGAAGAATGGTCATACTTAAAGTCATATTGTTTTCTTATATTTTTAGTTAAATCTAAACTGTGCTGGGCTAAATTACAGATGTTGTCAGTATTTGAAAGATATTTAGATTTAGAAGAATTAAGCAAAAACCTTAATCCCCAGAAGAAAAGAGAAGGTAATTGACCTATCTTTAAGAGCATGGGCGAATCTTTCCTTCCTATTCCAGCTATGATGTTGAATATGTCGTCCACAGAATTCCAGGGTTGAGCATGTGAGGGCGTTAACATGCCGGCGTTGGCAAAGCTTGTTTCTTGAGCAACTCCCGAACTCCTCTCTAGTAATAAAACCTCTTCGCCTCTATCCAAAAGAGCATTCGCTGTGGCTAGTCCTTGTAAACCTGCCCCGATGATAATTATTGGTTTCTCTTTCATCTGCTCACTCTGGTCGGGGCAGCAGGATTTGAACCTGCGACCACCTGCTCCCAAAGCAGGTGCGCTACCAGACTGCGCTATGCCCCGAAGGCTGTGCATGTTAAGTACCCTTTTATTTACCGTCAAATAAAAGATTAACTTTCTAGCATCATAAAATAATGAGAAAATTAAATAATAACCTTAATCTATTATGACAATAGTCTTAGATGGCAAGTCTCTCTCCCAATTTTCAGAAAAAGATCTGGTAAAAAGAGTGGGCGTAATAAAAGAAAAAACTGGAACAGTTCCTATCTTAGCTACTATTTTAGTTGGCGAAGATCCCGCCTCTGAGACTTATGTTCGAATGAAAGGAAATGCCTGTGAACGAATCGGAATGGATTCTTTAAAAATTGAACTACCTTCAACTTCTTCTACTGCAGAACTTTTAGTAGAAATTTCTAAATTAAATAAAAATCCTCTTGTGCATGGAATACTTTTACAGCACCCGGTGCCTGAACAAATAAATGAAAGGCAATGTTTTGATGCCATAGCTCTAGAAAAAGATGTTGATGGGGTAACTTGCCTAGGCTTTGGAAATATGTCCATGGGTGAGTCTGCTTATGGTTCCTGTACTCCTGTTGGCATCATGAGACTTCTAAAACATTATAAAATAGAAATTTCAGGAAAACAGGCTGTGGTAGTGGGTCGAAGTCCTATTTTAGGAAAACCAATGGCCATGATGTTATTAAATGAACATGCTACTGTTACTGTCTGTCATTCAAAAACACAGAACCTTGAAGAGCAAATTCTAAGGGCAGATATTTTAGTTGGTGCAGTGGGTATACCAAGATTCATAAAATCAGATTGGATCAAAGAAAACTCAGTAGTTATAGATGCCGGATATCATTCTGAGAAATGTGGAGATATTGACTTAGATCAAATAGAAACCAAATGTTCTGCATATACCCCTGTACCGGGGGGAGTCGGCCCTATGACTATAAACACTTTATTAATGCAAACAGTCGAAGCTTGTGAAAAAAGTATTCAAAAATGACCTGGAAGAATTTTTTTAGTAATCTATATAAGGATGGAAACTGAGCAAACAAATTTTGATGTCATTGTAGTAGGTGCAGGGATCTCGGGCATTGGAGCTGGACATCATCTGCAAGAACAATGTCCTAATAAATCGTTTGTTATTTTGGAAGGAAGAGAAACCTTTGGTGGCACTTGGGATCTATTTCGTTATCCAGGGATAAGATCAGATTCTGATATGCATACCATGGGTTTCAGATTTAAACCTTGGGTAGATGAAAGATTTATTGCAGACGGACCTTCTATAATTGAGTACCTAGACGAAACAATTTCTGAAAATAATCTGAAAGATAAAATTAGGTACCGACACAAGGTTATAACCTCTTCTTGGTCTTCTTCAGAATCTAAATGGACCCTAGAAGTGGAGAATTCTAGCTCAGGAACAACTGATAAATATAAATGTAATTTCCTTATGTTGTGTGGGGGTTACTATAATTATGAAGAAGGCCACAACCCGGACTTCAAAAATCAAGATCAGTTCGATGGACCAATAATCCATCCTCAAAAATGGCCTCAAGATTTAGACTACAAAAATAAAAAAGTGGTGATAATAGGAAGCGGTGCAACCGCTGTAACTATAGTGCCAGCAATGGCTGATCAGGTTGATCATATTACTATGCTTCAGAGATCTCCAACATACTTTATGGCTGCTCCAGATAAAGACATGATTGGTAATTTCTTAAAAAAGATTTTTCGTCAGAAAACAGCATATTTCTTAACCAGGTGGAAAAATATTCTCATGGGCAACTTTTTCTATAACCAATGTGTAAAAAATCCAGAAAAAGTTAAAGAGATGTTAATAAACGGTGTAAAAGATCATCTAGGTGAAGATTACGATATCGATACACATTTTACTCCTAAATATAAACCTTGGGATGAAAGGCTTTGTTTCGTTCCTAATGCTGACTTGTTTGAAGCAATGAAAGCAGGAAAGGCCTCTGTAGTGACTGATCACATTGATGAATTTACAGAGACAGGAATAAAGCTAAAGTCAGGAAAGGAACTTGATGCAGATATAATTATCAAGGCCACAGGTCTTAATTTACAGTTCCTTAACGGAATTGATGTCAAAGTTGATAATTCCAAAATCAATATATCTGAAAAACTAGCATACAAAGGAAGAATGTTTAATGACATTCCTAACCTAGCCTGTAGTTTCGGATATGCTAGAGCAAGCTGGACTCTAGGTGCTGACCTGAGCTCAGAATATGTCTGTAAACTTTTGAATTATATGGGTAAGCATGGATACGACTCTTGCACTCCTGTAAAAGGTGAAGGTGTTGAAGAAGAAGGAACCTATTTAAATCTTTCTTCTGGATATGTAACAAGAGCAATTGATAGAATGCCCAAACAAGGTTCAAAAGAGCCTTGGAAAGGTAATCAAAGTTATCTTTCAGATGTGACAGAAGTCAGATGGGGGTCTATTACTAATGATGATCTGCATTTTAAAACTGCAAATCAATAACAGTTATTTCCAATATCTATCTTTTAAAAGTCTTTTATAAAGTTTCCCAGTAGGATGCCTGGGCAGCTCTTCTTCAAAATCTACACTCTTAGGGCATTTAACATGGGAGATCTTATCTCTGCAGTGAGCTATGAGTTCCGCTTCTAGATCTGGTCCAGCTTCAGACATATTTACTGGTTGCACAACTGCTTTCACTTCTTCTCCCATCTCAGGATGTGGGACTCCAAAAACTGCAACATCAGTTACTTTGGGATGCATGATTAAAGCATCTTCAGTTTCTTGTGGGTAGATGTTCACTCCTCCCGAAATAATCATAAAAGCTTTTCTGTCAGTTAAATACAAATAACCCTCTTCATCCATATACCCAATATCCCCTAGAGTGCTATAACCTTGTTTTGAGATTGCTTCTTGAGTTTTTTCTTTATCATTGTGATATTCATAAGTAGTTGCAGTTTCACCTCCAAAATATATTCCCCCGGCTTCACCAGCAGGAAGCTCATTGCCTTCATCATCAAGAATATGTAATTCTCCAAATAATGCTCTTCCAACGGTTCCTTTGTGCTGCATCCATTCCTCAGAATTTACTATGGTCATGCCATTAAATTCTGTTCCTGCATAATACTCAAAGAGAATAGGTCCCCACCACTTGATCATTGCTTCTTTGACCTCCTGGGGACAAGGCGCTGCTGCGTGTATGGCTACCTTGTGAGAAGATAAGTCATATGCTTGCCTATTAGACTCTTCAATCTTTAGAAACTTAACAAACATAGTAGGCACCCACTGAGAATGAGTGACTTTGTAATCTTGAATGGCTTTCAACGCTGCTTCTGGATCAAACTTTTCCATTACTACGGAAGTTCCTCCCAAGGATAAAAATCCCGTATTAAATCCGAGAGGTGCTGAATGGTAAAGTGGAGCTGGAGACAAATACACAGTATTTTCATCTCCTCCGTAAATCCCTTCAACCACTCTTCCAAGACCTAGGTCTTCTTCTTCCTGAGTATAGGGCAAGGGGTTCAAAGCCAGCTCACGATAGATGCCTTTTGGTCTTCCTGTAGTTCCCGAAGAGTACAACATTGCCCCTCCCTGGCACTCGTCTTCTACTGGTTCAGCTGGCATAGAACTTAAGCTTTCTTCATATGAGGCATAACCATCAGAGGTTCCATCAAGCATAAACTTTTTCACCTCACTAAGAGATTCTTCTAGATTCATGGCTGTGTCTTCTAAGAATTTAGAGGTTATGAAGGCCTTGGCACCACAATCTTTAACTATGTACTCAACTTCACTTGGTTGCAGCCTCCAGCTCATGGCCGTGTATCTCAAACCGCTCCGCCATGCTGCAAAAACTATAGGGAAGAAAAGAGGATGATTTTCAAGCATAAATGCTATCGAATCACCTGGTTTAAGACCTAAGCTTCTGAATAGTTGAGCCCCTTGATTTGAGAGATCATTCAACTGTCCATGGGTTATGATTTGGCCACTATTTAACATTATGATGGCTGGTTTATCTGGATACTTTTTTCCGTTAACTCCCGGATGCATAACTTGTCCTTTTCTTTATGTTAGATTTTATGAATTAATAATTGTAAATATTGCCATACAATAACTAGTTAAGAAATAAATATAGTTTATAAATGACTAAAAAACCTCTGACTGTTATTACCGGCTTTGGTGGTATTAATGCTTCCGGTAGAAGTTCTGATTTTATTGGGTATAAAAATCTAATCTTCGATTCCTTAGAAGAAAAGGAACAACTTAAAGTTCTAAAAGACCTTGCTGTGACCCAACAAAAGATAAGGCCGGCAGGAAAGAAATGGGAAACAGATACTGGAGATTCTATTCAACTTAATTCTTACTTAAAGAGAAACAGTGATGTCATACGTGAAAACACTCTTGTTAGAGAGATTGATAGGGATCTTTATGATCCGGAAGGGATAATTCTGGATCAGATCCAAGCAAGTTCAGCAGGCCAATTACCAACAGGTTTTGACCCAGGCCAATTTTACTCTTCAAGACAGCACCCTAAAGCCCTTCAAATGACTGTGTTTGGAATGAGTGACACACTTGGACAATTTGGAATAGATTGGTCTGAGATTCTAAAAAAAGTCAGTCCTGATCAAATTGCCGTCTTTAGTGGTGCAGCTATAGGCAATATGGATAATTTTGGATTTGGAGGAATGATGCAATCAAGAATGAAGGGGTCTCGTTCCAGTTCAAAAAATCTTCCTTTTGGTCTTGTAGAAATGTCAGCAGATTTTATTAATGCTTATATTTTAGGCAACGTAGGTAGAACTGGTCATGTTGTTGGAGCCTGCGCTACTTTTCTATTCAACTTACAGTTAGGAAAAGAAAGTATAGAAAATGGAAATGCTCGAGTAGTTGTTGTTGGCGGAGCAGAAGCCCCTATTACACCAGAAATAATAGACGGATTTTTTGCAATAAGTGCCCTCTCAGATGATAAGCGTATGTTGGAACTTCAATCTCAATTGAATGAACCATCAAATAAACCTAATCAAAGAAAGGCTTGTAGACCTTTTGGAGATAATATTGGCATGGTCATGGGAGAATCGGCTCAGTTTGTTATTTTAATGGATGAAGATTTAGCCCTAGAACTAGGAGCAAAAATATATGCGTCTGTGCAAGCCGTTGCTTCTCATGCTGATGGTTTCAAAAAGTCCATAAGTGGACCTGGAGTAGGCAATTACATTACCTTGGCTAAATGTGTAGCTGAAGCTAGTCAACAGTTAAGTTCAAAAAGTTTAAAGAATGAAACTTATGTACATGCCCATGGAACCGGGACTCCAGCGAACAGAACATCGGAATCGCATGTTTTGGATGAAATTGCAAAAGTCTTTGGTATAAAGTCCTGGCCCGTTACTGCCATAAAATCTTATCTAGGCCACAGCATGGCTGTCGCAGCAGGAGACCAGCTAAACTGTGTATTAGGTACTTGGAATAATGGAATAATACCTAGAATTCATTCCATCACAGAAGTTGCGGAAGACGTATTTAATGATAATTTAAATTTTCTTACTGAAGATAGGGTTGAAGATCCTAACTTTTATAAGGGGGCCTTTCTAAATGCAAAAGGTTTTGGCGGAAATAACGCTTCTGCTTTAATTTTAGGACCAGAATTTACTTTTTCACAAATTAAAAAGCGCTACACAAAGAAAGCTCTTAAGCTTTATGAACAAAAATTAGAAAATACCCGAAAATCCGTCCTAAAATATAATGAAAATGCTTCGAAAGGTGTCTACAAAACTATATATAAATTTAATCACGAAGTGTTAGAGGGTAAGGAAGATCTAGAAATCACCAAAGAAAAAATTAAATTGAAAGGATATAAGAAAGCAATAAATCTTAAATCCTAAGAATTATGTCTGAAGAACTCCAATTAAAGATTGAAGAATTTCTACTTAAAAATGGGAGTAAGGGAAAGGTTTCTGAACTTGTTCCTTTAACTGGAGGAGCTTCTGCTGAAACTTGGAGTTTTACCTTTTCAAGTAAAAATAAGTCTGAACGAATGATATTAAGACGAGGTTCAGGTAAGAAATCCCCCTTGGCTGTTCTAAAGTCAGAAGAGGCAGTAATACAACAAAAAGTTAAATCTTCAGGTGCCCCAGTACCGACAATAGTGGCAATATCTTCAGGTG
>Ga0207990_1000739_pt1 | contig 18288 bp, 17 predicted proteins | sample ETNtaG_8_FD_185780 | JGI IMG/M metagenome (GOLD analysis project Ga0207990, IMG submission 185780) | Marine microbial and viral communities from oxygen minimum zone, Eastern Pacific Ocean - ETNP201406SV75 (SPAdes) (version 2) | ecosystem: Environmental > Aquatic > Marine > Oceanic ...
TTCCCCCGGGCCCGCCAGGTGGCCGTGATCGCTCGGCGTTTGCTGGACTCGGGCACTACCGGCGCGTGGCAGGCCGCTATGCCCGTCTATGTGCGTGACCAGGTGACCGGCTGAAAGAGCCGCATCGCCTTAGATGTGGCCCCGGGCAATCATACGGGTGCCTGGGTTCAGGTGCGGTCGCCGCTCATGGGGGCGGGCACAGCCCGGCACGGGATAAGCAGATCGCGCCCGACGGATTGGCTCCGCAAGCAGCTATATGAGTGCTATGGAAGTTCCACAGGCCGATGTAATGACCACTGAGTTTGCTTGAGGTGCCGGCCACCGTGATAGTTATGGGATTCCTATCCTCAGCAGCGGTATCGAGGGTTGCCGTGGCCGTCGCCCCGGAACCGCCGCCGCCCGAGAACGTCACTGTGGGAGCGGTCACATAGCCGGAGCCGGGGTCAGTAACAATAACAGCGACTACCACGCCTGTATCATCGATTACAACTACGCCTTTGGCCCCTTCGCCGCCATGGCCCGTAGATAGGAATGCAACAGTAGGCGCTGAGGTATAACCGCTGCCGGCGTTATCCACGGAGATCGACGCTACCCCACCGGTCGCCTGAGGTGAGTTGAGCGATAAATTGAGCGTGCCCTGGTTGCTGTTTTCCTGGTCGGCCGTCAGCGGGTTATCGCCGGTGGTCTTTTCCGGAGCCTGTACCGCGGTACCGCTCAGCGCGCCGCTAGAGATGGAGCTGTGACCACCCGTCGTCATGGTGCCGGAGACGTCACCGCCACCGTCAGACAATGTCATGCGCACCGGATCACTACCGCCGCTGAAACACTTGCCGTAAATCGTACCCGACCAGTGTCCAGATACATTGAAGACCTGGTTGTAGACACCGCCAGTGCTTTCGCTGCCACAAGCCGCCAGGAGGCAGGCGGCGAAAACAAGCATGGTAGCGTAGACTGGTTGGCGTGCTGTCATAATCCTGGTAGGTAAGCCGTATTCGTGGTTGCTGTGGTGCCTTACCTCATAGTGGGGCGCGGGGTAGTCTGCTGACGCCAGGATTGGACACCCGCAGCCCGCTGGGGAGCCATTCCGCGCAGCAGCGCCGTGTCCGCTACGATATTGTTACACATGCCACTGCTACTGTCACCGCCGCAGGCGGCCATGATGACGACAATCGCAGCAAGTGTGATGGCGCAAAGTGGCTGGTCTGCAGTCATGATCCTGGTAGGTAGGTCATAGCGGTTGTTACAGTACCTTACCGCATAATCAAGCCTGGGGCCTTATATCCTCACCAACACAGATGAGTGGTATTTTCTGGCTTGCGCCTCCTTGGTGGTGCGACTCAACCACGTCGGGTGATGATCCCACTCAGGAGCAGAGTTTTTGTCTGAGGATCTCGTTGACCGCCCGGGGGTTAGCCTTGCCAGAGGTTGCCTTCATCACCTGCCCAACCAAAAAGCTCAGCACTTTCTCTTCACCAGCTCGCACCTGGGCCACCTGCGCAGGAAAGTCTGCGATCACCTCGACCACGGCCTGTTCTATGATCTCGGTGTCGAGAATCTGCTTGAGACCACGGGCCTCGATGATTTCCCCGGCAGTGCCATCACCATGCCACATGGCTTCAAACACCGCCTTAGCCGTCTTGCCCGACACAGTCTGATCCTGGATGCATCTGACCAACTCACCCAGCATGCTGGGTGAGACTTTACTCTCACTTATCGGGGTGTCGGTGCGGTTGAGCCACGACGCCAGCTCACCGGTAACCCAGTTCGCCATCAGGCGGTGGTCACAAGCGTTGGCGGCGAGCGCCTGTTCAAAGTAATCGGCAGTGTCTTTCTCTGCCGTCAACTGGGCGGCGTCCGTTTCGCTCAATTCATACTCAGTGACAAAACGTTGCCGGCGTGTGTCGGGCAACTCGGGCAACGACTCTCGGGCCTGTTCCAGGTCAGCCGCAGTGATTACCAGTGGCGGCAGATCGGGGTCGGGAAAGTAACGGTAGTCGTGGGCCTCTTCCTTGCTTCGCATCGGCCGGGTCTCGTCGGTGGCCGGGTCGTACAGGCGGGTTTCCTGGGCCACCGTGCCGCCGTCCTCCAGCACCTCGATTTGGCGCGCGATCTCGAACTCCAGTGCGCGTTCGACAAAGCGAAAAGAATTGATGTTCTTGAGTTCTGTGCGGATGCCCAGCTGCGTCTGTCCCATGGGCCTTACTGAGATGTTGGCGTCACAGCGGAATGAACCTTCTTCCATGTTGCCGTCGCAGATCTCGAGGTAACGCACCAGCGAGTGCAGTTTCCTGAGGTAGGCGACTGCCTCGGCGGGGGCGCGCATATCGGGCTCCGAGACGATCTCGAGTAGCGGTGTGCCCGCGCGGTTGAGATCTACTCCCGTCATGCCGTGGAAATCCTCGTGCAGCGATTTGCCGGCGTCTTCTTCCAGGTGGGCACGGGTGATGCCGATTCGTTTGCGTCCCTGCGCCGTGTCGATAAAGAGCTCTCCGCCGGCAACGATTGGAATCTCGTACTGGCTGATCTGGTAACCCTTGGGCAGGTCCGGGTAGAAGTAGTTCTTGCGCGCAAAGATCGAGCGGGGGTTGACCCGGGCATCGACCGCGAGACCAAACTTTACCGCCAGCAGTGCTGCCTGCCGATTCATCACCGGCAGCACTCCAGGCAGGGCGATATCCACCGCACATGCTTGGGTATTAGGTGCGGCGCCGTAGGCGGTCGGAGCCCCGGAAAATATCTTGCTGTACGTTTGTAATTGGGCATGCACTTCAAGCCCGATGACGGGTTCCCAGGACATATGCTAGAAACCCTCTGGTAACTGCTGGTGCCAGTTGGTCACCTGCTGGTAGCGATGGGCGGCACCCAGCAGCCGGCCCTCATCCATGAAACGGCCGATAAACTGCAGGCCGATGGGCAGACCACTGTGATCGAAGCCGGCCGGCAGTGACAGCGCTGGCAGCCCGGCGAGATTAACCGTGTTAGTGAAGATGTCATTCAGGTACATGGCCACCGGGTCTTCGGCTTTCTCACCCAGGCCAAAGGCGCTGGTCGGGGCAGTGGGGCCGGCGATGATGTCGCACTGCTTAAAGGCGCGGTCGAAATCCTCAGCGATGATGCGGCGAATCTTCTGGGCCTTGAGGTAGTAGGCGTCGTAGTAGCCAGCCGAAAGTGCGTAGGTACCGATCAGAATACGCCTTTTTACTTCCTCGCCAAAACCCTCGGCCCGGGTCTTTTCGTACAGGGCGAGCAGGTCTTCGCAGTCGGCAGCGCGGTGGCCGTAGCGCACGCCGTCAAAGCGCGCCAGGTTAGAAGAGGCCTCGGCCGGCGCAATGACGTAATAACAGGGGATTCCAGCGGCGCTGTTGGGTAGTTCGACATCGATCAGTTGCGCGCCCATCTGCTCGAAAATGGTCAGTGCATCACGCACCCCCTGCAGCACTTGTCCGTCCACGGACTCGTCGAAGAACTCTCTGGGCAGGCCCAGCTTGAGACCCGTCAGATCCATCTCCAGGGTCGCCTCATAATCGGGTGTCACCTGGGTCATCGAGGTGGAATCGCGTGGGTCGAAACCGGCCATGCTCGCCAGTAGCAGGGCGGCGTCTTCGGCGGACTGGGCCAGCGGCCCAGCCTGATCCAGCGATGAGGCGAATGCGATCATGCCGTAGCGTGAGACCCGGCCGTAACTGGGCTTAAGGCCGGTCAGACCGCAGAACGCTGCCGGCTGGCGGATGGAGCCGCCGGTATCGGTGCCGGTCGCTGCCGGCACCAATCGCGCTGCCACCGCAGCGGCCGAGCCCCCAGAGCTGCCCCCCGGCACCCGTGCCCGGTCCCACGGGTTACGCACCGGTCCAAAAAAAGAGGTCTCGTTGGATGAGCCCATGGCAAACTCGTCCATGTTGGTCTTACCAAGGAGTACCGCGCCGTCCCGGTGCATGTGCTCCACCACTGTGGCATCGTAGGGCGAGATGAAGTTCGAGAGAATTTTCGAGCCGCAACTCGTCAATATACCGCGGGTGCAGAAGATGTCCTTGTGGGCGATCGGTAGCCCGATAAGCGGCGCTTGACTGCCTTGGGCTATGGCCTGGTCGGCTGTGTCGGCGGCTGCTAGCGCACCTTCTGCGTCAACGGTGATAAATGCGTTGAGATCAGTAAAGCGCTCGATCCGCTCAAGAAAGTGCCGGGTCAGTTCGACGCTCGAGATCTCACCCTGGCGAAGCATGTCCCGCAGAGTGCTGAGGCTGTATCGATGGGGCATGCTAGGAAATGACGGCGTGGAGTGAGGTGGCGCGACGAATGCAGAACCAAGGTCAGGTGCTACTCAATGACCCGGGGCACGAGATAGAGCCCGTCGTCGACGGCCGGCGCGCCGACCTGAAAGAGTGCCCGCTGGTCACTCTCGTCGACTTTATCGTTGCGCAGCCGCAAAGCGATATCCTGTGGATGGGCCATCGGCTCGATTCCGGCTGTGTCACAGTTGTTCATTCGGCCGACAAGTTCCAGTATGCGAGATAGCCCGCCACGGTAGCGGCCGAGCTCCTCGGGGGAAATTCGAATGCGGGCGAGTCGGGCGACTCGTTCAACGTCAGCTGTAGATATTGACACGGTAGCTTGGGGTTGTTGATCAGAAACGATAAATTATAGCCCAGGGATTTGAACGATCCGGGCTGCGCTATGCTAAATTACGCCCGTCTGTCGCCGTCCCCGTTACCCATTCACTACCCTATACCGATGATTCTCAAGCGCTTATTCGGCCTGTTCTCCAATGACCTGGCCGTCGATCTTGGCACGGCAAACACTCTAGTCTACGTACCTGATCGCGGTGTGATCCTGAACGAGCCCTCGGTGGTAGCGATCCGTACCGGCTCCATAGCACCGGACAAAACGGTGCTTGCAGTCGGCCAGGAAGCCAAGATGATGTTAGGGCGCACGCCCGGCAACATCCAGGCGATCCGGCCGCTCAAAGAAGGCGTTATTGCTGACTTCACTATCGCCGAGGTAATGCTCAAATATTTTATCCGTAAGGTCCAGGAAAATCGTTTCTTCTCCAGCCCCAGAATCGTGATCTGTGTGCCGGGGGGTTCCAATCAGGTGGAGCGCCGTGCGATTCGTGAGTCGGCCATCACTGCTGGCGCGCGCGAAGTGTTCTTGATCGAGGAACCCATGGCTATGGCTATTGGTGCCTCGCTGCCGGTGGCCGAGCCCACCGGTTCCCTGGTGGTAGATATTGGCGGCGGCACCACCGAGGTGGCCGTGTTGTCGCTTGGCGGCATTGTCTATGCCACCTCGATCCGGGTGGCTGGTGACACTTTCGATGAGGCCATCATCAACTACATCCGGCGCCGCCACGGTTTACTCATCGGTGAGGCCACAGGCGAGCGGGTCAAAAATGCGATAGGCACGGCCTGGGAGGAATCGGATCACCGCGAGCTGGAGGTCAAGGGTCGAGACGTGGCTGACGGTATGGCACGTAGCTTGGTCATCGGCAGCGACGAGGTATACGAGGCTATCAGTGATTCGCTGCGGCAGATCGTGCAGGTCATCCGCGAGACGCTGGAGAACACACCCCCGGAACTGGCGGCAGACATTGGGGACCGTGGTATGGTCATTGCCGGTGGCGGCGCTTTAATCCGGGACATGGATCGACGGTTGATGCAGGAAACCGGCCTACCGGTGGTTGTTGCCGACGACCCGCTTACCTGTGTCGCCCGCGGCTGCGGCAGGGCCCTAGAAGAAATGGTCGTCCTGGGAGATGTATTCACTCAAGAGTAGCGTGGCCAGGCGTGCGCTCCCCCCAGTTTGTTGAATGCGCCTTGAGCCTCCCCCCGGCAATTTGAACAGCCAATGGAAACTGTGCGGTTGAAGCCCGCAAGCCGTAAAGCGATCATTGGCCTGCTGCCTTACGCGCTGCTGTCGGTATTGCTGATGGCGGCTGACCGCCACAGCGACAGCGTGCGTCAGGCGACCCACGCCGTCGCAGTCGTTGGTATCCCCGTACACTTCCTCGCGACACTGCCGACGCGGACATTGCGCTGGATGGAAGGTAGCCTTGAGTCACCGCAGGAACTCAAGCAGCAATACGCGGTGCTGCAGGAGAAGCACTTGATTTTGCAAACCCGGCTACAGCGGTACGAGTTGCTGGAAGTAGAAAACGCCCGGCTCAGGCGGCTATTGTCAGCCTTACCGACTGCGTCCGAGCAGGTACTGCTGGCCCGCCTGATCGATGTCGATCTGGACCCGCGCGCTCAGGACATTCTCATTGACAAGGGCAGCGCCGACGGAGTGTTCGACGGCCAGCCGGTGGTTGACGGTGGCGGTATCGTTGGCCAAGTGACCGCTGCGGGCCTTTTTCGCAGCGCAGTCAGGCCGGTGACAGATCTGGCCCAGGCCGTACCAGTCCAGGTACTGCGTAATGGCTTGCGGGCTGTGGTTTATGGCGGCGGCCGGGGTCAGTTGCTGCGCGTATTGTATTTAGACCGTAATGCTGACATCAGAGTCGGCGACTTGCTGGCCAGTTCCGGCCTCGGGGGCCGTTACCCGGTTGGCTACCCGGTCGCGCAAGTGAAAACGGTGGAACGCAATCTGAGTGAGTCATTCATGACGGTACGCGCGGAGCCCGCCTCACAGCTTGGCAGTGAACGTGAAGTGGCACTGCTGTGGCTTACTGATGATCGGCCCGGCAATGCTGGGATACCAGCAGGGGAGGGGGAAGGTGCCGGTGATTAGCGTGGATACAGGCCGCAGGCGAGGCTGGGTGTTGCCGGCAACGCTCTTCGTGGCTTTTGTCCTGCATGCGCTGCCAGTGAACGATCCCCTGCAGGGGTTTGTTCCAGACTGGGTATCGTTAGTTTTGATCTACTGGAGCCTGGCACTGCCCGGTCGGATGAGTGTTGGTGCAGCTTGGGCGGTGGGTTTGTTGCTCGATCTGGTTTCATTCGGCCTGCTTGGGAGTTACGCTCTGACCAAAGCGGTACTCGTATATTTCAGCCGGCGTGCAGCCCTGCAGGTGCGGACTTATCCGCTGTGGCAGCAGGCGGTGGTGGTGTTGGTGCTGCTGGCGGTAGAGATGTTATTGTTGGTTGTCATTGAATTTGCCGTGGAACAGAGTCTGCATGGGCTCGAGCGCTGGACTGCTGCCGTTGTCGGTGCTTTGCTCTGGCCCATCGCCTACTTGCTGTTGCGGCGGTGCCGGCTCTGGGCCCAGTTGTCCTGAGGATCGGGATTTCTCCATGACTGCAGACCAACCAATTACTGACCAGGGTCGTGACGGTCGCCTGATCAGGGCTCGCCTGCGCGGTGCAGCACTGCTGGTTCTGCTGATGGTGTGCACCATTATCGGGCGTCTCTATGTTCTGCAGGTAGCGGAATACGACAAGTACCAGACTTTGTCTCTGGGTAATCACATCCGACTGCAGGCACTGCCACCGGTACGCGGCCTGATACTCGACCGTTATGGTGAAGTATTGGCCCGGAACAAGCCGGTCTACGAACTGCAGGTCATTCCGGAGAAGACAGAAAACCTGGAGTGGGTTCTGCAGGAGGTGGGTAAGATAGTCACTCTCAGCGAACGAGAACTGGCACGTTTTCGCAAGCGGCTACATCAGCGTCCGTCCTTTGAAAAGCACCTGCTGAAGAGCCGTTTGACCGACCAAGAAGTAGCTCGTTTTGCCGTCAATGAGTATCGCTATCCTGGGGTATCGCTGGATGCCGGTCTGCAGCGGGTCTACCCGGCCGGCGAACTAACCGGGCACGCGCTCGGTTATGTCGGCCGTATCAATGAAAGAGAAGAACGCCGCCTTGACCCGGTGGCCTACCAGGAGGTTTCGCATATCGGCAAGCTGGGTGTCGAGATGTACTATGAAGAAGAATTGCTTGGCCGGGGGGGCTTCGAGCAAGTTGAGATAGATGCCCATGGCCGGGTGGTGAGAACCATTAGCCGCGGCGCTGCTAGGCCCGGCAAAAACCTGCACCTGACGCTCGATCGAGGTCTCCAGCAGGTGGCCTGGGAAGCTCTGGGCAGTCGCCGAGGTGCCGTGGTGGCACTACAGCCAGACACCGGTGAGATTCTCGCTCTGGTCAGTGCGCCGACCTACGATACTAATCTGTTCACTGACGGAATCGACAAGGAATCCTACAATGCGCTCAGGAGTCTGGCCGGCACACCGTTGCTGAATCGCGCCCTCTACGGCCGTTACGCGCCAGGTTCCACCATCAAACCGGTAATTGCGTTAGCGGCGCTAGAAGCCGGTCTCGACCCCCGGCAGAAAATCTATTGTCCGGGCTGGTTCATGTTGTCCGGCAGCAGTCGTAAGTACCGCTGCTGGAAACGTGAGGGACATGGCTGGATGCACTTGCACGACGCCCTGGAACAGTCGTGTGATACCTATTTCTACAATACCGGTGCGAAACTCGGTATTGAGCTCATGGCCGATATACTGAACCGGTTCGGCTTCGGTCGACAGACTGGGGTGGACCTGCCGGATGAGCCCGATGGCCTGGTGCCGACCCCGGCATGGAAGCAGCGCACCCGTGGGCGGTCCTGGTACCCGGGCGAGGACGTCATTACCGCCATCGGCCAGGGCTACTTGCTGGTAACCCCCCTGCAACTGGCCACCGCTACGGCAACCCTCGCCAACCACGGCCGGTCGGTGAGGCCACGGCTGCTGCGTGGCTTGGAGAATCCACTGACCGGAGAAATGGAATACCCTGCTGGCCGGGTCGTGCAGTCAGCCACCATCAAGGACCCCGCGGTTTATCAACGCATCATTGATGGTATGACCGCGGTGATGCACGGACCCCGCGGCACTGCCCGGGCCAGCGGTAGGCACAGTGCCTACCAGATGGCCGGCAAGACTGGAACCGCCCAAGTTATCGCCATTCCGCAGGAGCAGGACTACGATGAGCAAGGCGTGCCGGAGCACTTGCGTGACCACGCGCTGTTCATCGCTTTTGCCCCGGTGGAACAGCCGCAGATCGCGGTGGCGGTTATCATAGAAAATGGCGGCAGTGGCGCCCGTTCGGCTGCTCCCGTGGCTAGGAAGATACTCGACTATTTTTTCATCCAGCGGCTGCGGCGGGCCGCTATCGGGGGGATAACCCGTGTTTTCGGGTAGGCAAATACACCTTGATGGCCCGCTGCTGATCGGTATCCTGGCTTTGTCGGCACTGGGAGTAGTCGTCATCTACAGCGCCTCGGGGCAGAGCCTGGATATTATGTACCGCCAAATGTTGCGGCTCGGTATCTCCATGGTCGTGATGGTGGCGCTTGCGCAGGTGCCCCCAGAGGCCGTTCGGCGTCTGTCGCCACATATTTTCGTCATCGGCATTGTAGTGTTGACGTTGGTGCTGGTGGTTGGCGCGGTGGGCAAGGGTGCCCAGCGTTGGCTGGATTTGGGGTTCATCCGTTTTCAGCCCTCCGAGGTGATGAAACTGGGCGTGCCGATGGCGGTTGCTTGGTTACTCGCACGCCAGCAGTTGCCACCGCGTTTCGGCGAAGTTCTGATCGCGCTGACTCTGATCTTGTTGCCTGCTGCGTTAGTAGTGGTACAACCGGATCTTGGCACCGCTATCATGCTGGCCATATCGGGTCTGTTGGTGCTGTTCCTGGGCGGCATTCGCTGGCGACACTTGCTCATGATGTTGGCCGCTACGGCAGCTGTTGCCCCGTATCTTTGGAGTGAACTGCACGAATACCAAAGGCAGCGCATCCTGACCATGTTCAATCCTTTTTCAGATCCGCTTGGCACGGGCTACCAGACGATACAATCCCAGATAGCGATTGGTTCGGCCGGTGTCGCCGGTAAGGGCTGGCTTGCCGGCAGCCAATCGCATCTCGAGTTCATTCCCTCACGCAGCACCGACTTTATCTTCTCCGTATTCGCTGAGGAGTTCGGCCTGATCGGCTCGGTGGCACTCATACTTCTGTATCTGTTTGTGGTGGGCCGCTGCCTGGTCATGGCCTATCAGGCCCGTGAAACCTATTCAAGGCTGCTCATTGGTGGATTGGCACTAACCTTTTTTTTCTACCTGTTCGTGAACTTGGGAATGGTGTCAGGTATCCTTCCGGTAGTGGGTGTGCCCTTACCACTTATAAGTTACGGCGGCACCTCAATGGTGACACTGATGGCAGCATTCGGAATAATCATGGGCCTGCATAGCCGGCGGCGGCTGATGGCGTGAGGCGAGCAAGTTGACTAGACCGCGCATCTGGCGGCACAGCCTTTTGGCCTTTGCCGCGCTACCTTTGTTGACACTATTTGCCGGGCCTCTGGCCTTTGCTGTATCGCTGGAGAAGTACCCGCAACTCATCGAGTTGACCGAGCGCTTGTCGAGTCGTCACGGTCTCGACCGCGAACGCATGAACGACTGGCTGGGTGAGGCGAAGATCAAGCCGAAAATCATCGAAGCAATGGAACGACCAGCTGAGCAATTGCCCTGGCACCGTTACCAGGCGCTATTCGTGAACAATGCGTCGATCAACCACGGAGTGCAGTTCATCAAGACTCACGCCAGGACTCTGGCCCGGGCCGAGGCGCAATACGGGGTACCGGTCGAGATCATCACCGCGATCATCGGCATTGAGACCCGCTATGGTACGGTTACCGGCAGCCTGCGGGTGCTGGACAGCTTGGTTACGTTGTCGATGGAATACCCCCGGCGCAGTAAGTTTTTCTTGTCCGAGCTGGAGCACTATCTGTTGCTGGTCGCCAGGCAAAGGTTGGACCCCCTAGTCGTCAAGGGTTCTTATGCCGGCGCCATCGGTGTGCCCCAGTTCATGCCCAGCAGTTACCGGCGGTTCGCGGTGGATTTCGATAATGACGGCAAGGCGGATCTTATCAACAGCGTGGCCGATGCTATCGGCAGTGTGGCTAACTACCTTGGCGAACACCGTTGGCATCCGGGTGAACCGATTGTAACGCGCCTAACAGACAGCGCAGCAACTGTCCTGGATCCCTACGTGACTCGAAAACTCAAGGCCAATACCCCGGTTGCGACGGTCAGCGCGGCAGGGGTGAGCCTGGCTGAGGGTATCGCGCTTGATGCCAGTGTGGGAGTGATGCGGTTCGACGGTGCGCTGGGCAAGGATTACCGGCTGGGCTACCACAATTTCTTTGTCATCACCCGCTACAACCGCAGCCAGAACTACGCCATGTCGGTGTTTGAGTTGGCCGAGAGAATTTCCCGGGCTTTGGGGAGTTGACAGGGATGGCCCGGTCCGTTTTTGTTTGTGCCATGCTGGCATTGGCGCTGCAGGGGTGCAGTTTTTTCGGCAGCGAGCGCCCGGGTGGCTACTTCGAGGACGACGGCCCACCACTGCTTGGCGGTCCCGACCCGGCATCCGTGCCGGACCCTATACCCCGCATCGAACCGCTCAGCAAAACCGGTAACGCACCGTACGAAGTCTACGGGGTGCGGTACCGGCCAGTGCAGGAAGCACGCGGCTACCGCGAGACCGGTGTCGCCTCCTGGTACGGCAAGAAATTTCATGGTCGCAAGACCTCGAGCGGTGAGATCTACGATATGTATGCTATGACCGCAGCCCACAAGACTCTGCCTCTGCCTACCTATCTGCGGGTGTACAACCTCGACAATGGCAACGAGGTTGTGGTGCGGGTCAACGATCGTGGCCCGTTTCTGGGTGGCCGAGTGCTAGACCTTTCATACATGGCGGCGCGTAAGTTGGGGCTGGTGGCGACTGGCACCGCCCGGGTCCGGATCGAAACGGTGGATGCTGTCTCCCCGGCATTGGCGCCGGTGCAGGAGGTGACACTGACTCCTGGCGGGGGGCAAGTGCTTTTGCAGGCCGGCAGTTTCCGCTTGTCCGGTAATGCCCAGAAGTTGCGGCGGCGGTTGGAGGATGCAGGAATCAGGCCGGTCCGGGTGGCGACGGGCCGAGTGGGAAATGACCTGTATTATAGGGTTCAGGTTGGCCCGGTAGCAGCCGGCGAGATGCGGATGCACAGCGCCAGGGTGCACGAGGTAATCGGTGTCGAACCGACGGTGGTAAGCGATTGCTGTTGACTATGAGGATCAAGATGAAAAAAGGTAGTTTGTTGTTGCTGGCGTGTCTGCCGCTGGCATGTATGTTGCCGGCGGCCTACGCCGAGATCGAATCAGATTTGTCGACCAAGGCGCGGTCGACTATACCCCCGCCCCGATTGCAGGCTTCCTCGTGGCTGTTGATGGATGCTGGGACGGGCACAGTGATCGCGGCACAGGATCCTGACCAGCGCATCGAGCCGGCCAGCCTGAGTAAGCTGATGACAGCGTTCATCGTGTTTCGTGAGATCAAGCGCGGTACCCTCAGCCTGGATGAGGAGGTGGTCGTCAGCGAGAAAGCCTGGCGAACGCAAGGCTCGCGCATGTTCATCGAACCCGGTGATCGAGTTCGGGTGGAGGATTTGGTGCTGGGCCTTATCGTGCAGTCTGGCAACGATGCTGCGGTTGCCCTGGCCGAGCACGTGGCGGGCAGCGAGGACGGTTTTGCTGACCTTATGAACCGTGCGGGCACTAGCATAGGCCTTGAGAATACTCATTTCGTCAACAGCACTGGCCTGCCCCATCCAGATCACTTTAGTTCTGCCCGGGACCTTAGTTTGTTGACGGCAGCGATTATCCGCGATCAGCCGGAGCACTTCGGGTACTACGCTATCCGGGAATTCACCTGGAACGGCATCACTCAGAAGAACCGCAATCCTTTGCTCGGGCGGGACGAGACTGTGGACGGCGTCAAGACCGGTCACACCAGTTCGGCGGGCTACTGCCTGATCGGCTCCAGCGAACGCAAAGGGATGCGGCTGATCGGCTCGGTCATGGGCTCCCGCAGTAACCGGGAACGGGCCGATTCGGTCTACGCGTTGCTAAAGTTTGGGTTTGCCGCTTACGAGAGCCACGACCTGTACCAGGCTGGCGCCAGGATACTTAGTACCGGTGTGTTCAAAGGCGTCGTTCCCGAGGTCAACGTTGGCCTGGCGGATACGGTGCAGCTGGTTCTACCCAAGGGATCGGGGGCGGGTCTCGAGGCAGTTATTGAGCTGGTCGACCCATTGGTTGCGCCGCTGGTACAGGGGCAGCAGGTGGGCACACTGGCCATTACCCTGGGTGGTGAGCCCCTGCTGACGCGGCCACTGGTGGCGCTCGCAGCGGTAGCAAGCGGATCCTGGTTTGATGCGATGGTCGATTCGGTACGGCTGTGGTTCCACTGATGACAGGCCTGGATAACAACGGGGAGTCGCCGGAGGACCTGCTCACCTTTCCCTGCCAATATCAGGTCAAGGCCATGGGTCGGCACGATGGTGGTTTCCAGACCCTAGTGTGCACGGTGGTTGGGCGCCACCTGGATGGGGGTGAGATACTAGAGACAAACATTCGGGCGAGTACCAAGCGTAGTTATATCTCGGTAAGTTGCACCATAGAAGCTGTCAGTCGGGCCCAGCTGGATGCCATCTATCTGGACCTCAACAGCGAGGCCGAGGTACTGGCCACTTTGTGATTCCAGCTGGCGCCCGCGGGATTGCGATGACAATGAGTGAACTGGCCGTACGGCGCCTTGGCCGGGTGGACTACACGACGACACTGGAATCCATGCGCAGTTGGACTCGTGCCCGGGGCCCGCACGCTATGGACGAGATCTGGTTGCTCGAGCATCCGCCGGTGTACACCCGTGGTGTGAGCTGCACTAGCCTGCCACGGGCCGGGGTCGACAGCATCCCGGTAGTGGATAGTGACCGTGGTGGGCAGATTACTTACCACGGGCCTGGGCAATTGATCGTCTACCTGCTGCTGGACCTGCGCCGGTTGGGGCTTGGGATCCGACAACTGGTCAACCTGATCGAGCAGGTGTTGGTCGATTACCTCGCCGAGCAGGGTCTCGTGGCTGGGACCCGGTCTGGCGCGCCCGGGGTCTACATTGGTGAAGCTAAAATCGCGGCGCTGGGCCTGCGCGTGTGCTCGGGTTGCACTTACCATGGCCTCAGCTTCAATGTGGGGGTCGATCTTGCTCCATTTTCCCGCATCGACCCCTGCGGTTACCATGGGTTGGCCGTGACCAGCTTATGCGAACTGGGGCTCGAGTCTGACATAGGCGCTGTCGCGGATCGCCTGCAAGCACTTTTTGCCAAGGCACTGGGTATGGAGGCGTACTCCTGCGGCCGCCGTCAGTGTGCGTGATGTTTGATCGTGAACAGGCTTACCCGACGATAATTCGCTTATAATTTTCTGCACTGCTCGAAGACCTGTTGCCGAGCCATGATCACAGTCGACGAAATCATGACGGTAAAGCCGTTCACCTTGACCGAGGTGAACACACTTGGCGATGCCCACCGTTTGATGGCAGAGGAGCAAATTCGTCACGTACCGATCGTTGATGCGGATCAGAGCCTGGTGGGCTTGGTCTCGCAGACGGACGTGATTGCGGCCACTCACTCGATACTCGATGGCCGTTCAACCGAGCAACTTACCGCGGAGGAAGCACAGGCCGAACTGGGGCGGGTGATGGTTACCGAAGTGCAGACGACCACGCCAGGTACGAGCCTGCGCCAGGCCGCGTTGCTGCTACATGGGCACAAGTACGGATGTCTGCCAGTGCTGGATGAAGGTCAACTGGTCGGCATCGTCACTGATAGCGATTTCGTCGGCGTGGCGATCAACTTGCTGTTGCAGCAGGAAGAACTGAGTTTCAACAGTGAAGAGAACGATGGTGTGGGTGAGGAACTCGAGGAGTTCGATGATCTCGATGATATCTACGTCGAGACCGACGAGGAAGACCACTGGAGTCGTGCCGACCTGTAAAATACACTCTGCTGGCCGCCCGCTTCAAGCGCTTGTCGTTTTTTTCTGGGTTTGTGTTATCCCGACCCGGGCACGGGCCTCGCTGAGGCGGGCGGGGTCTCCCACATCCAGCCAGCAGCCGGCGAAATGCTGCCCTGATACCTTACCTTGCGCCATGGCTGTTGCCAGCAGTGGGGCCAGGGCAAAACGCCCCGGCGTGGTGTCGTTAAACAGGGCATGTCGGTAAACGCCGACTCCAGCGAAAGTCAATCGCCGTGCAGCATGCTCGGCTACCGTGCTCACGCGGTTGCCGCACAGGAAGAAATCTCCCCGGCTGTGGTGCGCGGGATTGTCTACCAGCACGAGATGGGCTAAATGCTCCACCTGCCCGGGCAGGTCTTCTAGTTGGAGGTTGGTCCAGATATCACTGTTAATGACGATAAACGGGTCTGATTCGATGAGTGACAGGGCCTGGCGGATACCGCCACCGGTCTCCAGTGCTCCGACCGGTTCTTTCGAATAGCGGATGGAAACACCATACCGGGACCCATTACCCAGTGCCGTGATGATCTCATCTGCCAGGTGGGAAACGTTGATCACCACCTGCGTGATCCCGCCGTGGGCGAGCGCGTAGAGGTGGTAATCGATCAGGCGGTGGGCGCCTACCTGCAGCAACGGTTTGGGCACCGTGTCGGTCAGCGGCCGCAAGCGCTCGCCGCGGCCAGCGGCAAGGATCATGGCTGAAAGTTGACGGTGGGGCATAAAATGATCCGCAGCAATTTGGTGCGGGCGCCGCGTTTGGGAAGCGCTGCGCTGTTTCCTATAATAACGGACCCGGCGAGTCGGTGTGAGCAGTTCCTGTAGGGCGTGCCGGTAGGGCACAATGGCGGTGTGGCCCATGGCCGGGCAACCCTTACCTGTCTGAGGCCCGCAGGCTGACCGATGGAGAGATGAATGACTGTACGTGCGGATGAATGGTACCCCTGGAGAGGAGCGCTCGCTTGGTTATTCGGAGCAGTATTGAGCAGCCTGGGCCTGTACCCCGCTGGTCTTTCGGCTGAACCACCCCTGTCATTTGCGAGCGCGACCACCTGTCCGCCAGATATCATAAGTATTCCCGACGAGTTGCTGCCCTACCTCTCCAAAGATGCCTCGGGGCAGCCCATCAATCTGGAAGCTGACCAGATCGACTTGCCCGAGAAGGATGTTCTCATTCTGACCGGTGCTGCGGTAGTCACCCAGGGTGCTCAGGGTATTTACGCTGAGCGCATCCAGGTTGACCGGGAGGCGATGTCGTTGCAGGCCGAACAGACGGTGGTATTGCACTCGATAAGCGGTGACCGCATTACCGCAGATTTTTTGACACTAGACATAGAGACTCGCATCGGTTTGGCCCGTAACGTTACCTTCCAGGTGGCCAAGCGCGAGCCACTGCCCAAGCCCAAGGTGACGGACGGCTTCGACGCGGCGCCAGGCACGGTCGGCAGCACGGCCGACGTGATTCGGTTACCCACGGGTGAGGTGATCCCGGTGATCAAGACTCCGCCTGCTGGTACCACAGCCATTTCGGTCGACGGTGGGCCGGCACCGGCAGATGAGTCCAGACAAATTAAGGCTCAGGCGCGGGGCAGCGCAGAGCAGGTATTTCTCGAAGGCCATGACCGTGAACGTTTGCAGAATGCGGTCTATTCGAGGTGCGTTGCTGGTGACGACTCGGTGCTGCTGGAGGCCCGTGAAATCATCCTGGACCATGCAACCGGGATCGGTACCGGTAAGCACATGAAAGTGCGCTTTCTCGGTGCACCGATCGCGTATTTCCCCTGGGTCAGTTTTCCGATCGATGACGAGCGTAAGACCGGTTTTCTCTTCCCCTCTCTGGGCTATGGTGAAAGCCAGGGATTCAATTTTCACCTGCCATACTACTGGAACATTGCCCCCGAGCGGGATGCAACACTCACTGGTCACTATATGGCCGCCCGCGGATTACAGGCGGTCGGCGAGTATCGCTACATGGGTGAGACCGCGGGTGGAAATTACGCTGGGAGATTGCGCGGTGAGTTAATGCCCCATGACAGCAAGTTCGGCGACAGTCGCTATGGCTGGAGTTACGAGTACCAGCAGTCCATGCGAAGGTGGGACACGGACTTTGACATCAGCGCGGACGTGGGCTATGTCTCGGACACCGCGTACCTTGACGATCTATCAGACAGTCTCGAGGTCAGTAGTGCTGCGCATGTTCCGCAGACGATGACCTTAGCTGCAGACCCCTTCGACATTTTCCTTGAGGGTGAGAACCTTGCACTACAGGCCGACCTCAGCGCCTACCAGACGTTGGACAGGGCCATCATCGATGAAGAGAAGCCGTATTCAAGACTCCCAGGTATTCTTGGAACCTGGGATAAGGTATATGAACTGAATCTTGAAGATTCCAGTGGTTATCTGCGTGATGACAGCACCCGATTTACACTTCGGCCAGAAGTGGATTCGGAACTGGTGAACTTCGACCATAGTTCTTCAGACAAGACCAAGGGCTTGCGGCTAGACATCCAGCCAGCGATATCACTACCCATGGAGCGCACTTATGGTGTCATTACGCCAAAACTGACTTACGCCTACACTGCCTACAGTGTTCACGATCAGCCAGCGGACAAGCCCTCGGATCCCACGCGCGGCATCTACCTCTTTGAGATAGGCACGCAGCTTTTCCTCGAGCGCGAGGTCAGTTGGCAGGGCCAGGATCATGTACAGACGCTGGTGCCGAGCCTTGCCTACCATTACGTGCCGTATGAAAACCAGGACGACCTGCCGGTATTCGATACCGGCTCGATCGGTTTCGACAATATCGTCGATGCGTTCCTGGGGGATGGCTTCTGGGGGTCAGACCGCATCCAGAATTTCCAGGGCTTTACCCTGGGCTTATCCAGTGAGACCTACGAGTCCAAGACCGGGGATGAACTCCTTAGCTGGACACTTGCCCAGCAGTTTTATCTTGCTGACCGGGAGGTGACTTTGGGAGCCAACGACGAGGCCGATACCAGCGAATTGTCTCCGTTCGTAGGAGAGATCGTGTATCACATTAACCAGGATTTGAAAACCGATGGTTTTGTTAATTGGGACTGGAAGGGAAAAGAGATATCCAAGTGGCGGGCTGAAGTGCAGTTTAATCCAGATTTTCGCCGGGAACTAAAAATTGAGTACGCGTGGGAAACATCACAGCAGAATCTTGAACTGGGTATCACCTGGCCTTTGGGACCGCGGTGGCAACTGGGGGGTGCGGCACTGATCGGTGAGTCAGAGGATGAGGAAGATGGCTCCTATACCCGGGTCAGCCTGGGCTACGATGCCTGTTGCTGGGCCCTGCAGGCCGCGCTGGAAGACCGTCCACGCCAGAATGATGACGATGATGGCGACGACGAGGGTATCCAATTCATGCTGACTCTCCAGTTGAAGGGTCTTGGCACCATATCGACAGGTGATTTCAGCAGCGGCTTCACTGTTGGTGCGGCGGGGATAAACTGACCG
>Ga0207990_1000740_pt1 | contig 18287 bp, 13 predicted proteins | sample ETNtaG_8_FD_185780 | JGI IMG/M metagenome (GOLD analysis project Ga0207990, IMG submission 185780) | Marine microbial and viral communities from oxygen minimum zone, Eastern Pacific Ocean - ETNP201406SV75 (SPAdes) (version 2) | ecosystem: Environmental > Aquatic > Marine > Oceanic ...
CGGATAAGCGCAGGTGGCCAGATGGCGGCAAGTTCCCGGCTGGTACCGACAGCTACTCGGCATTCGCCAAGAAAATCAAAGCCAAAAAGCGCAAGGGCGTGGTCTATGTGGGAGCCAATGACGGCATGCTGCACGGCTTTGACGCCAAAAGCGGCAAGGAGCTGCTCGCTTACCTGCCGAGCAACCTCTTTAGCACCGTTGCCAGCGCCGGCTACCACTACCTGACCCAGGCCGATTACCAGCACCGCTACTACGTCGATGCCACCCCGACGGTCAACGATGTTTATATAAACAAGAGCTGGCACTCGGTGCTGGTCGGCCACCAGGGCGCCGGTGGCCGTGGCCTTTATGCGCTGGATGTGACCAACCCGGGTGCCTTCAGTGAGGCCAACGCCAAAAAGGTCGTGCTGTGGGAGTTCAACAACAGCCATGACCAGCACCTGGGCTATACCTTTGCCAAACCGACCATTGCCCTCCTGCCAAACGGCCGCTGGGCGGCCATTGTCGGCAACGGCTACGAAGACCTGGCCGATGACAAAACTGGCGGCCCAGACCCTGCACCCGGCCAGGCGCAGCTGTTCATCATTTACCTTGACGGACCGGGGTCGGATGGTAAGTGGGACTACGGCCGGGACAAGGACTACTTCCGCATCCCTACCGGGGCCGGCTCAGCGGCTGAGCGCAACGGGCTCTCCACCCCGGGGGTAGCCGATATCGACATAGACGGGGTGGTCGACCGGGTCTATGCGGGGGATGTACGCGGCAACCTGTGGACCTTTGACTTAAGCAGCGATAAGGCGGCCGACTGGAAGGTTGCCCACAGCGATGGCAAAACGCCCAAGCCTTTGTTTGCCAGCGGCCTTAAAAAAAGTGGCAAAAAACAGGTCTGCGAGACCAAGAAACAAAAATACTGCTACTGGAAGCAGGTTAAAACCAAAGAGTCTTACCAATACTGCGGGCCCACTAACAAAACTTTCGGTTATACGGGTGGTCAACAAACCTGGACTGTGCCCGCTGGCGTAACCTCTATCACGGTTAAGGCCTGGGGTGCCCAGGGTGGTGGTGGGTCTGCTACTGGTTACTGGGGGGTTGGTGGCAAGGGCGGCTATAGCTCTGGAAGCGCAAGCGTTAAATCCGGCGAGGCTATTTATATAGAAGTCGGTCAACAGGGTTTCCAATCTGGCAAGTCTGGCTGGCCCGCAATTGCATATAACGGCGGCGGCGATGGCACCAGGAACCATCCCTCAGTTTTCAATTACACGGGCTTTACCGGTGGAGGTGCAACACATATAGCAAAAGTACCCGGTGTTCTTTCGAACCTGGCCGGTCAGGTTTCAAATATTTTATTAGTGGCCGGTGGTGGTGGTGGCGCAGGTGGCACAGACCGTACCTGGTGGAGTAACAGATATATTGCCAACGGTGGCCACGGGGGAGGCTGGACTGGTTGGGGTGGCGCTACCGCGGCAAATGCTTGGAGTTATAGACGTGGCGGTGATGGCGGAACACAAACAACCCGCGGATGGTCGCCTGACGCATCAGTAGCGGCAAGATTTGGACGGGGCGCCACCGGACGTGCTCAGACTAGTGATTGGATTCAAGGTGGTGGAGGCGGCGGCGGCTATTTCGGTGGCGGAGCCGGCCAGCAAGCGGGCGGTGGGGGCGGTGGCGGCTCCGGTTATATTGGTGGTGTTACCGATGGCCAGACTACTGCCGGAAATAACACGGGTAACGGCTCTGCGCAAATAAGTTACACCGCTTGCGAAACCCGCTACCGTGACGTCTATAAAAAGAAGTGGCAGTGCGAGATGCGCGACCAGAAAGTCTGTCATTCGGTCGGCACCTACAGCCAGCCGATCACCACCAAGCCCGAGGTGGTCCGCGGCGGCGGTAAAAAGTGGAACCAGGAGAAGCCCGACACCAACGTCATGGTCTATTTCGGCACCGGCCAGTATCTGGCCGATGGCGACAACGCCAATAAAGACACCCAGAGTTTCTACGGTGTCTGGGACCGCGGTGATGGCAGCCTGGGCCGTAAGAGTCTCCTTGAGCAGACCGTCTCGGCTAGCGGTGCCAGCGGCCGGGTGATCTCGACCGAGGCGGTTAACTGGAAGGGCACCGGCACTGGCCAGCACTACGGCTGCTACTTTGACCTACCGGACAAAGGGGAACGGGTGGTAACCGACCCGCGCTACCGACAGATTGACGGATTGGTCTATTTCAATACGCTGATTCCAACTGACCCCAGGCCCTGTGCAGTGGGCGGCACCGGCTGGCTGATGGCGGTGGCAGCGAAGAACTGCGGCAGTCCAAAGAGCGCGGCTTTCGACTATGACGGCGACGACCTTGTCGGCAGTAAGGGCGATTACGCCAAGCTGCCCAAAGGCAAATCGGGCAAAGAGCAATCAGTTGGCTTTGCCGGCAAGAAGTACACTGCCGCCAAGGGCACTCCCGCCGGGGTCAACATCGCCGGTGACCGGCGCTTTACCCCGGGAAGCGGCACCGGTGAGGCGGCGGATATATCGTCCCAACGGGTGCAATCCGGCACCGGTTTTATGACCAAGCGTCTGTCCTGGGAGCAGTTATTTCCCTAGCGGGCCCCACGGCGCGAAAACAAAATAAAACTGAGGTCATCGGGCTTGGACGGCATACCGGGTTCGGCCCCGGCCATGCGCTGGCTGACAGCGGCTGCTAAGTTGTGACCGACCTCGCCGAGGTCCCCGTCCACCACCATCTGGACCACCTCCGACACCGGCAAATTGTCCCACAGCCCATCGCTGGCGATGACCAGGGTATCGCTAGCGTCCAGTGCAAACGACTGGTGGGTCTCGACCCACATGGCACGGCTGCCGACGCTGTTGTTGACCACATGGCGCTGGGGGTGACGCATGGCGGCCTGCTCGCTTAGTTGGCCATGGGCCACCGCGTCACCGACCGGCGAATGCGGATCGGTCCGAAACTTGACCCGGCCCCGGCGATCCACCACAACCAGCATCGAATCTCCTACGTGAGAACTGGCACAGCGCAAACCCTCCAGCAGTACCGCCGAGATGGTCGCCCCGCCCTGGTAGTTCTCCCGGCACATGGTCTGGTTGATGTCCATAATCCGCGATTGGACGGGGTCCGCCTCCCCTGCCGCCAGCGGCTGTGCCAGCCGGCCGATCACGCGGGCCGAGGCCTCCGGGGCGTGCGGCAGCCCGCCGATGCCGTCGGAGACCGCCAATACCCCGAGGTCACTCCCCCAGGGGATCACCCCGAGCGCATCGGCGTTGACTTTGTGTTTTGTCGGAGAGCCGCAACACCAGGCGACCGCCATGCCGCCCAGAAACGACAGCACTGCAGGCTCTGCCAGATTGGCGCCGCCTGCACAGATAAACGGTGACAAAAGAGGCGTTGGGGTGTCACTCATGGCGCTGCAATCGAATCTATGTTGTGCCCAGTAATTTAACTTACTTCTACGGAAAATCGGCTAACTTTATGCCGATGGCCAATCGGCCGCACTAGAGCGCGCCCGGGGTGGCATGCGTCTGCCCTGCGACTGCAAGCGCTCTCCCTGATGGCGTACACTTGTGTCCCGCCAATAGCCGGAACAGCCAGCATGCGTAGCAGTCAGCAGCAAAGCGGTTTTACCCTGATAGAACTGATGATCGTGGTGGCAATCATCGGCATACTCGCCGCTATCGCAGTGCCGATGTACAGCGATTATGTCACCCGCAGCCGGCGCACCGACGGGCAGGCCGCGCTGATGCAGGTAGCGCAGGAGCTAGAGCGCTGCTATACCCAGTATTCGGCCTACAACAACAATAATTGCTCAGTGGTATCCGGCGGTGCAGTGAGCCAAAACTCCCCCGAGGGTTTCTACACCATCGCGGCCACAGGCGGCAATCTCACGGCAACTACGTTTATTCTCACCGCCACCCCGCTGGGCGCACAGCTCAGCAACGACACGGACTGCACGACCCTGACTTTGAACCAACTGGTTGTAGCGGGAGCCACCGGCGCTGACACCAGCAAATGCTGGTAGTTGTCTGGCGTAATCAAGGGCCTGCACCATAGCGCCTGCCGTTGGCGGCAGTGTACTTGGTGCCGGCAAAGCCAACTGACTGCTCTTTGCCCGATTTGCTTTTGAACTTGACTCTGTCGCTCTTACTTCCGACTTGGGTATCGCCGTCATAGCCGGCAGTCGGATTCTCTGGAGTACCGAAAAATCCGGCCGAGCGTTGCCAGACTTTGGCGTCAGCGATAAGGCTGGCGGATCACGGTCTTCCACTTGGCCGGCGCCGCTTTGCGTATATCACTTAAATAAATCTCGTGGTGGCGCCCACAGAGCACACGACCCTCACTGGCGATGAATTGGTGCACCCGCTCGACAGTGGGGCCCTCCTCTGAAAACGGCCCGAGGTGCAGGGTCTGGGCCGCCTGGCCCTCGGTGAAGGATTCGAAGCGTAATTTTTCGAGCGCGGCAAGTGACTTTTTCTTTGTCACCTGGGCAATGGCCTGCGCGTAGAGTTCCTCGTCGATGAACTCGGGCTGCATAATCATGGCGCTCCAGCACCACTCGTCCTTGCGGCCTTCGGTGAACGCGGTCGGGTCATCGGCCGACCACAGCGCCTCGAGCGGCAGCACACCATAGTCAAGTTGCCGCGGGCCTTTTTTGATCATGAACTTCAAGGTGTAAGAAACGCTGAAAAGCGCCTCCACCGCGGCGGCAAAAACCTTGGAGCCAGGGTCACCCTGACCGTCGGTCATGATGAAATTAAACGCCGGCACATCTACCGTGACTACCTTCTTGGCCGAGGGCCGGTAAAGGGCGGCGAGCTCTTTTTTATAATCAATTTTTTCCACTTATCGGTGCCGTATCTCCCGGGGCGGTTGCACAGCTCTTAGCTTGACTGGGCTGGATCCTGACGCACTGCGTGCGCAGAAAAATTTGCCGGCTCAAATTTTCGAGTCGCGCACATTTAGAGCTTTCCCGCTTTTGATGGGGCAGAAAAGAATGCCCCGGTAAACGTCCCGGGGCACTCTTGACCACAACAACTGGCAGCGCTCGATTACCCGTCCTGCTCGTCGGGCAGAATGAGGTTGAGCACAACGGCAAGCAAAGCTGCCGGCAGCAAGCCCGATGTCAGCAACAGAGGCAGGGTATGTCCACCGACGTGCTGCATAGACTCGGGTACCATTTTCAGGCCCAGGCCTACCGACAGTGATATTGCCAGGATAAACATACTGCGTTTGTTCCAGTTGACATCACTAAGCATGTTAACTCCGGCACTTACCACCATTCCGAACATCAGTATTACACCGCCGCCCAGTACTGAGATGGGCATCGAAGATACGATCGCTCCAACCTTCGGAACCAGTCCACAGATAATCAGGAAGACAGCCCCGAGCGTGACTACCGACCGGCTCATCACGCCTGTCAAAGAGACCAGGCCAACGTTCTGGCTGAAAGACGTATTGGGCAGGCCACCGAATACTCCGGCGACAGCTGTGCCCAGGCCATCGGCAAAGGTGCCACCACTTAGCTCCTTATCCGTTGCTTCTCGTCCAGCACCACCTTTGGTGATGCCCGAAATATCGCCAACGGTTTCAATGGCGCTGATGATGCACATAAGGCACATCGCGATGATTGCAGCAAAGTTCAACTCAAAGCCATAACTGAATGGCTGCGGCAAAGCAAACCAGGCAGCGTTGGCTATTCCAGAGAAACTCACAGACCCCATGGGTATGCTGACAATATAGCCAACGATCAGGCCTACCAGGATCGCCGCACTCGAGAGAATACCCTTGCTGTAAAACTTCACGCCCAGGGCTACCACGATAACTACCAGAGCCTGAAACCAGTGGCTCGCTGAACCCCAATCGGGCTTGCCCTTGTTGAAGTCTCCCGCACCACCGGCAGCATATTCAATCCCGATTGGAATCAACATCAGGCCGATGATCACAATGACAAGGCCTGTGACCAGCGGCGGAAACCAGTTTCGAATACGGCCAATAATGGTGCCGATGAGTGTGTGAAAAATACCGGCAATGACGATGCTGCCAAACAAAGTCGCCATGCCGGCGGTTTTGACGATGGGAATCATTACCGGGATGAAGGCAAAGCTGGTACCTTGCATCACCGGCAACCGTGCTCCTACCGGGCCAAAACCTAGGGTTTGCAACAGCGTCGCGATACCGGCAAACAGCATGGACATCTGGATGAGGAAAATGGCATCGGAACTGCCGAATGCAAATCCTGCTGCGCCGCCAATGATGATCGCTGGAGTGAAGTTGCTGACAAACATCGCCAGCACGTGCTGCAGCCCCAGCGGTATTGCCTCTGCCATAGGCGGTGTGTAGTCCGGGTTTCGTGCGTCTGTCATATTGAGGAATCCTCGTGTGGATAGGGGAGTGCCGCACTTGTACTGGACGCTGCTAACCGCTATGCGGCACAGGGGCAATTATAGGTTTTTCAGCCATTCAGCGCGATTACTAAACCTTGGGCATGGTTAATCATTGGGTTAGGCTTGTAATTTGAGGTGCCGGATGAATCTAACCGACCCAGAATCGCGCCAAATCTTTTCGATAGTGTAAAACCTGGTCGTTTGTAGGTATTGAAAAGAACATCAGCTGTCTCCAAGAGGTTGCTGATTGCTTCACAGGCCTTGGTCGTGGCGAGGCTGCGCAGATTGGAAGAAATAGCCCAAGCTTCTCTTCTTATTGTTAACGCCGCTTAATACTTTTTTCAGTGAGCGCCCCATCCCAGCAGAACTTTTTCAGCATGTTTGTGACAGCCATCACATACATCTTTTTTCATACTGCTACATTCCTTTTCCACTGAAATGAATCGAAAATGAATGATAGCCATGAGGATAATAGTTATGAAAAAAATTGCACTTCTAACAATTGCGGCTGCCCTATTTGGCTCTGCCGCTTTACCTTCCGTTGCGGTCGCGCAACAGGAGGGGAACCTTCGTTACTCAATCACAGTAGCCAAGTTCAAGAATGAGGCGAGTTGGCACGGCCAATGGAGTGTTGGTGATGGCTTTGCCACCATGATGACCGATGCGCTTCAGGAATCCGGCAACTTCATTGTGCTCGGCGATAGCGGGATGCGCGAAGATTCTATGAAAGAGCAGGACCTGGTAGCCAGTGGGCGAACTGCTCAAGGCAACAAATCCGCCAACATCGGGCGGCTGACCCCTGCACAGTTACTCGTTCGCGGATCAATTACCCATGTTCAGAAAAGCACAACCGGTGGTGCCGGCGGAATCAGAATTGCCGGCGTTAAACTCGGCGGGGGCAAAGACAGCGCCGAAGTCAATATCACCATCTACCTGGTCAACTCTGAAACCGGGCAGGTTGCCGCCTCTACACGTGTTGTCGGCAAATCTGAACGGAAGTCGTTCTCTCTTGGTTACTTTGGCTCAAAACTCGGTGGCCTCACTGGTGGATTATCAGGGTTTGAAAAAGACAACGTTGGCAAAGCCTGCCAGGATGCCGTTGGCCAAGCGGTGGCATTTCTGACTGAACAACTTGAGGATGTTCCCTGGGAAGGCACTATTATTCTCGCTAAGGGAAGCAAGATCGTGATGAACCGGGGAAATCGTGAAGGAGTCCGTGAAGGCATGGTATTTGTCGTTGGGGATACTGAAGAACTGGTAGACACTGATACCGGTGAAGTCCTCGATGTAGAGGTTACTGAAATCGCCAAAGTAGAAGTCTCCAGGATTAAGGATAAGATTGCGTACCTGAAGACTGTTTCGGGCGATATATCGGAAATTCAAAAAGGAATGTCAGTCACCCCGGCAAGTTAATACCGCTCGGTTTTTGCTATCGATATTGCCCTGGCAATGGTCGGCCAGGGCAGGGGCGATGTAAGGGCTTGCCATATTTTCCCGGCGTCGAGAAGGCACGCGGCAAAACTCGGCTAACTTTTTAGGGCTTGCACAAACGGGCGCATATAGTTGTGCCAGGCAAGCGACACAGCAGTTTTTCGAACGTTTACCTGGCTACTCGATAGCGCAACGTTAATCATCATCTGATCTGATGACCATCTTGCCCTGCGCAAGGCTGGCATCAAGATCGGTTTCATCAACCTCCTCGTGCACCAGGTTCTGGTGACAATCAATGCAGGTAGCGCCCTCAGTCAGCATCTTCTGGTGCTCCTCTTCTGCCTCACCCGATGGCCGGGGATCTCTGTGGCAATCTCTACAGGTAACGCTGTCCCAGCGCTTCAGGTTCATGCGGGCATGGTGCGCCATCTCCTGCCGGCGCTCGTTGAACTGCTGCTCTGATGAGTAATCGCCGGTCATCTCCAGCCACAATTCGCGCACGCCATCCAGAATGTGCGTTTGCACCGCCAAGTGGAAGTTCCCTATACCTTGGGGTATATGGCATTCCTTGCAGCCAGGATCGATGCCCAGAGCGCTATAGTGGTCCGATTCCCTGAGTTCGTCAGCCGGGTATGACATGGAATGGCAGGAGGTGCAGAAAGTTGTCGTCGAAAGAGCGGCCTCGCCACCGATCACGACTGCCACCACTGCCAAGGTAATGATCACCGACCAGAGTATGGCGACCCATTGACGCCTGCAGGCCTGCACCAGCCGCCCCATACCCGTTATTCCCCACCCAACGGCTTGGCCGCGTCCTGGAATTCCTGATGGAACGGTGGCAGTGGGGGACCCGTGAATACGCCTTCCAACTTGAAGTGCTGGTGCATTGCCTTTTCGTTACGCACGTACTTGTCAAAATCAAACGTGTACTTAGCGTCCACCTCCGGCGTAAAAGGCGTGTAGGGCTCTTTTGCCCCGGCCCAGGAGGATCCCTGGTAGTTCAAATGGCATGCATTACAGCGGTCGATAAACTCGAACTCCTCCCCTTTATCTACCAAGGCCTGGCGCGGCATGGTTTCTCCTTTCTTTTTGTATTTATCTGCAGCTTTCCTGTGCAAGCGCCGGTACTTCTTTCCCGGTCCATGACAGGATTCACAGCCTACGCCAACTAGAAACTTGCTCGGATCCGCTATCTCATAGCCGCCTTCCTGGCCATAACCGGTCACATGGCAGGCCACACATTTTTCATCTGCCGTATAGTCCTGGTCGGGATCCAGTCCCGCCTTTTCTTTGGCCTCGGCCTTGGCGCCCGCCTCAAGTGACTCGAGCGCCTTGGCGTGACCCGTCTGGCGCCAGGACTTGTACTGGCTTTTATGGCAACCGCTGCATTTTTTTCGGCCGTCGTATGAAAAATCTTCAGCAACAATAGCTGGGGAGATAGCCAAAAAAACGACACTCAACAGTACCGTAAAAACAGTTGTTCCCATTTTTCCCGTGAAGGACATAACAATCGATAAGTAGTATCTGAAATCGCTCAACCGTTTACCAGCGGTTGGGCTGATATCTTAGAGTTTTCCGTCGACAACTTTGGTTCCAGTTTATACACCCAGTAATGTTTCTTTTGGTAGACAAGATCCAGCACCCCGGCCTGGATTGGATCGGACGTGGTAAACGGCAGCAACTTGGCTAGCAGCGTATTCTGGCTCTTTTGGTCGGCAAGAAAGTAAACCCGTACGGTTTTCTTGTTAATCGGCTGAATGGCATAACTTTCATAGCCTTCCTCGTTAAGCCACTCTTTTATTCGCCCGGCGATGCCGTGGATGTCGTTACTTTTTGGGAAATCTCGAAAGCCGATAGCAAATCGCTCCGGGTACATACTCCCCAACTTATATGCGTCTCTCAAATCTAGAATCAGAAAAGCGTCTTCGCGCGCCCCAGTAATCTGTCGCAGCAACGCGGCGCCAGTCGACTCATCAGCAAGAAGAGCCTGCGTGAATTTCTCAAACGCCCGGGCCTTTGTTTGACTTTCGTTGACGCCCCAAAAACTGGTTTCAAGTGCCCGAATCACTGGCCTGAGCGGGTTCCATTCCGCTGGCAGAATCAACGGCTGAGACAGATGTTCGGAAAACGGGTAGTTCCGGTCTGTTAGTACATCCAGACGGGACGACACATCCCACCACGCCAGGAGCAGCGAATCAGTCACCGAGTGCTTACGGATCGCCTCTGCCAGAGTGGTCGTTTCCTGAAAGTCGGCGCTGACATTAATGAACGGCTCGTTCAGGTCGCTGTGCCAATCTAAAAGCACAGGGCTAGAGCCCTCGGACTCTGCTACATGGAGTGCAACAAGGGGCTCGTCCGAGGCTTCCAAGCGAAGCTCGTACTTCTTGATAAGTAGATCGGGGTATTGCTCCGGGGACAATTTCAGGGCTGGAAAGTCAGCCACAGAGCCCTCGGCTACAAGAACATATTGATATGGTGGGGCAGGCGGCTTGAACTCATTCCAGCCCAACCACCCAACTAACGCCAGACCTCCCGCCAGCAGCAAGCCGGCCGCCAGCGGGAGGCCCTTGATTCTCTCTAGCATCGGTCAGCGGGGCCCCATGCAGGGGCCCCGTCTAACCGAGGTGGAAATTCCCGGAACTATATTCAGCTTTCCCTACTTTTGGAAAGATTACGTTTACGCCGGTGATATCCCGCCAATAACATGCCAGCCAGCAGCATGCCTACCCCCAATCCACCCAGTGACGCCTTTTTCAGGTTGGTATCCGGGATCAACAAACTGCTCTGTTTCTGGGCTTCAAGCGCAGCGATACGGTTCTTTAAATCCGCCGTTTCCCGTATCGTCGTGTCCATATCCATTATGTCGGCGTAATCACCCATCAACGATGCCCAGCCGTTGGAATAGGTGTAGTTGCCCGGATTAAAGTGGGCCAAGCCTTTGTAGAGCTTGATGATGTCGTGCTCCCACATCTCGGTATACACGCGCTCAATGCTCGTCGGGTTATTACCCCTGGCCCAGAACAAGCCATAGAACCCGCCTGCCGCGTCTGCTTCAGGTGCCGGTGGTGCGGGCCGATTGGTCTTCTGGCCCACTAACAGGCCTTCATCGTAAAGATCATTCACAACCTTTTTGGCCGCTTGCTCGTAGACCAGGCCCTGCTTTATCCCATTGTCGACCTGGCTCAACATCGCCCGGGCAAAACTCTCGGAATGACAAGTTGTACACGTCGTCACCCATGCTTCCTGACGGCTCGTGAACCATTCATGATCCAGGTTATCAGCGATTGCAGGAACCGGGTTGAACGCCCAGCGAACCTTGCGCACTACGTTGTGACTGAACTTGCCTTCGTTCTCCATATGACAATAGGCACAGGTCGGAGCGGTTTGGCCACCTTTAGTGATAGCTTCTTTCAGTTGAACTTCCCAATCCCATTGATCGCCCATCGTCTGGTAAACAGCACCGTGCTTTGACACCATGTAGTTTTCGAATTCATTGTGATCGACGCCGTTGTGGCAGTTCGCACAAGCTTCTGGCTTGCGGGCTTCGGCGGCCGAAAACTGATGCCGCGTATGGCAGGTATCGCACCTGTTTTGATTGATATGACAGGCAGTGCACCCTTCTGCAATTTCGCGCTCTTCCATGCCAGCCCAGATTGCGGTTTCTACATTGGCTTTGTAGTCAAGCGCGTGGGACGGACGGCCGGCCGGCCATTGCCCCTGGGGCCAGGTGATGGTATCGCGCTCGGATTCACGCTCAGCAAACTCCTGAAGATGGCATGTGCCGCAAACATCTGCGGTAGGCATACGGATATCCTTGGTGTGATCCGCCTTGGCAGTCTGGCGCACTCCTACGTGACAATCCATGCAGCTGACGTCACTTAACTGCTCGCCCTCTGCAAGTGCTCCCAGAGAACGAAGGTTATTCTCGACAGTTTCCAGCTTCTCTTTCTTGTAGTAGCGACTGTCTGTTGGCGACATGTTGCGGACTGCGTTTAAGTTTGAATGGGTGCTCTTTTTCCATGCAACAACATGCCCGGGTGTCTCGTCCGTATGACACGTTACACATTCCTCGCGCGTTGATACTTCCTTGACGGAGCTCGGTGATGAGTAAAAAGAAAGCGGATCAAGGTACGCGCTCATCGCGATCGGCTCCCAGTACTGAGCATGAGAGCCCTTGCCCGCACCTTGGGCGGGGTCAAGATAGCGCTCGGTCAACTTGTCATAAAGTTGCTTGGGTGAAGCCGATTTGGAAATACCGAGGGCTTCATAAGTCTCCTTCGGGATGTCGGCTTTAACACTTCCTGTACCAAGCAGGAATACCAGTGCCAGGACAGAAACCCAGATTTCGCTGTTTGAGATTCGCTTCACCATGACCCTCCTTTGAACCTGTTGCCAACCGTTGTTGTTTGCTGGTCTTCTCAACCTATAACAATAAAAAATTCGTTGGATTTCCGAAGAGCCGTCAAATGAAAATCTGATGGGTCCATTGATGCCAATCAATGGTGTTACTATGGTGCCATCAGTCATTGGCTGATGAACCTAACAGTGGCGGAAAATTATGCGCATATGTCAACCATCACCTTGTAATCGGTGCACTGGAGGAGTCCTATGCAACTGGCCCTGAAACTTCGGCCGGAAAGCAATACGACGCTGCAGAACCAGTTGTTCGCGGCAATCCGCGAGCAGATTCTTCAAGGCAAGTTGAAAGCTGGCGCAGTGATGCCCGCCACCAGGGTCCTGGGCGAGCAACTAAGCGTATCCCGCAATACGGTCGTGCTCACCTACGAACGCCTGGTCGCTGAAGGCTATCTGGAGAGCCGCCCAACGATAGGCACTTTCGTTACTTCTGCGTTACCGGAAAATGCCTTGTTCCTCAAAAAGTTCTCGGATAGTGGCTCCGGTTTCGCTGACCAAGACGCTGGTGAGCGTTTGACAGCGCGCCATCCGATACTCTTCCAGGGGCGCGCTCAGAAAGTGGTCAATCCAAATCAGCACAAGCTGTCGGCAGACTTCTGGGTAGGCAGGCCAGATCCACATTCATTTCCCCTTAAATCCTGGCGGCGGCGCCTGTTACACCAGTTGGCCACCGCTGGCGCCAACCTGACAACCTATAACGACCCCGGCGGAATCTGGGAGTTGCGTAAAGCCATTGCCGACCATTTGGGTCCTGCCCGAGGCATTATGGCAACACCAGAACAGATAGTAATAGTCAGTGGGAGTCAGGGCGCCCTCAATTTGGTGGCGCGGCTATTGGTGAATAAGGGGACAAATGTCGTTATTGAGTGCCCGTCTTACCAGGGTGCCGCTTTCTTATTCGAGAGTTTCGGCGCCAACCTGATCCCGGTACGGGTGGACAAGCATGGCCTTAACACCAAGAAATTACCGCGCGAACGAGCTGACCTAATATTTGTTACCCCATCACATCAATACCCCATGGGTGCCACATTACCACTGCATCGTCGGGTGGAACTGCTTGATTGGGCCTGGGAAACCGGCGCTTATGTTCTGGAGGACGATTACGATAGCGATTTTCGTTACCAGGGATCCCCCTTGAGCGCCTTGTTTGGCCTGGATCAACATGGCTGCGTTATCTATATGGGCACTTTTTCCAAGTCGATCGGGCCGGGAATTCGTCTTGGCTATCTGGTATTACCCCACGATCTGGTCGAGCCAGCACGAACTGCCAAGGCGCTGCTGGATAATGGTCATGCCTGGCTTGATCAGGTCACTCTTGCTGACTTTATCTCCAGCGGCAGTTATGCAAGGCATCTACGTCGCATTCGACACACCTACTGGAAGCGGCGCGATTGCTTAGTCGACGCATTGCAGCAACATTTCGGTGATGTGCGGCTGACAGGTGCAGAAGGCGGTATGCACATCGTCTGGCACCTGCCGAATAATTTGCCTACTGCAATAGAAGTCCAGACCATCGCCGAAAAGGCCGGTGTGGGTGTTTACGCGCTGGAGGCTGGTGCAGCAATTTGCCTCCACGGTAATGAGTGCGCCCAACGCGCCCTTATATTTGGATATTCTTCCCTGACCGAGTCGACAATACAAAAGGGCATTACGCTGCTTTCCGAAGCGCTCAAGGCAAGCACATAAAACAATTCAAAAGCGATTGCTATATCGACCGCAAGGCGCCGGCGGTTGGTCGCAGCGCCCCAGACCGGCAACCTGCACCGCCGTGTAGGCCGCAGCAAGCTCTTGCCGGGTTGTGGCCCAAGCGGACTCGCCGGCGCACCTCGTGCCTGGACAGCCCCAAATACGCCCCTTGGAAATTCTCGATGCAACACCTGGCGTCCATCGTGCTACGCTAAATCCTCGGCAAGTCGACGACCCCCACTGGTTCGCGGAGTAATGTTGCGTAAATCACTGAATTTTTTGACGATTAATCATGGCACAAACCCTGAAAATATTTGTTTTATCGGTACTTTTAATTATTAAAACAATTTGTTAGATTAATACAGTTGGCGTGTTCCACTACGCGTCAACTTGGTTCCAGAAAATACTTAAGGAGGAACTTCATGTTCACTATCAAGAAAATCTCCCGTGGCACACTGACAGCCACCCTAATGCTTTTTGGATTGTTGCTCGCGGGCACCTCGGCCCATGCCGGCCCGATGATAGATAAGATTCATTTCATCATCCCTGGTGGCGCTGGCGGCGGTTGGGATGGGACGGCGCGTGGCACAGGCGAAGCTCTGACTGGCTCCGGCTTGTTAGGGTCCGGCAGTTACGAAAACATGTCGGGTGGTGGTGGTGGCAAGGCCATCGGTTACATGATCGAGAATGCGGCCAGTAACCACGGCACGCTGATGGTCAACTCAACACCGATCATCATCCGCTCTCTGGTCGGGCGCTTTCCGCATAACTTTCGCGACCTGACACCGATTGCCGGCGTCATCGGTGACTATGCTGCACTCGTAGTCAAAGCCGACAGCGATCTGAAAAACTTCGGTGACCTGGTGGCAATCTACAAGAGTAACCCGGCCGATCTCGCGGTTGCGGGCGGTTCCGTACCGGGTGGTATGGACCATCTCGTTGTAGCCATGGCGTTCAAGGCCGCCGGCGCCGATCCAAACAAGGTCAACTACCTGCCCTTCGATGCCGGTGGTAAAGCGATGGCTGCTTTACTGTCTGGCGAGGCTGATGCCCTTTCGACCGGACTGGGCGAAGCCCTGGAACTTGCCAAGGCAGGCGAAATCCGCATTCTGGTCTCAACCGCAGGTGAGCGTATTGCTGAAGCGCCAGATGTTTCGACACTGGTAGAGCAGGGATACGATGCAACTTTCGTCAACTGGCGTGGATTTTTCGCAGCCCCCGGTCTTCCGGCTGATGTGCGTCAAGCCTACATCGACATTCTGGGTGCCATGTACGACAAGCCCGAGTGGGAGGCCGTGCGAAAAAGAAACGGCTGGGTGAACATCTATAATCCAGGCGACGATTTCGTCAAATTCCTGGAGGCCCAGGAAAAAGTTGTTGGTTCGCTGATGAAGGAACTGGGATTCCTGTAAGCATCTTGGTTATTCAGAAGTACTGTGATCCGGCCCGACCGTATCGTTGCGCTTTTATTAATTGCTTTTAGTATCGGCTATGGCTTGCTGGCTTGGAATTATGCGCTTTTGCCGTTCGAAGAGCAGATGCCGTTTAAGCCCAACACGATGCCGGTCGGGCTCGCGATCGCTGGAATTATTCTTGCTGTTGCGGTATTGATCTTCCCTGGAGGCCACCGCGGCCTCTCGAGCGATGCCGATGGATGGCGCCGGTTCGACTGGATCTCGACCGGCGCCATATTTCTTTTGATGGTGCTGTACGCCTTGACGCTTCGGCCCCTCGGCTATGTGCTCTCGACAACTCTGTTCCTGGTGCTCGGAGCAATCGTCCTGGGTGAGCGGCGATTTACAGTACTCATTCCGGTCGCGGCGATCACGGCCTACGGCACCTGGTACCTTGTCCAACAAGTGCTTGGCGTTTTCCTGCGGCCCTGGCCGGAGCTTCTGATCTAGCTCATGCTCGAGGGCATTCTTCAAGGGCTGACCACAGCGCTGTCGTTCTACAACCTGCTCATGGTAGTGATTGGTTGCCTGATTGGCACCTTCATCGGCATGCTGCCGGGACTTGGCCCGATGTCGATCATTGCGATCATGATTCCCGTCGCAATTCAACTGGGCAATCCTGCGGCCGCATTGATCATGCTGGCCGGTGTTTACTATGGCGCAATTTTTGGCGGCAGTACTTCTTCGATTCTGATCAATGCGCCAGGAGTTGCCGGCACTGTGGCGACATCTTTTGACGGCTATCCCATGGCGCGCCAGGGCAAAGCGGGTAAAGCGCTCACCATTGCCGCCATCGCGTCCTTCTGTGGTGGCACGGTGGGCGCAGTGCTGCTGTTCGGCTTCGCCCCGGCGCTATCCAGTGTGGCCATACTGTTCTGGTCTTCTGAGTACTTCGCGTTGATGGTCCTCGGTATGACCGCCGTTGCCGCTTTTGCCGGCCGTGATCAGGTTTTGAAAGCTCTGCTGATGACGATCGTCGGGGTGATGCTGGCTACGGTCGGTGAATCTGCCCTGCATAACGCGCCACGATTTACCCTGGGGTTGATGGATCTCCAGTCCGGGATCTACTTTGTCACTCTGGTGATGGGTCTTTTTGCCCTGCCCGAAGCGTTGTTTCTGATTCTTCGACGGGGCAAGGGTGTGGTCGAGTCTGACAAGCTTATGAAGATTGAGAACTTACGGATCTCCAAGGCTGAGGCCAAGCAGATGGCGCCAGTTATCGGGCGGCAATCGATCGCCGGTTTCCTGATCGGAGTGCTGCCGGGAGCAGGAGCTACCATTGCTTCGTTTCTCGGTTATGCGATGGAACGAAATATCGCGCCGGCAGGCGACCGGAAACAATTCGGCAAGGGCAGCATCAAGGGCCTGGCCGCACCCGAAACCGCCAATAACGCAGCCTGCACCGGGTCTTTTGTGCCCCTGTTAACTTTAGGTATACCGGGGTCCGGCACCACAGCAATACTTCTGGGCGCCTTAATTGCCTTGAATGTGTCCCCTGGCCCAGGACTGATGACGGATCGGCCGGAGGTTTTCTGGTCGGTAATTATTTCGATGTATGTCGGCAACCTGGTGCTGCTGATGCTGAATCTCCCGCTTATTCCGTATATCGCTCGATTGCTTGCCGTGCCCCGGAACTACCTGGTGCCGTTTGTCTTGTTTTTTGCCTTGATTGGCTCGTATATCGGACAAAACAACCCGACCGAACTACTGATCATGATTGGGCTTGGCATTGTGGCTACAATCTTTCGCTTTACAGGCTTCCCTCTGCCGCCACTCATCATTGGATTTATCCTGGGCGGAATGATGGAAGACAATCTGGGCCGGGCTATTAGAAGATCCGGGGGGATAGAGTTTCTTTGGGAACGGCCAATGACGCTAGCCTTGCTGATACTGGCGCTGATTCTGCTTATTGCGCCCTACTTGCTCGACAAGCTGAAGATTCGTGAGCGCTTGATGTCGAACTAGTTTTCTGTTGTGCGCAATTCTGACTCCAACCCTACTCCGATCCACTCACATAGGCTCACTATCAGCACGTCACCGATGCAGATGAAAAAATGTATCAACAAAAGAACATTAAATTGAAATCAAGACTCATCCGTAAACATTTTATGGCAGATGGGATAGTCCTATCTTTTTTTGTATCTTCTCTGCTTATATTTGGAGGAAAAGATATACATGCTCAGCAAAACCAAGCCGACAAAATATTCTTAGGTGGGAATATCATAACTGTTGATGATAACAATCCTGAAGCCCAGGCTGTTGCTGTTCATGATGGAAAGATACAGGCGATAGGGAGCGAAACGGAGGTATCAAAATTTAAAGGCTCTAAAACAAAAGTTATTGATCTTAAGGGAAACACACTGCTGCCCGGCTTTATCGATATTCATACTCATCCAATTCTATCTGCAATTATGGGAGAGACTATAGATATCTCCGGGTTCAATCATAAGAATCAAGCAGAAGTTATGGCAAGCCTTAAGAAAGGCATCGAAGACAAAGGAAGCGGGAAATGGGTTCTTGCCTATGGATGGGATCCGGCAATTCTCCGAGACCTGGAAGCTCCAACATTGGAAGAGCTGGATCAAATAGCACCCGAGAATCCTTTATTCATCATTGCCCAAACTCTGCATTCTGGTTTTGCTAACAGCCTGGCACTTGCAGCAGCTGGAGTCACCAAAGATACGCCCAACCCTGAGGGTGGATATTTTGACAAAGATGAAAACGGTGAGTTGACTGGACTCATTGTAGAAGTTGGCGCAATGGCAAAATTTTTTGGTGCTACACCCAAATATCCTCGGGCCGCTTATGTCTATCTACTAACCAAGCAAATGGAAACTTACTCAAAAGCCGGCTATACCACCATTGTTGCGCCTGGTCTCGTGCCCATTATTCCCAAACACATTCAATCGCTTCAAGA
>Ga0207990_1000745_pt1 | contig 18208 bp, 15 predicted proteins | sample ETNtaG_8_FD_185780 | JGI IMG/M metagenome (GOLD analysis project Ga0207990, IMG submission 185780) | Marine microbial and viral communities from oxygen minimum zone, Eastern Pacific Ocean - ETNP201406SV75 (SPAdes) (version 2) | ecosystem: Environmental > Aquatic > Marine > Oceanic ...
GATACTGATACTGATGTTACTATAACCAAGGTGCAGGAAATTATATACAAGCGATGCGTAAGTTGTCACAGCTCAAAACCAACGGACGATACTTTTGTAGTTCCACCAGGAGGACTATTGCTTGACACTGTGGAACTAATAAAACTCAATAAAGATAAGATTTATCAGAACGTTGTGGCAACAAGATACATGCCACTAAATAACAAGACCAACATGACTGATAAAGAAAGAGGGCAGATATATTCTTGGTTCAGTAATAAAGATGATGAGTGAATTGAAGGTCCTGCGTTCAGCAATATTTCACTGCACCGAGAATGCAGGTGTTGTTAGCGCATGTTACTTTGAAGATGGGCTTATGGTGGTTGAGGATGGCAAAATAGTTGAGGTCGGTGATTACTCAAATGTAATCGAGAAGGTCGGCTCTGGTGCAAGCATTACACAATACAAGGACAGTCTAATTATGCCCGGATTTATTGACTCACACTTGCACTACCCACAGTACAAGATTATCGCCTCTTATGGTCAAAATTTACTGGAATGGCTTGAAATGTTCACCTTCCCAGAGGAACAGAAGTTTACTGATAGTGGCTATGCGTACGATATCGGTAATCTTTTTTTTGATGAGCTGATACGTAACGGCACAACAACAGCGATGGCATTTTGTACGACCCACAACAATTCAGTTGATGCATTCTTTACTATAGCCCGTGAACGAAATTTGAGAATGGCTGGCGGTAAAGTTTTGATGGACAGGAATGCCCCTTCAGCGATACTTGATAATGAGAACGCTTATAACGACACAAGGTCATTGATTGATACTTGGCACAACAATGGACGACTAAGATATGCCATCACCCCAAGGTTTGCGCCTACATCGACCAAGCAACAGCTAAATAAGGTTTCAGAATTGTTAGCCGAATATCCAGACAGTAGCGATAGCAATGGAGTAATGCTGCAAACCCATCTTAACGAGAGTCATGAAGAAATACAGTGGGTAAAAAACCTATACCCGAAAAATAAAAATTACTTTGACGTTTATGATGACTGTAACTTGTCTGGAACAAATTCTGTGTTCGCTCACTGTGTGCATAACTCCGATGAAGAGTACAAACGCATGTCTGATACAGGATCCAAGGTTAGTATTTGCCCTAACTCAAACCTCTTTTTGGGTAGTGGACTGTTCAGATTTGATAAACTAGAGAAGCATAATTTAACCGCATCTCTGTCTTCAGATGTTGGAGGGGGTGACAGCTTTTCAATGTTCAATGTTATGAATCAGGCCTACAAGGTGGCTAAACTTAACGACTACATTTTGAGCCCTGTGAAGGCATTCTACTTGACTACACTTGCAGGTGCCAAGGTTCTTAATATGGATGACTGTGTTGGAAACTTTGAAAAAAATAAGGAGGCCGACTTCATTGTTTTGGACTTGAAGGCTACCCCTATTATTGAAAAAAGGTTAGAAACAGTAAAAGACATCGAACAGTTACTGTTTTGTTTGATGACTCTTGGGGATGACAGGTTAGTTAGTAGGGTTTTCTCTTTAGGGGAATGTATTTACAACAAAATGGAGGCATAGATTAGCATGGGGAAACTGACAACACATGTACTAGATACGAGTACGGGTGTACCTGCCAAAGGTATTGAGATTCGTTTGTACAGACTTACAGGAAGAGATACAGATCTAATTAAAACAGTAAAGACAAATTCTGATGGCAGGTGTGACTCACCACTACTGGATGGAGTTGACTTCTTGTCTGGCGGCTATGAGCTTGAATTTGACGTTGAAGACTACTTTATCGATAACGGGACTGATTGCCACTTTTTGAAGGATGTAGTTGTTAGGTTTTATGTAAAAAGTGCTGAACAGAATTACCACGTACCGTTACTAATTTCACCGTTCAGTTATTCTACTTATAGGGGCAGTTAGTGCGTTTTTTGTTTAATCAACACCAAGTTGCAATTGATCTGGATGGGGTAAACCCAAACATGACAATACTTCAGTGGCTAAGGGAGAATAGCCACAAGGGAACCAAGGAGGGGTGTGCATCTGGCGATTGCGGTGCATGCACAGCGGTCATTGGCGAGTTGGTTAGTGTTGGTGGAGAGACAGTTATAGAGTACAAAAGCATTAACACCTGTATTGCTCTTGTATTAAATTTAGCCGGCAAGCACCTAGTAACTGTAGAGGGCCTAACTGAAGGCAATACCCTGCACCCTGTTCAGCAGGCAATGGTTCAGACCAATGGGTCACAGTGTGGATTCTGTACTCCGGGATTTGTGATGTCTCTTTTCGCTTTATATCATAACGAATCGAACCTAGATTTAGACAAAATAAATGACACATTATCAGGAAATTTATGTCGCTGTACTGGCTACAAACCAATCATAGATGCAGCCTTTCTGTGTTTCGAAAATAAACCAAAAAATGTCGATGACTACTACAGTAAAAATCGCTCAAGAATAATAAAGTCACTTTTAGGGCTTACGAAAAATGTGGATGAACAGTATCGCTACACACAGAACAGCAATACCGTTCTGTATGATGCACCCAACAGTATTGATAAGTTGTCATCGCTATTACATGAAAATCCTAGTGCCAAGTTGATAGCTGGTGGTAGTGACTTGGGTTTGGATATCACTCAACAGCTACAACAGTTCGATCACATCATAAATGTTCAGGGTGTGAGAGAGATGAATATTATAAATAACAGTGATGACTGCCTAGAGATAGGCGCTTCAGTTAGTTATCATTCGGCTTGGTCAGTCCTGGTTGAATCATTTCCATCACTTGAACCTTTGTTAGTTAGGTTTGGCTCTAAACCGATCAGGAATTGGGCTACTATAGGTGGAAACATTGCCAACGCATCACCTATAGGCGATATGCCGCCAGTATTGATAGCACTAGATTCAGTGCTCAAACTTAGAAGGGGGAGTGCTGTTCGTCAAGTGAAAATACAGGACTTCTTTACTGGTTACAGAAAAACAGCATTGATGGGCGCGGAGTTCATCGAAAGCATAACAATACCGAAGCTACAGAGTAATGAAAGTTTATTGGTTCATAAGATATCAAAGCGCTATGAGGACGACATTTCTACGGTATGTATGGCAATGAAATTTAGAACTGATGGTGGGGTATTAAAAGAGCCAAGGGTGGCATTTGGGGGTATGGCAGAGATACCCAAAAGGGCAACTCAATTAGAGAGAGTTATTGAAAAAAATTGGGACACCAGGGAGTTGGCTAGGCCAGCGTATGACGCACTAAAGAAGGACTTTTCGCCTATAGATGATGTTAGAGCTTCTGGTGAATATCGTTTACAGGTTTCAGCAAACCTAATTCAAAAAATAGTACTAAATTATTTTTTCGAGGAATTACCAAATATGGCAGAAACTAGATAGGGCTGTCTAAAAAAATAAACACTGTATGGCAAAAACAGATAAACAATCACTAAACATAAGTAGCTCCATTATTGGGCAGTCCGTAGCCCATGATAGTTCAATAATGCATGTACAAGGTAATGCCCCATACGTTGACGATATTAAGGAGCCGAATGGGACGCTGCATGTTGCCTTCACATTGAGCGACATTGCCCACGGAATGATAAAGTCAATAGATACCGAAAAGGCAACCCATTCAAGCGGGGTGCACAGTGTCATGTTGGCAAAAGACATTGATAATCTATATATTGGTCCGATTAAGATTGATGAGCCACTACTAGCAGACAAAGAGATCCTATTTAATGGTCAGGCGGTAGCTGCAGTTCTAGCCGATAGTCATGAAAATGCAAGAAAAGCTGCATCACTGGTTGTAATTGAAGTTGAAGAGTTGGAGCCAGTAATAACAATTGAACAGGCAATGCTGAAGGGTAGCTTCCTTGACGAACCTATAACAATATCCAAAGGCAAACCAGATGAAGCTATAAATAGTTCCATAAACAAGATTAGTGGGGAACTGCACATAGGTGGCCAGGAGCATTACTATTTAGAGTCTCAGGCTGTCTTAGTTATACCAACAGAGAATGACGAGTTGCTAGTACACTCATCTACACAGAACCCTTCAGAAGTACAACATCTATTGTCACAAGTGCTGGGTATTCCACAAAACTTAATAGAGGTTGTTATTAGAAGGATGGGTGGTGCCTTTGGTGGTAAGGAGTCAGATGCATCTCAGTTAGCCTGTATCTGTGCACTATTTGCACAGCAAACAAAAAAGCCTGTTAAGTCAAGACTGCCTCGTAGAGAGGACATACTAATGACAGGTAAAAGACACGACATGAAGGCACAGTACCAGGTAGGGTTCGATAATCTCGGCCTGATTACAGGTATAACTATTGATTTTGCGGCTAGGTGTGGTTACTCCTTTGACCTGTCATTGGCGATAGTGTCTCGTACACTTTTCCATGCAGATAACGCTTATTACCTTCCCAATGCTAGATTTAGTGCATACATGTGTAAAACCAACACTTCCTCAAATACAGCATTTAGGGGTTTCGGTGGTCCACAAGGGATGCTAGCAATTGAAAATATTATGGAAGAGATAGCCTATAAGCTAGGTATAGATCCATACCAGGTAAGAAGATCTAATTTCTACCAAATCAAAACCCGCAATGAGACCCCGTATGGACAGATAATAGAGGACAACATAATAAATGAGATAACATCTGAGCTTGTTGCAGGTACCGACTATAACAAGAGACGAAAGTCTGTAGAAAATTTCAATCAAAAAAATAAATACATTAAGAAAGGCTTAGCATTGTCACCGGTCAAGTTTGGTATCTCGTTTACCAAGACGTTCCTTAATCAGGCCGGAGCACTGGTTCATATATATAGGGATGGGAGCATCTATCTTAGCCATGGCGGTACCGAGATGGGTCAGGGCCTATTTGTTAAAGTTGCACAGGTAGTTGCTAATGAGTTTGGGGTAGACATAGGCATGGTTAGGGTGTCGGCTACCAGTACAGCCAAGGTCCCAAATACTTCTGCAACTGCAGCATCTTCAGGGTCAGACTTGAATGGTATGGCTGCAAAGGATGCGTGCACTAGAATTAAGAAAAATTTGATAGAGTTTGCAGCAAACAGGTTTGACATAAAAGAGGGAGAGGTTAGTTTTTCTGACTCACAGGTTTTGTTGGGCGAGACTAAAATGCCATTCAACAGATTTATATCTTTGGCATACTTTAATCGAGTTGAATTGTTCAGTAATGGATTTTATAAAACCCCAAAAATTCATTATGACGAATCCAAAGGCAGTGGAAGGCCTTTCTACTATTATTCCTATGGTGCTTGCCTAAGCGAGGTTCAGGTTGACTGCCTTACAGGTGAATATAAATTGACCGATGTGGATATACTGCACGATGTGGGAGCCTCACTAAACCCTGCAATCGATCAAGGTCAAATTGTGGGAGGATTTATACAGGGCATGGGTTGGCTGTGTTCTGAGGAGTTGAAGTGGGACGATTCCGGAAAACTTTTAACTACAGGGGCCTCAACTTACAAGATACCGTCAATTGGAGATACACCTCAACACTTCAATGTAAATATTAAGCCTAATATCTCTAATCACGAAGAAACTATACACAAATCTAAGGCAGTAGGGGAGCCGCCACTCATGTTAGCAATTTCGGTATGGTTGGCTATAAAGAACGCCATATCATATGCCGAACAAGGCAGAGCAGACGAGTTAAGTGCTCCTGCCAGTTTTGAAAAGGTATTTTTTTGCCTTAACAATTTGAATGACGAATAGATGAGCTGGATAGGAGCTATAAGTAAGCATAAACATCAAAAGGATGATTATGTGGTCATAACTGTCGTAGAAACCAATGGCTCTACGCCATGCAATACGGGACAAAAGATTGTCTACTCAGGGGGCGATAATTTCTATGGTAGTATTGGTGGAGGGAATTTTGAATATAAGGCACTAAAGAATGCCCAGAGGATGCTATCTCTTGACGTTAATCAGGTCGAAGTAGTTAGGTACCCTTTAGGAGCAAGTCTAGGGCAATGCTGTGGTGGATATGTAAAGGTTATGTTTGAGAGCGAGCTTAACGATGCTGGAATAGACCAGGACCAGTCCTGGATAAAGCATGTCAAGGATTTGGAGGAGCAAGGGTCTGATTTCATAGTTTGTACAGATATAGGTAGTATCAATGAAAGCCGCAGACTAGGTTATAAGATTGTGTATACTCACGACCAAACAAATGATACAAGTGTGGACAGTTCTAGTAGCGATAAGTTCAATGAAATAGACGATCTCTTTAATTTAACTGGTAGTGACAAAGAGTTAAAAAAAGCTGCCATACTTATGCAAGAGGATAGCATCTGTTATGAGCGATTTGCCTATAGCGAAAAGCAGTCTGTAGCAGTTTTTGGTGCGGGACATATTTCCAGAGCGTTGATGCCTATGTTGTCTAAATTACCGGTAAAAGTTTACTGGATAGATGACAGGAAGGCAGAGCTTGACAAGTATGAGGGAGACACTAGCACAATAAATATAGTTTGTGATGACCCATCAGTGGCAGTATCTGATTTACCAAAAAATATTTATTGTATGATAATCACCTACTCTCACCAGATAGATTTTGATATATGCGAGCAGGTTATGTTGAGAGATAGTTTTTGTTATCTTGGAGTGATAGGTTCATCAATCAAGGGCAATAAATTTAAGAAGCGCCTACTAAATAAAGGGCTCTCTGAAAACATTGTGGACAAGTTAAGGTGCCCTATGGGAATGAAATATAAGTTCATTAAGTCTCCGATTGCAATTTCAATTTCAATTGCAACAGATTTGATAAATTATTTAGAAAGAAAAAAACAAATACAGTCAACATGAAGTACCAACTAGAACTAAACAATATCACTAAATCATTCGGCCAACTTAAGGCTAATGATGGTGTGAGTTTTTCAATTAAGTCAGGAACTATTCACGCCCTTTTGGGAGAGAATGGTGCTGGAAAATCGACACTAGTAAAGATAATTTATGGTTCATTAGGGCACGACGAAGGTTCCATGAAGTGGTATGGAGATGAGTTCTCTCCTAGCAACCCATTTGAGGCAAGAGAGAAAGGTGTGGCGATGGTATTCCAACACTTTTCATTATTTGAATCATTGAGCGTTGCTGAAAATATAGTACTAGGACTAGACCAGGTTGAGATTGGAGATGGTATCACACAAAAGATAGAGAAGTATTCGAAACAGTACGGATTGAGTATAAACCCTAGGCAGATTGTTGGTGACCTTTCAGTCGGAGCAAGACAGAGGGTTGAAATTGTCAGATGTCTAATGCAAAACCCTAAACTGTTGATAATGGATGAGCCAACATCTGTTCTGACACCTAAAGAGGTAACCGATTTATTTGTAACATTAAGAAAGCTTGCAGATAACGGTTGCGCAATCCTCTACATATCTCACAAGCTTGAGGAGGTGCGACAGATTTGTGAATATGCAACCATCCTGCGTGGTGGTAAATTGATAAAAAATTGTAACCCCCAAGAGCACAATAAGGATGAGATAGCGGAAATGATGATTGGCAAAAAGATTATCAAACTGGCACGTGAAAACATCAAGCATGGCGAAGAAGTTTTTTCTATAAACAATCTCAGTAGCGAGTGTGAAGATATGTTCGGGGTTAACTTGAATAACATTAACCTGTCAGTTAGAAAGGGAAGCATTATCGGTATTGCCGGGGTTGCAGGAAATGGTCAAGATGAATTGATGAGGATACTTATTGGTGAAGACCGTGCACCCGAATCTAGTTTGAAATTTAAGGGTCAAGATATAAGTAAACTGACATCACACCAGAGAAGGCAATTATCCATATTCTTTGTGCCCGAGGAGAGGTTAGGTCATGGAGCTGTTCCGAGTATGGGCCTTGATGAAAATATGCTCCTAAGTCGCCCATCATCTAGCAACATGACTAGAAGCAATATAATCGACTGGAAACAGGTACGCAGTCTTGCTAGAGATGTAATTGATACTTTTAATGTAATGACGCCATCAGTTTCTGCTGAGGCACAGTCACTTTCTGGAGGCAATCTGCAAAAATTTATGGTCGGTAGGGAGCTTATCCAGAGTCCTGAGTTATTAATTATTGCGCAACCAACATGGGGGGTTGATGCTGGGTCTGCTAATAATATTCATCAGGCATTGATAGCGCTCGCAGATAGTGGCTCTTCGGTTCTTATAATCTCACAAGACCTGGACGAAATATTAAGTCTATGTGAACAGGTCCACGTGCTTAACGATGGCAACTTGTCGGACTCAGTAGATATGGAAAGCAATGGACTAGAAACAATATCTCAATTGATGCTAGGGGGTGTAGCAAAATGATAAGACTGCAGACCAGGGCAGAGCACTCCACAGCAATGGTTTTCTTTTCCCCTATGCTCGCATTATTACTTACAGCTGTGTCCACCTTCGCTATATTCTTTCTGGCTGGAGTTGACGGTTATGGTGCTTTTTATGTTCTATTTATTGAGCCACTTACTGACTCGTATAGTTTTTCAGAGATGCTGGTTAAGTCGGCTCCACTTATAATGATTGCTCTAGGCTTGTCTGTTGGTTTTCGTGCAGGGGTGTGGAATATTGGGGCGGAAGGGCAGTACGTGATGGGTGCCGTTGCTGGTGGAGCTGTTGGCTTGTATTTTTATGAGGTGGAGGGTTTCTGGTTGTTACCACTAATGTCACTGGCAGGGATAGTGGGAGGCATGCTCTATGCAGGTATTGCAGCATTTCTAAAAACAAGGCTTCAGGTAAACGAAATCTTGGTAACCTTAATGCTAACCTATGTAGCTATATTATTTCTTAGTGCTATGGTTCACGGACCTCTGCGTGACCCTGATGGCTTTAACTTTCCTGAAAGTAGACTATTCCATGATAGCGCAACGTTACCTATAATTTGGCAAGGAACGAGAGTCCATATAGGATTAGTTGTAGCTGTAATTTTATCCTTTGTTACCTATTTTTGGGTCAACAAGCATATAACAGGACTACAGATAAAGATTAGCGGTAATGCTCCACGAGCTGCCAAATTTGCTGGCTTTGATGAGAACAGGACTGTATGGCTTTCGTTACTAATTTCTGGTGGCGTTGCTGGACTTGCCGGTGTATTCGAAGCGACCGGACCTATTGGACAGTTGGTGCCTCATATACCTTCAGGGTATGGATTTACTGCAATAATAGTGGCATTCTTGGCAAGACTTAACCCTATAGGCATAATATTTTCAGCACTACTAATTGCGCTCACATATATAGGTGGAGAGAATGCCCAAATAACGTACGATTTGCCGAGCTCAATTACTAGTATCTTTCAAGGAATGTTGTTGTTTTATTTTCTTGCCTGTGATGTTCTTATTAGATATAAATTTGTATTTAACTTTAACCAAAAGCATCAACCATGAATGAGCTATTTATACAAATTGTATTAGGAATAAGTGTGGCATCCGTTCCCCTAATATTTGCAGCTATCGGAGAGCTTCTGGTCGAACGTTCAGGTGTACTTAATCTTGGTGTTGAGGGGATGATGATAGTTGGAGCTATCACCGGTTTTGCGGTACAGTTTCATTTTGATAATGCATTTATGGCTTTAATAGCTGCTATATTTGCTGGAATGTTGATAGCTGCTATTTTTGCTTTTTTAACTCAGATAATGTTAACAAATCATGTAGCCACAGGTCTAGCTCTGACACTATTCGGTCTAGGTGTTTCCGCTTTCTGGGGGCGCAGTTATTCTAAAGTAACGGTAGACCGTGTGGACGCTATCAATATTCCTGGGTTATCGGATTTACCTATAGTTGGGCCGCTTGTTTTTAGTTATGATCCGTTATTTTATTTATCCATATTGATGGTATTTCTGGTTTGGTATTTTCTTAACAAAACCAAAAAAGGTCTGATCTTACGCGCTATTGGAGATAACCATGATGCAGCACATGCTATAGGGCACAATGTTGTACGTTACCGCTTCTTAGCTATATTGTTTGGTGGCGCTATGGCAGGTATTGGTGGGGCCTATCTTTCATTGGTTCAGGTGCCTATTTGGGTAGAGGGGATGACTGCTGGAAGGGGCTGGATTGCCTTAGCGTTAGTGGTATTCGCATCATGGCAGCCATTCAAGGTTATAGTTGGAGCCCTGATATTTGGTGGTATCTCAATTTTACAGTTACATGCCCAAGGCTTCGGACTTAATGTTGATGCCCAGTACCTATCAATGTTGCCATACCTTATGACCATAATTGTTTTGGTAACATTACGCATAAGAAGCAAATCCAAAACCAACCGAGTAATGCCAAGCTGTTTAGGCAAGGTTTTCCATTCCACAAAGTAGCCAATTATTATTAAGCAAAAAACTAACATTGTCGCAAAAAAAAGTAAAACAAAAAGAACTTAAACTAGTAAGATGGTAAGTTCTTAGGAGAAAAATTTATCTTTAACTAGAGAGGAGAAAAAATATGTACATTAATAGTTTTACAAATATTGTAAAAGTTCTAATATTATCAGCACTTTTAATCATTACAAGTGGTGCAATTGCAGATCCAACCAAGGCTGCATTTATTTATATTGGGCCAACAGGAGACCATGGCTGGACCTATCAACATGATGTGGGCGCCCAGTATGTGAAACAACATATGGGAGATGATGTTGAAATTACTACCGTGGAGAGTGTTGAAGAGGGTCCTGACGCTGAACGTGTTATGGCACAACTAGCTAACAAGGGTAATGAAATTATTTTTACTACTTCGTTCGGTTACATGAACCCAACACTGAAGGCTGCTAAGCGTTTTCCAAATGTTAAGTTTGAACATGCGACTGGATACAAGCGCCTAGATAATATATCGACATATTCAGCGAGATTTTACGAGGGTAGACATGTTATCGGTAAGATTGCAGGAAAAATGACTAAGAGTAATGTTATTGGTTATATTGCTTCATTCCCGATACCAGAAGTTATTCGTGGAATTAATGCTTCATATTTGGCAGCTAAATCTGTCAACCCTGATATACAGATGAAAATCGTTTGGGTTTTCTCTTGGTTCGATCCAGGCAAAGAGGCTGACGCAGCAAAAGCAATGATAGACCAGGGAGCTGACATAATAATGCAGCATACTGACTCTACAGCAGCAATGATGATGGCTGAAGAGAATGGAATCTATGCATTTGGGCAGGCATCTGATATGGGCGACTTCGGTCCTCGTGCACAGCTAACATCAATTATTGATGAGTGGGGCCCGTACTACTTACAGCAGGTTCAGGCAGTTAGAAACGGTACCTGGAAATCAATAGATACCTTTGACGGTGTTAAGGAAGGCATGGTAGGATTCTCTCCACTTTCGAATGAAATGCCGGCCGACGTTAGAGCTATGGCTCAAGAGGCTATCGATGGTTTAGCGGCTGGTACAATCCATCCATTCACTGGGCCTATTAACAAGCAAGACGGAAGCGCATGGCTGGCTGCAGGTGAAACACCACCTATGTTCCCTGACTTGCTCACTATGGACTTTTATGTAGAAGGTATCGATTCAAAGATCCCTCAGTAATATTTAGTCCATAAATTTAGCTCAATTTATGCCGTAACTTAGAAATAAGATACGGCATTTTTTTTTGATTAGAAACAATTATTGCATGTGTATAATTGAGGAACTTATTAATAACTAAGGGGTAGTGAAATGAGTGAAAATACTGAACTGATTTACGAATTGGAAGCAACACCACCAGCCCAAGAGTCATTCTTTGCGGCTTTACAGCATGTGCTAGCAAGCTTTGTTGGCATCATCACACCAACACTAATTATAGGGGGAGTCTTAGGTCTAGGAAGTGAAGTACCTTACCTGATAAGTATGGCACTCATGGTGTCAGGTGTGGGCACAATGATTCAAGCAAAAAGGCCGATGGGAATTGGTGCCGGCTTGATCTGTGTACAGGGTACTAGTTTTGCCTTTTTAAGTTCAGTGTTAGCTGCTGGATTTATAGCAAAGGCCAACGGAGGAGGTCCGGACGAGATTTTGGCAATGATCTTTGGCGTATGTTTCTTGGGTGCATTTATAGAGATAGCACTTAGTCAGGTTATAGGCAAACTAAAGAAGGTCATTACACCACTAGTTACTGGAACAGTGATCACTATTATTGGAGTCAGCCTAATCAAAGTCGGAATGACAGACCTTGCTGGCGGACAGTGGCTTCTAGATAACAAGCCTGAGTTTTTTGCTAGTACAGAGAACCTGTTCTTAGGGTTCCTGGTAATGGTAAGTGTTATTGTTTTTAATAGCTCAAAAAATCAGTGGCTAAGGTTGTCATCTATAGTTATAGGTTTAGCTATAGGGTTTGTTGTAGCACTGATGATGGGTAAGGCTAACTTTAACTCCTTGGCAAGTGTGAGTTCAGTTGTTAGCATTCCTATGCCATTTAAGTATGGCTTTGACTTTGACTTTTTGGCATTCCTGCCGGTAGCCATAATATATGTTATCACTACTATAGAGTCGTCTGGAGACATTACTGCGAACTCAATGATATGTAAGCAAGACATTGAGGGCGAAACCTACATGGACAGAATAAAAAATGGAGTTCTTGGAGACGGTATCAACTCTGCCATAGCTGCTGTATTTAATACCTTTCCAAACACAACATTCAGTCAGAATAATGGTGTGATACAAATGACAGGTATCGCTAGTAAGCATGTCGGTGTCTGGATAGGGGCTATCTTAATCGTTCTTGGTTTGTTCCCTCACGTAGGGGCACTCTTCAGGGCTATTCCTAACCCGGTACTAGGAGGTGCGACTGTTATTATGTTTGCCACAGTTGCAATCGCCGGTATTAAGATCCTAGCAACAGTCGACATGAATAGGCGCAATATGCTCATTCTTGCTGTGTCATTTGGTATGGGTATAGGGGTACTTTTGGTGCCTGACTTTGTTTCTCATTTGTCAGACAATGTTGGCGGTACTACAGGCAAGATCATCAAGAGTGTTCTTAGTTCTGCCATTACCACTGGTGGTATCACTGTAATTATATTGAACTTAATCTTAGGTAAGAGATAATAGAACGATATATTTTCAAGCCAGCAATTAGATATTGCTGGCTTGAATTAATTCTTGTATTTGTGTTATATATTTAATAATTCTGGCATAGCCAGAATTTTTTTTGTTATCCTATTGTCGGTATGAACCAAACAACTATCTGGATAAAAAAACCACTAGCTATTTTTGCTGATAATAGTGATAACGGTATAGTCGTTAAGGGCGATAAAATTATTGAGCTTGTGCCTAAAGGTAAAAATCCGAAAACAATAATCGATGAAATTTATGATGCCAGCGATAGCGTAGTCTTGCCTGGACTTATAAACAGTCATCACCACTTTTACCAAACACTTACGAGAGCCTTCCCTGATGCTCTCAACAAAGAGTTGTTTCCATGGCTTAAAAGCCTGTACAGGGTTTGGGCACACATACAGCCAGAAATGCATTCTGTTGCAACAGAGCTTGCCCTGTCTGAGTTGCTTCTTTCTGGCTGTACAACAGCCAGTGATCATCACTACCTATTCCCAAAACAATTACACGATGCGATCGATATCCAAGTAAATGTGGCACAACAACTAGGTATAAGGGTTGCACTTACTAGGGGTTCAATGAGTCTTGGAGAGAGGGACGGCGGGCTACCACCACAGAGCGTAGTACAGGAAGATGAAGAGATACTCTCTGAAAGCGATAGGCTAGTTAAAACCTACCACCAGTATGGTGATGGAGCCATGGTCCAGATAGCGCTAGCACCTTGCTCCCCCTTCTCGGTCACAACTGAATTAATGAAGTCAACTGCAGAGCTTGCAAAAAGTCATGATGTAAGACTCCACACCCACCTAGCTGAAACTATAGACGAGGAGAATTTTTGTTTACAAAAGTATGGTCTAAGGACAGTTGATTACCTGGACAGTGTTGGCTGGTTGTCGGATAGAACATGGCTAGCTCATGGGATACACTTTAATGAACAGGAAATAACAAAGCTAGGCTCTGCAGGTGTAGGCATTTGCCATTGTCCGAGCTCTAACATGATGCTTGCGTCAGGGATTTGCAATAACTTAGAGCTAGAGAGTGAGGGGTGTCATGTCGGAATAGGGGTTGATGGGTCAGCATCTAATGACGGCTCAAACATGATCAACGAGGTGAGACAGGCAATGTATTTACAGAGGCTTAAGTATGGCGCATCAAAGGTTACACACATTAAGGCGCTAGAGTGGGCAACTAAGGGTTCTGCAAAGCTATTAGGTAGAGACGATATAGGCGAGATAGATGCAGGAAAGCAGGCTGACTTAGCTCTATTTAAATTAAATGATATGCGCTTCTCTGGTAGCCATGACCCGCTAGCAGCACTACTATTGTGTGGTGCTCAGAAAGCGGACAGGGTAATGGTGGCCGGTAAATGGCGTGTAGTCGATTCACAGATTGTAGGACTGGATGAGGGAGAGCTGATTTATCGTCACAGTAAAGCGGCCAATGACCTAAGTAGATTGGCGAGCAATTAACAAACAGACACAGAAGTCTATATTGATGAGTTTATAATAATTTTTCGAGTGCCTGATCTAGGTCATTAATCAAGTCTTCTATATCCTCTATACCGGTAGAGTACCTTACTAAGCCTTCAGGTATGCCTGCAGCGGCACGCTCCTGTTGAGTGCACTCTACATGAGAGGTTGTCAGTGGTGGCCCGACAACGGTCTCGACACAACCCAGATTTGCAGCCATATGGGCGTATTGTAAGTTCGGCAAGAACCTTTTAATTGCGTCAAGTCCACCCTTAACAGAAAAGCTAAGCATACCCCCAAACCCACTCATCTGTTGTTTAGCAATTTCGTGACCAGGGTGAGACTCAAGCCCAGGGTAGTTTACTTTTTCAACTAAAGGATGCTGGTCCAGAAAGCGGGCCACAGCCATAGCATTTTCATTCTGTCTTTGGATTCTTAGTTTTAGAGTTTTCATGCCACGAATAAAGCTGTAGGCATCCATAGGAGACAAGGCAGCGCCATTGATTTCACGATAGTGGTAGACCTTATCTACCAAATCCTTAGATCCACAGACTACCCCACCCAGTGCGTCAGCATGCCCACCTAAATATTTTGATGCAGAATGTAAGACAATGTCTGCCCCAAGCTCTAATGGGTTTTGGTTAATAGGGGTAGCAAAGGTGTTATCAACAATTACCAATGCATCTACATTTTTAGCTATAGAACTTAAGCGCTTAATGTCAGTAATTTTAATGGTTGGATTTGTTGGGGTTTCTATATAAAGTATTTTGCAGCCATTATTTATTTCCTTCTCTATTTGGTCATTGTTATTAGTATCACACAGAACAACATCAATACCAAGTGGCGGCATAAACTCATTGAATATAACGTTGGTGCCTCCATAGCTGTCCTTAATCGAAACTATTCTGTCGCCAGACTTTAAGAATGTTCCGAGTGTGTTACTTATTGCTGCCATTCCTGAGGCAAAACTGGTGGCAGCTTCGGCACCCTCTAACAGCTTTACTTTATCCTCAAATGCCCTGACTGTTGGGTTAGTATTGCGTGAATATATGTGGCCTTCTTCTTTTCCTAGTGCGACCCTGTGCCAAGTATCAATGTCTTTATAGCCGAAGGATACACTGTTAACTACGGGTATCTGTGTCGACCTCTCATATGGCTCGTGATCCTGTTCACCGCCCCATATACTTTGTGTTGATTTGCCAATCTGTGGTTGCATAGCTACTCCTATGTTGCTGCGTAATTATAAAAACAAGTGACACTAATATCACCATATCCTACCTCAAGGCAGCGCTATAAAAGCCTTTATCTTGAAGTCACATATTATACATTAGAATTATTTAGTATAGCTATGAGGGAATAGTTATGCCTTAACAATCTCTTAAGGTTAGCTAAATAAAATGCCACACAATAAAGGTGTAAGCGCTATGGGTTAGTGACTATGTTAAATATGTATTGAGGATTATTTGGATGGAGTTAAGTCAAACAACACTAGGTCAGAATGAAAAATTTATAAATATTTATATAAGGTTCTTTCATTGGAGCCTTGTCGTTATATTTGTAATACTATTTATTACAGGCGAGAGGGGTGATGGCACAGACATGTTGCACATTTATTTTGGGTATCTCTTAACTAGTATTATATTTTCAAGAATACTATGGGGATTTATTGGTAACAGTGATGCCTTGTGGTGGAAGTATTTACATTCACCAGTTCAGGTTATCTCGTATCTTCGCAATATTTTTAAAAAAGGTCACAGAAACTATCAGCTACATAACCCTGCAGGTAGTTCTATGATACTAGTGATGATTTTTCTGTTAGTAGTTCTGACTGTAAGTGGAATTCTTCTAGAGGCGGTACTTGAATTTGAAGGTGTAATGTATTTTATATCTAACTATGTGACTGACTCGCAAGCCGTAATAGTTAAGAAAATGCACGGTATGGTTGCCCATCTAATGCTTTTTGGTATTGCATTTCATATTGCTGGAGTGGTTTATTCTAGTTACGCATATAAAGTCAATATGCCCCTGATGATGGTAACTGGAAAGATTAACTTCTTTAGTAAAAAGGAAAAATGAGCATAAAAAAAAGATACCTATTAATAATCGCTTTGTTCTCTGTAGGAAGTGTTGCAGGGCCAGTTGATTTTACTCAGTTGTATGATTCGTGGTCATATGATGGTGACTTATCGTCCATCGCCACCAAAGGCCAAAAGATGTGGAGCGATGAGATGATACCGGGAAGGAGCTGCAGTAGTTGTCATGGCAATGACTTAAGTCGCAGTGGTGAGCATGTAAAAACTAACAAGGTAATCAAACCACTATCTCCAAAGGCAAACCCAAAAAGATTAACAAAAGTCAGAAAAATAAATAAATGGCTCAAGCGCAATTGTAAGTGGACCTATAAGAGAGAGTGCACTACAGAAGAGAAAGTAAGTTTTATTGAATTTATAAGAACAAATTAAGGAGAAAGTTATGTTTAACAAATATTCATCGATCATATTATTTGTTGTAGTTTCATTTTTTTCGCTACAAAGTCAATCAGATAGCAACATATGGACATATATTGTTGGCAAAGTAAAGTCATCATCCCCAGTCAACAATGAATTATATTTGGAAGAGTGTGGAGCATGTCATTTAGCGTACCACCCAGGGCTTTTGCCCTCAAGGTCATGGATTAGGCTTATGAATCCTAATGAGTTATTGGACCATTTTGATGAAGATATAAGTTTCGATGAGGCACCAATTTATTACAGCCTTATTAATTACTTAATAACAAATTCTGCAGACCAGTCTAGCCACAGACGATCTCGTAAGATATTGCGCTCTATTGAAGAGAGTGATATGCCTATACGTATCTCTGATACCAGGTATATACGTCGCAAGCACCATGAAATTCCAAAAGACTTGATAACTCAAAAGGAAGTAGGATCTCTATCAAACTGTGGTGCATGCCACAGGAGTGCAGATGATGCTAGCTTCGATGATGACAATGTTAGAGTGCCAAACTCAATGTTCAGGTTATGGGATGACGACTAGGTACAGCACCTGGATGCCAAAAGGTTTCTTAAATAAGTGCAGCTTTTAAGAATAAAATAGCAAACAATATGGTGGATTAAATACAGCCTTAATAATGAGAATTTTACTTATAGAAGATGACAACTTAATTGGTGACGCTACAAAAGTAGGGCTCACTGATGATGGCTATTCTGTTGACTGGATTAAGAACGGCAATGAGGCAGATTTTGCATTAAAGAGTAGTGAATTTGATGGCGTCGTGTTAGATCTAGGTTTGCCAGGGATGGATGGAATAGATGTTCTAAAGTCAATGCGCAAAAGGAAAGACAAGACACCAGTTATTATTTTAACTGCACGCGATCTTATCAATGAAAGAGTTAAGGGTTTGGATACAGGTGCAGATGACTATCTAGTCAAGCCTTTCGATTTGGACGAGCTCTCTGCCAGGTTAAGGGCGCTCATTCGTAGATCATCTGGACGAGCCGAACCAAACATTGATATCGGCAATGTGTCATTAAACCCCGCCTCATTCGAGGTTTATCATGAAGGTAAATTGGTGGACTTTTCGCAAAGAGAGTTTGCTTTACTTCGTCTATTAATGGAGAGTTCCGGAAGGGTCCTTTCACGTAGCCATCTTGAGGAGCATCTATATGGATGGAATGATGGTATCGAGAGTAATGCATTAGAGGT
>Ga0207990_1000746_pt1 | contig 18205 bp, 14 predicted proteins | sample ETNtaG_8_FD_185780 | JGI IMG/M metagenome (GOLD analysis project Ga0207990, IMG submission 185780) | Marine microbial and viral communities from oxygen minimum zone, Eastern Pacific Ocean - ETNP201406SV75 (SPAdes) (version 2) | ecosystem: Environmental > Aquatic > Marine > Oceanic ...
ACCTGGAAGGCAAATCTGGCGGCCCCCTCTACGGACTGACTTTCGCCGCGAAAGACATCTTCGACGTTGAAGGGCATGTCACTGGGGGTGGCAATCCAGACTGGAAGGCCACTCACTCTCCTGCCGAACATAACGCCTGGATCGTCCAAACCTTGGTGGACGCCGGAGCGACTATGGTCGGCAAGACTCATACCGACGAGTTGACCAGGGGCATCCTGGGTGAGAACGCTCATTACGGCACCCCAATCAACTCCAAAGCGCCTGGCCGAGTACCCGGTGGATCTTCTAGCGGCTCAGCGGCGGCGGTGGCAGGCGGGCTGGTTGATTTTGCCTTGGGTTCCGACACCGGCGGCTCAGTGCGCATCCCCGCCAGTTTCTGCGGGCTCTATGGTCTCCGGCCCACTCATGGACGTATCCCATTAGTAGGCATCTTGATGCAGGCGCCCAGTTACGACACCATAGGTTGGTTTACCAGGGATGCCGAGACCTACGGTCGAGTTGCTGAAGCCGTGTTTGGGAACGCCATTCCTGACAACAGCCCCAGCCGCGTAGTGATAGCCGAAGACGCCTTCGAAGAAGTAGACCAAGAAGTCTCAGATGTTTTGCTGCCCGTTGCGGAGAAAATCGCCGCTCTAGCGGGAAGTTCCACCAAAGTACGGCTGGCGCCTAACGGGCTGACGGAATGGGCGGCGCAGCAGAATATCCTCCAATCGGAAGAAGCCTGGGAATCGGTGAAGGACTGGGTAGACACGGTAAACCCCAGGTTCAGCTTCTGGGTCAGTGCGCGTTACTACCTGGCCATCAACTTGACCAAAACGCAGATCAGCGAAGCGGCTCTCGTGAAAGAACAAGTCAGGAACCGGATGGATGAGGTCTTCGCCGATGGAGGGTTTGTCTGCCTGCCCACGGCGGTGGGCCCTGCACCACAGAGAGGACTACCGGCCTCGGCCAAGAAGGATATCCAGGGGAGGCTGAGCCACCTGACGTGTATCGGAGGCACCACAGGTCGGCCCCAATTGAGCCTGCCTCTTGGTGAGTTGAACGGCTTGCCAGTGGGTATATCACTAATGGGAGACCACGGATCAGACGAAGAACTGATCGGGTTTGCCCAGAAAGTGGAAACTGCGCTGGCGAACTAAAGAGAGAATGAAATTGGGTAGCCGTAAATGGTTGCTGCGCATCAAAGACTCTTGCACAACACGATTCTGAGAATGTGATCAGCGGAGTTCGCGACATCGCCGGCCAATCGGGATTCGACCCAATCCAAGGACTCTCCAAAAAGAATCAACCTTCCACTAGCAAAAGTATTACCGCGCTTATGTCACGATGCAGTCCATGACCGCCACGGCCTGATCGTACTAAGTGGGCTCCCTCCAACGCCTGAAGAGTTGGGCTCGAAAGACTACCTGTCTTCCAGTTGCTAATAACAATGGTGGATCGCCTTTGAGGGGCTTGCCTCGTAAATAGGTTGCTATCACGCGTTGCAGCAACTGGCCAGGATTTAGACCGCTGAGGACCTCATCGCGACTGAACGCCTATTCGGTGGACAGACGCGACTCTCGCCCATTAATATCTTCTCCAGCCCCCGAAACCATGTTGCATGAGGAGAAGTTAAATGGTCCATCAGGTTAATGGAGTAGTAGCAGAAACCAAGGGCGCGCCGGTCAAGCTAACCCGGATCCTGGTACCCGATCCAGGTCCCGACGAAGCGCTGGTCCGGGTGAAGGCTTGCGGAGTCTGCCATACCGACCTCCATTATCGCGAAGGCGCTATCAACGACGACTTCCCTTTCTTACTGGGACATGAGGCGTCCGGCACCGTCGAATCAGTGGGCGAAGGGGTTACAAATGTGGCTCCCGGAGACTTCGTAATCATCGCCTGGCGGGCTCCCTGCGGCACCTGTCGGTCCTGCCAGCGCGGCGCTCCCTGGTACTGCTTCTCCAGCCGAAACGCATCCCAGCCCATGACTCTGACCGACGGTACACCCCTGTCGCCAGCCTTGGGTATAGGTGCATTCGCAGAGCTGACACTGGTTGACGCTAGGCAGGCGGTCAAAATTTCGCCCCAAGCCAGCCCTGAAGCGGCGGGATTGGTTGGTTGCGGCATAATGGCAGGACTAGGCGCCGCCATGAATACCGGCAGCGTAGGCCGTGGCGATTCAGTCGCAGTGTTCGGCTGTGGCGGTGTTGGTAATGCTGCCATTGCCGGGGCTCATCTGGCAGGGGCTCACACCATCATCGGAGTGGACCTAGAGGACCGGAAACTAGCTTGGGCCAAAGAGTTTGGTGCAACTCACACCATCAACGCATCGTCCGCCGACCCAGTTCAAGAGATACGCAATATCACTGGCGGAAACGGAGTAAACGTTTCTATAGAAGCCGTGGGCAGTCCAGTGACCTATGAGCAGGCGTTCTACGCCCGAGACCACGCAGGGACAGTGGTGTTGGTCGGGGTGCCCAGTCCCGACATGAAGATAGAGTTGCCTTTGCTGGAGATCTTCGGACGGGGCGGGAGTCTGAAATCCTCATGGTATGGCGACTGCCTACCTTCCCGCGATTTCCCGATGCTCATAGACCTATACCTGCAGGGCCGCCTGGACCTAGATAGATTTGTCTCGGAGACCATTGGCATCGACGAAGTGGAAGAGGCCTTCCACAAGATGGAAAGAGGCGAAGTGTTGCGATCGGTAGTGGTCTTTTAAGGCCTGGAATCATTATTTGCCGACTGTGAGCAGATGGGATTCCTGTGGAATCATAGACCAATATCTGTTGTATACGGCGCCAACGCGCTTGGTCCCCAGTGCTAGGTCCAAACTTCTGATTCTGTGATCAAACGATCTTTTCTCCCACTGGGTTGGAAATCCGAATGTACCACCATCCGGTAGATATTCCTTCCCTGTCATCAAAACCTGATACTATCGAACCCACAACCTCGCCGCTGAATCCATGGTAATCAGCAAGTTGTCGCGGGTGTCCATTATGCTGGCTTATCCCGGACCTATTGGCTTGACCAAAAAGGCCATTAGGGACTTTGCCTTCGTGGAATCTGATGGCGTCGCCACCGACGTAGCACCGGTCAAATAGGTGGAAGGCGGCACCGTTTTTGCCAAATCGCTACCCACCAAGTAGGTATCGCTACATGGTGACTTCCAGGTGCTATACTTGCCTCACTTTGGCTGGCGGCCACCGCAACTGCCAGATTTATGAGAGGTAACGATGGATTTCGGCGCTATGATGTTCTCGACGGATTACTCCATTCGACCCGATGATCTGGCCAAGATGCTGGAGGATCGTGGCTTTGAGTCTATGTGGGTCCCGGAACATACACACATTCCGGCGGATCGAACGAGTCCTTGGCCCGGTGGCCCCGATCTGCCCAAGGACTACTGGCACACCTACGACCCATTCGTGGCGCTCACCGCGGCCGCCGGCGTGACCAATGACCTCAAGCTGGGGACAGGCATCTGCCTAATGATCGAGCGCGACCCCATCACGACGGCCAAGGAGATCGCTAGTTTGGATATGCTGTCTAGAGGCCGGTTTATCTTCGGCGTGGGCGGGGGCTGGAACGCGGAAGAAATGCGGAATCACGGCACTAATTTCAAGCGCCGCTGGAGAATCCTCCGGGAAAACATCCTGGCGATGAAGGAAATCTGGACCAAAGAAGAGCCGGAATTTCACGGCGATCACGTGAATTTTGACAAAATGTGGGCGTATCCCAAGCCTGTCCAATCGCCTCACCCGCCCATCCTAATGGGCGGCGACGGCCCCACAACCTTCGACCGAGTTATTGACTACTGCGATGGCTGGATGCCAATCGGCAGCAGAAGCTCAGGCGGACCCAGTCTCGCAGAGAAGATCGTTTTGTTGAAACGGCAGGCTGAGGATGCAGGTCGGGATCCAGACTCTTTAAACATCACCAGCTTCGGACTACGCCCGGACCAGGAATTAATCTCCCGTTTGGATGAAGCCGGGGTTGACCGCGTCATCTTCACTTTGCCATCAGAAGAGCGCGAGTTCGTTACGCCGCTAATCGACGAATGCGCCAAGCTTATCTCTTAGGCTCAAAGATCCGGGCCTAACGTTGGTCTGCCATCGCAGACTGAAAAGGCCCGCCAGGCTCCCCTATCAGGCATCCGCCGACCTTTTACATTTGAACCAGTAATGTTGACAATCCTGGTCGCATTGCCGGCACTTTGATTTCTAGTCTCCTATACGCCGAGACAGAGGCAGGCAGGCAAACAACACCGCAGCCAACGCGAAAAGCCCAGAGATGTAGTATAGGGTCGCTTGGAAGTCGAAATAATCGTAAAGGGCCCCGGCAATTAACGGAGAGGGCGCTGCCATCATGAAGCTGATACAGGACACTACACCGAGACCGGTAGTGGCTACCTCCCGATTAACCACATCGAAATATGCAGCGGTAAGTATCGGTTGGTCTGGATATAGGAACAGACCCAGCAAGGCAATGGTGATTGTAAGAGCTACGCCTTGATCGAATACGACCACCAAAAACGCCATAACGCAAGACCAGATCAAACCTGGCACCAACACCTGCTTGCGTCCCAGCTTATCGGAGATCAATCCGGCAAGCGGCTTGGCTAGCAGCCCAACGGCAATCAGCATGGAGATGTGGAATCCCCGGTTGATGGGACTAAGTTCAAGATCGTTTCCTAGGTACAGAGAAAGCGACATCACCAAGGCCGCCAAGGCCATGGACCGCAGGCCTCGCACCAGAATCAGCCCCCATAGCATTGGGCTTTTGAACAAGGTCTTAGTCAACGCCAGGCGTTCGGTTAGTCCGACAGACTTGGCAACCTCTTCCTTTACGTCGCCTATGTTCTTGAAGGTCCAAATCGCCATGAAACCCATAAAGAACGGCGCTATGGCGTAGATGCTAAGAATGCCCCGCCAGCCCATCACAAGTAACAGTACTCCGGTGATGAAGGGGCCAGCAACATCGCCAACGCTACCGCCCACTCCGTGGAACGAAAGCATCACGCCTCGGCGGCTGGGGAAATGATGAGACAATGACGCAGACGCCGGAAGATGCCACAATGAATGGGAAATTGCAACCACTGCCATCCCAAGCAGCAGCAATGGATAGACCGGGGAGATTCCCATCACCAGTGACCCAAGACCGGAGGCGGCAACACATCCAGCAAGCAACCATCCCCACCACTTTCGCAGCATATCGACCACGACCCCACCAGGCAGGGAAACGAGCGCTGAAGCAACTTCCCGCATGGTTACGATCCCGCCCACACCCACGCTGTTCAGACCAAAGGTTCTTTGAATCTCAGGAAAGACAACGACAAAACTCTGGATGATCCAATGGAAAGCCACATGGCCAACAGCCAAACCGGTAACCATCACTCGGGCTGTCAGCCGCAAATCTTTAGTGTCGCATGATGTGGTTTCGGGTGTCTCGTTCATTGAACCTCAACTGGAACACGCCTGCTGTTAAGACAAATTTCGGCAATGATGATGCAGGCTGAGCCAGGAATTCTAGTTCAGCATATCCAGGTTGGCAACCACAATTGATTGGCATGCGGATAGAAAATACCCCAGACCAACCAGATATACTGACTCCGATAGTTGACTGATACAGACTACAGGTCTTCTGGGGGCAGAAATGCGTTAGGGACGATGGCGCTGCCCTGCCCTACTCCTGTGGTGTCGCCCCTCTGGTTTTTCACCTCAATACCCACAGAAACACGGCTGCCATTAGCTTCCCTTGAGGTACCGGTCACTTTACCGGTGAAAGTGATTGTATCGCCGGGACGGACCGGTCTCAAGAACCTGAGGTCAACCGTGCCGGTGTGGTTGAACACTTCCGGGCCGAAGTGCCTCCGCAGCATCTCTATGGCAAAGGTCAGAGACATCCGCCCTGAAGCGACTGTGCCTTCGGTGCCCAAAACTTCTTTGGCGGCATGTTCGTCGGTGAACTGGGATGGTCCGGTGTTGCCGGAGCTGCCCTCAAATAGATTGATGGCCTCTTGGGTCAACTCTTTCGCCAGGGGCGTTATGTCGTCGCCCTCTTCGTAGTTTCTGATTACCCGCCCCATTTCTTGCCCACCTCCGACGGCTGCTTCAGTTCATGGGTAATCACCCGGTCGATCAGCCTGCCATCTTCGTCCACCGACACGGCCTCGGTGACGATATAGTTCTTGCCCCTTCTGAGGTATTTGTCGGCGATCCAAGCCGTCACGGTCAGCCGTTTGCCTGCCATCGGCGGGTTGTAGCAATGGAACGCGCACCGGGCGTTCACCGACCCGGCGTCGGTATATCTGTCGTTGTATTGGCGCACGTCCACCTTGTGGGCGATGGTTGGAAAGCTGGCTTCCGGGTCCATCACTCCTTTTCGGTAGGTGTCGATCATCTCTTGGGTCAGTAGATATTCGAACTTTTCGAAGGTCTCGCCGACTTCCAGCGATGCCCAGTCCAGTTCGATGCGGTTATCAACATCGGCCATATTGAATGCGTCCTCTCTGGAGAATTCTTGTTTGCTCGCCTTGGGAGGCAGATCTTCCGCATTATACCTTTTGAGCGCGTGGCGTAGGTTGAGGCTTAATCTGGAGGCCGGACGTAGTATCTATGATCGCGGCGTTCGAGTTTTGGTATGATTCCTCGAATGATTTGAAGGCCGAGATTCCCAGTCCGGCCCAGGTGATAATCCGTTTTCATGATACTAAAGTCGATTTTGATCCGCATTCGGCTTTGCAGACGCAGACATAAATGGAAGAGCTGACAGACGAAGTACTGCTGCAGCTCCTACACCTGGGGACCAACTGATCGATTGGTAGCCAACGTCCGGAGAAGTTAGCTACGGCCTAATAAACCCTAAGTTATCCCGCAGCGTCCCGTCGACATAATCGTCGCGGAACAGCCCGCGGCGTTGGAGTTCTGGGACTACTAGGTTTACGAAGTCTTCGTAGGCGCCGGGCATGTGGGTGGCGGCTAGGACGAAGCCGTCGCAGGCGTCGGCGTGGAACCACGACTCCATCTGGTCGGCGACTTGGGTCGGGGTGCCGGTGAACACGGGGAACTCCCGGAGGGTGCCCCGGCCTGACGACGTTATGAAGTCATTCACACTGGGGTTCGATGTACCGCTCAGTTCGATTACCCGGTCTAGGAATCCACGCAGGCCCGTCATCGACGCTAGTATCTCGTCTGACAGCGGTTCGTCCACGGGATGCTGGGAGAAGTCGTAGTTAAAGACTTCAGAGAGCAGCGTCAGTGAGTCTGTCAGGTTGGCCAAGTCTTCTATCTGCTGGAGTTTTTGTTCCGCTTCCTCAGCTGTCTCACCGACCACCACGTACACCGCCGGGGCCACTCTCACCGAGTCCGGGTCTCTGCCAGCCAATCGCGCCCGACGCTGAAGGTCGTCGCGGTAGGCTTTGCAGGCTTCCGAAGTGGGGTAGATTACGAACAGCAGTTCCGCCCAGCGGGCGGCGAACTCCCGTCCCCTTTCGGACTGGCCAGCTTGGACCAGCACCGGGTGGCCTTGAGGCGGCCTGGGCACAGTCAATGGCCCCCGCACCTGGAACCACTTACCCGCGTGGTCTACCCGGTGCACTTTGTCCGAGTCGGCAAACCTACCGGTCTGCTTGTCCAGCACCACGGCCCCGTCTTCCCACGAGTCCCACAACTCGGAGGTGGCCTCCATGAAATCGTCGGCCACATCGTAACGGTCGTCATGCTCCAGGTGCTCTGGCACCCCAAAGTTCTGAGCCTCGGAATCGTTGAGGGAGGTCACCACGTTCCATGCGGCCCGGCCCATGGTGAAATGATCCAGCGAGGCGAACAGGCGGGCCACATGGAAGGGCGAGAAATAGGTGGTGGAATAGGTCGCGCCCAACCCCAGGCGCTTGGTCGCCAGGCCCATGGCGGTGATGATTGGCACCAGGTCCAGTTTTACCGCCCGGACGCCGTGCTCAACCGCCTCTTCGAAAGAATCCCCGAAGCGACTGGGCATTGCCAACCGGTCGTCGATGAACGCCAGATGGAATTTACCCCGTTCCAGAGTTGCTGCGATGTTCTGGTAAAACTCGAGGTCCAAGAAGCCCGGATCAGTCTCCGGGTGACGCCACGAGCCGGTGTAGTTAGAGCAGTTGGAGGCCTGCAAAAAGGCCACCAATACCATCTTTTTATCTGGGCTATCTGCCATTTATTAGCGCCCCCGAGGCCGGTTTCTGATCAGATCAGCGTTTCTTGTCCGGTGCGCAACGGCCTGGCAGGTCTGATCGGTGGTTTGGCCGTCAAGACGATCAAGCAGCAGGCCAGGGCAATACCTCCAAAGAGTAGGAACACGAAGGAATAGCTGCCTCGGGAGTCGAAGAGCACTCCCACCACCAGAGGACCAGCCGACTGGCCGATGAGGACGCCGGTCTCGCTGATGCCCCTGATCCGGCCCAAGGAATTACGCCCGTAGTAATTAGCATACATGATGGACATGACCACATTGGACCCCGACGACGTGATGCCAATCATTCCGGCCGCCATGAACGCCCTTCCAGGGGAATCCACTGTGAGCAGGAACAGTGTACTCACTCCCAAGGCCAAGAAAGCGATGGAGTAGGCATAACGCGATTCTATCCGCTCCAACACCCGGCCCCAGATAATGCTACTGAAGGCGGAAACCACCCAACCAAGTCCCAAGGCGGCGGCCGATGAGGTCAGAGTCAGGCCTTGGTCCCGATAGAACGCGCCTATGTGCACGTTATTGCCGGTGCTCACGCCCAACATGGCCATCCCCATCAGGAACAATAGCCAGAAGGACCTGGTCTTAAGCGTCTCGGCGACGGTCCACGAGTCTTCGTCAAGGCTGCCGTTTCCGCTAGAAACCGCGCTCTCGTTGGAATCAAGGTCCGGTCGGGGGGTTTGATCATCGTCTGGCAGCAGTCCGATGTCCGCGGGACGCTCCACCACCAGAAACATGGCAGGCGCCACCGCCACCGCGAAGACCACTATCCCCAAGCTGAGCCAGGCGGCCTTGATGCTGAAATGCTCGATCATCTGGGCCGCCAGCACGGTGAAGACCAGTCCGCCGATGGCGCCGCAGAGGAATATCACGCCGATGGCCCGGCCTCGTTTCTTGATGAACCACCGGGACACAACCGTGCTGGCGCCGATGGGAGCGGGCGTATGGAAGACGACCCGGGCCGCGGCAAAGGCCAGGTAGAACGTGAGCGGCGTGGTGGCCCAAGCCAGGGAGGTCATTGCCAAACCTAGCACCACCATGCTGACCACCAGCACCGGCCGAACGCCGTAACGGTCAATGGCCCAGCCGATGGCCGGCGACAGCACCAAGGCAGCCAATGCCCCGGCGCTGACCGACCCGCTGATCAGGGTTCTGCTCCAGCCAAATTGTTGCGACAGGGGGAATATGAAAATCGTCAGCGTGGTGATGTTAGGCGCCATGCGGGCGAAAACGGCGGTGCCCGACGCCCCAACAACAACCCACCCGTAGTAAAAGGGCAGGATGTTCTTGAGTTTGGACGCTACTGACAGGCGATCTACCATATTAACCAGCCGCCACCGTCGCCGCCCTCTTGACCGGGGCCTTGGCCTTCAGCACTACCAGGCTGCAAGTTAGGGACAGGGCCACGAAGACCCAGAAAATCATGCTGTAGCTACCCTGAATCTCGAACAATATGCCGACGATGACTGGTCCGGTTCCTTGGCCAAGCAGCACTCCCGCCTCACCAAGTCCCCTGATCCTGCCCAGCGATGATCGGCCGAAGTAGTTGGCGTACATCACCGACGGCACCACGTTGAAACCGGCGGACACAATTCCGAAGAACCCGGCCGCCAAGAATACCCCCAGAGTGCCGCTGGCCAGTATCAGATACAGCGTGCTGCCCGCCTGCACCAGGAACATCCCCGAATATGCGTAACGGACTTCTATTCGGTCGGTGACCCAGCCCCAGGTGACGCTAAAGACCGCCGACACTGTCCAGCTCAAACTCACCGCCAGTGCTGCCGAGATCGCGCCCAACCCTATGTCCCGGAAGTAGGCGCCCATGTGTACGCCGATGCTGGTGTGGACGAAGAAGCTGGTGAACCCCATCGAGACCAATACCCAAAAGGTCCTAGTTCCGACGGCTTCCCGCAGTGTCCAAGAGTCATCATCGTCTCTCCGAACCTGGGTAATCACGGCGGCCTGCTCGCCCGAGAAGCCGGGACGGACTGCACGCTGGTCCTCGGTGCTGGGCATCGCAAGGTCAGGTTCAACGCCGTCGGGTAAAAGGCCGATGTCCTCGGGGCGTTCGGCAACCAGCAACAATGACGGGGCCACAGAAAAGACCAGCACGACCAGTCCGATGGCGATCCACGTCGCCTTCAGTCCATGACTCTCCACCACCAGCGACGCAACCATGGTGAACACGATGCCGCCTATCGCTCCGAACAGGAAGATTATCCCGATTGCCCGGCCCCGCTTTCTAATGAACCAGCGGGCGGCAACGGTGCTGGCGCCAATGGGGGCTGAGGTGTGGAACACCACTCTCCCCGCAGCGAAGGCCAGATAAAAAGTGAACGGGGCAGTGGCCCAGGCCAGCGAAACCATGGCCAAGCCCAGACCCGCAACGCTGACCACCAACACTGGCCGCGCGCCGTACCGGTCGATGGTCCACCCCACCACCGGAGAGAGCACAAGGGATGCGATGGCGCCCGCGCTGACCGACCCCGCGATGAGGGTCCGGCTCCAACCCAGTTGCTGGGACATGGGGAAGATGAGCACGGTGAGTGTGGTGATGGCCGGGGCCATGCGGGCGAATACCACCGTGCTGGAGGCGCCCACCACAATCCAACCGTAGTAGAAGGGGAACGTATCCCTCAAGCGGGACGCGAGTAGCATTAAAGCAGCCTTGTCGCCCAGAGACGTGGCGGGACGGAGGTCAAATTCCGTGAGAGGCCACACACGATGTTAACGGGGTCCCATCAAGGTGGCCCACCAATGATACACAAATCCCGGTATCGAATCAGTCATACCCAGCCAAATCGAGATTGACGATAACAACCGATGGTTAATATAATGAGGCACTCCAAAACAGCCAAGCAAGTCCCTTTTTGACGGCCTACTTATGTCATGTCGGGCGTCACATCGGGAAAGATAATCACCCACGGAGGAATAGCCCATGGTCCAACAACAGGCGGCATTACTGAAACCGGAGTCCTTGGTCGCAGAGTTCAAGAAGAACGGGGTCACCCACATCGTGACCATACCAGATAGCGAGACCAACTATCTCTACGAACTGATGAAGGACCAGGATTGGCTGGAAGTAGTTCCCTCATCGCGAGAGGGCGAAACCTTTGCCATCGCCCTGGGTCTGATCGTCGGCGGGAAAGTGCCAGTCTGCGTCATCCAGAACACAGGCATGATGGAATCAGGCGACTCCATCCGCGGCATGTCCATCGACGCCGGGTTCCCGCTGGTCATGCTGATCGGCTACCGGGGTTGGACGCGCCACGGTGTCATCACCGACTCCGCCGCCCGTTACACGGAGACCTTCCTCCACGCCATGGGCATCAACTACTACTTGCTGGAAACGGACGACGACGCATCCCGGATATCAGTCGCTTTCGAAGAAGCCCGGGCCCAGAGCCGTCCTGTCGCCGTATTGGTCGGAGACGAGTACCACGGCTTCAACCGGATGTAGGGGTGAACCAGACTTCCGGGCCAACCCGCATAGAAAATTAACGCACGCAGTTAACTGCAGTGGAGATGAAAATGTTCGACTCAGCAGACATGTTCCAGGCTTTTGTAAAACATCGAGAAAAGGCCATCGTCCTGGTAACCGGCACCTCGGGCCGCGACTGGAGAGACGTATCGGATGACGAGAACCGAGACCTGAGCCTCCAAGGCGCCATGGGCCAGACCAACACGGCGGCCCTGGGTTTCGCCCTCGCCCAGCCCAGCGAGAAAGTGGTCCTGTTCGACTCTGAAGGCGCGCTTCAGATGAACATGGGCGTCCTTGGGACCGTGGCCGGGATGAAGCCCAAGAATTTCTTCCACTTCCTAATGGACAACGAATGCTACGCCACCACTGGCGGACAGCCCGTGCCCAATGCAGGCGACATCAACTACGCCGGCATGGCCAGGGAAGCTGGGTATGCCGCCACCTTCGAGTTCGACAACTTGGAAGACTTCGCCGACAGCATCGAAGCCATCATGAAGGAAGAGGGACCCGTTTTCGTCGCCATGAAGATGATTCCGAAAGTCGAGAACGAGCCCATCGGCCGCCGCGTGCGGAAGCCCCAGCGCACCCGGGCCGAGACCATCAAGGTCCTGCAGTCTGAATTGGGTATCTCCGTAGTCTAGGGACTGAGCCGAAAAGCTGAGTTCCAAACCACCGGCACCCCGAGGCCGTCGGCAAAAATTTGGGGCCATCTCGGAATATAACCATTATTTATAAATAACCGATTTTGACAACTGGTTAGGTGTAGAATATGATTCGCAAGTAGTTCAGGTGTGATGTCGGGTGGCCACGTCATATTTTAACGAAATCTAACGTGGTGCATCGAATCACGGATTAATAACTGATACGATCACCGAAAACCGCAAGGACGTCGGAACCGGCTTTAAATATCCCCTGATGGCAGCCCCATTTTGCAGCCCAAATTTATGGAAGCCACCAAATTGTTGGATTGGGAGGAAACAATTGTCTGAACAAGATATCTCATCAATCGCCCATCTGATGCGCCGCGCCGGCTTTGGCGCCCCGCTGGAAGAATTGGAAGCCCGAGCAGCCAAGGGGTACGACGCAACTGTAGACGAATTGCTCGACCCCGAGTCCCAGCCCCCCATGGAGCGCGACATCATGATGCGCTACAAGACGGACTGGCTGTCTCAGGCCGGACTGGAAGGCCAACAAGAAGAATGGACCTTCCGCATGATCAACTCCAAACGACCGCTCCAAGAGAAGATCGCCCTCTTCTGGCACTGCGTGCTGGTCACCGGCCACGCCAAGTGCGAGTATCCCAAGCAACAGTCCATGGAACTAGACATGTTCCGGACGACCGGCATGAACAGTTTCCACGACCTGCTGAAGGGCCTGGCCAAGGACCCGGCCATGGTCTTCTACCTGGACAACTGCATGAGCCACGCTGGCGCCATCAATGAGAACTGGGGCCGCGAACTCCTGGAACTGTTCTCCCTGGGCGTAGGCATGGACGGCGAGTTCAACTACAGCGAGGATGATGTCAAAGCCGCGGCCCGCGCCTTTACCGGCTGGACCGTGACCAACTCCATCCCTCGCTATCCCTACGGCAAGTACGACGCCAAGTTCATGTACGACCCTCGCGACCACGACAACGACGAAAAAACCTTCTTGGGCGAGACCGGGAACTTCAACGGCGAAGACATCGTAGACATCATCGTGAGGCAGCCGGCCACTGCCCGGTTCGTGGCGCGCCATCTCTACAACTTCTTCGTTGCCGATGATGTGCAGGTCCCCGCCTGGAAGGACACCCCTCCCCAGGACATTGAAGCCATCAAACAGTTGGAAGAAGAATATTTTCGCTCCAACTACAACATCACCGCCATGCTGCGAGTGCTGTTCAAGTCCGATTGGTTCAAGAACGCCACGTTCTCCAAGGTCAAGAGCCCGGCGGAGACCGTGATCGGTACTCTAAAACTGGTCGGGGACTACAAATTCCCCAGGCCCGGTTTGGACATGATGACCATGAACATCCGGTTCATGGGGCAGGACCTGCTCAACCCGCCCACCGTTGAGGGTTGGCATACCGGCCGCGAGTGGATCGACTCCGGCACGTTGGTGGAACGGATCAACTTCACCGCCGACCAAGTGGGTAACACCAACCACACCGGCGTGAAAGACATCATCAACCGGCTGAGCAAAGTCGGCCCCCTGCTGACCGCCGAGCAATTGGTTGACGGTTGCCTGGAGAACCTGGGCGCATACCGGTTGGCCGACGAGACTCGGAACCAGTTGGTTGCATTGGCCAATGACGAGGGAGAACTTCGCAGCGATGGCGATGACTTCCCCACCCGAGTGGCCACCATGCTCCAGTCCATCGTAGCGACCACCGAATACCTGTTCGCATAAACCTTCAGTCTAAGGCCGAATAACTCGAATAATCGCTGCCCAGTTTCTAAGAGACAGGGACCGGGCAGTCCCGGAGAAAGAAATGACATCAACGAAGAAAGACCCGGTCCTGGTCGTCCTTCAATTGGCCGGCGGAAATGACGCACTGAACACCGTGGTCCCCTACGGCAACCCCAAATACTTCGACCACCGGAACAACGTCGTGGTGTCGGAAGACCAGGTCCTGCCCATCAACGACCAGATCGGCTTCAACCCCAACATGGAGCCCATGAAGAAGCTTTATGACGAAGGCCACATGGCCATCGTGCAGGGTGTTGGCTATCCCACGGGAAGCCGCTCTCATTTCCGCTCTATGGACATCTGGCACACCTGTGAGCCGACGAAGATCGGTGAAGAAGGGTGGCTGGGCCGCGTCGTCCGCGACCTTGACCCCAAGTCGGAAAACGTTCTCACCGCCGTCAACTTCGGCCGTGGGCTGCCCCGAGCCCTGGTGGCGCCGGGCGTGCCTGCTGCCTCCGTGGGCGACCTTGAGACCTACGGCGTCCTGACGGGAATCGACGACGCCGACCAAAGGCTGAAGGCCCTCGACGTCTTCTCCAAGGTCTACACCCCCATGATCGGACAGGGCGCGGTGAATGACTATCTGGCCCACACCGGCCTCGATGCCCTGAAAGGGGCTGACATCTTGAGCAGCGCTCCGGGGATGTACTCATCGACCGTGGAGTACGGCAGTGACACCGTGAGCCAATACATGCGCAACATCGTGCAGACCCACCTGGCCGGATTCGGCACCAGGGTTCTGTACACCACAGCCCCGTTCAACAGCTTCGACACCCATGCCGGTCAACTCGCCGCCCACACTCGGCTCTGGAGCGAGACCAGCCGGGCCGTCGGCGACTTCTACGACGACCTGCAAGAGCACAATGCCGGACAAGATGTTTTGCTCTTGGTCTTCACTGAGTTCGGACGCCGCGTGAAGGACAATGGCTCCGGCACCGACCACGGCGCCGGCGGACATTGCTTCATCATCGGCGAACAGGTCAAGGGCGGTCTCTACGGGGAATATCCTTCCCTGGACGCCGACAAACTTGACGACGGCGACCTGCAATTCAACACCGATTTCAGGAGCGTGTATTCCACCATCCTGGACAAGTGGATGGGCCTGGATGCCAAGCCTATCGTAGGCGGAGAATTCGAGCAGTTGTCATTCGTCTAGGCCCAGCTAAACACAAAATCTAACTCTCTGAGGAAAAGATGACTACAGAGATTTCGCACATCAGCGTGCAATACAGCAAGACCATCGGCCGTGGCGAACAGTTCGGCCCCGGCTTCACCTACCCGGTCTACGTAGCCCGGGGAAAAGAGGGCATCATGTACGTCCTGTGCCGCGGCACGGAATTTCGTCCGGAGGGCGTGCGGGTGACCGTCTGCACCACTGACGAAGAGTACATCTCGACCTTCGCCAGGGGCATCGACTACCAGGGTCCCCACGAGTTCAACATGGAAGACGGTTCCCTGGTCTGGCCCACCAGCATCGCACTGGACAGCCAAGAGAACCTGTTCATCAGCGACGAATGGCTGAACCGCATCTCCTCATTCTCCAAGGACGGCGATTTCCTTGGGAAGTGGGAAGAGAAGACCGGTAACGGCGACGGCGAACTCGACCGGCCTTCGGGCATGGCATTCGACGCCGACGATAACCTGTTCATCGTGGATAGCAATAACCACCGGGTACAGAAGTTCAGCAAAGATGGCAAATTCCTCGCCAAGTTCGGTTCCCACGGCATCGGCGACGGCGAGTTCAACATGCCTTGGGGCATCACCATCGACAACCATGGCGATATCTTCATCGCTGACTGGAGAAACGACCGCATCCAGAAATTCAGCCCGGACGGCAAGTTCCTGATGAAGTTCGGATCTTCCGGTTCCGGAGAAGGCGAGTTCGACCGGCCCACCGGCGTGGCGGTCGACACGGACGGCGTGATCTACGTCGCCGACTGGCTGAACAACCGGCTACAGTACTTCGACCAAGACGGCAACTTCGTAGGCCTGAAGACCGGAGACGCCGGCATCTCCAAATGGGGCCAGGACAAGCTGGACGCCAACGCAGAGATGTGGGGCGAGCGCGACCGGGCACAAGGATTGGAGCGCGAAAAAGACTTCTGGGGACCCACCGGTGTGACCGTGGACGACCAAGGCAACATATTCGTGCCTGAGTCGGCCAGGAACCGCATCCAAGTCTACAAGACCCAGTCGCCCACCTTCGCTGGCCCGCGCCTTTAGACCAACATCTCAAGGCGGGTCTTACGTGACCAATAGCTGCTTAAAGATGTGGCCTCGTCCTTCCGCGGAAGGACGAGGCCCTATTTATCTTCAATTCAATGTGACCGGTGTTAACACGTGCCCATCAAAGTCGGACGTACCCCATATCTAAGCTCAGAGCCGATGTATTTCGACATGGAAAAGCGCGGCATACAGGTCGAAGAATTGCCGCCGAATGAGATGCTTTCGGCTATATCAGAAGGGCGTTTGCAGGGCGGGTTGGTGCCGTTGGTGGACACCTTCGATCTGGCTGAAGACCTGCGGACCGTGTCGGCTTTCTGCCTGGCGACCGTATCGACAGCGGTCAGCGTCAAATTCCATTCCAAGGCATCCATAGAAGAGCTTGCTGGCGCCAGCGTCGCGGTCCCGGCAGATGCGCCCACGGCAGTCAGGCTGCTCCAAGTTCTGCTGTCGGTGAAAAACAGTGTTATTCCGGCGGCATACGTGAGTCCCGAAGAACCCCACGACGCCCAACTTATGGTCGGGAACTTGGGGTTGCGTCACCGCCGGGGTTTGCGTGGCTTCGAGCACACCTATGACCTGGGAGAGGAATGGAGCCGGTGGACCAGCTTGCCCTTCGTCTTCGCCCGGTGGGTGCTGAGAACCGACGTAGAACGTCAGGACGCCCTAATAATCGAAGACTCCCTCTACACCAGCCTCCAGGACTGGGCCGACGGACTCTACCGCGTCTCAGGCCCCAGCGACCGGGTCCCGGTCCACCCTCAAGAGATCCACCAGTACACCCAGGGGCTGCGGTACTTCATGGGAGTGCCTGAGGAACGGTCTGTTGCCCTGTTTCAGAAGTATTTGGGGCAGTTGGGTGACGGGTAAGGGTTCACGCCTTTGCTACTTGCCGTTTGCCAGATGAATCTAGGTTCCTGAAGAGCGTTGGGGAGCCCTCATCTCCGACAAGGTCGAGAGTCTCGACTTCGTCGGACCTAACTTTCCCCCTTACGAGGGGGAAGGGATTTTTTCTGCGTGGGTTATGACCTATCTTCCGGAAACGGTCTTGTGCACGTAGGCGCGGGTTTTTAACCCGCCCTTTCCTGCACCAACCAACGCTGAACAACCAAACCAAAACCCACCCCAAACCGCTCATGGTGAGCCCGTCGAACTATCCAGTCGAACTATCCAAGTGTGTGATAAGTGTGCTCTCCTAAAGCAGCCGCACTGTCTCCTCACGCACGTAGTCCCGCAGGTCCTGGGGCATGGGTTTTAAGTTGCCGGCGAGGGCATTCTCGGTGATACGCTCGGGGCGTGAAGTGGCTGGGATGGTGGTGCTGACCCTGGGGTCGGCCACCACCCAGGCCAGCAGCGCTTGAGCCCAGGTCTCAACCCCCAGCTCTTTCAGGGGGCTCTGGTCAGGACTTCCTTCAATTCGTTTACGTAGCGGCCCTTTTTCAGGGGTTCCATGACCATGACGCCGATACCTAGTTCTTCAGCCAGGGGCAGCAGCCTTTCCTCGACCTCGCGCTGGACAACGTTGTAAGGGATCTGGACGGTATCGATCCGGCCGGTGCGCATCACGGTCCATCACCTCGTCGTAGGTCTCATTGACCATGGCGGTGACGCCGATCAACCCCGCCTTGCCCTCTTCCTTCAGCCGCTCCAAGGTGGGCAGATGAGTCTGGACGTCAATCATGTTATGGACCTGCAGCCGGTCGATGTAGTAGGTGTTGAAGTTCTGAAATGACTGGGCGATCTGGTTCTCGCCGGCCTCTTTGCCCTCGATGCGGACCTTGGTGGCCAGGTAAAACTTGTCGCGCCGTCCCTCGGTGGTGATGCCCACCGCCTTCTCGGCCGCGCCGTAGG
>Ga0207990_1000747_pt1 | contig 18183 bp, 20 predicted proteins | sample ETNtaG_8_FD_185780 | JGI IMG/M metagenome (GOLD analysis project Ga0207990, IMG submission 185780) | Marine microbial and viral communities from oxygen minimum zone, Eastern Pacific Ocean - ETNP201406SV75 (SPAdes) (version 2) | ecosystem: Environmental > Aquatic > Marine > Oceanic ...
TGCTGGGGCAAGAAAAAAAGGTACATTAATTAATATTGGTGAATAGATAAAAATGGCGCGCCTGGAAGGAGTTGAACCCTCAACCTTCTGATCCGAAGTCAGACGCTCTATCCAATTGAGCTACAAGCGCATTGAGTTATAATTACATTATATTATGAACAAAATCATTAATTTAATTGTAGATGAAAATAATCAAAATAAAAGGGTTGATGTGTTTTTAAGCAAATATGAAAAAAAAATTAGCAGAACAAAAATAAAAAATCTAATCGGAAAAGGATATTTAGAAATTAATAACCTAAAAACACTTGAACCATCAAAAAAGGTAAACCTAAAAGACAAGATTAAATTAGAAGTTCCAGAATTAAAAAAATTAGAGATTAAACCATATAAATATAAATTAGATATAATTCATGAAGATAATGATGTTATGGTTATTAATAAACCAGCAGGTTTGGTTGTGCATCCTGGAGCAGGAAATTTTGATAACACCTTAGTAAATGCATTGATTAATTATGATAAAAAAAATTTATCATCAATTAATGGTGAATTAAGACCTGGAATTGTTCATAGATTAGATAAAGATACTAGTGGAGTTATTATTGTTGCAAAAAATAATTTTGCTCACACACATCTTTCAAAGCAATTTAATGAACATTCAATAGATAGAAAGTATATTGCACTAGTTTGGGGGAAATTAAGACCTCAAAAAGGGGAAATAAAAACTTTTATAACTCGTAGTAGTAAAAATCGACAACTAATGGATGTAAGTCAAACAAAAGGCAAATTAGCAATTACTAATTATAAAACTATTGAGATTTATGAAAATGCTAGAGTCCCAACTTTAAGCTTAGTTGAATATAGATTAAAAACTGGAAGAACACATCAAATAAGAGTCCATATGAAATTTAAAGGAAATCCAATTTTAGGCGATAAATCATACAAGAAAAAATTAAAAAAATTAAAAGATGTTGATCCAGAACTTAATGAAATAATTAAAAAAATTGATAGACAATGTCTCCACGCAAAATCTTTAGGATTTTTACATCCTACTAAAAATCAAAGACTATTTTTTGAGTCAAAATTACCTAATGATTTACACAAGATTGTTAAAAAACTAAGGTCTACAAGCAATTAAAAAGCCTTGTTTTCGTCTAAATCTATTATTACATACTACCTATAATATTATGACTAGCATAACTTCAAACTATAATTTACCAACTCTAAGTGGAGAGGGTGGTCTATCCGAATATTTAATTCAAATAAAAAAATTTCCAATGCTAGAAAGAGAGGAAGAATATATGTTAGCTAAAAATTGGAGAAATAGAGGTGATATTAAATCTGCAGAGAAATTAGTAACAAGTCATTTACGATTAGTAGCAAAAATTGCAATGGGTTACAGAGGATATGGATTACCAATAGGTGAAATGATTTCGGAGGGTAATGTAGGGTTAATGCAAGCTGTTAAAAAATTCGATCCAGAAAAAGGTTTTAGATTGGCAACTTATGCTATGTGGTGGATTAAGGCTGGTATTCAAGAATATATACTGCGATCTTGGAGTCTTGTAAAGATGGGCACTACTACAGCTCAAAAAAAACTATTTTTTAATTTAAAAAAATTAAAAAATAAAATTGCACCAAGATCTGTTGGTGACTTAAAAGATGAACATGTAACCGAAATAGCTAATAGATTAGACGTAAAAAAAGATGAAGTGATATCAATGAATAGAAGATTATCAGGACAAGAACTTTCTCTAAATGCACCAGTTGGTGAAGATGGAGATGAATGGCAAGATTGGTTGGCGGATAAATCAATGGATCAAGAATTATCTTTTGCACACAATGAAGAAATGAAACAAAGAAAAGATTTACTAGAAAATTCATTAGAAATATTAAATCAAAGAGAAAGAGAAATTTTAAATTATAGAAGACTAGTAGATCAACCTATAACTTTAGAAAAATTGAGTAGAAAGTATAAAATTAGCAGAGAAAGAATTAGACAAATAGAAAATAAAGCTTTTGAAAAAATTCAAAAACACATGTTAAATGCTGCTAAATCAAAAAATCTATTGCCAGCAAACTAAAGTTCAAAAGGATTTTCTAAAAGGATCGTATCTTCTCGCTCTGGACTTGTAGATATGCTTGAAATTTTAGCACCAATAAAATCTTCAACTGCAATAATATAATTTCTAGCTTTTTCTGGTAATTCATTAATATTCCTTACTCCTTGTGTAGAAGTTTTCCATCCAGGAAAAGTTTTATAAATAGGCTTCACTTTAAATTGATCTTTAGATGATGTCGGCAAATAATCTATTTTTTTTCCATCTAATTCATAATGAATACACATTTTAATTTCATCAAATTCATCAAGAACATCGAGTTTTGTTAAAGCAATTCCGTTAATTCCTGAAATTTTTATTGTCTGACGAACTAAAACTCCATCAAACCATCCACATCTTCTTTTTCTACTTGTAACAGTCCCAAATTCTTTTCCTCTTTTTCCTAACAACTCGCCAATATTATTTTTTAATTCCGTTGGAAAAGGACCTTCACCAACTCTTGTTGTATAAGCTTTTGTAATTCCTAACACATACTTAATTGTGTCAGGACCACAGCCTGATCCTGTGGCTGCTGTTGATGCAACTGTATTTGATGAAGTTACAAATGGATAAGTTCCATGATCTACATCAAGTAATATACCTTGAGCTCCTTCAAATAATATTTTTTTACCTTGTTGTTTAAATTCATCTATTTTTTTCCAAACTGGTGCAGCATATACTATTATTTCAGGTACAATTTTTAATAACTTGTTTTTAATTTCATCTTTCTTATAAATTTCTTTACCCAAACCTTTTCTTATAGAATTATGGTGTAATAATGCGGTTTCCAATTTATTATCTAAATCTTTATCAGAAAGTAAATCCATCAATCTGATGGATCTTCTTCCAACTTTATCTTCATATGCAGGACCAATTCCTTTTCTTGTTGTTCCTATTTTTTCTTTACCAGCTTGATTTTCTCTTATTTTATCTAATTCCCTGTGAAATGGCAAAATTAATGTTACTGCTTCAGAAATAATTAAGTTTTTATCATTTATGTCTATACCTTTAGATTTTAGTTCTTTAATTTCATCCATTAAAGCCCAAGGGTCTACAACTACTCCATTGCCAATAATTGAAATTTTATTTTTTCTAACGATTCCTGACGGAAGAAGACTAAGTTTATAAGTTACTCCATTAATTACTAAAGTGTGACCAGCATTGTGGCCTCCTTGAAATCTTACCACTACATCCGCTTGACTTGATAGCCAATCAACTATCTTTCCTTTTCCTTCATCACCCCACTGTGAACCTACAACTACTACATTTTTCATTATCTAAATTTTTTATTTATTATAATCGAGTTTAAATGGTTAATGGGACCATGACCTTTTCCATAATTTAGGTTGGATCCTATTGCTTGGTTAACATATTTAGTTCCTAACTCACAAGATTTCTTTAATAGTTTTCCACATGAAAAATACGTAGCTATGGCACTAGATAAAGTGCAGCCAGTGCCATGTGTATTTTTGGTTGTAAATTTTTTATTTTTAAAAATCTTAATTTCTTTTTTATTAACAAATACGTCTTGAACAATTTTAGTATTTAAGTGACCACCTTTAATTAAAATATTTTTAGCTCCCAACTTAAGTAGAATACTGGCTGCATAAATCATATCTTCAACATTATAAATTCTTTTTTTAGTTAAAACCTCAGCCTCACATATATTTGGAGTTATCAAAGTTACTTTTTTAATCAATCTAGTTTTCAATATATGAATGGCACTATCATTAATTAATCGTTGCCCACCTTTTGCTACCATAACTGGATCTAAAATAATCTTAGAGATTTTAATTTTTTTTAATGAATTTATTACTGCTCTTATAACATTTGAGGAATGAAGCATTCCGATTTTAATTGCATCAGGCTTAATGTCATTACAAGTAAAAATTATTTGTTTTGAAATTTCCCTAGCACTAATTGGAACAATTGAAATAATGCCTGTTGTATTTTGAGAAGTAATTGCTGTTACTGCAGTCATCGCATATGAACCTAAAGCGGTGACTGTCTTAATGTCAGCTTGAATACCTGCTCCACCTGAAGAGTCTGATCCTGCTATAATTAATACTTTAGATTTTGGTTTCAATTTATTTAATAGATTTTTTAATTATATGAATACACTTTTTAAGTAATTGTTTATTGTCTGATTCTCCCATAATTCTAATCTTGGGTTCGGTTCCTGATTTTCTGACTAATAATCTTCCTTGTTTTTTTATAAGATTATTTGCAACTCTAATTGCTTTTTTACAATTTGGATGATTAATTATATTTTTATCTTTAACAATTACATTTTCTAAAATCTGAGGTGTTTGTTTAAAAACATTGAGTAGCTCACTAGCTTTTTTCCCTTTTCTAAGAGAGAATAAAATCTCCAAAGCAACAAGTATACCATCTCCGGTTGTTGCAAATTTTCCTAAAATTATATGCCCTGACTGTTCACCTCCTAAATTGAAATTGTATTTTTTCATTTTTTCTTTTACGTAACGATCACCAACATTACTTCTTAAAAATTTAATTTTTTTTCTTTTTAAAAATTGTTCTAGACCATAATTAGACATTAGTGTTCCAATAACACCACCTCTTAGCATTTTTTTGTTTTTCCATCTTTTTGCTAATGTTGCTATTATTTGATCTCCATCAATAATTTTTCCTTTTTCATCACACATTATAATTCTATCCGCATCCCCATCCAAAGAAATGCCTAGTTTTGCTTTGTGTTTTTTAACAGCTTTTTGAATTTTGTAAGGGAACGTAGAACCACATTTGTTATTAATATTTAATCCATTTGGTTTTGTTCCTATTGAAATCACTTTTGCACCTAGTGAGGATAGCAATTTTGGTCCTGATTTGTAGCCTGCTCCATTGGCACAATCAATTACAATTTTTATTCCTTTTAAATTAAAATTTTTAGGAAAGTTTTTTCTTAGAATTTTTATATATTTTTCATTACCATCTTCTAATCTTTTTACTCTTCCTAACGCATGTGGTTTTGAAAGTTGTTTTGAAATTCTTGTATCAATTAAACTCTCAATTTTTTTTTCAATTTTATCTGATAATTTCAAACCATCAGGGCCAAATAGTTTTAGCCCATTATCATGATAAGGATTATGCGAAGCTGTAATCATAATTCCCATATTAGCTTTCATAGATTTTGTCAGCATTGCAAGTCCATTGGTAGGCAATGGTCCCAGCGTAAAAACATGCATCCCTGTGGAAACTAGCCCAGAAACTAAAGCTGGCTCTAAAGTATAGCCTGATAATCTTGTGTCTTTTGCAATTATTGCGGTTTGCTTAGTTTTTTGCTGATTTTTAAAAAAAGTACCTGCCGCTAAACCAAACTTAAAAAACTTCTCTCCATTTATATTCCCTTGATTTACAGTTCCACGAATACCATCAGTACCAAAATATTTTTTTTTCATTAATTTAATAACAATTTCTTAAAAATTAATATTCCTTGTTTTACCTCTTTAACGTTATGAACTCTAAAGATTTGCACTCCTTGAGATAAAGTATACAAAACTGAAGATAGGGTTCCACCAATCTTCTCTTTAGTATCATATTTTTCAGATATTTGATTAATAAATTTTTTTCTAGATGTGCCTATCATTAAAGGAAAGCCCAAAGAATGAAATAGAGAAATCTTAGACATGAGGATCAAATTATGTTTCAAATTTTTACCAAATCCAATTCCAGGATCTAAAATTACATTATTAATTTTGACATTTTGTTTTTTTAAAAAAATTATTTTTTTTTCAAAAAAATCATAAATATCAAGTAACACATTATTATATTTGGGCATATTTTGCATGGTTTGTGGTTTGCCCTGCATATGATGTATTATGAATGGAGATTTAAATTCTTTGATCACATTAATAGCATTTTGATCAAATTCTAATCCAGATACATCATTAATTATATTTATTTTCATCTTCAATCCATTTTTCATGACTAGAGATTTTCTTGTATCTAATGAAATATTTAATTTTGGAAATTTTTTTCTTAGAAATTTTACTATTTTTTTTATTCTATTCCATTCGATTAATGGGTTTATTTCTTTAGAACCTGGTCTGGTAGATTCTCCACCAATATCAATAATATTTGCTCCAGAATCTATTAAAAATTCTGCATTTTTTATCGCTTTTTTTTTATTAAAATAGATTCCTCCATCAGAAAAACTATCTGGAGTAATATTCAAAACTCCCATCAATAATGGTTCATTTTTAAAATTTAATTTTGAAAATTTTTTTTTAGATTGAATTTTTTTTAAATCTACTAGTATTTTTTTTTTAATTTTGGAATTTAAATTAGATAAATGCTCAATCTTAATTAATTTTGTGTAAATTTTTTTATTTTTTCTCCGTATTAACTCTATAGAATTAAATGCAATATCTTTTCTTGAGTTAAGTGGTAAGGCTTTTTTTTGTAAAATTAATTTTTTTGCTTGCAACCCATAAATGAAACTACACGCTCTTGTGTAATATTCTCTCATCCATGCAACTTAATGTACAAGTTTTGGTTTAAGACCCAAGGAACCTAAAGCGGATGATGTTTCCTCTTCATTTAAATCTTCAACTTCTTTTCTTTCTGGGTATTTATTTTTAAAAATTATATCGCTTATTTCTTCTCCACTTAAAGTTTCATAAACTAATAAAGCTTTTGCCAATTTATGTAAATCATCTATTTTTTCTGTTAGTATTTTTTTTGCTTTTTTATAACCCTCATCTACTATTCTTTTTATTTCTGTATCAATTTTTTTAGCAGTCTCTTCGGACATTTGTTGATGTCTTGTTATTGATCTTCCAAGAAAAACTTCATCTTCATTTTCACCATATGTTAAAGGGCCAAGTTGATCACTCATTCCAAATCTAGTCACCATATCTTTTGCTAATTTGGTAGCCATTTGGATATCTGAAGAAGCTCCAGAAGTAACTTTGTCATGTCCAAAAATTAATTCTTCTGCAATCCGACCACCCATTGCTTTCGATATATTTGCCTCTAAATATTCTCTTGAGTGAGAATATTTATCTCTTTCAGGAATGGTCCAAACAACACCCAATGCTCTTCCTCTGGGTATAATTGTGGCTTTATGTATAGGGTCTGAGGCCTTTTCATTTAGAGCAACGATAGCATGTCCACCCTCATGGTAGGCTGTTAATTTTTTATCCTCTTCGGTCATGACCATTGATTTTCTCTCAGGACCCATCATAACTTTATCTTTAGCTTCTTCGAATTCTTGCATTGTAACAATTCTTTTATTTTTTCTTGCCGCTAATAATGCGGCCTCATTTACCAAATTAGCTAAATCAGCTCCTGAAAATCCCGGTGTTCCTTTTGCTACTATTTTAAGCTTTACGTCGGGACCTATTGAAACTTTTTTAGAATGTATTTTTAATATTTTTCCTCTCCCAACAATATCCGGTAATGGAACAATTACCTGTCTATCAAATCTACCAGGTCTTAGTAACGCCGGATCTAATACATCAGGTCTATTGGTTGCTGCAATTATAATTACACCATCATTTGTTTCAAAACCATCCATTTCTACAAGAATTTGATTAAGCGTCTGTTCTCTTTCATCATTACCTCCACCTAGTCCAGCACCTCTGCTCCTTCCAACCGCATCTAACTCGTCGATAAAAATTATACATGGTGCATTTTTTTTTCCTTGTTCAAACATGTCTCTTACTCTTGATGCGCCTACACCAACAAACATTTCTACAAAGTCTGATCCAGATATTGTAAAGAAAGGAACATCTGCTTCTCCAGCAATCGCTCTTGCCAATAATGTTTTTCCAGTTCCTGGAGAACCCACAAGTAGTACGCCTCTAGGTATTTTTCCACCAAGTTTCATAAATTTTTTAGGATTTTTTAAATATTCTACAACTTCTTGTACTTCTTCTTTTGCTTCATCAATGCCCGCAACATCATTGAAAGATACTTTTTTCCTAATATCACTCATCAATTTTGCTTTAGATCTTCCAAAGCCCATTGCTCCACCTTTCCCACCTTGCATCTGTCTCATGAAAAAAATCCAAACTCCGATAAGTAACAACATTGGAAACCATGACAAAAGTACTCCTAATAATGATGGCATTTTTTCATCAATTGGAGAAGCTGAAATGCTTACATTTTTTTCAGTAAGCTTTTCAATTAAATTTGGATCATTGGGCGAATATGTATTAAAATTTTTTCCATTAGAATATACACCTTTAATACTGTTGCCTTGAATATTAACTTGTACAACTCTTCCATTATCTACTTCTTCAAGAAATTCTGAAAAAGTAATATTATTATTCTGCGAACTAGTATTTTGTGGATTTTTGAACAAATTATATAAACCCATAGTCAAAAAAACTATGATGGCCCACATTGCTAAATTTTTAAAGTTCATATTTATTTATATATATATCCTATTAAAATAAGAATTATTTTCAAATAAACAAGTGACAAAATTGCCGTATATACTTGAGTTTTTTAGCAAATTCAAATTTTAAACTCGTTACTAATAATAAAAGAATTTTTTACTCTCTCAATTATGCATTTTCCAAGAGTTACTTTAAGAGGTTTGGTGTTTCTCATTTTTTCAATTAAATTTTGCAGATTTTTCCCCCTAGGAGAATAATATGTATTCCCAACTTTGCTAATTACATATCCTGTTGCTCTAAATATAATTTCCTTACTCTCTTGATCTAAAATTTTATTGCTAATAAGCCACTTATTCTGATTAATTTGTCTTACATATTTTTGAATTGATTTTTGAAAATAATAATCTAAAGAATCTTCTGCAATTTGTAAATTTTTAATAGTTAATTTTATTTTATTTATGTCTAGCCCATCGGATTTAAAATTATTTATATGATTCCTTATTCTGGTTCTTAAATACTTTTCATTAAAATTTGTAGGATCTAGTATGTATTTTCCAAAAATTTTTTTAGAAATATAAATTAAATCCTTTTTTTTAATAGTTATTAATGGTCTAATAATTTTTTGATTATTTTTATTTAGGAACGAAACCTGATTGAATGACGTAAGTCCTTTTAAACCACTTCCTCTAAATAATCTTATTAAAAAACTTTCAATAAAGTCATTCATTTGATGACCTAAAATTAAATTTTTAATTTTAAGAGAATAACATTCTTTTAGTAATAATCCGTGTCTAATTTGTCTTGCATTTGATTGTATATTTGATTTTGGAGTTTCTCCTTTCCATTTTAGTATTTTTGATAAAATTCTTTCTTTTAATAGAATAGATTTTACTTCTTTAGCCTCTTTTGCAGATTCTTTTCTCAACCTGTGATTTACAATTAGAACTCTATATTTTGTTTTAAATTCTTTAGAATAAATTTTGCTCAAGTAAGCTAGAGCTAAGCTATCAGGGCCCCCTGATACCCCTACACAAAAACTTTCATATTTAATATGTTTAAATAAAATATTTTTAAATATTTTATATATTTTTTTAATTTTTTTATCTTTTAGATAATTTTTTTTTTTATGTTTTACTAACTGGACAGTCGAATTTTTTTTCTTCATATTTAGCTTTTTGAAGAACAGATTGGCTTGCTTTTGGATATTGTTTAACTACACCAGTTATCATTGAACAGCCTTGGTCTTTTTCTCCAATTTGTACTAAAGATACACCAAGTTTTAATAAATTTATAGGAGCTTTGGAGCTTTTAGGATATTTTTGATATCCTTCCAAATAAGCTGAGGCGGCATCTGTAAACAATTGTCTAATTCTAAAAGTTTCTGCATACCAATACTGCGCGCTACCAGCTAAATCATGTTCATTATTCGTTATTACAAATTCTCTTAAAGCAATTTCTGCAGTATTATAGTCTCCAACTTTAAGAAAGCTCGTTGCAAAATCATATTGTTCTTCGGGAGATCCTTGGGGTAAAATTTTTTCTTCGTTTACAAATGTTTCTGTAACCACAGATCCAGTAACTTCAATAGACTGCGTTTCCTGGGTTGATCCAGTATTCTGTGTATCATAAGCAGAGATAGCTCCAAGGTCTTGTGGTTGAGATGATCCTGGTAATTTTTCTTTTTTTTTGGATGCTGAAAGAGTTGATTTGATTACCTCTCCTGATTGCACGAATTTTTCTAAATCTTGAAATCTTAACTGATTATCAGATTGGATTTTAGATAATCTATTAGAAAGCTTATCAATTTTAAAATTGATTTCCTCAAATTTATTAGTCAGTTCTTGAAATTGCTTTTCAATATCTGATAATTTTAAAAGATGTCTTGTTAATGCATCTTCAGAGTAAGTATTTTCAGAATTTAAACCTTCACTTGAAGAAATAGTATTTCCAGAATAAACGGCTTTTTCAAGTGTCTTTAAATCTTTTTGAATTATGTTTAATGTTTCAATTATATCTTCTGCAAAAAGATTTGAGGCCCTAAAAAAAAAGATTAAAAATAGTGCTGTAAATATAATTATTTTTTTTGTTGATCTCATTATTTTTATAATAGTTAAAATAATGGCAAAAAAAAGACCCTAAGCGCCTATTGCGCTGAGGTCTTTTTTAATTTTTTAAATTATATTAATTTGCTTTAACAGTTACTGATCTTCTATTTTGAGACCATGCTAGTGGATTTGAACCTGAGTTAACTGGTCTTTCTTTTCCGTAACTAATCACAGATAATCTGTTGCCAGATATTCCGTAAGTCATTAAATAATCTTTTGCAGCATTTGCTCTTCTTTCGCCCAAAGCTAAGTTATATTCTCTAGTTCCTCTTTCGTCTGCATGTCCTTCAATTGTAAAACTCAAAGAATCATTTGCTCTCATCCAGGCAGCTTGTTTTCTTAATGTATCCCTTGAAGCTGTTGTTAGAACTGACTCATTTGTAGCAAAAAAAACTCTATCTGGTACTCCTTTAGCTAGGTACTCAACTGTATCTGTTCCAGTATAAACATCACCTTGTATTTGGTTTGGTAAAGTTGCTGTTTTTGTTGCACAAGCCGACAACATTAATGTAGCTACCATAACTATAAAAATGTTTCTTAAAAAAATTTTAAAATTCATTATCAGGATCTCCTCAATTTGCTTAATTTAATAAACTTTTGTTTAATATTTCAAACTTAAATAGATGTTTCAAGTGTTAATTTCAATCAAATAATGCCTACTTTGTTAATAAAGATGACCAAGATGGGTCGGATGCATCTGTTAAAGTTTCAACTTTTCGTTCATTATAACCTGTTAAATCAATAGACCATAGGGTTGCACTAAAACCTTCACCTTGATCTCCCGATTTAGTTTCTCTATAAAAAATCAATACCCTGCCATTTGGTGACCATGATGGAGCTTCCTGATAATAATTTTCTGTTAAAAGCCTCTCTCCTTTTCCATCTATTCTCATTACACCTATATAAAATTTTCCTTTATGAAGTTTTGTAAAAGCAATTAAATCTCCACGTGGAGACCATACTGGTGTTCCATATATTCCTGTTCCAAAAGATATACGCTTTACATTTGATCCATCGCTCCTCATTACATAAATTTGCTGATAACCACTTCTATCTGAGTTAAATGTAATAAATTTTCCATTGGGTGAATAAGATGGTGAAGTATCAATTGAGGGATGATCTGTAATTTGCTCCACTTCTCTGCTTTCTAGATTCATAGTATAAATATCTGAGTTACCATCTTTTGCAAAACTCATAATAATTTTTTTTCCATCTGGAGAAAATCTTGGCGCAAAAGTCATTCCAGGAAAAGTTCCAACTACTTCTTGAACTCCAGTTTCTATATCAAGTAAATACACACGAGGTAAATTTCTAAAATAAGATAAATATGTCACCATCTGATTAGTTGGATTGAATCTAGGAGTTAAAACTAACTCATTTCCTAAGGTAAGATACTTTGTATTAGCTCCATCTTGATCCATAATTGCTAATTTTTTTATTCTTTGAGTTTTGGGTCCTTCTTCCGCTACATAAATAATTCTTGTATCAAAATATCCCTGCTCACCTGTTAATCTTTGATAAACTTTATCAGTAATTATATGCCCTACTCTTCTATAATTATTGGGAACCGTTGTAAAAGCTAGTGCCAACATTTCTCTTCCTGCTAAAATATCCCACAGTCTAAATTCTACTCTTAAATTGTTTTCAAGCATTTCTACTTTGCCTGTTATTAATGCTTGTGCTTTAATTAATTGCCAATCTTCAAATCTTGGTTTTAAATGTGCAATGTCTGGTTTTTGAATAAAAGCATCTTGATTTAATGGATTAAATAAACCGGTTTTTTTAAGATTATTTTCTATAATTGTTGATATTTCTAATCCAATGTTTAAATTTCCTAACTCTTTAGAAATTTTATTTTCTGAAGTACTATCAATAAATAATGGCGAAACTGCTACTGGTAAAGGGTTAAGGTTTCCTCTCGTAATATCTACTTCAATTAATGCATGCGAATTGAAGCTAAAAAAAATAAAAAATGAGATAATTGTAACAATTTTTTTTTTCATATTACTATTGTTATCCTTTTAACATTTCGTTCGCATCAAAATTTAATTGTAAATCTTTCCATCTTTCAAATCCCGTTGCTGGAACTCTCAATGGTTGGCATAATTTCACTGCTCTTAAAGCGCTTTCCGCCAAAACTTTATAAAAGCTTTGCCCTGGTTTATTCATTCTTGCATGATCTAATATTTCAGTATTAACTATTGATCCATCGGGATTAAGTTCTAATTTTATTCTCACCAAAAGATCCTCATTATAGGGTAGTCCTAAAGGTACACTCCAACATCCAAATATTTGTGCTTTTAATGCGTCCTCTTCGCTTAATGTTAAACCCGAACTAACTATACTTTTATCTTGACTTTGGGTTAATTTATTATTTTTTTTTATTTCTTCGGCAGTTTCTTCTTTAGATTTGTCAATTAAAGCTGCAATTTGGTTTGGATCAAATATTTCTTTTTTTTCAAACTCAGAAACTTGCCTAATTTCAGTTTCAATCTTTTCTGGATTTTGCTTATTTTTTTTTATTTTTTCTTTTTTTTTAATTTTTTCCTTTGGTAAAGGAACTGCATCAGGTTTCTCTTTTTTTACTAATTTTGGAGGAGCTTGTTCAGAAACAACTCTTTCTTGTTCTTTTTTAATTTTTTCTAATATTTTTTTTGCTTTAGGAGCAAAAGGTAAATTCGTTTTATCACCAATCTGTATTAATTCTACTGAAACAATTGCTGGTAAATCCAATGGAGCTCTTCTCATAAAGGGTAAGCTTAATGCAGTTAATATAATCATAAAGATATGAAAAAAAGTAGATATAAAAATACTTTTAGTCATTTAATAATATTTTTATCTTTCTTTGTATGGCTCAGAAATAAGAGCAACTTTGGTAAATCCAGATCCAGATAACATTCCCATTATTTCTAAAACTCGTCCATAATTAATTGTTTTATCGCCTCTTACATAAATTCTAGTATCTGTTCTATTTTTTGCTATGGCTAAAATCTTAGCTACTATTTTATCGAACTCAACTTGACTTTCTTGTATAAAAATTTCACCTTTAGAATTAATTGATAGTGTTAAAGGCTCTTGTTCATCTGGCAAAGAATCTGCTGAACTTTCTGGAAGATCTACTTGAACACCAACTGTTAAAAAAGGTGCTGTAACCATAAAAATAATTAGTAAAACTAACATCACATCAACAAATGGTGTTACATTTATTTCACTAATAGGATTTTTTGATGAACGATGAATTTTAAATGCCATTTATTTATCTTATAAAATAGACAAAAAACGTTTTGAAAAATTTTCTATTTTTTGTAAATATTTTTTAGCATCACTATTAAATTTATTATACGCAACAACTGCAGGGACCGCTGCCAATAGACCTAACGCAGTAGCAAATAAAGCTTCTGCTATTCCTGGTGCAACTATTGCCAAACTTGTATTTCTTGAAATTGCTATTGATTGAAAGGAATTCATTATACCCCAAACAGTACCGAACAATCCTATAAATGGTGCTGTAGAGCCGACTGTTGCAAGAAAAGTAAAATATTTTTCGATAGTTAGCATTTCTCGTTCTGTAGACACTTCTAAAATTCGACTAACTCTCTCACTTTGATTTGAACTTCTAGTTTTTGATTTTAACATCTCGCCCATCCCTGCTTTAAATATATTTGCCAAGGGATCATTTGAGTTAGCTGGAATATTATTATAAAAACTTTCTGCTGATTTAGATTTCCAAAATTTTTGTTCAAACTCGTCCGAGCTAAGATTTATTTTTTTAAATAACTTGTATTTATCAACTATTAAAGCCCACGAAAATATAGAAGCTGCAATTAAAACTACAATTACACTCTTTACAACAAAATCTGCTCTAATAAAAAGTTTGATTAAAGAAAAATCTGTTTCACCACCCAAACCAACTGCTTGTGTAACTATTTCTGCTTCCATAAAATTGAATGTACATTAAAATGTGTCATGATTTTGGCCTTAAAAATATAAAAAATTATTATTTATTTATGAATTTCCAACAGTTTCGTGAAAAAACCTAGCAATTAGTATTGCATCAGCTTTATTTGCATCTTTTTTTTTTGATATTTTAGATGATATATAGGGAAAAACTTCAATAACCTTGGTTCTGCTAGCATCTTTTTCAGTATTTATTAAGTTAAAATGTTTTTTCCATTTAACAGGTCTTATAAAATGTACTGGAAGTTTAAGAGCCGCACATATTCCTTTTAATACTCCAAATGACTGACCAAAATTAAACATACTAGTAACACCTTGCCCAGGCATGGCTGAAACATGTTCAATTACAACATTTATATCTTTTTCATTTACTAATTCTTTATTAATAATATTTGTTATTTCTGCGCCATTTACTTGTTTTTTATTTTTTTTTCCATCTATCATCGTTGGCATCTCATAGATTTCTGTTATCTTTCCGTCAGTAAGAATACATATCGCCCCACTAACTCCAGGATCTATACCTATAATAATCATTAATTAATATTTATTTCTTTCATATTTGTAAAAACATTTTGAACATCACTGTCTTCTTCTATAGTTTCCAAAAAACTTAATATTACCTGTAGATTGTCTTTTTTAATATCAATTTTATTCAATGGAATCCATTCGATGCCAGTAAATATAAAGTTTGAAATCTTTTGTTCTATAACTTTTTTAACTTTATATAATTCTTCTTTATTACAAATTATCTCATGAGTATTTTTGTCAGATATACATTCATTTGCGCCAGCATCAATTGCTAATTCTAAAATTTCTTCATCTGATATTTCTTTTTTATTTATTCTGATTATTCCAAATTGATTGAAATTATGGGATGCAGAACCTAGTGTTCCAAGATTACCACCATATTTTTGAAAAATTGTTCTAATATTAGAAGCGGTTCTATTTTTATTGTCAGTAAGAGTTTCTACAATCACAGCTATTTTTTCTGGTCCAAATCCTTCATATCTTAAATTCTCATAATTTATATCTTGATTTATCTCAGATCTATCAATAGCTCTTTCAATATTATCTTTTGGCATATTGGCCGATCTTGCTGATTGAATAGCTGATCTTAATCTAGGATTCGTTTGAGAATCTCTAGAACCAAGTTTTGCAGCAACTGTAATTTCTTTTGAAATCTTAGAAAAAATTTTTGATCTGTGCTTATCAGCCTTGCCTTTTTTATATTTAATTCCTGCCCAATGAGAATGTCCTGCCATTTTAATTTTTCTCTTCTAAAACTCCACCAAAAATAAATTGTCTAATAGATTTAGCTAGTCCAGTTTCTATATCTCCTTCAATTATTGCTCCTGTTAAACTCACCTCACCAATAGCTGGAAAATGTTTTTTCGCATCTTTGTTGAGAAATTTCTTTAAAGAATTATTTTTGTCCATACCAATGACTGAATCATAATCTCCACACATTCCAGCGTCAGTTTGATATGCTGTTCCTTTGTTTAATATGCGGCAGTCAGAAGTAGGTATATGCGTATGTGTACCAATTACCACTGTAGCATAACCATCAAAGAAATGACCCATTGCCATTTTTTCACTAGTAATTTCTCCATGAAAATCTACTACAAGAAAATCCATATCTTTTTTAATTTTATATTTATTTAAAAAGTTTTTTGCAGTTTCAAAAACATCATCACACTTCTTCATAAATATATTTCCTATTAGATTTAATACACCTATTTTTATTCCCCCTGAAACATTATAGATTTCAAAACCTTTCCCTGGACTAAGTATAGATAAATTTTCTGGTCTTAATAATTTATTTTCTCTTGCGATATGCTCTATTGTTTCTTTTTGATCCCAAACATGATTTCCAGTAGTAATCACATTCACTCCAGATTGAAAAAAATCATTAACAATTTTTTCGGTTATACCCACTCCTTCGTTTGCTGCGTTTTCTCCATTAACTATTACAAAATCTATTTGATTTTTTTTTACAATATTGGGCAAAAAATTTTTTATTGCATTACAGCCAGCTGGGCCAACAACATCCCCTAAAAATAAAATTTTCATTTTAATTTTTACAAATTATTTTTTTTTCATTTAAAATGTAATCTAATGCATAATCATTTTTATTTATTGGTATATTTGCACATTTTTGAAATGAAAATCCTATACCAATAGCAATAATTTTTTTATGTAAAGATATTTTTTTTAATACACGATCATAATATCCTGCACCATATCCAAGTCTATTAAGTTTTTGATCATAAGCAACTAAGGGAACTAAAATTATATCAGGTATAAAAGTTTTATTAGTATTTTTTGGTTCTGGAATTCCATATTTATTCAAATATAAAGATTGATTAGGTGTCCATTTTTTAAACATCATTCCGTAATTTCTTTTAATTACAGGCAAACCTGTTGTTACACCTTTTCTTTGAAGTTTTGTTAAAAATCCTAATACATTTACTTCAAAATTAATTGGATAATATCCTGCAACAGATATTTTTTTAAACTTAAAATTTTTTTTTATCAAATTAACAATTTTTCCAAAATTAAAGATGAGTTTTTTACTAAAAAGTTTTTTTCGTTTTATTAATAACTTTTTTCTCAATGATGATTTTTCACCATTCATTTATTGTAATGGTTTATTTTGAGACGATTTTTCTATAAATTTCTCAATTGATTGAGTTGCTTTATCTAGCATTGTCTCATATTCAATTTTATTTTGATCAACCATTTTCTTAAAACTATTAAGATCGCTACTTAACTTATCTATTTCTTTATCTTTATTTTCTTTATATTCTAAAACTAAAGATTTTAATTCTTTAAATCTATCTGACAAAATATTAAATTCTTCTTTTTTTTTATCTATACTTTTTTTAGTTTCATAATATTCATCTATTATTTTAATTGAAGATATTAACAACAATTTACTTTCTCCAATATTACCTAATTCACTTTTTAATTCTTTAAATTTTTTATTTAAATATTCTGCAAGTTCAATTAAATGTTCTTCTTGTCCATTGTCACAAGATAAAAGATAATCTTTTCCGTTAAAGTTTATGTTTACATTTGCCATTTATCTATTTCTTCAATTAAGCTGTCTGTTTCTTGATTCAATTCATCAATTTTTTTTGAAAACTCATTTTTGTCTTCAAATCTTGTAGTGTTTTCTGTATTAAATTTTTCAACCTGCTTTTTTAATATCTGATGTTCTTTAATTAAACTAGAATATTTGACCTCAATTTGATTCTTTTCAATTATTAATTGATTTTTTTGCTCCTCTAAATCTGAAATAGTGAATTTTAAATCATTTAAACTAAAATTTACATTATTTAACTTTGATATTGCAGTTTCTAGTTTTTTTTCTTTTTCTTCGAAAGATTTCATTTATATAATATATATATTTAACATATTAATATTTTGATTCATCCAAGTCTACATAGGTTTTATCATGAGTAATAATATAAGATGCTTATCTAACGCAATTAGATTTTTATCAATAGATGCGGTTGAAAAAGCCAAATCAGGACATCCTGGTATGCCAATGGGAATGGCAGATGTTATGACAATACTATTTAAATACTACCTAAAGTTTAATGCAAAAAATCCGAGTTGGATAAATAGAGATAGATTTATTCTTTCAGCTGGTCATGG
>Ga0207990_1000749_pt1 | contig 18150 bp, 19 predicted proteins | sample ETNtaG_8_FD_185780 | JGI IMG/M metagenome (GOLD analysis project Ga0207990, IMG submission 185780) | Marine microbial and viral communities from oxygen minimum zone, Eastern Pacific Ocean - ETNP201406SV75 (SPAdes) (version 2) | ecosystem: Environmental > Aquatic > Marine > Oceanic ...
TGTCCTTGTTTATTTAACAATTCTCCTTTTTTATATTTTTTACATACATGGAGGACCCATACAAAAGATCGTGTTGGATAAAACTGGAACCCGATATGCCAGATCAGCTACTATAATTAATATAATTTATGCAGGAATACTCTATTACTTTAAAGAATTAAATACCTTGCCAATGTCGACTACTTTCTGCTTCATTGGACTTTTATGTGGTAGGGAATTGGCCATCTCGACGATGAACAAAGATTATAAACTTAAATACGTGTTTCCAATCATCGGTAAAGACTTTATCAAATTGTCTTTTGGGTTAGGCGTTAGTATCGGAATCGTAATGGCCATTCACTTTCTCATTATTCCTAACGGCACATATTAAATTTTACTAGCCAAAATTTTATTTCCATAAAACTACTTACTAAATTCCCCACCCGACCGGAATCTGTAAATGTATTTAGGTAGGATGCTTTGAATAGTTGTAGGTTTAATTTTGAGATTTTTTAAAGTTTTATATTCGCCTGACACAACATTATCATAGCGAAGCATGGTTACTTGGTCTGGAGTCAATAGTGGGGTTGGTAGCTTTTGTAAAAAGTAAGATTGAAATTTTGCCATACCCCAAGGAATGGGTATTAAAAATCTTTTCTTATTTATTTCACTTAGTAAAATTTGCATCAACTCCTTAAATGAATAGTTTGCTCCTCCCAGTTCATAAATACTGGGTTTTGAATTATTGAGTTCCAAAGATTTAACAATAGTTTGAGCAACATCGCCAACATAGATGGGTTCAAAAACTGTCTTACCTCCACCGATTAAGGGAAGGGCTGGAGAAAATTGTGCGAGCGTTGCAAATGTATTGAAGAACTTGTCCTCTGGTCCGAACATGATTCCTGGTCTTAAAATGACAGATTGCTTGAAAGTATCCTGAATATTTTTTTCACCTTGGAGCTTCGATTGCATGTATTGCGAAGGATGACCTTCTTTCACTCCTAAGGCACTGACATGAACTAATTTTTTGATTCCAAGTTCGTTGCATAATTCACTTAATAGATTTGGGAACTGTGCGTGGATTTGATTAAATTTTTGCTTTCTTGTTTCGTACAAAATACCAACAAGATTAATTGCTATGTTACAATTTTTTAAAACTTGTTTTACATCTTCTGGATTAAAAATATTAGTTTTAAAAAGTTCAATCTGTCCCGGATTTCCTAAAGGTTTCAAATACCCTTTCAAATAAGGATTTCTTGTCGCTACCTTAACACGATAGTCGAGTTTGGTTAGTTGGCGCATTAAATGTTTGCCTAAGAATCCTCCGGCTCCAAAAATTCCTATTATTTTCTGATTATTTTGCATTTTGACAACATTAACATTATATATGAATTTAGGTATGACTAAAATTTATAAGTTTCAAGATGATATTTCGACTGATGCTTTGAAAGAATTAGAAAAACATTCGAGTCTTGCCATAGATACTGAAGGATCAGGTTTACAAATTCCTCACCGAGATAAATTGAGTTTAGTTCAATTCAGCACTGGAAATAATGATGCTTACATTGTTCAACCAAACAGAAAAAGTTATAAAGCTCCGAATATTGTAAAAATTTTAGAAAATGCCAAAATTACAAAAATTGGCCATTATTTAAGATATGATGTCTCTGGTTTAGAATATTTTCTTAAATGTAACATAAAGAATATTTTTGACACCAAAATAGCGAGCAAGTTATGTCGAACTTATTCGCAAAATCATGGGTTGAAAGATTTAGCTTTGGAATTTTGTAGCAAAAAATTAGATAAAAGACTTGGTAGTAGTGATTGGAATAAAAACTTGGATGAATTAACAGATGCTCAACTCCAATACTGTAGTAACGACGTGATATATTTACATAAAATAAAAGATGCACTCCACAAAATGTTAGTTAGAGAAAATAGATTAGAACTTTATGAAAACTGTATTCAATTTTTAAAAACAAGAATTAAATTAGATCAAAGCGGATTTGCTGAGGATATATTTCAACATTAATGAACAAAGATTTACAAATAGCCAAAAAAACAGTCCAAACTGAAATTCAAGCCTTAAAAAAACTATCAGCAAGCTTTGGTCGTTCATCACAATTTTCAAAAGCTGTCAACTTGATTTCTAAAATTAAAGGAAAATGTTTGGTTGTTGGAGTAGGGAAAAGCTACCTTGTGGGTCTCAAAGTCTCCGCAACATTATCAAGCTTGGGCACTCCGAGTGTCGCTTTCTCTGCAAATGATTTACAACATGGAGGGCTTGGTGCTATTCAAAAAAATCATGATGCATTGTTGATGTTCAGTGTATCCGGAGAATCTTCAGAATTAAATAGCATTCTAAGGTACGCCAACAGACATAATATCTCCGTTATTGGAGTAAGCTGCAAATCCTCTTCAATGCTTCTTCGTTATTCCACTATCAAAATTTTACTACCTAAAGTTATTGAAGCAGGTCATAGTTTAGCTCCAACCTCTTCTTCATTAAATTTTTTCTCCTGGGGCGATTCTCTTGCGATTGCCTGCATGAAACGAAAAAAATGGACCAACAATAAATTTGTCACAACTCATCCATCGGGTACTTTGGCTACAGCATTGATCCAAGTAAAAGAAATAATGGCAAAAAAAAAAGAAATTCCATTAATTTCTGCTAACCAAACTATGCGGGCTGCGTTGGCAGAAATGACAAAAAAGAAATTAGGAATTGTTTGTGTCAAAGAAAAAAACGGTAAAATAAATTTAATAACTGATGGTGATATAAGACGTAATAGCAATAATCTTTATAAGAAAAAAATTTTACAAGTATGCAGTAAAAATCCAACTTGGATTTCCGATACTGCTACTGCTCTTACAGCAATAGAAAAAATAAACGCTTTAAAAATAACATCACTTTTAGTGGCTAAAAATCAAGACATTAAGAAAAAGATTAAAAAGATTGTTGGGGTATTACACCTTCATCACTGTCTAAGCAGAGGTATAAAATGACAGCAAATAAAAGAATAGTTCAATTAAGTCTTATATCTATGGGTCTTTTATTAATTCTAGTAACATATTTCTTTTATCCTAAAATGATTAAAAATAAATTTCTTGAGGAAGAAACTGTTGAAGATGTTGTGACCAAAACTGATATTACTGATAGTAAATGGCGTAACACATTTGAAAACGTCGAATATAAGGGTTTATATAATATGGACAAACCATTTAAAGTCAAATCGGAAAACGCATACATTTTAATAAAGAATTCCGATGTTGTTTATATGACTAACATGTATGTGACTTTGCATATGGATGATGGAAGAGTTATAATTATAACAAGCGACAAAGGGAGGTACAACAAAGTAACGTATGATTGTTTTTTTGAAAATAATGTTAAAGCTATAGATGGTAAAACTACGGTCTTAGCCGAAAACTTGGACCTATTAGCTACTGAAGACTCTGCCACAGTTTATAATAATGTTTTTTTAACCAATGACAAAGGTTCTCTCCGAGCCGATAAAGTATACTATGATTTTGAAACAAAGCACTATCAAGTTTCAATGTTTAGCGACGATAAAGTAAAAATAAAATTAATTAAATGAGCAATTTCAAAAAAAAATTTAGGATCATAAAATTTAAATCTAAACCCCTATTGGCGGCAAAGAGCATCTCCAAATCTTTTGATGGCAGAATTATTCTGAGAAAAATTGATATCGATTTAAATCAAGGTGAAATGCTAGGTCTGCTAGGAAGTAATGGTGCAGGAAAAAGTACATTTATGAATATTGTTTTGGGTCTCTTAAAATGTGATTTTGGTGATATATTTTTGAGTAATATAAAACTAACAAATCTAGCTATCCACGAACGATCCAAATTGGGTATTGCTTACTTACCTCAACAAACTGCAATTTTCAGAGGACTTACTGTTTATGAAAATTTGTTGGGAATCGCACAAATAGTAATAAAAAGAGTAAGAGAACAAAAAGAAATCGTAGAAAAATTAATGGCTGAGTTTTCTATAACACATTTGAGAAATGTTAAAGCTATCGCTTTATCTGGAGGCGAGCGCCGCAGAACAGAAATAGCTCGATGTTTAATAAATAATCCTAAAGTCCTATTGCTGGATGAGCCTTTCGCTGGAGTAGATTTACTTTCATTACAAGATATTAAAGGATTGCTGTTAAAATTACAAAATAGAGGATGCTCTGTATTAGTAACAGATCATAATGCCTCACAACTTCTTAGTGTTGTTGATCGAGCCTATGTTATTGCAAATGGATCTATAGTGGCTAACGGAACCCCAAGACAAATTGTAAATACAGCTGAAGCAAAAAAACTATATTTTGGTGAAGATTTTAGCATTTAGTCCCAAATGAATAAAAAGTTTTCTGTTTTAATAAAAAACAAAATTACAAAATTTAATAAAACTATATTAGTAGCAAATGATAAAAGTATCTCCCACAGAGCATTGCTAATTGCAAGTCAATGTATAGGCCCTTCTAATCTAAAAGGCGTTTTAGAAAGTGAAGATGTTAAGAATACAATCATTTGTTTAAAAAAACTTGGAGTAAAAATATTAAAAAAAAACAAAAAATATATCGTTTACGGCAACGGATTGAGATCTTTTAGAAAACCTCATAAAAATCTACTTTATGTAGGAAATTCTGGAACCTTAGCTAGAATGCTAATTGCGTTAGTGGCAACACATCCAAATTTAAAAGTCAAAGTCTCTGGTGATAACAGTTTGAACAAAAGAGATATGAAAAGAATTATTGAACCGCTTTCCAAAATTGGTTGTACTTTTTATCCTAGAGATAAAACAACTTTACCACTTACAATTGAAGGAACTAGTATGCCTTTAGCACAAAAACATACTGAAACTTTAGGCTCAGCACAGGTAAAATCGGCTATTTTACTTGCCGCAATTAATACTCATGGAATTACTACAGTCGAAGAAAAGAAAATATCCAGAAACCACACCGAAAATCTTTTAACTGCTATCAAAGCTAGCATAAAAATTAAAAAAATTAAAAAAAATAATTTAATTTCATTAAAGGGACAAGAAAACCTATCTAACTTTAATCTAGAAATTCATGGAGACCCATCATCTGCTGCACCATTTATTGTTCTAACTTTATTAACAGCTGGATCAAAATTGTTAATTAAAAACGTCAATTGTAATCCAACTCGAATAGGTTTTATTAAAATTTTAAAAAAAATGAATGCAAATATAAGAATCAAAAATTTGAAAAAAAAATCAGGAGAACATGTCGGTAATATTTTTGTTAAAAGTGGTTCTTTAAAACCAATCAATTGCCCAAAGAAATTGGTTTCTTCTGCAATAGATGAATTTCCTCTTTTATTTATCATCGCTTCAGTAATAAAAGGAGTATGTAAATTTTCAGGTATTAATGAGCTTAGGCATAAGGAATCAGATAGAATTAAAAGTATTGAAATTGGGTTAAATCAAATAGGAATAAAAACTAAATCAACAATAGATAGTTTAAAAATATTTGGCAATCCAAATATAAAAATTGAAAAAACGCTAGAAGTTTATCCGAAAAAAGATCATAGAATCGCAGTGTCCTATGTAATTTTAGGCTTATTATTAGAGGGAAGGATTAAAATTCATAACTGCGAAACTATTAATACTTCATTCCCCAGTTTCTTAAAATTAATTCGCAAAGTTGGAGGAAAATTTGAAGTTAAATAATGTAGGAATTATTGTAGCCTGTGATGGTCCGGCCTCTAGCGGAAAAAGCACTGGCGCAAAACTAATTTCCAAAAAATATAAGCTTCATTTTTTATCAAGTGGCCTTTTATACCGATTTGCAAGTTATTTGATTATAAAATATAAACCAAAAAAAAAAATCCTTTTTCTTAAAAAAAAATTTAAAAATTTAAATTATAAATATATAAATCATCTAAATTTACATACTCAAGAAATTAGTGATTATACTGCAATTTTAGCTAAACAAAAAAAGGTAAGACTTATCCTAAGAGTTTTTCAAAAAAAATTTGCTAAAAAATATAAAAGAGTCTGTATAGAAGGCAGGGATGCTGCATCGGAGATTCTTAAAAAAAATCCACGTTATGATGTAGCTTTCTATTTTAAATGTAATTTGAGTATCGCAAGTTATAGGCGTTGGAGGGACTTAAAAACATTTAATAAGAAAATTTCCTTGAAAGAAGTTAAGAAATCCTTAAGAACTCGCAATGAGCATGATATAAAAAGGCGTTTTTCTGCCTTGAAAAGAGTTAGGGATTCGGTATTAATACGGACCGATATCTTGAGTAAAGCAGCAATGGTAGCTAGGATGTCAAAGGAAATTGAAAAAAAATTATTATTAAAAAAACATGGAAGAAACTATAAAACAAGATAAGAGCAAATCACATAAAGAATTTGAAAAACTGCTTTCCCAAGACTGGGGAAATAGAAAATTCAAAGAAGGTGAAATAACAACTGGCATTGTAAGCCAAGTAGGGAAAAAATTTATATTTGTAGATTTGGGTCTAAAAAGTGAAGGCGCAATACCAATTGAAGAATTTATACTTACCAAGGAAATAGACAAGATTGAAATTGGATCAAAAATTGAAGTATTGTTAGAAAAAATTGAGAACAAAATCGGAAATGTTGTTGTATCAAGAGAGAAGGCAAGGAAGGCACACTCCTGGAAAAAAATGGAAAAAGCTTTTGAAAATAAAGAAAAGATCAAAGGAGTTATAATTTCAAAATGTAAGGGTGGATTTATTGTTGATGTTGAATCGTGCCTTTGTTTTTTGCCTGGATCTCAAATTGATCTTAAACCTCTAAAAAACTTTGACCACTTAATGAAAGTTCCTTTGACTTTTGAATGCGTGAAATTAGATAAAAAGAGAGGAAATATTGTCTTATCAAGACGAGCGATTTTGGAAAAGATTTTACTTCGTGATAGAGATAAAATTATTTCGAAATTAAAAGAAGGGGACATTGTGAATGGAACGATAAAGAACCTAACTGAATGGGGAGCTTTTGTTGATTTAAACGGCGTTGATGCTCTTTTGCACATCACAGATATATCTTGGCGCAGAATTAACAAACCCGCAGATCTACTTTCGATTGGACAGTCGATAAAAGCAAAAATAATCAAGATAGAAGAAGGAACAAAAAAAATAAGTTTAGGAGTAAAACAACTTACTGAAGATCCTTATAAAAAAGTAATAGACAGCTATGAAGTAGGAAAAAATTATCCAGCTATAATAACTAACGTTCAAGATTATGGTTGTTTTGCTAAATTAGAGGATGGATTGGAAGGCTTAATACATCAATCTGAACTATCTTGGACTAAAAAAAATATTCATCCTGGAAAAGTTTTATCAACATCCCAAAAAATACAAGTACAGATTTTGGAAAAAGATATGGAAAAAAGAAGACTTTCTTTAAGTTACAAAAACACATTAGTTAATCCTTGGGTTAAATTTATTAAAAATCATAAAGTGGGAAATGAGGCTGAAGGAGTAATAAAAAATATAACTGATTATGGCTTATTTGTATCAGTTAAAAATTCTGAGCTTGATGGCATGATTCATTATAAAGATTTAAATTGGTCTGAAAAAGATTCTGAATTAGAAAAATATAAAAAAAATCAATTAGTAAAATTTAAAATTTTGGAAATAAATAAAGAAAAAGAAAAAATAAGACTAGGAATAAAACAACTTACACAAGACCCTTTTGAATTTTTTATGAACAAAAAAATATCTGATGTAGTAACTGCTATTGTAGTCTCTTCATCCAAAGATGGAATCCATGTTTATGCTGGCAATAAAGATCTGTTACTTTTGATCAAAAGAAATCAATTAGCAAAAGAACCTGAAAATCAGCGCCCATCGCGATTTGCTAGAGGAGATAAGTGCGATTGTATGATTGTTGAACTAGATAAAGAAAAAAGAAAGGTTACATTATCCATAAAAGACTTGGAGGAAAAACAAACTAAAGAGGTAGTTAAAAAATATGGATCAACAGACTCAGGAGCCTTATTAGGGGAAATACTTGGGCCACTTTTAAAAAAAAAAGGAAATAAAAAAAAAGAATAGTTGTATGATAATTCATGGTCAAATCTGAATTGGTGCAAAAACTTTGCAACATGCATCCGAACATATTGCGTAAGGACATAGAAAAAATCTTAGACATTATAATCATTGAAATGATTGAAGCACTTTGCCGTAATGAAGCCGTAGAAATAAGAGGCTTCGGTCGATTCAAAACTGTAATGAGAAAGGCCAGAATAGGAAGAAATCCTAAAAATTCTAAAGTTGTTCAAATACCAGCAAAAAAAGCAATTAAATGGAAAATGAGTAAGATCCTATTTAAGTGTTTAAATAAAAATTTTACTGAAAACAAAATATCTGCTACCAATTGAAATAAAATTCAAATTTCAGTGGATAAAAAAGCACCAATCTTTGTAGCTCTTGATACTCCAAATCTTAATAAAGCAATAACTATTGCAAACGATATTAAGTCTTTCGTAACAGGAATTAAAGTAGGTCCAATTTTTTTTTCAAAAAACTCTATTGATAAAGTTAATAAATTCTCTGAAATGAATTTAAAAGTGTTCGTCGATAATAAGATTCATGATCTAGAATCAATAGTACTTAAGAGTGTGGCTAGTCTAAACTCAGAATGTATTGATTATTATACAATACATACTGCAAATGGATTAAAAACACTAAGTAAAGTAAAGGAAGTTTGTGTTGGCATGTCCAGACCTATTAAACTTCTTGGAGTCACAGTTCTAACAAGCTTTGATGATTCAAATCTAAAAGAAATCGGTATAAAAAACAAAATGGAAGAACAAATTAAACAATTAGCGTCTCTTGCTCAAGAATCTAAACTAGACGGTGTTATCTGTGATGGCAAAAATATCAAAAGTGTTAGAAATGTATTCAAAGGCGAATTGTTTGTTCCTGGAATACGACTCAATAGAGATAAAATGCACGACCAAAATCCATCAAGAAGTATTACTCCTAAAGAAGCCTTGGATCATGGAGCTACATTTTTAGTATGCGGCAGAGAGATAATTGAAGGCAATCCAAGAGAAAATATCCAAAAGATAATTAATTCTTTAAAATAATGTTGGCCAAGATATGTGGACTTGCTGAAAAAAATCAAGTTAAAATATGTTTAGAGTATGGAGCAAGCATGTGTGGCTTTATATTATTTTATCCCAAAAGTCATAGAAATTTAAGTCTTCAAAAGGTTAGTGAGTTAACTTCCATAAAAAATTCAAAATCTAACGTCGCAGTTATGGTCGAGCCAAGCAAATCCGATTTAGAAAAAATTAAAGATTTAAATTTTCAATATTACCAAATTTATGGGAATCAAGATCCAGCCGAGATTAATGAAATTAAAAAAAAAAACAACGTTAAAATAATTAAAGCGCTTACTATAGAAACTGGAAAGGATGTATTGAAATATAAAAAATACGAAGCAGTTTCGGACATTATTCTCTTTGATTCAATTGGGAGAGAAAAGTCGTTATCTTTTGATCACTCTTTATTAAAAGATGTGCCAAAAAATGTAATAAAAATGATTGCCGGAAATATTCAAGTTCAAGATCTTGAAAAAATAAGCAAAATAGCAGATATTGTTGATGTAAGTGGTGCGGTTGAAACCGAGAAGAAAAAAGATTTAACTAAAATCAAAGAATTTTTATTAAAAATAAAAGAAATTAATGAGCTCAATTAAAAAAGGCATTCCATTCATAGACCAGCATGATGAAAATGGAATGTGGGGAAAGTATGGAGGTAATTTCATTGGAGAAACATTAAAAAAACCTGTTGAAGATCTCACAAAAGCTTTCGAAAAACTGAGAAATGACAAAGGTTTTTTAGATGAATTGGAATACTACAGAAAAAATTATATTGGTCGACCAACACCATTTCTAGAACTACCCGCATTAACAAAACATTGGGGTGGAGCTAAAATAGTTGTTAAACATGAGGCCCAGGCATATTCGGGATCGCACAAAATAAATAATGCGATTGTGCACGCGATGATTGCTGTAGCTACCAATAAAAAAGAGATTTGTGGAGATACTGGAGCAGGATATGCTGGTAGCGCCTTAGCTATCGCTGCATCTTTGTTTGGTTTAAAAGCTAAAATTTTTATGGGAACACACGACATGGAAAGACAAAAAATTCAAGTGTTCCGCATGAGATCATTAGGGGCTGAAGTGATTCCGTGTCATCAAGGATCAAAGACTTTAGTTGAAGCTGTCTCAAGTTGTATTCGTTATTACACTGCGAACTGTGATCGTGTACACATGTGTGTGGGTTCGTGCGTGTCATCAACTATCTGGGTGAAAATTTGTGCGTGGGCACAAAGTATTATTGGAAAAGAAATGGAAGAACAGATGATTGATATGTTTGGAAAAATTCCAGAAAAACTTTCTATCGTCTGCGCAATTGGTGGGGGGTCTTCAAGTTACGGCACATATAGTAGCTTCATTGATAAGGATCATGTTAAATTAATTGGAGTTGAAGCTGGTGGCCCCGAAGGAAAAAAAAATGGAGCCGACTCTTTATCTAGGGGTACTATCGGAATACTTCACGGAAGCAAGAGTCTATTATTACAAGACAGAAATGGAATGGTTTCAAATACAACTTCTATCAGTGCTGGGCTCGACTATCCCTCAAATTCACCACTCCATTCCCATTTAAAAGATTTAGGTCGTCTTTCAGTAATGTCTGTTTCTGACGAAGAGGTGCTCGAAAGTTTTAAGTTAGTATCGAGGCTAACTGGTTTACAACCGAGTTTGGAGCCTTGTCATAGTTTTGCGGCTACTGCAAAACTCGCTCCTAGATTAAGCAAGGATTCTGTGATAGCGACCAACTGTTGTGGAAATGCTTTGAAAGATATGGATATTTTGGCTGAAAGATTAAAATTAGATTAAAATGCAAACAAGAATAAAAAAAAACTTTGATATTTTAAGCAAATTAAAGGAATCGACAGTTATACCATTCGTTTCTGGCGGAGACCCCGATGTAAAACAAAGTACTGAAATTCTAAAATCATTTGCAAAAAATGGAGCCAGGATTCTAGAATGCGGTTTTAATTGGAATGCTCCCGTAAGCGATGGAGATCCAATACAAAATTCTAGCTACAGAGCTTTAAAAAATGGAGCTTATATAGAAAAAGTTTTCGAAATTATCAAAGAATTCCGCAAAGACTACAAGGAGCAAGCGATAATACTCATGGGTTATTATAACGTTTGCTTAAAGTTTGGTGAGAATAATTTTTTAAAAGAATGTAAAAATGTTGGGGTAGACGGCTTAATTATTTCTGATCTTCCATTTCCAGAAAATATACCTTTTGTAATAAAGTGCAGAAATATTGGTATTAGTTTTGTACAACTCATAGCTCCAACTACTTCTAATGAAAGAATAGCTAAAATAAATGAATATGCTGATGAAATGGTATATTATATTTCTATGCTTGGAGTTACAGGATCAGCTTTAAAAAATTCCCCAGAAGATATTCAGAAAAAATATTTAGAAATAAAAAAACTTTGCTCAGGTAATAAAAGAACGGTTATAGGTTTTGGAATTACTCAAAATGTGATAAAAAAATTCAAAAATGTGGATGGTTTGGTTGTAGGTAGCCAAATCTGCAAAACCATTGAAAAAAGCATTGAAAATGGTCAAAATTCTGCCGTAGTAGAAGTGTCTAAATTGTACAAAACATTACTAAATGAATTATAGTAGTAACACATAATGAACTCTTGGATAACAAATTGGAAAAAGATAAAGATTAAAGTAAAACAAATCATCAAAAAGCAACCAGCTGGTCAACAAGAAACTGACTGGCAAAATTGTCCACAATGCAAAAAAATTTCATACTTTCCTGACCTGACTGCTAATTCCTACATCTGCGAATGTTCCTACCACTTTGATTGTCCTCCAAAATTCCGTTTAGACAACTTATTTGACTCAACTTATGGAATTATAGAAGCTCCGGACAATATTAATCCTGACCCTTTACAATTCGAAGTAGGAGAAAAATATAAATATATCGATAAAATTAAAAAATATAGAAAAGTTACGGGTCAAAAAACAGCTCTACTTTGTGCTTCGGGATTTATACAGAATCTCCGTTCTGTGGTAGTAGTATTTAATCCAAAATTTGGCGCAGGTCGTTTTGGACCTGCTGAAAACGAACATTTTTTAAAAGCTGCTGATTATGCCATTCGAGAAAAAGTGGATATGTGGATCGTAATATATCAGAGCTCTGGCATTGATGTTCATACGGGAGTAACTGGACTTGCGGGTATGCCTAAATCTATAATTGCAATGAACGAAATTAAAAAAGCAGGAATTCCAACTTTCGCAATTGCTGCTCGGGCTGTTGCGGGCGGCACTTTTGGATCGAGCTTTTTTATGCACGACTTTATTATTATTGAGTCAAAATATGTTGAGAATTTACTTTTTTCTGGAAAAAGGGTTACCGCTAATATTCTGAAAAGCCTGGATCAAATCCCCGAAGACTTTGGTATGGCATCGAGTTTAATAAAAAATGGCCTAGCGGATATGACCCTTGAAAATAGAAAAGAATTAAAGGACACTCTAGTTAAACTAGGTTCTATAATTTTGAAAAAGGAAGTATCGCTTGATAAAAAAGACTCAACATCAGATATTCCAGAAGAACAAATTCCAACTTCTCTACAAAAAACTTCAGAAGCAGTATAGTCGTAGAATCAATCTTGATTTAAAGAGAATAAATTTAGCTCTGAATAAATTGGGCAACATTCACGAACTTATTAAAAACCCAATAAATATTGTTGGAAGTGACGGCAAATATTCAACCCTGAAATCGCTTCAATATTTTATTCAAGAAAACAAAGAAAAAGTATCTACTTTTACAAGTCCTCATCTATATGAGGTTAGGCATCGATTTTGGCTTAAAGATAAATTTATCAATATTAAAGAGTTAAAAAAAAACATTAAAATTATAGAAAAACTTAAAGTACGACTGACTTTATTCGAACTACTCACCCTTGTTTATTATGTCTCCGCATCGAAATTAAAAAATGTTTCGTATGCTTTGGTCGAAGCAGGACTATTGTATGCCAAAGACTCCACGAAAGTGTGGGATCAGCCTAGGTGCCAGATAATTACAAATATAAATAATCAACACTTAGAGTGGGTTAAGCCAAAAACCTTAAAGGCAATTTGTCGAGAAAAAGTAGGCTACTTAAGTAAAAAAACTACGATTTATGTGGGCAAACAGGAACCAAAAACTATGAAAATGATTAAAGAAATCTTAAAAAAAAATCCAAGTAGCCAAGTGTACTACGGCAGTGGATGGACCTTAAATAAGTTCGGCAATAAGAGAATTTATAAAGACAACAAGGGGAAAATAATCCTAAAATCTAAAAAAATACTGAGTGATGGATTATGGAACAATGTTGGTCTCGCAATTAGAGTCGCCAGAGATTTAAAAATCTCTAAAAAAACCATCCTAAAAGCACTTCCTAAACTTCAATTTGAAGGAAGGCTTCAATATATTAAAGGTAAATTAATCAAATTATTAAATCCACAAGAAAAACTTCTAATTGACGGATGCCATTCAGAAGCAAGTGCTAAGAACTTAGCTTCTTATTTAAAAAGTATCGATAAGGATATTTATGGTATTTGGGGCATGCAAAAGCATAAACATCCAGAGCTTTTTATTAAACAATTTAAAGGAATTTTTAAAAAAATTATCACAGTTAAAATTCCTGATGAAACAAACTCATGCAAACCTCAACAATTAAAACAAATAGCCAATCGATCTGGTATCAAATGTGATGTAGCTCCAAGTATTGAATCTGCAATCAAACAGCTATCTAACAAAAAACCGAAAGTTTTAGCTTGTTTTGGTTCATTATACTTAATTGGAAGAATTTTAAGCTTAAATTAAAGATTTGATTTAATCCACGAAATAATATTAGATTTTGTAGTAACGCCTACTTTAGTTCCGCAAAGCTCTCCGTTTTTAAAAATAAGCATAGTTGGAATTCCACGCACACCATATTTTACAGGTGCGTTAGGTTGTTCATCGATATTATGTTTTGCAAAAACTACATCGTTCATCTCAGCAGAAATTTCTTCAAGAATCGGCGTGAGTTGCCGACAAGGTCCGCACCACTCAGCCCAAAAATCGACGACACAAACTTTGCCGTTTTTCAAAACGTCTTTTTCAAAACTTTCGTCGGTAATTTTTATAGTTGGCACAGAATTCAATCTATAATTTTTTTAGTAAAAGTCAATTGTACTATTTAGTATAATAAAATTATTTTTACTCATTAATTTAATATTTAGATTAAACTATTTTGCATTGTTTAATGGATTTGAGTTCTCTTATTCGTGTTCTATCAAATTCATTAGAAGTGCTCGTATGTAGACCACGACATATAAAAAAAATGTTTTCTTGTTAAATCTAAGTTTATTTAGGTTCTAACACAACATCCCAATATAGATAGTCCATCCAACTTTCGTGTAAAAAATTTGGTGGGAAATTTCTTCCGTTTTCGTGTAAATCATCAACCGTTGGTCTAAAAGGTTTTCTATTTAATACCATCCCTGATTTAGTATGCCTTCTTCCACCTTTTTTAACATTACAAGTTGAACAAGCAGTCACAACATTTTCCCAATTTGTAATTCCTCCTTTTGACTTTGGTAACAGATGATCAAAGGTTAAATCTTTTTTATCTCCACAATACTGACAAGTAAATTTATCCCTTAAGAATACATTGAATCTAGTGAAATTTGGATACTCGGAAGGATTAATAAAACTTTTTAATGCTATAACACTTGGCAGACTCATTTCAAAGGAAGGGCTTCTTATTTTTCTTTTATAATTTGAAACAATACTCACTTTTTCAAGAAACACAGATTTAACAGCATCCTGCCAACACCATAGTGAAAGCGGATAATAGTTTAAAGGTCTAAAATCTGCATTTAATACTAATGCTGGACATTTTTCTAACGGCACTTTTTCGGAGGCTGCTATAATCATACAAATAAGTTAGCGGATTAAACCAAGTTTTGCAAGAAATAGTTTGTTAAAAAATTGTTTCAATTATAAAAGATTTTTTTTCAAAAATCCTAAACCAAGACTGACACCTTCCACAGGTATTCTATGTTCACAATCCTTAAACATTTTAGTTTTAATTTTTAAACCATGTTTTACTAAATATTCTTTTGCTTCTAATAGATGAGTTGGGGGAACAAGTGTATCATTTGCTCCATGCATTAGAAATATTTTTGGTTTTGAATGAATGTTATCCGATAAATGTTTTTGATTAATTACTTTTCCAGAATAACCAATTAAACAACTTATTTGTTTCTTTTTTTTAAGTGCAATTTGAATGCTCATCATACAACCTTGACTAAAACCTACCAATGCAAGGTTGTTGGGTTCTAATTGAAAATTGTTAAGAATTTGATCTATAAATGTATTAAGTTTTTCTTCAACAATTAAAGATTTTTCTAGGATTAATTCTTCTTTATCCGAGGATAAATCAAACCATTGATAGCCTTGTGGATTCACGGCACAAATTTCAGGAGCATTTGGACATAAAAATATAGCTTCTGGTAAAAAACGTTGCCAATGAATTGCAAGGGTACTTATATCTTTCCCATCACCACCATATCCATGACACAATACAATAACTTGTTGAGGCTTATTTTTTGATAGTGGAGCTATAGATGTAGCTTCCAAATTATAATTAGTCATAGTTTGATAGCCATTTTAAGAATTTTTGATCTTGAAAATCAATTGATCCAATTATTCTTGCAAATTCTTCACCTTTTTTATTAATTAAAACTGTTGTGGGAACTCCCCTAAGCTTAAATTCTTTTACAAAACTCAAATTTTGATCAAAGAAAATTTCTAACTTTTGAATATTTAAATCAACAAAAAACTTTTTTGTTTTTACCGTATTCGGTTGTTCCATATTTACAGCAAAAACGACTAAATTATTGAAGTTGTTATCCTGATAAAAGCTATCCAATGAAGGCATTTCTTCTTTACAGGGAGCACACCACGTTGCCCAAAAATTAATAATGACGAGACTCCCGATATAATCGTTCAAATTAACGTCATTGCCTAAAAAATCTTCAAATACTACAGATGAAATTGGCTTCGGACTTTCATATTGAACTATATTATGGAGTGGTACATCTTCATTTGCTTGTGATATTGATAAAAAAACATTAAAAAAAAGATAGAAAAAAATTAAAAACTTTGTAGTTTTTGGAATTCTAAACATAAGAAACACAAACATAACATATGAAAAACAAAAATAAAACTGTTTGGGGCGCAAGATTCAAAAATCCTATATCAAAAATTTTTGAACAAATTGGTGCATCAATTGATACTGATAAAAGATTGTTTGAAGAAGATATTGTGGGTTCAATTGCTCACACTCAAATGTTAACTAAACAAAAAATAATTCACAATAAAAAAGGCAAGAAAATAATTAATGGCTTAAAAAAAATAAGAATTGAAATCAAAAAAAAAAGATTCTCTTTTAGTAAAAAATACGAAGATATTCATCAAAATATTGAAAAAAGACTTTTTGAAATTATTGGTTCTGATGCAGGTTATTTACATATCGCAAGATCGAGAAACGACCAGGTAATTACAGATTTTAAGTTATGGATAAAAAAATCATCAAAACAGGTAATTAAAAATCTGCATAATTTAATTAATAGTTTTTTAAGAAAATCAGAAAGCAATATTCAAACAGTAATGCCAGGATTTACCCATCTGAAAAATGCACAGCCAATTTCTTTTGCACATTATCTACTAGCTTATGTTGAAATGTTCAAAAGAGATCAAAGGAGATTCTCCAGTAATATTAATTACATTGACGAATGCCCTCTTGGTGTCAGCGCCTTGGCGGGAACTTCTTATAATATAGATAGAAATTTTACTTCGAAAAAATTAGGTTTTAAAAAACCAACAGCTAATTCGATCGATACCGTATCAGATAGAGATTTTGTTTTGGATTTTTTATCCTCAGCATCTATTTGCGCAATGCATATATCTAGACTTGCCGAAGAATTAATTATTTGGAATTCAGATATATTTAAACTTATCAAGTTTGATGACAAAATGTTAACCGGGTCTTCGATCATGCCGCAAAAGAAAAATCCGGATCCAGCTGAATTAATTAGAGGTAGAGCGGGAAAAAACTTTGGGCAACTTCAAGCAATGTTAACTACCATGAAGGGTTTACCGCTTTCATATTACAAAGATATGCAAGAAGACAAAAAACTAGTCTTTGAGAGTTACGATATTCTTATAGAATCGATCTTAATTACTAATGAATTAATTAAAAACCTAAAACCTAATAAACAGAGAATGCTTGCTCTATCTAACGAAGGATATACTACAGCAACTGATTTTGCAGATTATTTAGTTCAAAACAAAAATCTGTCATTTAGAGAGGCATATAAAATTTCTGCAAAGTTGGTAAATTATGCTGAAAAGAAAAAGAAGCAATTGAACGAACTTAATTTAAGTGAAATAAAAAAAGTAAAAAATGACTTGGATAAAAATGTAATGAAAGTTTTCAATGTGAGAAATTCCGTAAATTCAAAGTCTTCATACGGAGGAACTGCTATAAAAAATATCAAAAAAATGATATTAAAACTTAAAAGGGAATTTAAATAATGAGAACATTATTAATTATAATTAGTATCAGCATAATTTGTTCTTCATGCGGTAAAAAAGGTAACCCAGAGTATAAATCTACAAGCCTCGGCAACCTAACCGTATATTCAAGATAAAAATAATGAATTTTATTCGACTTAGGAAAAATAACCTTTGTGTTGAAAATATATCAGCTCTTAAGCTTGCCACAAAGTATAAAACTCCCTTTTATTGTTATTCACTTTCACAATTAAAAGATAACTTTAATCGTTTTAATAATACATTCAAAACTATTAAACCAATAATATGTTTTTCTGTAAAATCTAACTCGAACTTAACTTTACTTAGGGAACTAAAAAAAATTGGCTCTGGTGCTGATGTTGTATCGCTTGGAGAATTACTAAAAGCAATAAAAGCAGGAATGAATCCTAAAAAAATTGTTTTTTCTGGTGTTGGAAAAACGGAAGAGGAAATTAGAACAGCAATAAAAAAAAGGA
>Ga0207990_1000751_pt1 | contig 18121 bp, 15 predicted proteins | sample ETNtaG_8_FD_185780 | JGI IMG/M metagenome (GOLD analysis project Ga0207990, IMG submission 185780) | Marine microbial and viral communities from oxygen minimum zone, Eastern Pacific Ocean - ETNP201406SV75 (SPAdes) (version 2) | ecosystem: Environmental > Aquatic > Marine > Oceanic ...
CGCTCCAAAAACCCATCCGGTCAGCTTCACCAGCTCTCACCGGCCTGGCTCATATGGCGGTTCGCCGCTCGGCATAACAGCCTGGGAGTAGGCCAGCGGTAGGTCACCACGGGCAAAAGATAAGGCCCCGGCTAACGCCGAGGCCTTATTGCATTCCCTGATGAGTCTCCACCGCAACCTATGTGGGCCACGGGTACTCTTCCTCCGGTGGTGGTGGAGAGCCAGGCGGGGCCGGTTCCAGCCAGTCTTCGGAGATGGTCTCGGTGATCCCATTATCAACGGTGACGTAATACTCGGGCGGAACATCGGGCTCCCGCTCGAGGAACGTGCCCGGCCATTCTTGGAACAATTGGGGCGCAATCACGCCCAAAGCCCCTTTTGCTCCCTCAGTAGGGGGTTTGTAAAGGCCGCCATCGCGGGCCTTGATCAGCACCCGCTGGGCAACCTGGTATATGTGCCGTCTTATGACCATCGGTCCGCCTCACCAGAATATCGCTCGTTGCCGAAAGGAATCCTGGGCCGGTTAATGCATAGGCGAGAAGCTTGCCGGCACCATAATCTTGTTCTCCTGGCGAATCAGGCCAGGCGCTCCCGAGGGCCAGCCTTCTATCTTCGTCCCTCGTATCTCTTCCCGGTGGCTTAGATCTTTGTAGGGCCACACGTGCATCCACCGGTTCAGACCGCCGAACTCGGTCCACATGCCGGCCGCCAGGGGCGAATGCTTCTCCCGCTCCGGCAGGGACGCTCCCCAGCGCTTGAGCAACTCTGGGATGGAGCCGGGCTCGTAGGTATAGGTCCGCATCTCGTAGATGCCGCCCAAGGCTTGGTCGCCGCCCATGGGTTTCATGAACGGGGCCGGGTTCCAGATCTCAGAGTTCATGTTTAGGACGTTGCCCGGGGTGATTTTGGGCGGCCAGTTGGGGTCCTTACCGGCTGCCGCGCGGACGCTGTCGCGCTCTGCCAAATTTTCGTAGGCCCAGACGTGGATGATTTGGTTCAAAGAGCCTATCTCGGTGTGCCAGAATGCGGCGATAGGCCCATATTTCTCGCGGTGAGGCAGAGCCTCAGCAAAGGCCTCTTCAGCCTGGGGAATGGCTCTGGGCTTCAAATCGTAGGTGCGTACTTCGTAGATCATATTTCTCTCCGCGGCGATATTTGCTGGTTATTTGAGTGGATATCATATCCCACCCAGCTTCCCAGCCGCCAGTGTATCAAAAATGGAGAGCTACTACGTGTGGAGCCAGAGGTCCGGCGCGCCTAGTCCCTAGTGCGGACTCCCTCGCGGCCGTCGCGGCGGGTGCGTTTGCGGTCCAGGGCTGAGAGGTCCATCTTCCGCAGGCGGAAGTTCTGGGGTGTGACCTCCAGCAGTTCATCGTCGGAGATGAACTCCAGGGCCTCTTCTAGGCTCATGATCACCGTGGCGTTCAAGCGCTTGGCCACGTCGGCGGTGGACGAACGCATGTTGGTCAACTTCTTCTCTTTGCAGACGTTAATCTCGATGTCGCCTTCCCGGCGATGGGAGCCAACGATCATGCCCTCGTAGACCTGGGTACCTGGGTCGACGAATGTCTCGCCACGGCCTTGTGCGTTCAGCAGGCCATAGGTCACTGCGACGCCGCGCTCCGAAGCCACCAGCACGCCGCCCGGCTGGGCCTTGATTTCCCCCTCCATCGGCTCGTAGGAGGTGAAGATACTGCTCTTAACCCCGTCGCCCCGGCAAGTGCGAAGGAAGAATGAATTGAACCCGATCAGTCCGCGAGTGGGAATCTTGTACTCCAGATGCACGTAGCCGTTGTTGTCGTAGCGCATGTCGCGCAGTTGGGCCAACCGGCCGGACAGGTACTCGGACAAAGCGCCCATGTACTCATCGCTGGTGCTGATGTTCAGAATCTCGTAGGGCTCGTAGATCCTCCCGTCGACCACCTTGGTGACGGGCTCGGGCCTGGACACCTGAAACTCGAACTGCTCCCGGCGCATGGTCTCGACCAAGATCGACAGATGCAGTTCTCCCCGCCCAGCCACAACAAAAATATCCGCGTTTGAAGTGGCCTCAACCTGCAGGCTGACATTGGTACGCAGCTCTCTGAACAGCCGGTCACGCAGGTTGCGCGATGTGCAGTGATCTCCCTCTTTGCCCATGAACGGTGATGTACTGACGCCAAAGGTCATCCGAACAGTCGGCTCTTCGATGTCGATGACTGGCAGGGCCTCGGGACTCTCCAGTGAGGCGATGGTATCGCCTATGGAAACGCCTTCGGGGCCGGTGATGGCCACGATGTCTCCGGCTTTGGCCTCGGGCACTTCCACCCGCTCCATGCCCCGGAACACGAATATCCGCTCCAGGTTATGGGTGGAGGGCTCGTCTTCACGGGCCAGCAGGGCCACATTGCCGCGCAGTTTAAGGGTGCCTCTGGTGATGCGGCCTAGGGCCACCTGTCCCAGATAGTTGTCGTAGTCCAGCGCGGCCACCAGCATCTGCAGTGGCGCGTCGGGGTCTCCCGTGGGCGCCGGCACCGATTCCAATATCGCCTCGAATAGAGGAGTCATGTCAGTCCCCTGTTCGGCCGGGTCGGTAGTCGCGTAACCACCCTTAGCTGAGGCATACAGTACGGGGAACTCGAGTTGTTCGGCGTTGCTGGCCAGTTCCAAGAACAAGTCTTGGACCATCTCCAACACCTCAGCCACCCGGGCCTCTGGACGATCGATCTTATTGATAACCACCATGGGTATGACGTTCTGCTGAAGGGCCTGGCGCAGCACGTAAGTCGTCTGGGGCATGGGGCCGTCCACGGCGTCCACCAGCAGCAGACAGCCGTCGGCCATGTTCATGATCCGCTCCACCTCGCCGCTAAAATCGGCGTGGCCCGGCGTGTCGATGATGTTGATCCGCACGCCCTTGTACGAGACCGAAGCGTTCTTGGCCAGGATGGTGATGCCGCGCTCCCGTTCCAGGGGGTTGGTGTCCATGATCAGCTCACCAACATCTTGGTGAGCGCGGAAGACCTGGCCCTGTTTCAACAAAGCGTCGACCAGAGTGGTTTTGCCGTGGTCGACGTGTGCGATTATGGCTAGATTGCGAATGTCATCGTTATGAAAATTACTCAAATCAAATTACCCTGCCCACCATGATAGCATTCGACTCTGAATATTGCAGGGGCTTACATATTCGGTTACGGACGGCTAGGTACGAGGTGTGACTCTAATCCGTAGTTGAAACGACCATAAGGGACGTAGGAAAGGATTAAAGCCCTAAAACCGCTCGTCCTGAGCTTTGATTGAAAGTCGAGAGTCTCAATGAAATCGGACCCGTCGAAAGATGTGCATGAGTCACGCCTTTACGGTAAGCCGTTTTCAGTACCTGTTCCAGGCATATCTGAGTGGTGCTCTGCGGTTAGGCAGTGTGGCATAATCCCCTTGCCAGATTGGAATTCCCTTACAGAGGTCGTTGAGGTTTTTATGGATGCGGTTGCCTTTATCTCGGACTGCTTGGCCCAGGTACACCTTAGGTTGATGGCCACTTGCAAAGGCCTGAATAGCGAGCAGTTGCTCTGGCGTCCGGTGCCCACGGCCAACAATATCGGGTTCATCCTCCGGCACCTTGCCAGAAACGAAGACGCCCGCATCACCAACACCGGCAAGCTGGCTGAAGACATTTGGGCCAACGAAAGCTGGTACGAGAAGTTTGACCGGCCGGTCACAGCCCCCGACCCTGGACGCCCTGATCTCACCGTGGCCGGCCCCCTCCGCCATCTGATCACCCACAAGAACAACCACCATGGCCAGATAGACTATCTTCGCGGCCTCCAAGAAGAGGCGCGGGACCTGCCCCGGGGCACCGGTGTTGTTCTGCCCTAGCCTGCCTGTCCGCTCGAAACGCCACCAGATTACCGGAGTTAAATATGCCTACCGCCCGTTCCGCCATCGGACAGTCCACCCCCAGGGGCGAGGGCCCAGATAAGGTCTCGGGCAAGGCAGTCTATGCCGCGGATATCTCCCTGCCGGGCATGCTCTGGGGCAAGGTTCTCCGCAGTCCTTACCCCTACGCCCGCATCGTCAGCATCAACACCTCCCAGGCCGAGGCGTTGCCGGGCGTGCACGCCGTGGTCACCGGACAGGACATGCCCGACGCCAAGATCGGCCGCCGCATGGTGGACATGCCGGTGCTGGCCCAGGACGTGGTGCGTTTCGTGGGCGAGAAAGTGGCCGCCGTGGCCGCCATCGACAAGGAAGCCGCCGACGAGGCCCTGCTGCTGATCGAAGTGGAATACGAGGAATTGACCCCGGTCTACGACGCCGAAGAGGCCATGGGCTCGGACGCCCCGGACCTGCATCCAGATATGGAGTCCTACAAAGGGCTGCCGCAACCGCCCTCCGGCATCAGGAACACCTTCGCCCACATGACCTGGGAGAAGGGCGACATTGACCAGGGTTTCAAAGAATCGGAACTGATATTCGAGCACACCTTTAACGCCCAACTGATGCATCAGGCGTACATCGAACCACATGCTTGTGTGGTCAGCGCCGATGAGTCTGGCCAGGTGCAGATCTGGGCCAATAACAAAGACCCATACATGCTGCGCGACCAGCTCTCCGGCGCATGGAGCGTCCCCGTTGAGAGTATCGTGCTCCACCCCAGCACCATCGGCGGCGACTTCGGAGGCAAGGGCTCGTTCATGGACGTGCCGCTGTGCTACTACCTTTCCAAGCGCTCCGGTCGCCCCGTGAAGATGGTCATGGACTACATCCAAGAGCTGATGGCTGGCAACCCGCGCCACCCGGCGGTGATGACCATCAAGACCGGCGTCATGAAGGACGGGACCATCAAAGCCCGCCAGGCCAGCGCCGTCTTCGACAGCGGGGCCTACGGCGCCTTCAAGCCCACGGTCTATCTACGAGGCGCTGACCACCTGTGCGGCGTCTACAAGGTTCCCCACGCCAAGATTGAAAGTTACACCGTCTACACCAACAACGTCCCCCGGGGCCACATGCGCAGTCCGGCCAAACCTCAGGTGGTCTTCGCCGTAGAGTCCCACATGGACATGATCGCCCAGGAATTGGGCATGGACGCCTATGAGTTCCGACTGAAGAACGTCATGCGCGAGGGCGACGCGTCACCCATCGGACACCACTGGGCCCAGATCAAAGCTGTGGAGACACTGGAATCTGCGGCCAAGGCAGCCGGCATGGACCAGCCGACACCGCCCAACACTGGAAGGGGCATGGCCATGACTGACCTGGTGCAGGGCACGGGCCAGTTCTCGGCCAAGATAGGACTCGGTGACAAGGGCAACCCCCAACTGCACATGGCCTTCTGGGACACCGGCACCGGCTCTCACACAGTGCTGCGCCAGATGGTGGCCGAGGAGCTGACGCTGGACACCGAAGACGTGGAGATAGTCTTGGAGAACACTTCCAACATGCCCTACACGGCCGGTTCCGGTGGTAGCCGGGTCACGCTCTCCGCCGGACGGGCAGTGTTGGGAGCGGCCCAAGAACTGCGAGGCAAGCTGGTCGAGGCCGCATCGCCTCTATTGGACGCCCCGGAAGAGCAGGTATCCCTGCAGAACGGACGCCTAGTGGCCGCGGGACGGAGCATGAGCATCGCCGAGGTGGTCAGCCGGACCGGTGGCGAGTCCCTAACTGGCGAAGCGTCTATGACCCCAGACGCCCCGGAGCTGACTTCTTTCTGCACCCAGGTGGCCGAGGTCCACGTTGACCCGGAGACCGGCGAGATCACGGTCAACAAGTTGGTCACCGCCCATGATATCGGGGCCGTCTTGAACCCGCTGAACCACCAGGGCCAGGTGGAGGGCGGAATCATCCAGGGGTTGGGCTATGCCCTCATGGAAGAGCTGGAACTGGAAGACGGCCACATCTCCACCCTTAGCTTCGGCGACTACAAGATTCCCACCTCCGCCGATGTCCCGGTCATGGAAACGGTCCTGATCCAAGGCGACGACGGCCCCGCCCCCTACGAAAGCAAAGGCATCGGAGAAAGCAGCAACATCCCAGTAGCCGGAGCCATAGCCAACGCCGTCTTCGACGCCATCGGCGTCCGCATCACGGACCTACCGGTGACTGCGGACAAGGTGCTGGCGGGGCTGCGGGTGATGGAGAACCTCAAAAGGTAGAGTGATTGGTATGCCCGGTATCTTAGAGAACTACTTCCGAAGGCTTCGGGATATCAATTCGTCTGGTGCCGGCGTACCAGAAACCTCCTATTATGGTTTATGGTGCATTTGAAACCCTTCTTAATGAAATCGGGAAACCGCTCAAACCAAGAGTTCGGGCCATCATGCAGTTGGGTGAGCGCACCTGCGATATTTATTTTAATGCAACTGGCAATTTGCATAACGTCCCGACAAATGTTTGGAAATTCGTTACCGGAGGCTATCAGGTAACCAAGAAATGGCTTTCATACAGGGAGCAGAGCCTACTCGGTCAATCCCTCACTCCGGTTGAAGTAAGAGAGGCAATTCTTGCCTCTATCTTACTGTTGCAGCCGTCCTTAGATGATAACTATCAAGTGTGCCAGGCTGAAGCTTATTCCTGGCCACCCAATTCCACTAGCAAAGAAATTAGCTAATTCCATACCACTATTTAGACGTCCTGTCATCCTTGGCTTCCTGAAACTCGGATTCGTTGGCTTGATACTGTTACCTAGCTAAATGATAATAACTTGGACTCTATTACCTAGGAAAAACAATGCAATTTGGAATGTTTGGGAGCGCACAAGCAGCTCGAGGCGGGCCGGACGTTGATAGCGGGGCCGGGTTCCGGGAGTTTGTGGACCGCAATGTTGAAGCGGAGTTTTTGGGCTATCACAGCACTTTCTTGGTTGAGCACCATTTCACCGGCTTCGGCCAGGTGTCCGCGACGCTGAATCTGCTGACGTGGATCGGGGCCCGAACCACCACGTTGCGGTTGGGCACTGCTGTGATCGTGCTCCCCTGGCACAACCCAGTACTGCTGGCGGAACAGATCGCCACGTTGGATCTTTTGTCGGAAGGCCGGGTCGACGCCGGCATCGGCAAGGGGTACCGCCTCAGTGAGTTCGAGGGGTTTGTCATGCCCACCAAGGAAGCGGACGCCCGCTTCGAAGAGTGCCTGGAAGTGATGCTGAAGGCCTGGACCTCAGACACACCGTGGTCTCACAAGGGCGCCTACTGGCAATACAACGACGTGGTGGTCGAGCCGCCCAGCACCCAAAAACCCCACCCACAACTATGGATGGGTGCCGGGAGTCCCAGATCGATCAAACAGGTGGCCAAGCTGGGCTTCAACATGCTGTTGGGCCAATTCGATTCCTTCGAATTGATCGCTGAAGAAATCGCCCTCTACAAGACGGAAGTCGAAGCCTTGGGCAGCACTTTTGATCCAATGAGCGTGGCCGTGGCCCGCTCCGTGAATATCCTCGACTCGACGGACGACTACGACAAGGCAATGAAAAACCGGATGGCCGCTCGCCTACGCACCCAGAACCTGGCCCAACAATCAAATTTCCAAGACACCCGCGAGGCGGCAGCAGCCGGGACCATCTACGGTTCCACAGACCACGTCAGCAAAGAGATCCAAGCCCTTCACGATATCGGCGTGGAATACGTTCTGCTCAATGCCCCGGCGGGAATCACCACTCTGCGGCGATTCGCCAGCGACGTGATGCCCGCTTTCGCCGACAATCCTTAGAGTGAAGCGAATCCTGACCGCGGAAATAGGCCCACAAACAAGAAAAGCCCCTCAAATGAGGGACTCGTGGTTATCCATATTTGCTGGGCAAAAAAAGAGCGCCGTCAGTAGTTTCTGAGAGCGCTCCGCTATCCTAGCACGCGGGAAGTAGTTTCGTCAAGTGTTTGTGCCTAAGAACCGAATATACCCAGAAATTCCTGTCGCCGTTGATTCGCCGATGACCCGTCGCGCGCTATTGAAACACGCTTTCCAACCGATAATGGCGACATGGAAGCAAGAGACGATCGGCATAAAATAAAAAAGCCCCTCGAAATGAGGGGCTTTTGATTATCCGAATTCGCTGGGCAAAAAAAGAGCGCCTCCAACAATTTGTGAAAACGCTCCGCTATCGTAGCATGCGAGCTGCAGCCTTGTCAAGTGTTTGCGCCTACCCAGCAAATATAGGGTGAAACTACAGCCGAGGTAAATCAGCTAAGTGAGGTCATATTCAGGCCGGCCATCGTGCGGAGCAGCGCCACATCCAAGCCCGCTTTTTATATAATGTCTCATCTGACCTCCTGGAGGGATACCAACTAACCATGCGAACCAACACCACCAAGGCCAAACTGGCCGAGGGCAAAGTCGTCTACGGCGCCATCGTCAGCCGCTTCGCCCCCGACATCGTCGAGATTTTCGGCGCCATCGGCTTCGACTTTGTGATGATCGACTGCGAGCACGGCCCCATGAACCTGGACCAAGTCGAACACATGGTCCGGGCCGCTGAGTCCTTTGACATCACACCCATCACCCGGATCCCCAACCACGAGGAGTCCACCATCTTGCGGTACCTAGACCGAGGGGTGCAGGGCATAATCGTGCCGCACATCAACACCAAAGAAGACGCCGAGTCTGTGGCCCAGTCGGCCCATTACTATCCTGACGGACGCCGCGGTATGGCGGGTAGCGGGCGCGCCCATGATTACGGGATGGGCGGCGCCGACTCAACCTTGTTCGTGAACTCTCAAGTCCTAGTAGTCCCAATGTGTGAGGAGACCGAGGCGGTGGACAATCTGGATGCCATCCTGAGCGTCTCCGGGATAGACGTGGTCCACGTGGCCGCCAGTGACCTGGGTCAGAGTATGGGGAACCCGGGCCGGGAGAAGGTGCGGGAAGTGATGGGCCAGGTGATTCCAAGGATCAGGGCCGCCGGCAAAGGCTGTGGAGCGGGCGGCAACTCGCCAGCCGACGCCGCGGGAGTGGCCGAGTTCATAAACCTGGGCGCGAACTTCATCACCGTGTCCTCCCAGGCCCTGCTGCGGCTGGCCGGGCAAGATTTCCTCAAGAGAATTGAAGCCGCCCTTTAGCATCTACCAGAATCTCCAATAACGAGTAACAAATGATCGACCTCCTGATAACCAACGGCCTAGTGATAGACGGTTCCGGCAGTCCCGGCTTCTTCGCCGCGGTGCTGGTGGAAGGCGAAACGGTCACCGTGCAACGGGGTGACGTTTCGAACCTGGATGCGGCGCGGACCATCGATGCCACCGGCATGGTGGTCTGTCCCGGGTTCATCGACCTGCACTCTCACGCCGGCCTGACCATCATGGGCGAGCCGCACCACGACCCAAAGGTGCGGCAGGGCGTCACCACCGAGCTGGTGGGCATCGACGGTATGTCCCACGCGCCGTTCAAGTCCCGCGAGGAACTGGAGCGCTACATCTGGCAGGACGCCGGGCTGAACGGCTACCCGCCCCTGCCCACCGACTGGCTGACCGTGGCTGGACAATTGGCCAAGTACGACAACTCCGTGGCCATCAACATGGCCTTCATCCTGGGTAACTCCCCGGTGCGCATCTGGAGCATCGGCTGGAACGACCGCCCCGCCACCGCCGCCGAACTTGAGGATATGAAGTCGGTGGTCCGGGAGGCCATGGAAGAGGGCGCGTGGGGTCTATCGACCGGCCTGGATTACCCGCCTGGCTCCTACGCCAGCACATCGGAACTGACCGAACTGGCCGGAGTCGCGGCACGGATGGGCGGCCACTACCACACCCACACCCGCGCCAGCCTGCGGTCCAACGGCCTGCTCGCTCCCTGGGAGGAGGCGCTGGAGATCGGCCGGGGCGGCGACTGCCCAGTGCACCTAACCCACTACCGCCAGTCTGCACCCGGCGTGGGCAGCCACCTGGACTACATCGGATTGGTGGAAGACGCCCGCGACACAGGCATGGACGTGACCTTCGACTGCTATACCTACCCCTACTCGGGCACCACGCCGACCATCGGCCTGCCCCACTGGGCCAAGGACGGCGGCCCGGAGCGGTTGATGGCAGCCCTTAGGGACGCCGATGACCGGCAGCGCATGAAGCGCGAGGTGACCCGGGACCGGCTAGAGAACAACTGGCTGACCAACTTCAAACAGCCGCAGAACATGCAGTACGACGGCATGCTGATCACGGACATCGCTAATTTAAGGAACCAAGACCCAGCCGATACCTTGTTCGACCTGCTGATCGAGGAGAACCTGGGCATTTCCACCGTGGGTCTGGGCACCAACGCCCAGACCCTCTACGCGTTCGTGTCCCACCCAGCGGGCATGATCGCCAGCGACTCGATACTCTTCGGCGAATACCCCAACCCCCGGACCTACGGCTGCTTCCCCATCGTGCTGGCCGAGTTCGTCCGGGCCGAGAAGCACCTGAAGCTGCCCGAGGCCATCCGCAAGATGACTTCATTCCCCGCCCAGCGTCTGGGCCTGCCCGACCGAGGCTTGTTGCGAAACGGTTTCAAGGCCGACATAGTCATCTTCAACCCCGGCACCGTCAAAACCCACGCCACCAAAGAAGACCCCAAGCACTACCCCGTGGGCATCGACTACGTGATAGTGAACGGCCAAGTGGTCATCCAGAACGGAGAGAACACGGGAGTGCTGCCGGGTAGAGGTCTGCGCCGGGGACGGGCGTCGACTTAACTTTTACGTAGTCGACATGATTGTCCAGATTGTTCCCGATGATGATGGAAAGTCACATTTTGAGCATCTCGGCCCAAAGGACTGGCATGTCGACTGGCAAGTAGACCCCGTCAACGGGCCCGTTAGTTACGGCAATCGCCCCCAACCCGTTTCCACGATCTGCACCCCGAATCACGTCGGCAATACGCGATTATAATTTCAGGGCAAGTCGGAATCGGGCTTGGGGATGTAACAAAACTGACGTTTGGACCGGGAGATATAATCTTCCCAATCGACGTTACGGGCGAGGGCCATAGTACCCGGACGGTGGGCGATGGGCCCTTCGTTTTTTGCGCTACCCCTTCTAACTAAGCGCAGACCCGCCCAACCCCTCCAACAACCCAACAACCGCGGCGCAGTCCTTACAATCCTTAGCCCCTTTGGGCGGGGCGTCCATGCCCCAGATGCTGCGGGCTTTGCGGAGTAGGGGCGGCAGAAGTTGGGCCTGCCTGAGTTGCACCGGAACAACCCTGGCGTGGAAGCCCATGGTGAAACCTTTGCTGTCCACCAGGTTTGGTTCCTGGGCAGTCTCTTTGTCGGTGGCCGGTTCCATGTAGACCAAGGCCAGCTTGGACACCGGCGACAGCCCCAGCCGCTCCGCTATGAAAGCATAGGCGTTGAGTTGGACCTCGTAGTTGCTGGACATCCCGGGGCGTTCGGGATCATAGCGGGAGGTTTTGTAATCGACGATCACATAGGAATCGTCGAACAGCTTGAAGATACCGTCAGCCTCGCCCCGCACCGTGATCCCGGTCTCCTCGTCCAGCGTCTTGAACCGGGACCAATGGGGCGGGTCGATGTACACGCCAGACTCTCCCAACTCGGCCAGCCACGGCGGGGCGTGACCTTCCCGGTCGAAATGGTTGTGGACGATCAGTTTGTTGTAGCGGTCGATGCTGCTGAAGATGCCGGGAAAGCTCTGGTAGGGCAGGTTCTTGATGTGCAGCCTGATCCAGGCACACCGGGAGCAGAAACGGGCCCTGGCGTAGGTCCCAAGCTCGGTGGCTGAGATCGTCGGCCCGGCCTGGACCTCGCCATCCTGCCACAACTTCTCTTGTGCCATTCTTTAACATCCTGTCGGACAAACGTATGGGCACGGCAATGCCGTGCCCATACGTTTGCCAACGAGCAAGTCTTTAATCGTCGCCGGCTGGTACTGCGGGTGTGCCAGCTCCGCTGGAAGATCTAGCCTCTGGCGGAAGAACATCTTCCCAGTCCGGCAGTTGATGCTGATGGGTGGAGGGCAGGAAGAAGATGCTAAGCACGGCTGTCGCGCTGAGGCCGAAGGACAGCCAAAGTGACAGGGTATAGGAATCCGTCCAATCCTTCAGGAACCCACCCAAAATCGGCCCTATGGCCATTCCGATGCCTGCACCGCCCATCTGCCAACCGTAGGTGGTGCCGGTAGGTGCGTCGCCGTAGTATTGGCGGTTGATGATGGGGAAAGCGGTCATCTCGCCGCCCATACCGATTCCGAACAGCACGGCAAATATGAAATAAGTCGAGATGTCTTGAGAAACGATTATCAACAGCAACGGGAATGCTTGGGCCGAAAAAAGAACCACCATCACGGCTTTACTGCCAAACCGGTCGGCCAGGACCGGCGCGGCAAACCGGGTGATTGTGCTGACAACCATGAGGGTTATGAAGACCGCGACGGCCAAGCCCTTCGAGTGGCCGTTGAATGTGATTATTGCGACCAGCAGGATCAGAATGACGTTGTGGCCGGCACAGCCCCAGAAATGAATCCCCACCAGGTTCCAGAAGGCGTTGGTCTTCTGTGCCTGCTTCAGAAAGGCATTGGTGCGCACCTTGGCCACTTCGTTGTTCTGCATGCTCCGGATCGGTTCGTCGTCCGGCGCGCCCCACTGCCGCAAGCCGAGGTCAGCAGGCTCGTTATAGAAGAATTTGACCATGATCATCAGGATCGCCCCGCCGGCGATACCCGGGATCAAGAAAGTCGCGCGGAGGCCAAATTGGTCGAAGAGGACGAAAACCAGAACGATGGCGCAGGCGGTTCCGATGCCTTGTAGCCCCTGCAAAACCCCCATAGCCAGGCCCAACTGCTTCCGGAACCACAGGGTTACGCCGGAGACCAGGGTGACTTGGAAGGCGGCCATACCCGCCGCTAGGATGAATCCAAAGTAGAGGTAGAACTGCCACAGTTCAGTCATGTAGGCCGTCAAGACCATGCCGATGATGAACAGCACGCCGCCCGCCCACATGACCCGGCGAACGCCCCACCGGTCACCCAGCCAGCCGCATATGGGACCCAAAGTCCCAGACACGACCCACTGAATGGTGAACCCAGCGGCTATCGCTCCGATGCTCCAGCCGAACGGCTCTTTCTCAAACTCGTCCACCAATATGCTGGCGGCAAACCGCATGCCGGAACTGGTCATCCACATAATCGAGGCTACTGAGACAATCACCCAGGAATAATGAACATCCCGCTTCCCAATCGCCAGACCAGCCGGAGTGCGTCCAAACCTAAACATGCTCTCCCCCGTCGTAGGTGCCACATTGTAACCCGCGAAGCTAAGCGGTTCAACGGGGTGCACAGAGGTTTACGGACCAGGTGTTACGTATTGTTAGGTAAAGACGCGAAAGTTTACGAAATGCGTATCGGTTTACGTGTCGATCAGAAGTCCCGGATTCAATACCCCATTTGGGTCGAGCGTCCGTTTGACAGCCTGCAAAGCCTGGGCGAACAACTCAGGGCGTTGCTGATCGTACCAGGGCCGGTGCAGCCGTCCCACGGCATGGTGGTGGGTGATGGTGCCCCCGGCGGCCATGATGGCGTCAGAAGCTCCCTTTTTGATCTCGTCGTACATCTCCAGCTCAGCGCCCAAGCGGCCCATGCCCTCAAAGGTGAAGTAGGGGGCCGGTCCGTCGGTGTAGACATGGGTAAACCGGCATGAGACCGTGCCACCGCCGCAAACACGATTTAAGGCGTCCTGAAGCGCGGCCCGGACTGTTTGGTCCAGGTTGGGCCACCTGTCCCAGGTAACGGCGGTCTCCATGGTCTCGGTGACGAACCCCAACCCAGCCTGGTGGTTCTTCATATAGGGCGCGTTCAAAAAAGAGTTGCGCCACGCCCCCACCGAGCCCTGCCGGCCGGTGTCGCCATCTGAATTGCCACCCGACCCGTCTGAAACGCGGATATTCGCGTCGTCAATCGTGCCACCGGCTTCCCGGGCGATGTCCACGGCGTGGCGGATGAGTTCGCCCTGGGGTACTTCAGCCGATTCGAACCCCAGCAATAACAGGGCGCTTGAGCCGTCCATGCCAGCGGCAGCGGCAGCCTCCACGGGGTCCAGCAGGCGGCAATTGGCGGGCCAGAGTTTGGTCTGCACGATGCGGCGTGCGGCCTCAGCACCGGCGGCAAACGTCGGAAACGTAACCCCGGCTGACGCCCGGAACACGGGGCGGGCTTGGATGCGCATCCAAGCCTCGGTGATGATGCCCAAGGTTCCCTCGCTGCCGATGGCTATCCGATCCGGGCTGGGGCCGGCGCCGGAGCCAGGCAGACGCCGCGACTCCCATAGACCGGTCGGGGTAACCATGCGCACCGATTCAACCATGTCATCTATATGGGTTTGGTTGGTGGCGTAATGACCGCCGGAGCGGGTCGCTATCCAACCGCCCAGGGTCGAAAACTCAAAGCTCTGGGGATAGTGGCGCAGGGTGAAGCCGTGGGGGCGCAATTGGTCTTCCAGCGCCGGGCCGTAGATGCCTCCCTGGATGCGGGCCGAGCGGGAAACATCGTCTATCTCCAGCACCTGGTCCAGGCCTTCCAAGTCGATGGTCACGATGCCGTCGTAGCCCTCAGGTGGTTCGAACCCGGCCACGGTGGAGCTTCCTCCGCCGAATGGGATGGCAGCGTAGCCGGATGACGAGCACCACTCCAGCACGGCTTCCACTTCCTGTTCGTTACGGGGGCGGGCCACCACGTCGGGCGGGTTGGGGAAGTCCAGGTTGAACGCACGGATGCGGTCCCGAAAGCTGCGTCCGTAGGTGTGCACTGCCCGGTCGTGGTCGTCGCTGGCGCAGATGTCGGCCAATGACGACGGCGGCGAGATGCGGGGTTTACGCAGGGAAAGGTCCGCTGGGTTCGGTGGGCCAACCGGGGTTAGATCAACGTTGTAGCGCTGAGCGATCTCCCCGGCGGCAGCCTTCATCTGCTCGACGGTTGGCTCGTCCGATTCGTGGCCCCATGCCCAGAAACTTCTCTTGGCCATGACTGTCTCCTGCTTGTTCCGTGGCAACCATATTCAAAGGGTGGGCGGCCTAGATTTGAGCTAGTCGGCCATCTCGAAACGTTCGTTCTCGGCAGGCTTGGACCACATCTCACCAGCATCTGCCATGGCCGCGGCCCGCTCGGGGCTGGCACGCCAGGCGTCGTAAATCTCGTTCGAGTCCCACGTAACCAGGGTTGATATCTTGGTGGGGTCTTCCTGAGAAATAAAGGTCAAACGGGTGCCGTAACCGGGGGCCTTGCTCTGGGCCAGTCCATTGCCGTCCAACATCTTCTTGGCAGCTTCAATTTTGTCTGCTTTCGCCCAGTGGTGGGTAAGTATGCCAATCATCGCTTGGGGCTCCTAATTCAGTGTAAAGACGGGTGCCGTAGGCACGAGTATAGCACTAGTCCTTGCCGTCTTTGACCTTCAGCATACGCCCAACAATAAAAGCGATCACGGCGGCGGCGGCGCTCAGCACCGCGCCCATCTTGGCCGGGTCTTGGAAGGCCGGGTCCTCGTAGGCTTTGCCGGCCACGAACAAGGCGACCGTAAGTCCCAATCCAGCGACGATGGCAGCCACAAAAAGGTGTTTGACGCCCATGCCCTCTGGCAACGGGAAGCCAAGCCGGGCTCCGACCCAGGAAAACAATGTGATTCCCACCATCTTTCCGACGATCAGCGAGGTCAGCACGATGAAAGTAACTTGGGTGATACTGGCGAAGGCCACTCCGGCGTTCATGAAGGCAAAGAAGAACAGCCCAAAATCCACAGGCAGCTTCAGGTGATGTTCAAAAGCGTCCAGGGGCGCATGTTGGTGGTGCAGCTCCATTGCCTCTTCAGGCGTTTTCGCGGCTACAACCTGTGGCGAAACAGCCTCCGAGCCTCCGGGATGGGTGTGCTCAAACTCGTGTTCGTCTTCTTCGAAAAGCCCGTGGGTAGTCCGAGGTCCGGGCAGGAAAGGCACGATGACCACCAGCGCCAGCGCCGGTTCGATGGACGACTTGACCAGTCCGACCCAACTGAGACCGCCGGCGATGAGTATGTAGACCGGCCAGTGCGTCACATGGAAACGCCGCATGACATAGGCCGCTGCCATCCCGGCAACCACCAGCAACAACCAAGACGGGGCCACAGGGTGCTCCGGGTCTGGGTAGAACACGGCGATGATCCCCAACCCGATGGCGTCGTCGGCCACCGCCAGCAGCAACAGGAAGTTGACCGCCGGATGTGAGTGCCCAAAGACGATGCGGGCCACCAGCCAGGCCAAGGCGATGTCGGTGGCGGTGGGGATTCCCCAGCCGTTGGCCACGATGCTGAGGTCATCGCCCCCGCCGTAGAAGACCCAGGCCAGCAGAAAGAACAGTCCCGCCGGACCGAAAACCCCGCCCAATGTCCCCATCAACGGGTTGATGGCCTTGCGTACAGGGTTCAGCGCTCCGCCGGGCAGGACCGACTCGGTGATCTCCTTGGTGGCAATACCAAAGAAAAACACCATGAAGATCTCATTGACCAGGAAGTGGACCGTAACCGCCTTCCCGAAGATCTTGGTGTTGTCGCCGAAGATGTGGAAATCCACCATGTCTTCATAGGCATGGATGTCGATGTTGGCAAAGACCAGCCCGGCGATCACGCCAATGATGAGTGGTATGGAGAATTGCTGAAGGAGGCTTATGTGATGTGGGCGGAGCAGAGGTATTCCCCAGATATTATTTATGCTGGTCGCCCTCCGGGGGCAAATTCTCCGCGGATTATATCATCGCGGGCCGGGTTTTAAACGAAGGCGCTCTCAGGCTCACGGAAGCCCTCTCCCAGGCGTGAGCCAAGTTGACATCACATAGGGGCTTTGTTACTATCACGGGCAGTCTGGAGAGATATATTCCAGGCTTATTTGGGCTTTTGCGCCAGGCTTTTTGAGGCCAGGAGGGACCGACCTAGGTGGCTTTCATAAATGGACTTAAATGCCGCGAATGCGGTAGAGAATACCCTGCCGATCCGCTGAACGTATGCGATTTCTGCTTCGGCCCCCTGGAAGTAGTATACGACTACGCCACCATCTCCGAGGTGGTCAGTCAGGACAGTATCGCTTCGGGGCCGCTTAGCATCTGGCGTTACAAGGACCTGCTCCCTGCCCAGGGCGACGACCCCGTCGACATCCAAGCAGGCTTCACGCCTCTGATCAAAGCTAGAGGCCTGGGTAAGACGCTGGGTCTCAACAATCTGTACATCAAGAACGACAGTGTTAACCCGTCGTTCTCTTTCAAAGACCGGGTGGTTTCCGTGGCGGCAACCAAGGCCCTGGAATTCGGCTACGAGACCATCGCCTGCGCCTCGACTGGAAATCTGGCCTGTAGCGTAGCGGCCCACTGTGCCCGGGCCGGTGTCCGCGCCGTCGTTTTCATCCCCTCCGACTTGGAGAAGGGCAAGATTATCGGCGCTGCCATCTACAACCCTGTGCTGGTAGCCGTGGACGGCACCTACGACCAGGTTAACCGCCTCTGCAGCGAGTTGGCCGACGACTACCCCTGGGCCTTCGTAAACATCAACATGCGCCCTTACTACGCCGAGGGCAGCAAGACCCTGGGTTATGAAGTGGCGGAGCAACTGGGCTGGCGGCTTCCGGACCACGTGGTCGTTCCTTCGGCCTCCGGCGCCATGTTCACCAAAATCTGGAAGGGATTCAACGAGCTGGCCTGTTTGGGCCTGTTGGACGGCGTTTCCTCCAGCTCCTTCGGCGTGGACCAGAACACCGTTCATCACCCGGCCGTAACCACCAGGATGCACATGCAACAGGCTGAGGGATGCTCGCCTATCGCCACGGCCTGGAACAGTAATCAGACCCAGGTCATCCCGGTGCGGCCCGACAGCATCGCTAAGTCCCTGGCCATCGGCAACCCGGCCGACGGCATCTACGCCATCAAAGTGATCGAAAGGTCCGGCGGCTCCGCCTACGCGGTGCCGGAATCGGATATAGTGGAAGGCATCAAGCTGTTGGCCGAGACTGAAGGCATCTTCACCGAGACAGCCGGCGGCGTGACGGTCTCAGGGCTAAAGAACCTGGCCAAGTCAGGCGCCATAAAGCCCGATGAATTGACCGTCGTTTACATCACTGGCAACGGACTCAAGACCCAGGAGGCGGTGGAGCAAGTGGTGAACCCGCTCTCCATCAAACCAACCATTGGTTCGTTTGAAAGCGTGTTCGAAGGGG
>Ga0207990_1000759_pt1 | contig 18040 bp, 17 predicted proteins | sample ETNtaG_8_FD_185780 | JGI IMG/M metagenome (GOLD analysis project Ga0207990, IMG submission 185780) | Marine microbial and viral communities from oxygen minimum zone, Eastern Pacific Ocean - ETNP201406SV75 (SPAdes) (version 2) | ecosystem: Environmental > Aquatic > Marine > Oceanic ...
GGCCTGATCGCGCAGAACCTCCATATAGGCCGTGGCCACCGCCAGAAGGACATTCTGTTCGGTGGAAATAAGGCGGGCGCGTTCGGCCATGACCTGGTTTTCCGCACTGCTGGTGCCAGCCACCGTACGGCCGCCGCGGTATACGGGCTGGGTCAGGATAATGCTGCCGCTCTTGGGGACCACGCCCTCGGAGGCTGTGAAGAAGCTGGAGCCCGAATTTACATAGGCCTTGCCGTAAGCGCCAGAACCGGTCAAGGCGGGCCGCCAGTTGGAAAGTTCCTGGGGTACCAGTTCGTCGGTGGCGCGCAGCTTCGCCCGCGCCGAAAGCAGTGTGGGATTACGGGTATAGGCCGAGGCCAGGGCCTCTTCCAGGGTCTCTCCCCGGGCCGAGGCTGGCGGCGGAGCCAACAGGGAAAACACCAGACACAAGGCGGCCCATCTTCCCGGCCATTTGGAAAAGCGGACTCCGCGGTCGCATGCCGGCTTTCCAAGCCGAAGAGGCACCCTCTTCCCCATGCCCGTGGCTGATGTAATACGGATCATGCCGCCCGCGACGCCTCCGCTTAGAATTGAAAACCCTGTTCACCGCTGAAACCCGGCAGTGGCGGCACAGTGGCGTCGAAAACCTCGCGCCGGGAATAATTCCCATTGCGGCAGATCATCAACGTTCCCTTGCCCAACAATTTTTCCCCTTCCAAAAACACGGCGACGAGCCGCCCTCCCTCGGCCATCTGTCCCAGAATGGCTTCGGGAATCGTGCTCACGGCGCCACCCAGCAATATGACGTCATAGGGCGCCTGGTGTGGATAGCCTTGTTCCAGAGGCTCCGTCATGACCATGGCATTGTCCATATCAAGCTGGGAAAGCAGCGATGCGGCGTGGGAAGCCAGCTTGGGGTCACTTTCAACCGCCGCCACCGTATTGGCCAGCTTCGAGAGAACCGCCGTGGAATAGCCGGTGCCGCAGCCGATATCGAGAACCATGTCCTCTTCCGTTACGCCTGCCGTCTGGAGAAGGCGGGCCAGAACAAGCGGCTCCATGAGATAGCGGTGAGGCGCGATTTCAATATCCTCGTCAGCGTAAGCGAGGCTGGCAAGGCGGTCCGGAACGAACAGCTCACGGGGCACGGTAGAGAGAATTTCAATCAAAGCCGCATCTGTCACCTTGTTGGTGCGGATCTGGCTTTCGACCATATTTCGGCGCGGCGTCTCAAAGTCAGCAATAGTGCCTATCATTAGGCCCCCGACCCTCTTGAAACCCGCACCTACGCGGGCATCCGGTACGATTCTACAAATTTCGCGGAGTATACGTGCCCGGTTTTGTAAACACAACATCTTGTATACACCTCCGCAATATCATCAAATAGAGCGGTGGTGGCGGCGCTGTCCCTGCTGGTGATCCTGAAAATGAAGGAAACGGCGCGCGATCCCCTAAGATAAAGGAGGCCAGGATGCCGGGATGCACAGGGAACAATGACGGCCCCATCCGGCGGGAATACGCGGCGCTGGCTTCCCGCTACGACACCAGGTGGAAATCCTACGTTGCGGCATCGGTCCGTGAAACGCTCAAACGGGCCCACATCCGTCCCGGCGACCGGGTCCTGGACGTGGGGTGCGGCACCGGCGAACTTCTCGGGGCCATATCCCTCGCGGTCCCCGAGGCGCGGCTGGCGGGGGTCGACATGTCGACCGAAATGCTCGCGATCGCCCGTGCCAAAAGCGCTGGCGACCTCGACCTGAGGGAAGGGCACGCCGAGGCCCTGCCCTTCGGGGACGGGGCCTGTGACGTGGTGGTTTCGTCGAGCGCCTTTCACTTCTTCCGGCGCCCCGCCGCCGCCCTGGCGGAAATGCACCGCGTCCTGCGCCCGGGCGGCGGGGTCGTCATTACCGACTGGTGCGGCGATTATCCCGCATACTTTCTCTTCGACCTTTTCCTGCGTCTGTTCAGCCCCGCACATTTCCGCATCTATAACTCAAAGGAATTTCATCAAAGACTTGATTCAGCAAACTTTTCTGAAGTTACTATCGAGCGTTACAAGATAAGTTTTTTGTGGGGAATGATGACGGCGACGGCTAAAAAAGACGCCCCCATCAACGGTCATCCCGGGCTCGCTCCCACATCACCTTGAGAAACAAAAATCCCCGAACGCCAATACGGCCCGCGTGAAAGCGATCAAAAGGGTTCTTGGGGCGGCCACATTTTGATCTCCATAAGTGGCCTGAAAGAATGAAAGTCCGTTGAAAGACCCCGGCATACAAAGTATATGTGCGCCTCCCGATCCGGGGAATCAAGGGAACAGACATTTCCTTCGGGCGAATGAAAACGGCGCGGTGGCAGAGTGGCTATGCAGCGGACTGCAAATCCGTGTACGTCGGTTCGATTCCGACCCGTGCCTCCATATTTTTCAACGGTTACGAATAAAAAGCTCATCCACAAACGAGGCTGGATCGCCAGGAAAACTGACGAACTCAACCTAAAAAAGATTGAAGAGATTAATTTGAGTCAGGTATATGGCTGCAGCGGTTCACGCATTATAAGATAGCAGGCCCCGCAACGGATCGCGTCTTCCTTGTTCCGGCGTAGCTCAGTTGGTAGAGCAGGCGGCTGTTAACCGCCTTGTCGCAGGTTCGAGTCCTGCCGCCGGAGCCAATAAAATCAGGGGGCCAGCCGGAAACCGGCTGGCCCCCTGGTTGTTATCTGGAAAAGCCCATGAAATATTCCATCCTGCCCGTCACGCCGCTGATGCAGAACTGTTCGCTGATCTGGTGTGAGGAGACAATGAAGGGCGCCGCCGTGGACCCCGGCGGGGATGTCGGCGCCATTCTAAAGCGCGCCGACGAAAAAAGCGTCGAGCTGGAAAAAATCCTCGTCACCCACGGCCATGTGGACCATGCCGGGGGCGTGGCCGAACTGGCTGAGAGGTGCAGCCTGCCCATCGAGGGACCGCACCCCGACGACCTTTTCTGGATCGACGGCATATCCCAACAGGCCGTGATGTTCGGCCTGCCCGAAGCCCGTGCGTTCACTCCTGACCGCTGGCTGGAAGACGGCGATACGGTCTCCGTGGGCAAGGCCAGCTTCCAGGTCCTTCATTGTCCCGGCCACACCCCGGGGCATGTGGTGTTCTTCGAGGAATCGAGTCGGCTTGCCCTGGTAGGCGACGTGCTGTTCAAGGGCTCCATCGGCCGCACTGATTTTCCCAAGGGCGATCACGCAACGCTGATCCGTTCCATCCGTGAAAACCTCTGGCCGCTGGGCGACGATGTCACCTTCATTCCTGGCCACGGACCCAATTCCACCTTTGGCGAGGAACGCAGGAGCAATCCCTTCGTCGCCGATTAGGGCTTCTGGATGGATTGCAGATAATGGGTCAGCACCAGAATTTGGATACTGGTGGAGTCGTGCCTGGATCTTTTTCCTTGAGTCCGGAAACGCTGACCAGACGCGGCGCTCAGACCTTCTCCCCGGCAATCCCCTCGCCCTCGATGCGCTGGGCGGCCACGCGCATAACCTCTTCGTGAAGGTCGGGATGCTGGGCAAGAAGCAGGTTGAAATCATCGGCATCGAGAACCAGAAACTGGCAACTGCTCTTTGCCGTTACCGTAACCATGCGCGGTTTTTTGTAAAGAATCCCCAACTCGCCAAAATATTCCCCCCGTTCCAGAACTACCGGGCCTGAATCCAGACCCACCTCCACCTGTCCCACAAGAATAAAGAACAGGCTGTCCTCCTTATCGCCTTTGCGAATGACGGTCTCGCCCGGTATCGCTGTCTGTAAGCGCAGCAGTTCCGCGATTTCCGAGATTTCGATCGCGGTGAGGCGGGAGAACAGTGGCACCCGCGCCACCAGGTTCCAGGTAACGGTGAAATCGCGGCGCTTGACTTCCTGAGCAAAGCCCGACGCCAGGATGGCCGCCGGCAAGGCGAACATTCCCAGCCCAAGCAGGGTCACGAAGGCCCCGACCATCTTGCCCAGGGTCGTGATCGGCACCACGTCGCCATAGCCTACCGTGGTCAGGGTGGCCATCCCCCACCACATGGCGTGGGGGATACTTCCGAAAGCCTCGGGCTGGGCGTCTTTTTCCAGGAAGAACATGACGCCCGACAACAGAACCAGGATGCTCATCATGATGGTGATGGCGGCGAACAAGGGCTTGCTTTCTTTGCGGAAAACATTGCCCAGGGTCTCGATGGCCCCGGAATAGCGGGTCAGTTTGAGGATTCGCAAAAGACGAAAGACCCGGAGAAACCGCAGGTCCACGTCGATGAAGATGGAGAAATAAAACGGCAGGAAGGCCAGAAGGTCGATCACCGCCAGGGGCGAGGCCGCGTATTTCAGTCGTCCCGTCACGGGGTGGATATAGCGTCTGCGCGGGTCTTCCACACAGGACCAGATTCGCAACCCGTATTCCACGGTGAAGACAGCCACGGAAAAAACTTCGAAGACGTAGAAAAACGCTTCGTAACGGGCGGCATGGGACTCCACGGTCTCGGTCACAACCACCACCACGTTGGTGAGAATGAGTCCCATCATGAAGATGTCGAAGCCGCGCGAAAGAGGGGTTTCCTTGGCCCCGGCCTCGACAATCCCGAACACGTGACTGCGGATCACGGAGACATCCACGTTATCCTCCGTCCCTGCCGGCAGTGGCGGGGTTCAGCCTGCAATCACCCCTCCATCGTGTGAAGCAAAAAGACCCTCCAAGGAAATCAGACCGCCGACGGCGACGCAACCCCGGGCAAAGATCATGGGGTCAATTGTCGTGGGGAAGATTGACACTATAGGTCAGGAGCTTGGCCTGATAGATGGACAGGGCGTCGAGAAAGGTCTCCAGCGAGAAAATCTCCACCGGCGACGACGTGCCGCCAATGGGGAAGGATTTCAGGTGCATGGTGTCGCCGGAGATAAATTCGTCAAGGATGTCAAGTGCTTCCGCCCCGCGCCAATTCACCCTGCCATTGATGTCGAGTTGCGCCAGATGGTCCGAATTGTCATCCACCCGCAGGCTCACCTGGTCCCCAGGCTCACCGCCGGGAAACGCCCAGATCACGAGACCGTTCTTTTCCTCGGCCAGACTGATCAGACTCCGCCTGCCAGTGGTGTTGAGAGCCGGCGGTGGCGCGCTCAGGGAACAGAAATTCTCACTTGAAAAGGGGTCACGCCAACAGCTTACCGACCAATCGCCGAAGGTATGGAAATAAAGCATAAACGCCCCCTGGGCCACCATCGGAAACAACAAGGTGGCGGCGCAAAACAAACAGGATGTCAAAACGCGTTTCATAGAGGTCAACCATGCGCTTTTGGGGTCCTTTCGTCAATTTGTCGGCGGTTCCGGGGTTCCCCCGATCCATCTCCCGTTTTCTCTCCCTCAAGGACATCTTCTATAAGGCGCTTTTACCTTCTTGTGATCTGTCTCAGCCCCCCAGATGATAGGCCACGATGGTCCCGTTCAGCATCATGGGGATCACCGCCAGGTTTTCTCTGGGAAGAAATTCAAGGTCGGCGCTGCCCTGGTCCAGCCCCAGAAGAAGCGTGGCCTCGCCCCCGGATGAAATCCGGTAGAGCTTCCCCGCCATCCAGTCGGTAGCAAGATAACGGCCGAAGACGTCGGCCTCCACCCCGTCGAGATTGCCGATGGGTTCACCACTTCCCAGCGAGGATAGGCTCTTATCGGCAAGGGAAACCGTCTTGAGGTGGCCCGGCGTGTCGGTGGCGAACCCCTCCGTCATCACCCCCCAGGCCGCCACCACAAGGCGCGAGGACTCGGCCAGAAGCCCGTTGGGCGCTTCCAGTTCCGGCGATTTCAGCCACAGGCTGAGATTCCCGTCATCAAGGCGATAGATGGCGTCATCCATCGTGTCCGAAACATAGACCCGGCCCTTGGCGTCAATGGCCACATCGTTGAGAAACCGCGCGCCCGGCGCGGCAAACCTGGTGATGGACCGGTCGCTCAGGTTAATGGCCAGAAGCTCGTCAATATCGGCTACCAGAAGCGTATCATCGGTCACCGCCATGCCCTTGGGCGCGTTCAGGCCGTCCAACCATTTGCGCTCCAACAGCACACCGGCATTGGTTACCGTGGAGATATAGCCGTTGCCGTCTTTTTCGACTGGATTGCCGTTGATGTTGGAAACATAGAAAACTTCCATTGCGGGATTGTAGGCCACCGATTCAGGCGCCTCGAAACCTCCCAGACGCCAGGCTTCGGTGACAATAGGCACGCCGCCCCCGGCATCGCCGCCGTCACAGCCGCTAAGTAAGGAAAAACAGGCGAAAAAAGGGAGGAAAAAGCGGAACTTGTTTGACATGGCGGGGATATAATCTCCTTAAATGGACAGGTTTCGCGAGAACCTAACCCATCATTCCCACCGAGACGAGCCATGAACGAAAAAGGTTTGGAAATTTTTGAAACCATCGAGGCCTTCAAGGGCTATTTCCGGATCATCAAATACCGCCTGCGCCATCAGCTCTTCGCCGGGGGGTGGAGCCGCGAAATCACCCGCGAGGTCTTCGAGCGTGGCCATGCCGCCGCTCTCCTGCCCTATGACCCCGTGCTCGATACGGTGGTGCTGATCGAACAGTTCCGCATCGGCGCCCATGTGGCAGGACACGATCCGTGGCTGATCGAAATCGTCGCCGGCATTATCGAGGAGGGCGAAAGCCCGGAAGACGTGGTGCGTCGTGAAACCATGGAAGAGGCGGGATGCAAGGTGAGCGACATCATTCACATCAGCACCTATCTGCCCAGCGCCGGCGGCACTTCCGAGACCGTGAGCCTGTTTTGCGGACGGGTCAACGCCGCCGACGTCGGTGGCATCCACGGCTGCGACGACGAGGACGAGGATATCCGCGTCATGGCCCTGCCCTTCGCCAAGGCCTTGGCCATGACCGAATCTGGCGAGATCGCCAACTCCGCGGCGCTCATTTCCCTGCAGTGGCTGGCGCTGAACCGTGACCGCCTGCGGCAGGAATGGCGCTAAAGCCCCTAAGGGCTGTAGACGCCGCCCGCGCCAGGCCTAAACGCGGGTTGCGGGTAAAACAGCGGCGAGAAGTTCCCGCGTGTAAGGGTGGTCCGCCCTTCCCTTGCGCAGCGCCGCTTTGGTCAGCTCCTCCACGATCTCACCTTGCTTCATCACCGCCACCCGGTCGCACATATGGGCCACCGCCGCCAGATCGTGACTCACCAGTATGTAGGAAAGCTCCTGTTCCCGGCGCAGCCGGGCGAGAAGGTTGAGGATTTCCGCCTGCACCGAGACGTCCAAGGCCGAGGTCGGCTCATCGAGAAAGAGCAGGCGCGGGGACAGCATTAGGGCCCGGGCAATGGCCACGCGCTGGCGCTGGCCTCCGGACAGCTGATGGGGATAGGCGAAGCGGAATTCAGGCCGCAGCCCCACATCTTTGAGCGCCTTATCCATACGCGCCGGTTCCTTTCCCACACCATGAACCGCCAGCGGTTCGCCCAGCACCCGGTCCACCGTGTAATGGGGGTTAAGAGACCTGTATGGGTCCTGAAATACCATCTGAATAATTCTAGATAATTTATTATTACTAAATGATTTAATTGATTTTCCATTGAGAAGAATTTTGCCACGTCCCGGCCTCGCCAGACCGCATGCGGCGCGCAGCAGGGTGGACTTCCCCGACCCCGATTCGCCGACGATGCCGAAGGAGTCGCCTTCCTCCACACTAAGGGAAACCCGGCGCAGAACATGGTGCGGGACGGAGCGTCCGGCCCCGTTGCCGGGATAGGTCAGATCGAGGCCGCGAATTTCTAGCAATGGCCTCTTGGTACTCATCTTGGTGCTCATGGGGAAGCCTCTCCTTCACCGAACCAGGCGGAATCCCGCTCCAGCACCGGCAGCGGCCCTTTCCACCCTTCCCGAAGACGCGGCGCACAGGTCATCAGACCACGGGTATAGGGATGACGGGCCTGAGCCAGGTCTTTGGCGGCAAGGCTTTCGAGGATACGACCGCCATACATGACCAGGATGCGGTCACAGAACGCCCCCACCAGGTCAATATCGTGGCTGATGAAGAGAAGCCCCATGCCGCGCTCCCGCGTCATCTCCTCCATGAGCTTCAGAATCTTCCCCCGCACATGCACGTCCAGCGCCGAGCTCGGCTCATCGGCGATTAGCAGGTCGGGGCCTGGCAACAGCGTCATGGCGATCATGGCGCGCTGGCACATGCCCCCGGAAAGCTGATGGGGATAGGCGCCCCAGACCCGTTCCGGGTCGTCCATGCGCACCGCCTCCAGCATCTCCAGCACCCGCGCCCGTGCCGCCCGCCGGGACATGCCAGAACAGGCCTCGGCGATTTGCGCCCCCACGGTCATCACCGGATTGAGGGCGATGCGGGCATCCTGGGGAATGAATCCCAGGCGCTTTCCGCGCAGGGTGCGCATGCTTCTTTCGTTCCGTCTCAACAGGTCGCACCGGTCAAAGGACAGGCGTTTCGCCCACACCTTGGCCGAGGGCGGTAACAGGCCAAGCACAGCGCGGGCGAGGGAAGACTTTCCAGATCCCGATTCGCCGACGATCCCCACTTTTTCGCGGTCCACGGTAAAGGACACACCGCGCACGGCCGCCACCTCCCCTCTCCGGCTGTGCGCCGAATAGGATACGTGCAGACCGTCCACCGCGAGCAGGGGTGTTTTCTTCTTTTTCCTCATACGCGGGTCTCCGTTTTCGGGTCGAGAACGTCGCGCAAGCCGTCGCCGAACAGGTTAAAGCCGAGGCTGACCACGAAAATGGCGATCCCCGGCATGGTGGCCACCCACCACTGGTCAAGAAGAAAAGCCCGCCCGGTGGAAATCATAGTCCCCCATTCGGGCAGCGGCGGTTGTGCGCCGAGGCCGAGAAACCCAAGGCCGGCGGCGGTGAGGATGATCCCCGACATCTCCAGGGTCATGCGCACCACCAGAGGCGGCAGGCACAAAGGCACGATATGAGCGACGATGATGCGCGCTCGGCCCGCACCCATCAGCCGCGCCGCTTGAACGAATTCCGCCTCACGCAAAGAGACGGTGCGGGCGCGGACGATACGGGCAAACGGCGGCCAGGCAGTCAAGGCGATGGCGATAACAGCATTGTCGAGCCCTGGACCCAGCGCCGCCACCAGCGCCAGAGCCAGAATCAGTTTGGGAAAGGCGAGGAAGATATCGGTAATCCGCATCAGCACCGCGTCCACCCAGCCTCCCAGATAACCCGCCGCGCACCCCACCAACAGCCCCGCCGGCGCCACCACCGCCAGCACCAGCAAGACGATGCGCAGGGTGATACGAGCTCCATAGACGATGCGCGCGAAGATGTCCCGCCCCAGCTCGTCGGTGCCGCACCAATGGGCAGTGCTCGGTGGCAACAGCCTCTGCGAGAGGTCCTGGGCCAGGGGATCGTAAGAGGTCATCCCCGGCGCGGCCACGGCCATCACCAACAGCCCGACGATGACCATGATCCCGGCCAGAGTTAGGGGATTGGCAGCCAGTTCCCGCCAGACCCGGCACAACCAGGCCAGTCCGGCGCTCGCACGCGAAGCCGGAAAAGTGAGAGTCTCCTGTGCGCTCACCGTCATTTCCGCCTCCCCCTCACCTTACCCTGGGGTCGAGAAAACGATAGAGCAGATCGGTGAGCAAATTGACGCCCACGAACACCGCCCCCACCACCAGGGTGCCCCCCAGCACCGCATTCATGTCAGCGTTAAGCAGCGATCCGGTGATATAGCGGCCCAGCCCGGGCCAGGAGAACACCGTCTCGGTCAACACCGAGCCTTCGAGCAGCCCGGCATAGGCGAGCGCGATCACGGTGATAAGCTGCACCCGAACATTGCCCAGGGCATGGCCCCAGACCACCCGCGCCGGGGCCAAGCCCTTGGCTCGGGCGGTGACGATATATTCCTCGCTCAGCTGTTCGATCATGAAGCCGCGGGTCATGCGGGCGATATAGGCGAGCGAGAAATAGCCGAGGATGGCCGCCGGCAATAACAGATGGGAGAGCGCATTCCAGAACACCTCGCGGTCGCCCGCCAACAGGCTGTCGAAAAGAATCACGCCGCTGACAAAGGGCACTGTTTCCTCCATATAGATATCAATTCGCCCCGGCCCCACCACCAAGCCGAGCTCGGCATAGAAAACCAGAAGCCCCACCAAGGCGAGCCAAAACACCGGCACCGAATAGCCCACTAAGCTCACCACCCGGATCACGTGATCGAGCCAGCGCCCGCGCCATACCGCCGCCGCTACGCCCAATGGCACGCCCACAACCACGCCGATGAGGGTGGCCGCCGTAGCCAGTTCCAGGGTCGCTGGGAACAGCCGCCGGATGTCCTCGGCCACTGGATTGGCGGTCAGCACTGAGTTCCCGAAATCGCCGCGCAGCACGTGGCCGAGATAATCCCAGAACTGCTGGTAGAGCGGCAGGTGCAGCCCCATCTCCACGCGTACCCGTTCCACCACCTCGGCGCCGGCGCGGTCGCCCACAACCGCCAGAACCGGGTCAATGGGCACCACTCGTCCAATGAAAAAGGTGACGGCGATAAGTCCCAGCAATGTCAGGGACACTGAAAAAAGAAGGCCTGAAAGGCTGCGCAGGGTTGCCATCATGGACTCACCTATTGCCCGAATGGGGGTGTTTTACCGCGTCACGATAGAAATTGCTGTCGAAGCCCGGCCCCCAGACCAGCCCCGATACGTAACTGCGCTCGACGATCAAATCCACGCTCTGGAACATGACCACGAAGGGTGAGGCCACTAGCACCTGGCGCTGGATTTCCTCGTAGAGGGCGGCGCGTTGGCCCTGGTCGCGGGCGAGAATGGCCGAAGCCGTGAGTTCGCTGAGCCCAGGGATGGCCCAGGCGTTGCGCCAGGCCAAGGTACGGAAACGGGCGTCATCGGAATTATCGGGGTTCGACGCATAGGCGTCGGCGTTGCTGTGGGGGTCCTGATAATCCACCCCCCATTCACCGATGAAGATATCGTGGTTGCGGGCGCGGTATTTGGTCAGCACCTGTTTCTCGTCGCCAGGGATGATCTCCAACTCGATGCCAGCGCTGGCAAAGTCCGATTGCAGGGCCTGGGCCACTTCGGTGATGAGCGATCCGTGGCTGGCGTCCATGGTGATGGCAAAGCCGCCCTCATATCCAGCCTCTTGCAGCAGTTTCCGGGCGTGTTCCAAATTGAACCGGTAGGGAGTTTCGGCCAGCGCCCCGAACAGGCCCTTGGGGATGATAGTCTGATGCACCCGCGCGCGGTCGCGCAGGATATGGTCGCCGATGCCCATGTAATCCACCAGATGCTTGAAGGCCTTGCGCACCTTGGGATGGGCGAGGATGGGGTTTTTCTGGTTGAGGCCGAGATACATGAGGGTGCCCTTGGGCGAATGGAGGATGCGCATGTCCGAAAGCTCGGCCAGCCCCCCCACCTGATCGGGAGAAAGATCGCGGGCCACGTCAATATCGCCCTTTTCCAGCATCAAACGCTGGGTGGCGGGTTCGGCTATATGCTGGAGAATCACCCGGCGCATGGCTGGGGCGCCCCGCCAGTAACCGGGATCGCTCTCAAGGATGACGTATTCATTGGCGCGCCAGCGTGTCAGGGAGAACGGCCCCGACCCGGCGGAGGCCTGTTTCAACCATTGATGGCCGAGATCACCGTCCTTCTCATGTGCCAGCACCAACTCGCGGTCGATTACCGACCCCACCCCGGCGGTCAAACAATAGAGAAGAAAAGTGGATGCGTAGGCGCGGTCGGTTTCGATCACCAGCGTCATGGCGTCCTCGGCACGCACGCGGGCCTCCACGTTTGCCGGCGTCAAACCGAACTGGGCGAGGATGAAGGCTGGGGACAGGCCGAGACGGATCACCCGCTGCAGTGACCATGCGGCGTCTCTGGCCGTGACCTGGTTGCCGGAGGAAAAACGCATGCCCGGCCGCATGGTGAAGCGGTAGGTCCTGCCGTCTGCGGAGATATCCCAGCTTGCCGCCGCCCCGCCTTCGAGCCGCGACACGTCGTTGACGTCGAAGGTCACCAGCCGGTCATAGATATTGGCTATAACCTCGGCCCCGGTGAACTCGAACACCTCTGCCGGGTCGAGCGAGATGACGTCATCGATACGTTTGGCCATCACCAGCACGTCGTCGGGCGCCGCCGCCCGTGAGGTTGTGGAAAAAACGGCGGGGAACCCCACCAACAGGGCCAGCAGCGGGATCGCGAAACGCATCAGGAGAGAACGAAGGTCAGGAGGTGTCATGCCCGCGGCATGATCGGAATGGTGGGACTTCCTGTCAAGCAAAGGTCAAGGGTGGTGGCGTGGCACTGTGCCCCCGTCTTGATGCCCCCTTTTTAATCCACGCCCTGATTCCTCTCTTGTTGATCCCTCTCTGCTTGATCCCTTTCTTGGGAATTGCTACATTTCTAACTGTAATTTATACATAAACTACATTTTTTTAATGGATATTCGTGAAGGTTTCATTAGTGCCATCGGCAAAACCCCGCTGATCCGCCTGCAACAGGCCTCAGCCGCCACCGGCTGCAACATCCTCGCCAAGGCCGAGTTTACTAATCCCGGCGGCTCGGTGAAGGACCGTGCTGCGCTGTGGATCGTGCGCGACGCCGAGACCAAAGGCGAACTGAAACCCGGCGGTGTCATCGTCGAGGGCACGGCGGGGAATACCGGCATCGGCCTCACTCTGGTGGGCAACGCGCTGGGCTACCGCTCGGTCATCGTCATGCCCGAAACCCAGTCCCGGGAAAAGAAAGATCTGTTGCGGCTGATCGGTGCCGATCTGCGTCTGGTTCCGGCCAAGCCCTATTCTGACCCCATGAATTACGTGCGCTATTCGGAGCGTCTGGCCGGGGAAATCGCGGAAAAGGAGGCCAACGGCGCCATCTGGGCCAACCAGTTCGACAACGTAGCCAACCGCCAGGCCCATTACGAAGGCACGGGACCGGAAATCTGGGACCAGACCGATGGCCATATCGACGCCTTCACCTGTTCCGTGGGCACCGGGGGCACCATCGCCGGCGTCGCCCTGGCGTTGAAGGAACGTAAAAAGGACGTGAGGATCATGCTTGCCGACCCTTGTGGATCGGCCCTCCATAACTTTTACGCCCACGGAAAGTTAAAGGCGGAGGGGGATTCCATCACTGAAGGCATCGGCCAGGGACGCATCACCAAGAATCTGGAAGACACCCCCATTGACGGCAGCATGCGCATCGGTGACGAGGAAGCCCTGAAGGTCATCTTCGATTTGGTTAGGCACGAAGGTTTCGTCGTGGGCGGGTCTTCGGGTATCAATGTAGCAGGCGCCATCCGCCTCGCCGAAGAGATGGGACCGGGCCACACCGTCGTTACCATACTGGCCGATGACGGCGCCAAATACCAAAGCAAAATCTTCAATCCCGCCTTCCTAAAAGAGAAAAACCTTCCCATTCCTGAATGGTTAAATAGTAAGTAATTACAATAGAATATTATAAAAATATAATGTCATATGTAAATTCAGATTCCCTGGTGTCTACCCAAGGGCTTGCCGACCACCTAGTGACGCCGGACGTGTTGGTAGTGGATGCCGGCTGGTTCCTTCCCAGCGAGGAGCGGAACGGGCGCGAGGAATATGAAAACGTCCATATCCCCGGCGCCGTCTTCTTCGATATCGACGCCTATGCCGATACCGGGAGCGACCTGCCCCACATGCTCCCCGGACCGGACGCCTTTTCATCCATGATGGGGCATATGGGAATCGGCGACGGCCACCGCATCATCGTCTATGACCGCCACGGCCTGTTCAGCGCAGCCCGCGTGTGGTGGACTTTCCGGACCTTCGGACATGACGACGTAGCCATCCTCGACGGCGGTTTCCCCAAATGGGAGCGTGAGGGACGGCCCCTCTCCAATCTGCCCATCATCCCACGGGAACGTTCGTTTACGGCGCGGCTCAATAACCTCATGGTGCGTGATCTGACCCAAGTGCGGAAGAACATAGACAGCGCCAAGGCCCAGCTGCTGGACGCCCGCGGCGTCGCCCGTTTCAGAGGCGAGACCCCGGAACCCCGGGAAGGCATGAGTGCGGGCCACATTCCGGGCAGTCTCAATCTGCCCTACACGGAGCTGAGCGATCCCGAGGACGGTACCGTGCTAGACGCCGAGGCGCTTTCGGCGCTCTTCGATGCGACCGGAATCAACCGGGTGCGGCCGGTGATCACCACCTGTGGTTCGGGCATTACCGCCTGCGTACTGGCCTTCGGCCTGCACCTTCTGGGCCACAGGGACGTGGCCGTATATGATGGATCGTGGGCGGAATGGGGGAGCCGCGACGACACCCCCATCGAGACATGAGCGGCCATAAAATGAAAAAGAGAGGCGGAAAAAAGAAAGGCACGGCGCGGCGCGATACCCGCATCGCCACTTCCGGCCTCGACCCCCATGGTAATTTCGGTATCATCAACCCCCCTGTCTATCACGCCTCCACTGTCCTCTTTCCCACCGTGAAAGACCTCAAAAAGGCAGTGGGCGACCCTTTCAACAATATATATTACGGCCGCTTCGGCACCCCCACCAGCGCCGCCTTCGAGGAAGCCGCGGCCGAGATCGAAGGCGGCGAGCGGGCCATCGCCACCAGTTCCGGACTCGCCGCCATCACCTGCACCCTGATGGCATTCCTCAAAAGCGGTGACCATCTGTTGATGGCCGATACCGTCTATGAACCCACGCGCAAGTTCTGCGACGGCATTCTCAAGGGGTTCGGGGTGGAGACGGAATATTACGACCCCTTGATCGGCGGCGGCATCGCCGACCTCATGCGCGACAACACCCACGCCGTCTTCATGGAATCGCCGGGCTCGCTTACCTTCGAGGTCCAGGACGTACCCGCCATCGCCGCCGCGGCGAGGGAACGGGGCGCAGTCTCCATCCTCGACAATACCTGGGGCACGCCGCTTTTCTTTCGCCCCTTCGAACACGGTGTGGATATCGCTATCGAGGCCGCCACCAAATACATCGCCGGCCACTCAGACGCCATGCTCGGCGTCATCATCATGAACGAGCCCCATTTCAAGCGTCTCAAAACCGTCACCGTGGCCTTGGGTAACAGCGCCGGACCCGACGACTGTTACCTCGGCCTGCGCGGGCTACGCACCCTGGCAGTGCGGCTGGCGCGCCACCAGAAGACGGGGCTCACCCTGGCGCGCTGGTTGCAAAAACGCGCGGAAGTGGCCCGGGTGCTGCACCCAGCGCTTCCCCACGATCCTGGTCATGAGTTGTGGAAGCGCGACTTCACCGGCTCCTGCGGGCTGTTCGGGGTGGAGCTTAAGCCCGTGACCGGGGAAAAGGTGACCGCCATGCTCGACGGATTCGAATTGTTCGGCATGGGATTCAGTTGGGGCGGGTTCGAAAGTTTAGCCCTGGCGGTGGAGCCCAAATACAGCCGCAGCGCCACCATCTGGGAGGGAAAGGGGCCGCTGCTACGCCTCCACGCCGGACTCGAAGATGCGGGCGACCTTCTCGCCGATCTCGAAGCCGGGCTGAAACGGCTGGCCTGACTTCTTAATCTCGGAGGGCCGTTATCTCGCCGGCTACCTTGTGGTCTATTTTGCCGCCTGGGGCGCCAGGGCCGAAAGCGCGAACAGGGCCAGCGCCGCCAGCACGATGCTGGGGCCCGAGGGCGTATCGAACACAAAAGATCCCCACAGACCCAGCCCCACCGATATCCCTCCCAGCACCGTGGCCAGAACCACCATGCCCCCCGGCGTGCGCGCGAAAGGCCGGGCGCTTGCGGCGGGAATGATGAGCAGGGAGGTGAGCAGCAACAGGCCCACGATCTTTATGGCTAACGCTACCATGAAAGCCAGCAGCAACAGGAACACCAACCGCACCCGTTCCACCGCCACCCCTTCTACCCGCGCCAGTTCGGCATGCACGGTAAGCGACAACAGCGGCCGCCAAATCATGGCCATGACGCCCAGCACCGCCACGCCACCGCCATAGATGAGCAGAATATCCTCTTGCGATACCGCCATAATGTCGCCGAAGAGGGTGGCCTCAAGGTCCAGATGCAGATGCAGATCACCCCCCATGAAGGTCGTCGCCACCAGCCCCACAGCCAGAAAGCCGTGGGCGAGGATGCCCAGAACCGTATCCGTGGACAAGATGGGACTGTCCTCGAGAGCGTTGAGAACAAGCGCCATGGCCAGCGCCACCGCCAAGATGGCGAAAACCATATGGACCTCGAAGAAAAGCCCCAAAGCCACCCCGAGCAGGGCCGAGTGAGCCAGTGCCGCCCCGAAATAGGCCATGCGCCGCCATACCACGAAAACCCCCAGCGGCCCCGCAACCAAGGCCACGCCGAGACCGCCCAGAGCCATCCGCAAGATTAAATCATCCATGATCATGGGGGGGGGCGTCTCCGGTATTGTTTTCTGGCTGAGGAGGAAGAACATCACCATGCATATCGTGGCTGTGGTCGTGGTGGTGGGTATAGACCGCCATGTCGCCGGCCACCTGAGGACCAAACAAAGCGAGATATTCGGGGTGGCGGCTTACAGCCTCGGGATGGCCACTACAGCAGACATGGTTGTTGAGGCAGAGCACACGGTCGGTGGCCGACATCACCACGTGAAGATCATGGGACACCATGAGCACGCCACAGCCGTGACGTATCCGCACCCGTGAAATAAGGCGGTAGAGATCGGCTTGGCCCACCACATCCACCCCTTGTGCCGGCTCGTCGAGAACCAACAGGTCGGGATCGCGGAGCAGGGCGCGGGCGAGAAGCACCCGCCGCAACTCACCGCCTGAGAGTCCGGCCATTGGACGATCCAGAAGCTGGGGCGCGCCCACCTCGCCCAGGACCCGCGCTATGGCGTCACGGGAGGCCGCGCCGCCGAGAGTTAGGAAGTAGGCCACCGGCAGGGGCAATGTGCGGTCGAGATCCAGGCGCTGCGGCATATAGCCCAGACGCAGCCCCGGCGCGCGAAAGACGCTGCCCCGGCTGGGCTGCTGCAGTCCCAGGATGACCCGCACCAGCGTCGTCTTGCCGGCGCCGTTGGGGCCGATAAGGGTGACGATCTCGCCCTCCCGCACCGCCAGGGAAACCCCGTCCAAAACCTTGTTGCCGGCGAAACCTACCACCACCTCGTCGGCCTCCACCAACAGCCGCGACGGGGTCTGTGCCGTGGAAGGCGCTGGCGTTTTCTCGGCCCTTGTGGCTACACCCGGCACCATCTCCTTCCCAGCCTCACCGCCAGCGAGACGACAGCGCGGACACAGGCCCGCCATTTCCACCGTGCGCTCCGCCACCGAGAAGCCCACCCTCAAGGCCCCCTCTTCCACAGCAGCGTCAAGATGATCATCCATCAGCTCGAGGGCTTGGCCGCAGGACGTACAGAGCAGAAATGAGCCGTGGGCGATTTCACCGGGATAATCACAGCCCACATAAGCCTTCAAGGACTCGATGCGGTGGATGAGTCCCTGAGTCATGAGAAAATCCAGCGCGCGGTAGACGGTGGGCGCGGCGGCGCGGCGTTTGGTGCGAGACAAGGATTCCAACAGGGTATAGGCGCCCACCGGCTCATGACTGCGCCATATAAGCTCCAGCACATGACGGCGGGTCTCGGTGAGGCGCGCGCCGCGCTCCCGGCACAGCTTTTCCGCACGGGCAAGCGCCGTTTCCACGCAAATGCCATGGTCATGGTCGATCTGTGGGAATGCTTGGTGTATAGGGGTTTTATCACTCATATGTTATAAGATAACACATTTAATGTTATGGTGTTTCACTTTTTTAAACTTCTCCATAATGCCAATGAAATTCAATAGCTTACAATGAGAGTGGTTAATTTAATCGGAGGGGGCTCTAACCCCCGCTTGACAGGGCGGCGGGAAAAGCCAACATGCGGGCATGAGCGAAGACAACAGCACCGCCATTCTCGACGCCATCGTCTTTGACGGCGACGGGCTCGTCCCCACTATCGCCCAGCAGGAAGGTAGCGGCGAGGTGCTGATGATGGCGTGGATGGACGCCGACGCCGTGCGCGAGACCCTGGCCACGGGCGAA